>Ga0213839_1000582_pt1 | contig 38645 bp, 35 predicted proteins | sample SWPATP21_FD_160075 | JGI IMG/M metagenome (GOLD analysis project Ga0213839, IMG submission 160075) | Coastal seawater microbial communities from Marineland, Florida, United States - SWPA TP2 #1 | ecosystem: Environmental > Aquatic > Marine > Coastal | place: USA: Florida | collected 2016-08-14
CACTGGTGGCTTGCAAGAAACTTTTATAAATTTCCTTACTGCACTTGTGCTTTGACATCCTTTTAAATCCTGCTGTTTAAAAACAGGTATATTCTAACTAATTTTTCTCAAGTGCGAAACTCGTGTTCAGGATAAACTTACTTCAACAACACTCATTTAATCTTTTTTTGATTTGATGGTCATAACGAATCCATAACCAAATAGTGCCTAAAATAATGGCGATGGTAAAACCCCAGCGCAATGCTACTGGACCATGCGGATAAACAAAACCAAATAAAGCAGCTAATGGAATACCCATTACCCACATACTTAATAAACCTATGCGCATCGGTATTTTTGCATCTTGCATGCCGCGCAATGTTGATGTCATGACATTACGAATACCATCAAATATAATATAGACAGCAGCTACTTCCATAAACTGCTTTCCTAAAATCACAACCATAGAATGGGTTGGATGTTTTATATCTAAATATAAATCAATTAGCCGTTCTGGCATAAACAAAAAGCATGCTGCAAAAACTATCGCAATCATTAATATTAAAAATAAACCTGCTTGACTTGTTTTTTGCATTTGTATGATTCTATTGGCACCCACAGAATGGCTTACTAAAATAGACACCCCGGTTGATAAGCCAATCGTCGTCATCACAAACAACATGGTAAATTGCCCAACTACTTGTCCTGCTGCTAATGCAGACACACCGAACAAACCAATTAAATAAATTAACACAGTCATTGCCAATAATTCGCCACTTACTTGCAGGCTGATCGGCCAGCCTAAAGAAAACAATTCCTTACAACGCGCCCATGAAACACCTTTTAAAGAAGAGAACACTTGATAAGGTTTAGACCACTTGGCAAAAAGAAGAATTAAAATACCCAATAAAAATACCAGTGAATCTATAATAAATGATGCTAAATTAATACCACCCAAACCATACATATGAAAACCAAATTTTCCTAAAACTAAAACATACGAAACAGCAACGATCAATGGCAATGTTATTATACTTAATGTAAAGGCTATTTTTGGATGCCCGATACCTGAAAAATATTGATTAATCGCAGTATTGAGTAAAATCATAATCATGGCTAAAGCACCAAATTGAAAAAAGGGCGTAGCAATAGCGATTAAATGTGGCTTTTGCCCCATCCATAATAAAACATGCGGCAAACTTAATAGAATTATTCCAGCTGGAATGCTAAATAAAATAGCTAATAAAAAACCATTGCGCACCCAATAGCTGACTTCTTCTTTTTTATTGGATCCCAAACTATGGCCTACTTTAATACCCACTGCTGAAAAACCAGTAATAAATAAAGTTAATACCGTATAAAAACTAGTGGTTGCTAAACCAGCTGCAGCCAATTGATCTTTGCCTAAAAAGGCTAGAAACCACATTGAACATAACGATGGGAAAAAGCCAATTAACATATTTGCAATCAATGGCAGCGAAAATAATGTTACCCGTTTTAAATTGCCCGAGAATGTTAAGCATTCAGATTGTTGTGTTAATTCACTCATTTTTTCCTCGATATTATATTGCTTTGCCAAGCCATTTACACAACTGTAGAAACTAGCATTTTCTTAGAAGTGAGTAAAATACAGATAGCTTAGTTATCAATCACAGCTAGGATATCATCTAATTGATCTAAACTATTAAAACGCACTTGCATAATGCCTTGGCCTTTTTGATCGTATTTAATAGACACTTTAGTGGCAAAACGATCACACAAACGCTGCTCTAATGCTTGTACATCTGGATCTGTGGCTTTATCTTTTTTAGGTTTAGCTGTTTTCGGTGCGCTATATTTATGTACCATTTGTTCGGTTTGGCGAACTGATAATTTATCACTTGCCACTTTTTTGGCAAAGCCCGGTTGCAATTCTTTTGGTAAAGCCAATAGGGCACGTGCATGGCCAGCTTGAATTTTACCTTCTTCTAAAAGCGTTTTTGCACCTGTAGCCAACTGTAATAAACGCATCGTGTTGGTAACCGCTGTTCGTGATTTACCAACAGCCTCAGCAACAGCTTCATGCGTCATTTTAAATTCTAATAATAAACGCGAGAATGCTTGCGCTTCTTCTAAAGCACTTAATTGTTCACGTTGAATATTCTCGATTAAACCAATCACCATTGCAGCTTGATCAGATAAAACACGTACTACAGCTGGTATTGTTTTTAACCCTGCTTTTTTAGCAGCTTGCCAACGACGCTCACCTGCAATAATTTCATATTGCTTATCACCTGTTTGACGAACTACGATAGGTGAAATCACCCCTTGGTTTTGAATCGATTGCACAAGCTCATCTAAAGCTTTTTCATCCATATGGCGACGTGGTTGATAACGGCCAGGCATGCATTCAAGAATTGGTAGATAGCTAATACGCTCACCCGGCTGATCAGGATTATTTTTTTCAGCTATTTGCGTAGGCGCTGCTGTTTCGACAGTTTCAGGTTCTGCCACTGCAACTGGTGCTGGTGTTGTATCACCCATTAATGCACTTAAACCTAAATGTGTTTTTTTGCCCTTTACGCCAAGACCTCTTTTCTTTGCCATGTTGTTCCTTTAATTAAACCGTCTCTTCAACTTTATCTTTTGCAGTATCTTTTTCCAATTGCTCTTGATGATGCCTTAACATCTCACTTGCTAGTGCCAAATAAGCTGCAGCACCTTGCGAACGTTTATCATAATACATCACAGGTTCACCATGACTTGGTGCTTCCGCTAAACGAATATTTCTTGGGATCACTGTGGTATAAACAGCATCACCAAAATGTTCGATCAACTGCTCACTCACTTCAATCGTTAAACGCGTACGACCATCATACATCGTGCGTAACAAACCTTCTAAACGCAATTCAGGATTAGCGCTTTGACGTATATGATCGATACTATTTAATAAACTATTCAACCCTTCTAAGGCATAGTATTCACATTGAATAGGTACCAATACACTATCGGCAGCAACTAAAGCATTAACTGTCACCATATTTAAAGAGGGCGCACAATCTATTAAAATATAATCGTAACAAGTTTTTAATGGCGCTAATAATGTTTTTAATTCTGCACCTTTGTGATCGCTTTTTAATAAGCGTACCTCAGCAACGGTTAAATCACCATTTGATGGCATGATGTCATATTTGAATTGTGTTTTTTGAATCACTTCATTAGCAGTAGCTTGCTCTAGTAAAAATTCATTAACAGACATGTCCATATCATCTTGATCAAAACCGCTGCCTAATGTGGCGCTGCCTTGTGGATCAAGATCAACTAATAAAACACGTTTTTTTAACGCGGCAAGTGATGCAGATAAATTAACTGCCGTAGTCGTTTTTCCGACGCCGCCTTTTTGGTTGGCAATTGCAATGATACTCATAATTTTCTCTCGATAACTGAATTTTAGGCTACCTGATTAGAGACAATCACAAGATGACGCTCAACGCCTTTCAGTTCAGGTATAGTAAGGGGTTGCACTGCAAATGGCAATGAGAGTTTTGAAAGCTCCTCAGTAGGATATTGGCCTTTCATCCAGTAGTAATGACCATTAGGCTTTAAAAGGTCATTACTTTGTGTGCACATGTTGGCCATATTACCAACAGCCCTGCTGATAATGCCGTCCACAGGCGCTTCTAAATCAACATCTTCAACACGACTATGGATCGCCTGAACATTATTTAACCCAAGCTCAGCTGCAACCATTTTCAAAAAATGAATCTTTTTCTGATTGCTATCAACCAAGATAAATTGCTTTTCGGGCAGAGTGATGGCCAAAGGGATGCCTGGAAAACCAGCGCCAGTGCCCATATCGACAAACACCTCACCCTCTAAAAAAGGGGCAATGGCAATGCTATCGCAGACATGATGGGTCCACATATGCGCTGGATCCAAGATGGTCGTTAGGTTGAAATGCTTACCGTATTTAACCACTAGGTCTAAGTGCGCTTGATATTGTTGTTTTTGCTGTTCATTCATGGGTGGCAGTGTAGCAAAGATTGTAGGGTAATTAAACATAGATGTTGAATAAGCAATGCTAATAGTGTTAAAGATACTCCCCCCTCCAAAAAAGGGAGCAACCGGTGCGGTTACAAGCCAAATGACAAAACAATTATTTTGAGTTTGAGCTCGAGCTAACCACACCAGCATTATGCACTGTCACTGTGCCGTGGCCAGAGGAAGGTGTGCTGCCACCTCCACCGCCACAAGCTGTTAACCATAAAGGGGCTACTAACACTAAAACCAAACTTATTTTATTTTTTAATTGCATAGTAACCCCTATTGTTTAAACGATAATTGAACTGCAGTATCAGCATTTTTACTCACCACCACTGTTGGCGAAGCAAGCGTCGGCGTTAATAGCGTATTATGATCTGTCGTTGTTGAACGAGTGTCATTAACTGAACGTGGTGCAAAATCAACAGTATAACTTCCTGTTGGAATATTTTTCCAAGTTTGGGCTGTATTTTTACCAGCTTCAGTCATATTAATCGTTTCAGTGCTCTTGGCACCAGCTGAATTCGCTAGCCACATTTCAATGCTATCACCATAACGATGGAATTTACCTGAATTAGTAAGATCAGTACATTGGACCGTCCAAAGATAAGATTCATCTGGGTGACTAACCGCAAAAGTTACTGGGTTAGCTAGGCCTGTCAATGTCGCTGTTTTACCCTCAACAATAGATACTGGCGTTGTTGTGGAATTATCAGGATTAGTAACCTGTAGTGTACAAGTTTGACCAGTTGGTAATTTAGAAATCGTAAAGGTTTCTTCACTATTGCTAATAAAACTTGGTATCACAGAAATGGAGCCAGGTGTAGGCACAGGTCCTGGTTTACCACCACCATTTATATAACCCGTTGTACCATCCATATAGCGATTAATAGCATGCCAGATACCCGTGGTTGCTTGACCTGCCGCATCAACCGGTGGGAAGCCTATCGGATAAGCATCAAAACAATTTGGATTATCACCATGACTACCATTTGGCTGACAACCTGAAACTGACTCATCTGAAAGTGCATACATCGCCACACCAATATTATGATCACTATTATCAAAAGGTGTTCTTAGCGGGTTATTTAATAATAATAATTTTTGCGCATCTGTTGGCGATTTTGCCACAGTATTTGCCATATCAAAAATAGCTTGCGTATAGTTGCCCTGAGTATGAGGGTTACTATCCTGCAATGATGCCGTCAAAAGCGAATCAGTAAAATTAGATGTTGATAAATCTGGGTCATCATCCGCCTTACCATTATTATGCCAAGTAACGATCACATCACACATTGTTGGTGGAGAATCACTCGCAGCATCAGCCAGGCTCATACTACATTTTGGTGTTGTATCGCCAATAATAGGTGCAGCTGGTGTGCCTGGGCTATCAGGCAATTTAGCTGTAGGCGATGTTGTTGAATAAAAAACATAATAATGGCCAAAAGCAGGTGTATGACTATTAATGAAATTAGTTACTTGACCATACTCACTCCAATCAGACGCTGGTGATGTTGTCCCATAAGTTTCAGTGCGATAATAATCTAAACCAACATAGATGGGTGTGTATGTATTCGCTAAACTAGCAATCACACAAGGGTCTGCTTTTGAAGTATCGCAAGCACCACTCGCATTTTCTAAACGCGGATTATAAATTATTTGATAATTCCAAGCAGTGGCCGAAGCTTCTGCAGGCACAGATAATGAGTAATGACCTAAAAATGTTCGGTTACGCTGCTCAAAATCTTGGTTATGATCTTTGCCTGCGCCGTTAAAACGAATAGCATTATTATACACTGAATTGGTTAAATCATAATTACAATAACTTTTTATTAAGTATGCATCTTTACCAGTACCATCTAAATTTTGTGCCCAATGACAACCATAATCCATCGCTTTATCATTAGTAAAATCTTTTGCATCTAATGGGCTAGGACTTGGTGAAGTTATACCTTGAAATGAAGCAGGATAGGGAAATGCACCTGATGTTTTTGGACTTTTAGTATAGGCTTCGTTACCATTGAGCTTCCCCCAAAATGCTTTATTTGGATCACTGACAGCACCATGAATAGCATTAAAAGTTGGATTTGCTGTTTGCCCAACATCATAAGCAGAAGGCAAAAATATACCTAAGGGACCTTGCGCCATTATAACACCTGAAGAATCAGAACCGGCAAAAGCAAACAGTTGATTGACTTTACCTTGACGCGCTAATAAATCAGCAACACGTTTATAAAATGTAGTAGCCATACCTGAGATTGGCAAGGGTTCGACATCAAATTGAATACCGTTAACCACTGGCGAACCATTTGGCGATGTAATACCTGCATTAGGGAAGACTTTTTCAGGATTAGCCGCTTGTAAAACTGCTTGCGAAAGCAAAGCAACTTGCGACAAACTTGTGCCTGTTGAGCTAGGATCAGCAGAACCAGCCTCGTCAATTAAGTTAGGCGTATAGCCTTTTAAGTTACCGTCAAATTCCATAGTAACGATAAAACTAAAGCCTAATTTGGCATTATCATTTGCAAGTGTTACATGATTTTTAAAATAACTCGCAAAGCAGCCGATATATGGATTTGTGGTAGCATTATTACTAAAAACATCTCCCACAGTTGGCCAATGCTTGCTAACGCCATTAAATTGAATCCAACCGATGTCAGGTGTTATTTCCGTTAAACCATGGTCATTAGATTGTGAATTATTAATAACACTTAGATAATCTGATAATGGCGCATAACTTCCTGCAGAACCATCTAAAGTACATTTCGCTGACGGCGTAGGTTTAGAGCCACCATCTGTTAAAGCTGCTACAGTTGGTGCATAAGCCCATGCTTGCACACGCTGCTTTAATAAGTTTACCTGTGCAGAGCCTTTATCCAACATAATATAAATAGTTTGGTAAGCATCTTTATTTGACACTGAACTATCTGTTGTTGCCGCATGTATCGTTGCTTGAATAATAATACCACCATTAGCTGTGGCTGCAGCAGAATCCATTGCAGATTTGATCGCAGCATCATTCATATTAATTTGTAGCATTGAGCTTGTATTTTGAATAGTGAGGCCCGTAGCCAAATGAACAATCGGGTTATGATTAGTTACCGTATTTTGTAAAACGATGGGCCCCCAATTCGCTCCACCAACATTATGTGCAGGGGTAACTGTACTAGGGCTATCACCATCATTACGACCTAAAATTTGATCTGTACTTGAAACAACAGAATAAGTAACAGGCAATAAAGTTGAGCTGATTTTAAATAAAGAAGCTACTGGAATAGTTATCACAGCCTGCGAAGCCGCATTTTGTATTTGCGTGGTTAATAGTGTTTGTTGTGATCCACCAATTTTATGTTTACCTAAAGGCGTATAGGCGGCAGCTATTTCATCTGGTGTTTTTGCAAACACACCTGAAAGCACATCAATTTGTAATGTAGAGGCAATGGAACCAGAAACTGGGTCTACCCAACTTAATGCTCCTGCGGGTTGTGGGCTGGTACAAGATGGCTGATCATCTACACAAGCGCCTGCTTCACCCGGTGCCAAACTATCTTTAGATAATTTAGGGTCACAAGCACAAGCTAAAACCGTTTTGTTGTCACCAACTAAACTTGAGGTAGATATTTGTGTGGTTGGGGCTTTATCCCAAGCAAATCCTGCTGGCATAGATGAAATAAGACTAACCAGTAAACCTGAGGTTGGAGAACCAGGATTAGGCACTTTATCATCAAACATATTTGCAAAATCAAAACTAAACGGTTGATTTAAAATACCGGTTGCAGTAGCAGGATAAGCCGTTATAGCGCTATTTTTATGTGCTGGAGATAAATTATTAAATATACACTGTGATTTATTTTTAATGACTATAGTACCAAGCTGCGTTAATAAATTCGCTGAAAAAGCCATCACTGAATCACTGGTTTGAATAAATGGCTGCTGTTCTGTCATACCCGGTGTATATGGTACATAAGCGCCAGTTGAATCAAGCGCAGGGTATTCCTTCACATCACCAGTAAAGGGATCAGTATAGTAATCATCACCATTATTAAAACAAAAATTTGTATCATCACCAGGCAAAGCACCTGTTGGAAAAATTTGTAATTCTACTTTTTTAGGCACATTAGTGTTGCCAATAAAATCGGTTAAATTAAATGAATAACCACTAGCCATTTGCTGGGGAAGCACGGTGCCAGGTGCATTAGTATAATGTAATGTTAAATCCTGACCAGACTCATTGATCATGGTGATGCCATGCGGCTTAACGGCATAGGCTGTTGATACTAAAGCTGTTGAAGCTAATAAAAATACCACTACTTTTGCAGTAGATTTGATTATGTTCATAAACGTCCTTGTATTTACATTTTTATATGATTAACGCCATCTGCGATGTGGGTGCCACGGATGCCACGGGTGCCACGGATGATGTGGCCGCCATGGGCGATTAGGGTTATTTGGTCGCCAATGACAATGATAGGCAGCATGATTAGGGTGATAACGACAAACAGTGCGACCTCCAGGGCCTGGCGTAACGACTGCTGTACACGCACTAAGCAATACACTTATAGATACCAAACCGACTAAAGATAGTATTTTTTTCATATGCCACTCTTTATCTGGACAATAAAACCAAATATATTATAACTCGGTTTTAACATTATTTACACAATTTTCTATGAGTTTTTTGTTTGCGGAACCGTTGCAACACACCTCTATTAATATGGCTCACCCAAGCGTATACTAGCCCTATGAAAAATACATCTGAAAAAACCCATTTTGGCTATCAAGAAGTTGAAGCCGATAAAAAAGCCGATAAGGTTGCTGAAGTCTTTCATGGCGTGGCCGCAAACTATGATTTGATGAATGATCTCATGTCTATGGGCATGCATCGCTTGTGGAAAAGACAAACCATTGCTTTGGCACATCTTAAAAAAGGCCATCATGTCTGTGATTTGGCTGCTGGCACCGGCGATTTAACCATTGCTATCGCTCATAAAGTAGGCCCTGAAGGTTCTGTGGTACATAGCGATATTAATATGTCGATGCTCAAAGAAGGCCGCGATCGTATTTTAAATACTAAAAACACCAATCATGTTACTTCCGTTTTAATTGATGCTGAAGCATTGCCGTTTGCTGATAGCTCTTTAGATCGTGTTTTTATTGGTTTTGGGTTGCGTAATGTTACCGATAAACAAAAAGCTTTGGGTGAAATGCAGCGTGTTTTAAAACCAGGCGGCATAGCTATCGTCTTAGAGTTTTCAAAACCAACTAATAAAATCATGCAAAAAATTTATGACCAGTATTCTTTTTCTTTATTACCAAAAATTGGTAAATATGTTGCGAAGAACGAGCCCGCTTATCAATATTTAGCTGAATCCATTCGCATGCATCCTGATCAAGAAACCTTAAAAGATATGATGCAGCAAGCTGGTTTTGATGAAGTTGATTACACCAATTGCACTAATGGCATTGTTGCCATTCACCGAGGATTTAAATTTTGATTACTAACTTATTCTTACAACCACTAGAACAAGGTTTAAATAAAGCCATACAAACGGATCCTGAAAGTTTAAAGCGTTTAGAAGATATTCAGGGCACTCGTTTTAAAGTTTATTTAAAAGATTTAAAGCTATCATTAATATTTGAAGCAAATGACCAAAACATCACTATTTATAAAGAAGATGACTGCGTATCCCATGTGACAGTCACAGGAAAAAGCTTTGCATTTTTACAAAGTTTTTTAGCCGGCAATGATGCCGCTAGCGCTAAAAAGTTTGCTTTACATATTGAAGGTAACACACATACCGCTCAGGCCTGGCAAGCCTTATTTTCAAAATTAGATGTCGATTGGCAAGCCTTACTAGAACCTTTAATTGGCACACAACCCGCTTATCATGGCATCAAAACTTTGGGCTTTATCAAAAAACAATTTATTAAAACAAAAGATAAAATCATGCAAGATAGTTCTGAATATTTAAAGCATGAAAAAAAAGTTTTAGTGCCAGAACATTTAGTTAAAAATTTTTCCCGAGATGTTATTGATCTTAACCAAGCGACCGATCGTTTAGAAGCTCGTATCAACCGACTGGAAAGGAATAGCAATGCTTAAATTAATTTTTTCAGCACATGCTCGCCATATTTTTAAAACTATTCGCCAATTTCATATTTTAGAAAAATTATTGGTGCCTTATGCGCCCAAAGCTAAGTGGCTTAGTCTGTTTAATTTTTCTCGCAAACATAAACAATTAAAACGTGGCGAAGCTTTAGCGCAATGCTTAGAGCAACTTGGCCCCGTTTTTATTAAATTTGGCCAAAGCCTTTCTACAAGGCCTGATATTTTTCCTGCTGATATCGTAGTTGCATTATCCCGTTTACGTGATAATGTTAAACCATTTCCTGCAAAAGAAGCCATTGCTATCATTGAAAAATCGATGGGCAAGCCTTTAAACAAACTATTTAAAACTTTTGATACCATACCTTTAGCTAGTGCATCCGTTGCCCAAGTGCATTGCGCTGAACTACCTGATGGTGAAGATGTGGTTGTGAAAATTATTCGCCCTGGGATTGATAAGTTAATTCAAAAAGATATTGCCTTACTACGGCAATTTGCTAATAAAGTAGATAAAAGATTCAAAAAGGCAAAACGTTTACGCTTACCAGAATTAATCGATGAGTTCGAATTTACAATTAATCATGAACTAGATTTACGTTATGAGGCTAGCAATGCTTCATTATTAAAACGTAATTTTAAAGACAGTGACATCATGCATGTGCCTACTATGTATTGGGATTACTGCCATCGTAACATGCTGGTTTCTGAAAGAATTCATGGCGTGCCTATTGATGACTTTGACACGCTAAACAAACATCATGTTAATATGAAAAAACTAGCTGAAGATGGCGTTAAAATATTTTTCACCCAAGTATTTCGCGATCGATTTTTTCATGCTGATATGCATGCAGGCAATATTTTTGTAAACATTGATAATCCAGAAAAACCAGTTTACTGCGCCGTTGATTTTGGCATCATGGGCACCATCAGTGAAGATGACCAATATTATTTAGCAAAAAATTTATTAGCCTTTTTCAAAGGCGATTATGAAACGATGGCACGCTTACACATTCAAGCAGGGTGGGTTCCTGAGGACACCAACTTAGAGCATTTAACTTCAGCCATCAGAACAGTTTGCGAACCTATCTATCAAAAGCCATTGGAAGATATTTCGTTTGGAAAATTATTATTGCAATTATTTGAAGTAGCCGGCCAATTTGAAATGCGCATGCAAACCCAACTAATGCTTTTACAAAAAACTCTATTAAATGTCGAAGGCCTTGGTCGCCAAATCGATGGCAATATCGACTTATGGAAAACAGCTTTACCTATCTTGGAAGACTGGGCAAAAAGCCGTTATTCATTCTGCCGCCTAACAAAAAAAGCCATTAAACACTTTCCAGAAAGCATGCAAATACTTTTAGAAAACCCAGAGCTTTTAATAGAAACGCTTAAACCTTTAAAGCGCGCATGGGATAAAGCTTAGATATCAACCTAAGCTTTACCAAATATCTAACTGTTATACCGAATTATTATTTTTATCTAATAAGTCTAACTTTGCACTTTAGCCACGCAGGTGTTATTTAACAATAAATTCATCGAAGGAATAACCATCTCTGGAAAAAAGTAATGGTGAATAATTTCATTATTAGTGTGAACTATTTGAATTAAATTATCAGGCTGGTAGATTGCATTAAACGCACCGTCTGTACCACCATCTTTAGGTTGGCAACTAGAACCTTTAGGGCAAAAATGTAGATAACCTTGGTAATAAACACTGCCTGCAAGCTCAGTTCTATCAGGTGTTACTGTACCGGCATTATCATCATTTAATGATTGCGCTACTAAGGTTGGCGGATGATCAGCGATCGATTGAGAATCGCTATATCTTTCTTCTAAGGCATTAGCAGGGCATACATTATGCGTTGCATCCAAATAGCACCCGTAACTACCGCCACTTAACATAATAGCGCCTTTTACTTTTGGAAAAGGTTTTAACTGACCTTCTGAATCTGTATATTGCATGGATGGAAATTCATTCAGCAAACGACTTACCATATTCGCACCCGCACTATAGCCCATCAAAAATAAATTACTGGTATCAAATTTTAGATCACCCGCACTAGTATCATAGGCACTTGGGTTATGCATATAGCTCATCAGTTTTTCAAAAAACTGCTGATCCATACCAGGCCAATAAGACATTTCAAAATAAGTAATGACACTATTGACATCGGTTAACTTTGGATTATAAACTTTTGGCAATGGCCAGGTGCTTGTAGTATATGGCCAAGGGTCGCTATAGCTAGGCTCAAAGTTCCACCAATCATATGCGCCTGAATTCCAAGTTGTCACAGAAATGACAGCAAAGCCGCGTGAAATAAAAGTTTGTAATAATCGCATGCGTACATAATAACTATAACCATAAAAACGCGCACTACCCCCAGCTGTTGGATTAACTGGATTAGTTTCCCATTGTTGCCAATTCCAATTGTTATTAAAAACATTGGCTGTTGCAGTACCTGGTAAATTTTGTTTGTTCACAAAATCTTGAGGGTTTAAATAGTAACTAGCTGTTTGTGCGCTAGAACCATGCAACATGATAATAACAGGCCAACCATTTTTACTGGGTGGATTACCTTTTGGTATAGCATAATATATAAAACGAGTCTGTTTATCGTCATAACATTTCTGAGTTGCACTACCTATAGTCAACGGATCAACAAAACCACTGCTTGCACCATGAAATGTGTTGTAGGCATCATTAGCTTCTGCACAAGTATTAAATTCTAAATAACCACTCGTATAAGGTGGTGTAGTAGGTATGTGATCATTAGCTTGATCTGAAAACAAATGCGGCACTTTATTAATAGTCAGTGGAAATTGATGCCCAGTAAGTGTAACTGTATTCATATCAACAGGATATAACGCCTTCATCGCAGTTGTGGTATAACCACTTTTAGTTAATGGCTGCCCACTATTATAAACAGGTAATTTTCCAGAGTTTAATGAGATACCCTTTGTATCCAAACTATTAGCTTGTGGTAGATCACAACTTTGTAATGATGGTAGCGCTAAAGACAATATATTCGAAGCACTTGCAGCTTGCCCTGAAGGCGCATCGGTTACCTTAGCTGTTGCTGATAAAGAAGCCGCAACATCTTGTAACGTATTCGTAGTCGTATTTTGATTCTGAATCGTGAAAGTGCATGATGTCGATGTGCATTGCGAATCTAATAAACCAACTTTTGTGTTAGCTGGTATTACCAAACTAGCGTTAGCAAATGTGGTGGTAGCAGCTGGTGCCAATGCTTTAGCTGGATTAGTTAAGGTGAGCAGTAATTGATATTGCAAATTATTATGATGCATACCGCCTTTACCAAAACTATCAGCTGCAGTCGTTATATTCTTTAAATAAAAAACGCTGGAGCTGAGCGACTCATGTCCTATAAGTGTCATTGGAGTACTATTAGATTGGATAGTAACGTTATTAGCTGTCGCCTGTAAGTGAAAATTATCGACTGCAGGTGTGCCTGCACTAGGGCCAGCAAATACATTGCGAATAGTAAACTGACATGTTTTCTGATGGTTACTGTTTTTTAAACAATTATTTGAATCTATCGTTATCGTTTGATTATTAGTATCTATGAATTGAATATTTTTAGGATAACCTGCATCGCTAGTGCTGCCACCAGTAATAGCTATAGTAGCTATAGCATCGCCACCATAAGACAAACTATTATCATTGGCATTATTTTTAGAAGCTATAGATAGCTTAATATCATATTGATTAGCTGGTGCGGGATGGCTGCTGCCGCCACAACCGGCTAATAATAAACTTGAGGATAATAATAGACATACAGACAGACGCATAAGAAAATTCCTAAAAAATTTCAATAACCATCCTATCATAATTTTTTATTAATAGAGTTAGTAAAAGTCTCACTTTTATGAAAATCTGGATTATTAGAAGCATGCTGTAATGCCCAGTAAGATATCTCTTTATTGCTATCTTCAATCACAGCAGTAAACCCTATATCTTTTATAGAGATACCATTCAAATGGACTTCAACTTGTAACCGACAGCCATCATCTTTTTTATTTATAACCAGATCACTAATACAAACCACATTTTTTAAAGTTTGAGATGGTTGACGATAATCATCAAAATAATAAATATGCCAATAGCCTTTAGGTGAAAAATTTAATTCAATATAAGACTTTCCATCTTCTAACAAACAAAAACATTCCAAACAAGTTGTCTTCCAAAGATCATTACCTTCTTGTATACAATCAAAATCAGGCCATTGAATATTTTCGATGTCACCAGAAACAAAATAATTTAAGCATAAAATATCATTGTTGATAGCATAGTCAATTTGAACTTGAACATCTGGATGTTTGAAACTTGGAAAGGGTACTAAGTTATGTTGATTATTCATATAAATCCATCATCAAACTTTCTCAATATGACCAATGCTTTCTTTAAGCATTAAAATTCGATCAAGGCCGATGGCAATACCAGAACAATTCGGCAGGCCATACTCTAATGCTTGCATAAAATCAGGGTCGATGTCTATAGATTTTAAACGCAACTTTTCCCGCTTACTCTTATTTTCTTTGAAACGGCTTAGTTGTTCTTCTGGGTCTTGCAACTCATGAAAACCATTGCCACACTCTATACCGTTAATATAAAGCTCAAAACGTTCTGCAACTATACCGTAACCTCGCTTAGCTAATTTGGCTAAAGCAGATTGACCCTGAGGATAATCATAAATGATTATTGCTTGCTGTTTATCCATCGATGGTTCTATTATTTCAGACATGATGATCTGCAAATAATCGTCTAGATCTAAACTATTATCTATACCCATTGGTAGCTTATTATTTTCATTCAAATAATTAAAAGCATCAGCAGCTGATACCTTAAATGGATCTATGCTTGTATATTTTAAAAATATGTCTTGATAAGAGCATCTAAATATTTCTAACCCTAGAAAAATATTTTCTATTAACTTACACACCTGATCAATTAAATCAAACATGTTTGCATCAACAATATACCACTCAAGCATTGTGAATTCTTGGTTATGCCAACGCCCGTTCTCTTCATCACGAAATGCTTTGCAAATTTGATATATGGATGTTTTGTGTAATGCCAACAATTTTTTCATCGCATATTCAGGGGAGGTTTGTAAAAAACCGCAACTGGTTTCTATACTTTCTATATAAGGGTCTGTAACAGAATAGTCACAAATTAATGGTGTTTGCACTTCTAAAATATTTTTTGATTCAAAAAAGTTTCGAATAATTTTTAGTAAGGCTGCTTTGGCCTGTAAGGTTTCTAATGTTATTTTTGGTTTCCAAGTCATATTATTCTCATTATAGAACCAAAGATTTTGACCCGCCTACGTTTTTTCTTACATAAAAACCCCACGAGGGGAAAGTAAGCATTTCTTCATATAACAAAGTTATCGCCCCATAAGTCATTCAACTAGAAAAATCAAAATTTAGGGCGGCGAGAACAAGGCAAAACTGAATGAAAAACCGCAGTTTACTTATGCGTAAATGAGGATTTTGAGTGAAGTTTTAACAAAGTTATCGCCCCATAAATTTTTGATTAACTAGTCTTTCACCCGTGAAGCATACTCACCAGTTCTAGTATCAATTCTTACAACCTCACCTTCATCCACAAATAACGGCACTTTAATCATAGCACCTGTTTCTAATTCTGCAGGTTTTGTGACATTAGAAGCCGTATCACCACGCACACCTGGATCACTTTTTACAATCTTTAATTCCACAAAATTAGGCGCCTCAACACTGATGGCTTGACCGTTAAAAGTAGTTACCACACACATGGTCTCATCTTTTAACCAATTCTCTACACCTGCTAAGACAGCTTTACTAATGGCTTGTTGCTCAAAAGTCTTTGGATCCATAAAATGCCAATCTTCACCATCATTATATAAATACTGCATATCCATATCCATTACATCCGCAGCTTCAATGGATTCACCTGATTTAAATGTACGTTCTAATACACGGCCTGTTTTCAGGTTACGCATTTTCACACGACTAAAGGCCTGGCCTTTGCCTGGTTTAACCATTTCATTGGTAATAATAGCGTACGGATCCTTATCGATCAGTACCTTCATGCCATTTCTAAATTCATTTGTTGAGTATTTTGCCATAAGAAGCTCTTGTTCCTAATAAATGTAGCTCTATTGTAGTAAGGACTTATGTTAACTGCAAGAATCTCGTATACTATATTAATGAATCAACCAATCCTTATCCAAATTGCCCTGCCTGTCGTGCTTATGCGCAACTTTGACTATCTACTGCCTAATGGTTTTACTAAGCCAGCTATCGGCGCGCGAGTAGCTGTGCCTTTTGGGCCCAGAACCTTGATAGGGATTGTGTGTCATTTTCCAGATAAAACAGATATCCCTCACAATAAGCTTAAAGCGATTAAAGCGGTGCTTGATCAAGAACCTTTATTCTCAAAAACGCATTGGCAATGGCTTACTTGGGCGAGCGATTATTATCACTATCCACTTGGTGAAGTATTGATGACAGCTTTGCCAACAGCTTTGCGAAATGGCAAAGATCTTAATCTTTTAAAAACAAATCATTATACTTATAGCATCACTTCTTTAGGCACTATTCAATTAGATAATCAAAGCTGGGTAAATCGTGCTAAAACACTAGCACCATTACTACAATGGATAAAAGAGAACCCAAACAGTTTATTAACATCCATTGTGCAAGCCACATTTCAAAAACAAAAACTAAATGAATTAATAAAAAAAGAATGGGTTGAGAAAACAGTTGTTCATAACCATGTAGATCAACCTATTACTATTCACCCATCGCCTTATGCTCTTTCTGATGAACAAAAAAAGTCTTTAGAAACACTCAAAAAACAAATAAATTTTAATTGCACGGTATTAGAAGGAGTGACTGGCAGTGGTAAAACAGAAGTTTATTTGCAACTAATTGCTGATTATCTAGAAAAAGACAAACAAGTTTTATGGCTTGAACCTGAAATTGGTTTAACCCCACAAATGATTACACAAGTGAAGAATCGCTTTGATGCACCGATTTATTGCTTACATTCTCAACTATCTGATAAAGAACGCGGTGAAACTTGGTATGCAATTAGAAACACCAAAGGCGGCTGTTTGGTTTTAGGCACACGATCTTCTATATTCGCTCCTTTCCAACATCTAGATTTAATTATAATCGATGAATCACACGACAGCTCTTATCAACAACATAGCCGTTGGCTTTATTGCGCCAGAGATATGTGCGTTAAGTTAGCACATCAACTTAATATTCCTATTATTTTAGGCAGCGCCACACCATCCTTATCATCCATAGCTAATATAAAAAATAATCGTTATCACCATTTAAAGCTTAGCAAACGTATCCAAAACCAACCCATGCCAGAATTTGTTTGGATTGATACTAAGGATCAAAAACTAAAATCAGGCTTAAGCGATGAAGCGTTAGGAACTATTAAAAAAACATTAGAACAAAACAAACAAGTTTTAATTTTTATAAACCGACGTGGCTTTAGCCATCTGCTGCGCTGCCATCATTGTGGTTTTATTCATGAATGTGATCATTGTGCCATGCCATTTGTTTGGTATAAAAAAAGAAACATCATGTCTTGTCACCATTGCGGCTTTAAAACAAAACGTTTAGATGTTTGCCCCGATTGCAAACAAAGCGAATTATCCGAATTAGGTTATGGCACCGAACAAGCTGAAGATACTTTAAATGACTATTTTCCAGATTATCCTGTTTTGCGCATTGATAGAGATCATATAAAAAATAGCAAACACTTTCAAACGATGCTTGATCAAATCGCAACTGATAAGCCAATGATATTAGTGGGTACGCAAATATTAGCTAAAGGGCATCATTTTAAAAATTTATCCACAGTGGTGATCGTAAATATGGACGGCGCTTTTTTCAGTAGTGATTACACGGCCTCAGAAACGATGGGGCAACTTTTATTACAAGTGGCTGGCCGAGCAGGGCGCGAAGGCGAACAAGGCAAGGTTTTATTACAAACTGAGCAAAGCCAAAACCCATTATTGCGCGCACTGGTTGAAGAGGGTTATCAAGCTTATGCTAACTTGCTATTAGATCAACGCTTTAAAGCACACTTACCACCTTATACCCATTTAGCCTATTGTATGATCGAAGGAAAAAATGATCTTGATTTAATTAAGCAACTCAATCATTTAAAACAAGATATACAGCCTTTAGCTGAATCTATAGAAGGAAATATTGTTGGGCCCATGCCTTGTTTATTAGCTAAAAAAGCAGGTGTGTTCCGTTATGAAATTATTATTCATACCCAAAGCCGATCACAACGCCATCAATTATTAAAAACCATTAACCAATGGGAATTAACCACACCATCTAAATACAAAAAAATCATGATTCGTTTAGATGGTTAATGGCACATATATGACAGCAGTCTTGGTTTCTAAATTTGGTAAGCTATCAAAACATTGAAAAGCTGGTTTAGTGTGATCTATATTTTGCTTAGCTTCAGATTCCCAGTGCCCAAAAATATAGTGATATGCATTACCAATTTTATTAAGATCACCTTGGTGTTCAAACTTTGCATAACACCCAGACTCTAGAACAATTACCTCTAGATCTTGAATTGGTTTTGCAAAAGCAATGCCCGCACTAAATCGAACTTGATTCGCAGCTGCTTTTCCTAAATGGGGATTATCATGTCCCACACCAATAAACATACCATCGAAATCATCAGTTAAATATGGTTGCTCTACGTTATCCTTTAAAGCATGCCAAGCCTGGGTTGCGCTGGTAAAATACGGGCCTTGCTTTGTGACAGCCTGAACAAGTAAAGACTTCATTTCAATAATTTCTGGCTCACTAAGTTGGCAGTGATCCAATGCTGTTATAATATTTTTTGTTTGGCGAGCATAACTAGGTGAATAACCAAAAACAGATTTAAAACGACGAGCAAAAGCGGACTGATCTTCAAAGCCTGCTGCCATTGCAATTTCAATGATCATCTTATCCGGATTCTGCAGGTCCAATAAAGCATGCTCCATTCGTATTTTTCTTATAAAAGCACCTAGAGGTAAACCAAGCGCTTCTTTAAATAAACGCTTTAATGTGGCACTTGATGAACCCACTTCTGTAGCAAGCTTCCCTAATGATAAATCACAGTCAATGTGCTTATAAATATATTCTATAGTTCTTATAAATAATGCTTGATGAGTAGGTTTCATAGGTTTTCCTTATCTGAACTGATCGCTATAGTCTAAAGGGCCTGAAAATAAATACTATGCTATTTGGATCAATACCACTTTATCATATATAATACCCTTATGAAAAAAACACCACACATCAATTACTGCGAAATCCCATCGGTTAAACATCGCCATTTGGTTAAGCGCTTAGTAGCGCCGTTAAATGATATCCCTATATTTGGTGGTTTTGTTTTTGGCTTAGTTTTAAAATCAGGCCACAATGCTTGGCTTTCCAGCACACCTAGAGTAACAATAAATACTGTTAGCTCTGGCTTAAGTCGTGCAGATATCTTATTAGATTTTGACTATTTAAAAGAGTCTCGCGTTATCTTTCCAGAAAACCTTATGCAGATTAACCACTTTGAACCTACCATACATCAAATTATGCAACGTATCGGTTTATATAGCGGCTATTGTTATTCAAAGTATTGTGATGATTGTTGTATCATTGTCGGCATCAATACTAATAAAAAAATAAAACATATTAAAGATTTCTATAAAAAAACAATTCAACAAGTAGAAAATTTTTCTGATACTTTTTTCAATCAAACACAAGATATATTTTTAAATCTATTACCTGAAATAAAAGTATCCCGCTTTATCACTGACCCTATATTTAGACATCGAATTTTAACTTCACAAACCCTTAAACCTACTGAAATAGACCTTACTGAAAAAGAGTTGGCTATTTTATACTGGACTGCACGTGGTAAATCAGCTGCTGATATTGCTATCATTATAGGGTTATCAAAAAACACTATCGACACCTATCGCCGTACCATTATCAGCAAACTCAATGTTTCTAATATCACTGAAGCCGTTTATTTAGCACTTAGTATGCACTTGATTGTCTAAACTCTCATTTATGAGGTATTTCTTTTTTTCTAGTAAGCACATTATCACTAATCACAGAAGTATAGTCATTTCAAATTAAAACCAATGCGTTGAATTCGCTATGTTCGCCTGGACCCTGGCTTTATTTAGAAATGCTGGGGTATCGATTCAGAGTTCATAATACAAGGTGTCAGGTTTAAATTTTTATTAAACTCCTAGAGACTTAAAGATTAGAGATAAGTATTACACCATATTTCGACACCCCGGTTAATACAACCCGGGGGCCAAGTGTGTGTAGCACACATCACTTATAACAAATTAGGAAAACCAATTTGCCTTAAACCTTCATAAAGGATGATGGCAACACTGTTAGACAAGTTTAATGAGCGCGAATCTTTATGCATAGGAATGCGAATGCGATGATCAACATCAAACCTTTCTAAGACCCAATCAGGTAGGCCGCGTGTTTCTGGACCAAATAAAAATATAGCATCGTTAGTATATTGTGGAATAGTATGCGCAACACTGCCTTTAGTTGTACAAGCATAAATAGGCTTATCTTTATTTTCCTCTAAAAATTCTTTACCATTATCATAATGTTTAATATCAATATATTCTTTATAGTCTAGGCCCGCACGTCGGCAAGTTTTTTCATTGATATCAAAACCAAGTGGATGGATAAGATGGAGGTTGACTCCAGCATTAGCACAAAGACGGATAATGTTACCTGTGTTTGGTGGAATTTCTGGTTCGTAAAGGGCGATATGCATTGAGTGACTCTAAGGTTAAAGTTTTTAGATCTAGGATGATAAACAGAAAGTTAAAAAACTAATGGGCAACCATGAATTTTTTAATTTTCTCCATCGCCGCTTTTTCAATCTGACGAATACGTTCTGCTGAAACTTTGTAATGAGCTGCTAAGTCATGCAACGTTGCTTTTTTGCCTTCAGATAACCAGCGTGCATTTAAAATTTCTATACTACGCTCATCTAAGGTTTTTAAAGCTTTATAAAGCAACTGGTTTTGCTGATCACTAACTTGATCATCACTCACTTGTTCTGCAACATCGCTATTAGTATCTTCTAAAATACGAGATACATTATTTTGTTGCCAAACATTTAATGGTGAATCATCATCTAATTGCATATCAATAGATTGATCAAACTGATTCATACGCATTTCCATCTGGCGCACATCTTTAACAGGCACTTCCAGCATATTAGCTACAGTATGAATTTCATCATTACTCATCCAACCCAAAGACTTACTAGATTTCCGTAGATTAAAAAATAATTTTCGCTGTGCTTTAGTTGTGGCAATTTTAACAATGCGCCAATTTTTCAAAATAAACTCATGCATCTCTGCACGAATCCAATGAATAGCAAATGACACTAGTCGTACACCAACCTTAGGATCAAAACGCTTAACTGCTTTCATCAAACCGATATTGCCTTCTTGAATAAGATCCTCTTGTGATAAGCCATAACCTGAATAAGAACGAGCCATTTTTACCACTAAACGTAAATGTGGCAAAATGAGCTTACGCGCAGCATCAACATTATTATTTTCTTGTAAATCTGTGGAATAATCTAATTCTTCTTCACGTGTTAAAAGGGGAATAGCATTCACCCAGTGAATATAATTACCTAAAGAACTAACAGTTAGGCCATTGTTGAAAAAAGCTAAATCGGTCGCTTGTGTCTTAGACATAGGGCGCGCCTCTATATGCGTTAAATATTATAACCATTATAGCACGTCTTTTATCCACAATTAAACCCGTAAATTTTACGAAAAGTACAGTTAATATGCCTTTTTTTGAACTATTTTCAGGTTGCTAACTAGTCTAGCAAACTAAATTTTAACTTTTTGAGGGCTTAGGAGGCAATAGGCCTATTCTTTTTAGTCGATTTTCAATATGAGTTATTAAATTACCCTGTTGCTCAGTTACTTCTAATGCAGGCGCTGTTTTGTTTTCGGCACTAAATAAAGTGAAATAACAAAGCGTGCTTAACTTTGTAGGTTTTGCTTGAGTAGGCTTAACATCTCCATAACTGGCTGGCACAGCTTTTTTAAGTGCCCCATTATACTCATCTGTCGAGCAAGGCGGATTGGTCACATTATGATTATCATGTTGGTTAACTAAATCTGCAAGGTTACATAATTCATCATAATCTTTAATATACCTAAAACCTGAATTATAAATTAAAAAATCAACCAAAGCTTTATTGTGATTAAAATCGTGCCCCATGGTAGTATGTAATTTTTTAAATTGCTGCATCCATAAAAAAAACTTTGCAGCTGCTTTTTCGATGCGCTTATCTGCAGGCAGCTTTGCAGCAACCGTTTCAAAAGTAAGCCCCATTAATCCTAGCAATACCTTACAATCACAACTATTAAGGGCAGCCTTTAAAGGAGTCAATCCTTTACCATTAGGCTTCTCTATATTGACACCCGAATCAACTAAGTATTTGATAACTGTTTGATTTGCACTTGATATCGCTGCAGTTAGAGATGTTTCTAAAGTAATATCAACACGCCCCAACTTATTAATATCAGCACCAGCATCTAATAACATTTTTACTACATCGTCGTAACCATAATAAAAACTGGCCTCTACTAAAGCTGTTTGCCCTGAGTATTTATACCATTAATAATGGCCGGGGATATTTGGTTAATAATGGCCTGTAATCTTTTTAAGTCCCGAGGACGCGGACGCTTAAAATCAATCCCGAGATCTTTTTGAAACTGATCTATTTCTTTTTGGTCTTTCTCAGGTTCAGCGCGCATAGTATCTCCAAATAAATCTTATATAATGTCGATAATATACACAAACAAGGCGTGTATGTAAAATTTTAAATACATATAATTACGAAACGCACAATTGATAAAATGGTATTAAAATACGCAATCATTTTCAGAGCCAAAGACAGCTCGTTGCACGCTAAGGCGGGTGCCAATCCAAGAAAGGATAATAGAAACCAGCAGCACACCAAAAAGCGTACAGCCATTGAAAAAGATAGCTGCATGTAACTGAATTTGAAAAGTTTGTAATAGATCATTTAATGGATGAATCATAAGCAAGCCAATCATCACCATAATGATCATTGCCAACACACCGGCGAAAATACCCAACCATAAACCTTGGTAAAGCAAGGGGCGCAAAATGGTTGCACGGCTAGCACCTAAAAAACGAAAGACTTGAATATCTTGCTTATCTTTTTGCAAAGTTAAACGAATAGTATTACTGATCATTAGCAAAATAGCTAAGGCAAAAATCACACCTACGATAATCGCAACCCGTGATAATACTTTGGTGAGATGCATCACTTGTTGCACCCATTGATAAGCCATTTGTACTGTATCTACACCTGGTAATTGCGCAATTTGTTGATTTAAATTTTGCAGTTGCTGTAAGTTATTTGTTAACTGTGAAGGCGAAATGGCAATAACTGTTGGTAATGGATTAGAAGGCAATTGCTTTACAATATCTGCTATCGGAAATTCTTTATTTAACTCTTGTAAGCCTTGGGATGGTGAAATAACCTTTGTTGAAGCAATGCCTTGCATGTGGTTAATTGTTTTTTGTAATTGATTGATTGCATCAGCACTCTGGCCATCTTTCAAATAAACTGTCATATCAGCAGCTTTTTGCCAAGGTGGTAGCATTTGTTTGATGCCATGCGCAAAAGAGAAAAAGCAACCCGGTAAAGCCAATGCAATCGCTAATACAAAAATCGTCATCAAATTACCGGCTGGGCGTCGCCATAGCTGGCCAAAGCCATAAATTAAAGCTCGAAAATGACCCAAAAAGAAAAAAGTCATTGGAGGATAATATAAACTATCAGATTGTTGTTTAGCCATGTGATACCACCCTGCCATGATCTAAAGTAATAACACGATGACCTAGCTGTCTAACTAAACCTAAATCATGTGTTGCAATTAAAATAGTTGTACCTATAGCATTAAAATTTTCAAACACTCGCATCATTTCTAAAGACATTTCTGGATCAACATTACCCGTTGGTTCATCAGCTAAAATAATAGCAGGACGCGAAACCACTGCTCTTGCAATACCGACACGCTGTTGTTCACCGGTTGATAATGTTAATGGCATTTGATTTTTTTTATGATGTAAACCGACTTTATCTAAAGCAGCATTAGCACGCTTATGCGCTTCTTCAATACGAACGCCATCTAAATATAAAGGTAGGGCGACATTATCTAACACCGTGCGATGATTTAATAAATGCGGATTTTGAAAAACCAAACCCATTTGTCGGCGCACACTTGGAATTTGGGATGAGCGAAGATCTGAAATATCAGAACCATTTAAAAAGACCTCACCACGCGTGGGTTTTTCCATCATCGCAATTAACTTAAATAGCGTACTTTTACCTGCACCAGAATGGCCAGTCACAAAAACCATTTCGCCTGGACGTATATGTAACGACACCTGGCTTAAACCGCCTTGGCTGCCTTCGAACGACTTGGTAACATTTTGAAAACGAATCATCGCTTAATCTTCCTTGAGAATGCCTTACAATAGTAGAATTATTATGGGGTCACGTCAAATAAAGCATTCACAAAATCTTCTGGCACAAATGGCTGCAAATCCTCCATCCCCTCACCAACACCAATAAAACGTACTGGCAATTGGCATTGATCAGCAATCGAGAACACAATACCCCCTTTGGCACTACCATCTAGCTTTGTGATACAAATACCTGTTAAACCAACTGCTTCATGAAATGCTTTAACTTGTTGTAACGAGTTTTGCCCTAAAGTGGCATCGACAACTAATAACGTCTCATGTGGTGCTGTTTCATTTTGCTTACCCATCACTTTTTTAATTTTTTCCAGCTCTTTCATTAAATGGCCCTGGGTATGCAGGCGGCCAGCAGTATCGGCCAAAACTAAATCAGTATCATGCGCTTTTGCCGCACTTAAGGCATCAAAGATAACCGAAGCACTATCTGCACCAGTCGGTTGCTTGACAACACGCACGCCATTGCGCTCACCCCAAACCGATAATTGCTCCACAGCTGCTGCTCTGAAAGTATCACCGGCAGCTAAAATGATCTTTTTGCCTTGCTGCTTATAATGATTAGCAATTTTAGCAATGCTCGTCGTTTTACCTGCGCCATTAATACCAACCATTAAAACCACGCATGGGTGATTAGCTTGCACCACTTGATCAAGTGTATCTTGCTGTTGATTAGTTTTAAGAATATCAGTCATAACTGTTTTCAACTGATCGAAAATAACACCTTCTTGGCTAAGATCCTTTCTTTTTAAACCATTGGTAAGCTTTTGGATAATTTTTTCAGCCGTCGCCACACCAACATCTGCAGCAATCAATTGGTTTTCAATTTGCTCAATCAGTGTTTGATCAAGCTTTTTAGCACCTAATACTAAACTAGCTAGCTGGCCACCCAGTTTTTTTCTAGTTTTAGTAAGACCACCTCGTAGGCGCTTAAAAAAACCTTTTTTTTCTGGGGCTAATACTGGTTCAGAGGTATTATTTTCTACAATCACCTCTATTGTTTCCTGCACAGGCTCAACAACTAAATCAGCCTCAGGTTCTAAATTGATAGGCTCTTCAGTAACAGGCTCATGGCTTTGTTCCGCAGGCTGAATAATCTCTTCTTGGATCAGCTCTTGCTCAGCAACCTGTTCTTTTTTTTGCTCTTTGTTTTTTTTAGACTTGAAGATTTTGAAAACCATAAGTTTCACTCTGTATAGGATGAAAGCCCAGTTTACCTGAACTAAGAGTGAGGCTCAATAAAGCATTGTTCTGAGCTAAACTTTCCGCTAAAGTATGCCTTTAAATTAAACCTTTAGCTGGCTATGAAATTATCTAAACGCCCATCGGGCACCGTAAGGCTGATTGCTGGTAAACACCGCTCTCGTATTATTCACTTTAACCCTGATTTTGGTGTACGCCCAACTACCGATCGTATTCGTGAAACAATCTTTAATTGGCTTAATGATAGCTTAATCGATGCTCGTTGTTTGGATTTATTTGCAGGTAGTGGTGTCATGGGGTTTGAGGCAATTTCTCGGGGTGCATCACATGTTTTATTATCTGATGCGCACCCTAAGGTTGTGCAACAACTTAGAATAAATGCTCAGGCGCTTAAAGAAGACCCTATTTGCAGAGTGATTACCCATAAATGGCATTCAAAAGGTAAGCCTGTATCAACTATTCCATTTAATATTATTTTCTTAGATCCACCTTATGAAGAAAATATGCTGATTCCAGCTATTCAGTGGTGTTATGACACCGGTGCTGCAGATAAAAATACTATTATCAGTTTTGAAGCAGAGAAGTTTCTTGATCTAGCTGATTTAGAAGATAAGTTCGATATTTTAAAGCATAAGAAAACCAAGCATATTCAATATGGATTACTTAAACTTAAGTGAATCTTAACGTAAAACGTACGTTTCGAAACTGCTTTTGCATAAAACCTTGCTTATTAAAATACCGCTTGTTATAGTTATATGACTTAGTGAGAAGATTTACTAATATTTTTAAACGCCGATTTGACACAGATTGCGGGCGTATAAATACAGCTAAAGAGAGAATGATAATGAAAAAACTATCTATAATACGAATACATACCCCAAAACTTTCCCCATGTCGAATGCCATAATCTGCGCATCGATTACTATTATTTAAACTTCTAATATTAATTAATAATTCTTATTTATCGGGGAAATTTATGTACGTTTTAAAAAATATTACCAAAAATTATTATCATCAAAACCAAACACAAAACATTTTGGATGAAATTGATTTAACCATTAAAGCAGGAGAAATCATTACTATTGAAGGTCCTAGTGGCGTTGGCAAAAGCACACTGCTACGCATAATCGGCTTAATAGACACGCCTAATGGTGGGTCTATTTATGTTGATAATACAGCTATTGCAAAAAATAATATTAACCAATATAAAAAATCCATCTCAACCATTTTCCAAGACTTTGCTTTATTAAAGAATCTAACTGTTTTAGATAATATTTATTGTCCGTTGAAATGCTACCGATCAAAGCTTATTAATTACATAGGAGATATTGATAGAATTACCAAAGAACTTAATATTCATCATTTGTTAAATAAACCGGTGCAAAGTTTAAGTGGCGGACAAAAGCAGCGAGTAGCGATTGCTAGAGCACTTATAACCAATCCTGGTATTTTACTTTGTGATGAACCCACATCGGCTTTGGATTCTGAGAGTATTCAAAAATTAGCTGACTTACTCAAAATCATTCAAAAAAAACATCATATAACTATCGTCATTGTAACGCACGACTTAAACTTTTCTAAATCGATTGCTGACAAAAGGTATGAAATCATCAATAAAGAACTAGTATTAAAATGCGGAGGTGCGTCATGACCATTATTACCACAACAGATTATTTATCTGCTTTATTACAAACTATTTATACAGTGCTAGTTTCTAGCAGCATCGCAGTTGCAGTAGGTTTATATTTAGGTTGTTATCTAAACCATATTGAAAACAATAAAAAAAAATTTATAAGATTCATTTATAGCATATTGGAAATCATTGTTAACCTTGGAAGATCAACACCTTTTATTATTTTATTAATTGCACTTATTCCGATTACACGTTTGATAGTGGGCACATCGATTGGCGTGAATGCAGCTTTAGTGCCATTAACCTTAGCAGCCATTCCTTTTTATGCACGCATTACACAAAGCGCGTTAAAAGAAATACCACTATCTGTTTTACAGTATGCCAAATCACTTGGCATATCTGTTTTTCAGGCTTATAAATTTATTTTTATTCCTGAAATACGCATTCCACTTATACAGGGTGCTACTTTAACTATAATTAGTTTAATTAGTTATAGTGCTATTACTGGTGCTGTTGGTGGCGGCGGTATTGGTCAACTAGCGATTGATTATGGTTACCAACGTTTTAATGTGCATGTTATTTTAATCACTGTTTTAGTTTTATTTTCATTGGTACAGGTTATTCAATGGCTGGGTAATTATTTAAGTAAAAGCCTTAATATCAAACTGCCTGTTGCTTTATTTTTTATTGCAGCCATCATTTCATTATTTGTTTATAACTTTCCTTGGCAACACAGTAATAAAAACATTATACGTTTAGGTGTAATGAGTGGTGATTCAGCTGAAATATTTAAAAGATTAGAACCTATTGCCGCTAGTAAATTTGGCATTCACTATAAAGTTATTACTTTTGATGATTATAGTGTACCTAATCGTGCTTTAAGTGATGGTGATTTAGATATTAATATCTTCCAACACAAACCATTTCTAGATGCAGATGTGAAAGCGCATGGCTATCATCTAAAACCAATTATTAAAACATTTACTTATCCCATTGGCTTTTACTCTAAAAAAATAAAATCGATAGATAATTTAAAGCCACATAGTATTGTTGCTTTATCTAATGATGCCAGTAACCAAGGTCGTGAGTTAATACTACTTGCCCAACATCATTTAATTAGTTTAAACAAAGGTACTGGTTTATTAGCTAATATTCATAATATTGCTAACAACCCATATCAACTTAAATTTGTTACTTTAGATAGCGCAACCACACCAAGAGCATTACAAGATGCAACTTTAGTAGCTATAAACAATGACTTTTTAAAGGATGTTCATTTACGAGCTGACCAAGCACTACTAAAAGAAAAAGGGAAAAACAACCCTTATGCTAATATTGCTGTAATTAAAGATAAAGATGCGAACAACCCAGAATGGAAGCAATGGCGTGCCTTTTTACATTCTAAATATGCTATTAAAATTAGAGAAAAGTATTATCCACATGGTGAAGCTGTGCCTGGGTGGTAAGACAAGCGAAAAAATCAGGGTAAAAAAACCTCCCATTAAATATTATTTAATGGGAGGTTTTAATAAATCTAATGTTAATTATTAATAAACATATAATTTATTGGCTTGTTGACCCTTAGGTAGGGCAACTGTTAATGGATTATCATATTGACCATTATCCATATTATAAAGCTGCAATTCATCAGCACTATTTAAAGTTAACAATGAACCCGTATTACCATCAATAATAGCTTGGGTTATTGCAGTTTTTGGTGCTGCTGTGAACTTAATAAGATCTACTTGCGGTGCAGTGATTGTAGTTGCAACTGGATTAATACCACTTATTTTATAAACCTCATTATTATCATTCACTAAGTAACAATCTGGCACAGATGGAGTATCATCTTGGCCAGCATCACTACAAGTAAATGCGATAGGGTTACCTATATTTTTAGTTTTTGATACATCTATCTGTGTAATTTCAGGTTTACTGGCATCTACATCAGCATCTAATAAATCTAAATAAACTTTATCTTTATTTGTGGTTTTATATACCAACATCTGTTGCGGTGTTTGTATGCCATCTGCTTCTGTAAATGAATTATAAGTAAATATAACTGGTGTAGCAGGCAACGCTACATTCACACGGTTAAACTTACTTACTGTTCCAATATTATTAGCAATACCATCTTTAGTATAGCTAATTAAAGCTTGGTATGCTTGATAAGCTTTAACAGTCGGATCAGTATTATAACCACTAACCAATATAGCGACTTGATCATTACCGTTTGATGTGGCTATCATTTTCACTTTAGTTAGTGTGCTTGGTAAACCATCTGTAGATAATGGCTGAGCCTTATTTTTTCCTAAACTATTATCCAAAATAGTTAAGACATTATTTTGCAAAGAAACAACAAAATCACTATTACCTTGATTTAAGTTATAGTGTGTACGGGCCTGAAAAGCACCAGCACCAAAGGATTTATTAGTAGGTGTATCTAAATTAATATCAAAACTAGTACCTGTTAACTCACCTGCTACACCTAAAATAGCTTTAGAACCAGCAACTGGCGTAAAATCATCTAAAATACCTAGTTCTGCAGAGTTACGATAAGCTAAAGTTATATCAGTTATAGACTTATTATCATCAAATGATGCTAAACTAGCAGACTGAGAACCATTCATCACACCAAGCTCTGAGTAAGCATTTGTTAAAGGTGAATTTAACATAAATACAGCGCCTTGATTAGTAGAAATCAAGAATGATCTAGTTAAAGCAAGCTGCACAGCTGCACTTGTTTGTATAGGTGAAAAACCGCTAGGTGCTTTTGAAGTATAAACTAATTTAGTTTGATCAGCAGTACCATATGTTTTTAATAATTTAGCATTACTTAATAAACAATTATTATCATCATTAGGATTTACACAACTGTATGTAGCTGTAACATTTGTACCTGAGGCTGTTAAGTTCATAGTTGCATGAATAGGGCCTCTATGGTTAGTTAAATCATTACTTTGTACATAAGCTGTTTTAGGCATTAAAGCTGTGTTAAACGACATAGCTAACTGACCTAATTTATCAACTGTAGTCATATGATAAGTTAAGTTAGGGTTATTAGGTGAACTGACTGCTGCAATACCATTATCAGCAGGTACCATTCTAAATGGCACATAAGTATGTAATGAAGCTATATTATATAATGATGAAGTTTGATTCTCATTAATAGATTTAGGGGTAAAAGAAACTATTCCTTGGTAACAAAAGTCAGACGAGTTAACAGGCTTTGAACAAGATGCTGTGTAAAAACCTTCAAAATCAACATCTTTAATATTAGGCAAAGTAGGTGGGTTATTTATATCACCTGAATATTCGATACTAATATTTTCACTATCTTTAATCTCAACTTCCTGACCTGAAAGCTTAATCTTTTTAATAGTGTTTTTCATATTTGCAGATGAGCTATTTAAAACACCTACATACAGGTCAATATTGCTTGTTGTATCTCCATTTTGATCATGGATAGCCACAACTTTAGGTGTTTGCGGTGGCGGAGTTGGTGGTGCAGGAGGAGTTGGTGGTGTTGAAGAACCGCCGCCACAACCAACTAAAATAAAAGGTAATAGTAATAAAGGTAGTAATTTAAACTTCATAAATACTCTCAATGTGTATAAATCTTCCGGCTACTGTAGTGTCATTTTATACACAATACAAGTGTTTTTTAGCCAATAAATGGTAAAATAAGGACAAAAAAATACGAAGCGTACACTTAAGAAAACTAGTAAAAACATTGCTGAATAAATTCAAACAGAACAACACAGCCAATAGCTATTAAAATTAAACCCATAAGCATTAAAATATGGTGCTGACATTTGATGAGTTTTGCTTTGGCTGTTGGTGTGGTTAACATATACGATAAAATAATAAACCAGATGAGTGCGGGTATAATCATCACCATGGTAAATAAATAACCTTCTGCAATACTGTTTGGTCTAATCACTGTGCTAAATAAAGCAATCATAAACATCACTACTTTAGGATTTAACATACAAGTTAAAAAGCCTTGCCAAAAACTTGCTTGATTATTTTTTGGGTGATTTGCTTGGTGACTATTTTCATAAGTGATGGTTGAGTATCTATTTTTGATAATACCCGCGCCCATATAAAATAAATAGCAACCACCAATAACACTGACTATTTTCATAATCAAAGGATATTCCACTATCAAATGCGCTAACCCTAGTGAGCAATAAGAACAATGAATAAATAAAGCGCAAAAAACACCAAAAGCCGTGACTACACCAGCAAGCCTACCTTTTTTTAATGTGTTGTTTAAAACAATAGCGAAATCAGGCCCTGGCGACATGGCGGCCAGTATATTAATTAAGAAAACCAAAATAAGACGATGAATCATAGTATGACTAGTATAACAGTAGTTTCGTACGTTAGTGCAAAATTCGTGTATAAAAAAATGAGCGTATATTTCAAGTCATACCTTTAAGCCTGTGAATAATTGTGGATAAACGGGGGGTAAAGAGTGGATGATTTTAAAAGGCCTTTTTTATCCACAGGCATCCACAACTCATCCAAAGCATACCCAGAGTTATCCACAGAAGGTTTGGTGATCTAAGTAATTGTTTTTATGGTACTATTCCTCTAATCCACAGCCTTTGACTTCAGTAATAATAACAATAACTAAATAATTAATTATCTTATTAATTAATAGTATTTTGGATAAGTATGAAAAACTATATTTTTTCTATGATATTCCAAAAGAAAAAGGTATTCATATTATTTAAAAATAGGGAAAAGGCCTTAAACAGTCCCTCTTAGTTAAAACGAAGCATTTTTAGGAGGATTGAGCCACCCCCAACAATCGACGCACCATACTCCTCTATAAGCCTTTTAAATACTATTGGGGGAGTTCTCAACTACTTGGGTTTGGTGGGTGATTTAAAAATAAATAAAACCTCTTGACCTTGATTAAGCACTAGACTATCATTGCCAGCCACGTGGAAGTGATAAAACAGAGAGAATCCCATGAAAAGAACATTTCAGCCAAGTCGTATTAAACGTGCTAGAACACACGGTTTCCGTGCTCGCATGGCAACTAAATCAGGTCGTGCTTTGATCAATCGTCGTCGTGCGAAAGGTCGTAAGAAGTTAGCAGGCTAAATCAAATGACAGGCGCTTTTTCATATCCAAGAAGCGCCCGCATTCTTAATAAAAAGCAATATAATCAAGTATTTAAAAAAGGTACGCGCAAAGCGATACCTAGTTTAGTTCTATATGCTCACCCTAATTCACAAGAAAAAGCACGATTAGGTATTATCATAAGCAAAAAAAGTGCAACTAAAGCTGTTGATCGTAATCGTTTCAAGCGTTTGAGTAAAAACACTTTTCGCCTTAAAAGAAATCTACTTTTATCCAAAGATTTTGTTATACTAGCGCGTCCGAAGGCGAAGTATTTATCGAACGAAGAGTTAGTGGCATGCCTCAACAAATTATTAGACAAGCATCTCAAATCACCAAAGGTGGATTAAGCTTTTTGGTAACCTTGTATCAAAAAGGTGTGAGTGTTTTTTTTAGACCGAGTTGTCGCTTTTATCCCAGTTGCTCTTGTTATGCAAAGACAGTGCTTAAGCAGCAACCGTTATATAAATCACTGCCTTTAATTGTATGGCGTTTAGCACGTTGCCAACCGTTATCCAAAGGTGGGTTTGATTATCCACCTAAACAACATAAATCATAGTAAGGAATTTTTATGTCGACTATGCAAATCCGTAAAATGGTATTATATGCATTATTAGTAGTTGTCGGTTTTTTTATATACCGTAGTTATGAAACACAAACAGCACGTTTGAATATGCAAAAGGCTGCACAAAAATCTACAGTGCAAGCTAAAGCCAATAACACACAAACAAAATCGACTGTACAAAGTACAACTTATACGCCTAAAGCATTTACGCCGACTAAATCTTCTGGAGCAGGTACGGTTGATCAAAGTCATCCTATTGCACCAAGCTCTAGTCAGAATCATGCTGTAGATACACAATCTATGGTGCAAGTAAAAACATCAACTTTAAATATTGGTATAGATTTAAAAACTGGTTCTATCCATAGTTTAAGTTTACCTGGATACCCTATTTCTTTAGCTGATAAAAGTCCTTTTGTTTTATTTGCTCAAAATGATACTCATAATTATCAAGCGCAAAGTGGTTTAATCAGCGATAAAAGCCAACCTTTGCAGATCGTTTATCAAGCAGCACAGAAAAAATATGTGATGCAACCAGGTAAAGATACTTTAGTTGTTTCTTTAAAAGGTCAAGCTAGCAACGGTTTAAGTGTAGTTAAGACATATACCTTCCATAGAAATAGTTATGTTGTTAATGTTGATTTTCATATGACCAATAATGGTTCGCAAGTTAAAACCTATAGTCTTTATGGCCAATTAACACGACAACCTTCTAAATTAAAAGGCAGTATGGTTAGTAACCGTGCCTATAAAGGCGCAGCTATTTCTTCACAAAAACACCCTTATGAAGAAATTAAATATAAATGGTTGAATAGCAATCAACTTGATCGTCAGATTCAAGGTGGTTGGATTGCACAACAGCAACAATATTTTATCACTGCATGGATACCAACAGCACACCAACAAAATAATTATTATTCACATACTAACTTTCAAACTAATGAAAAAGGTAAAGAAGCTAATATTTATACGCTAGGTTTTACAACACCTGCTGTTTCAGTCGAACCAGGTAAGACCATGACTTTATCAGCAAAACTATATGCTGGACCTGAAATTGCAAAAACATTAAAAACAGTAGCACCTGGTTTGGATTTATCAGTTGACTACGGTTGGTTGTGGATGCTCTCTAAACTGATTTTTACTGTGATGGTATTTATTGAATCAATAGTTCATAACTGGGGTTTTGCTATTGTGCTTACAACTTTAGTTATTAAGTTATGTTTCTATAAATTATCAGAACATAGTTACAAATCTATGGCTAAAATGAAAAAGCTTGCTCCTAAAATTAAAGCTTTAAAAGACCGTATGGGTGATGATAAAGCTGCGTTAAGTAAAGCGACCATGGAACTTTATCGTAAAGAAAAAGTAAATCCAGCTGGTGGTTGTTTGCCGATGGTTATTCAAATCCCTTTCTTCTTTGCTCTATACTATGTGTTAATTAATAGTGTGCAACTTCGTCAAGCACCATTTATTTTCTGGGTTAGAGATTTAGCCGTTCATGATCCATATTATGTATTGCCTATTTTGGTTGGTCTTTCAATGTTCTTACAACAAAAGATGAGCCCACCACCACCAGATCCTGCACAGGCCAAAATGATGATGTTTTTACCTGTGATTTTCACCGTGTTCTTCTTGCGTTTTCCTGCTGGTTTAACACTTTATTGGTTAACGAATAATTTATTAACTGTATTGCAACAATGGTATGTGATGCGTAAGTTTGATAACCCTGAGTATGTTAAAAAACAAAAACTAAAAGAACGCGAAAAACAAAAGCGTAAATCTAATAAGTAGTTGCTATGAAGCAAATGCATGATCAAGATACCATCGTTGCTTTGGCCACAGGGCCAGGGCGCGGTGCTATTGCGATTGTACGCTTATCAGGAATCGATTCTTTATCTATTTTTCAAAAGATTTCACAAAATAAAATTCAATTAGAAGATCGAAAAATTTCAGTTTGTCATTTGTATGATAATCAAAATGAAAAAATAGACTTCGCTGTTTGTCTTTATTTTAAAGGACCAAAATCATTTACTGGTGATGATGTTGTAGAATTACAGCTTCATGCTAGTGATATTATCGTACAAAAAATTATAAAATATTGTTGTGATTTAGGTGCACGATTAGCTGAGCCTGGTGAATTTTCTAAACGTGCATTTATAAATAATAAATCTTCTTTAACGCAACTAGAGGCCACCGCAGATTTAATAGCAGCACATAGTGAAGCAGAGGTAAAAGCTGCTATGCGCACTATGCAAGGTGATTTTTCTAAAGCGGTTACTGATATTTCTAAAAAAATTATGCACCTTCGAATGATGCTTGAAGCGCATATGGATTTCACAGATGAAGATATTTCACCTGATGAAATAAACCATTTAGCTGAGTTAGCTAATAACACCGTTGCTGATTTAGATAGTTTAATTCAGCAAGCTGGTCAGGGCTCTATTTTAAGAGATGGCTTACAAGTGGTTATAGCTGGTAAACCTAATGTCGGTAAATCCAGTTTAATGAATGCATTAGCTAAAGAACAAAGATCGATTGTTAGTGATATTGCAGGAACCACACGTGATATTATTCGTGATCACTTAATGCTAGGACCACTTAAAATTCATTTAGCAGATACAGCAGGTTTGTGTGATGCTAAAGATGTCATCGAACAGCAGGGTATTGAGCTAGCCAAAGAAACCATGAAAAATGCTGATGTAGTATGGTTGATGCTAGATAGTGCGCGCATACAAAATAATGATACAAGTGTTCAAACAGATATTGAAGAAATACAATCATTACTATCAGATAGTACTCAATTAATTATTCTTGAAAATAAAATTGATCAAACGAACCAGGAGGCAGGGTTAGTTAATAAAAATATCCCTTGGGTTTGTTTGAGCGCCAAAGATAAAATGGGTTTGGATGCCTTAGAACATATTATGAAAGATATTGCTGGCCTTCAAACCCAAGCTTCAACTTTGATTGTTAAAGATCGTCATATCACTAGTCTTAAACAAGCTCAAGACTTTTTACACCAAGGTTACCAACAATTTCAAGGCCATCAAGCATTAGAGTTATTTGCCGATGATTGCCATAAAGCACAAAAATCATTAGAACCTATAAATGGTAAGGTGACTTCAGATGATGTGCTAGGTGAAATTTTTTCTAGTTTTTGCATAGGCAAGTAAAGAAGCAAAGCTGTTGTGCAATATTTATCTACATGCTACTATTCTTATCTACCCTTTTCTTGGATTATTAAATAAGGATTTTTTATGATCAAAAAAATAGTTATAACTCTTGTGGCAACTACGATGCCTTTAGCAATGTTTGCAGCTACTAATCATATTTCCAACCAAAAGCCAAGTTATACTGGTTTATATGCTGGTGTAGGTACAGGTTTCAGTAATTTTGCTAACAAAACTATATTTACATTTGCACCTGGTATTGGTGGTGCAACTATCCGTAATAATTCTACACGCCCTAGTATTATAGGCAATGCGAGTGTAGGCTATCGTTTTGCTCTTAATCAAAACTGGCGTTTAGGTGCTAAACTTGCTTTAACATTACCTTCTACATCATCTTCTTTTGATTGGGTTGTCCCTGCTACTCCAGAAAATGCAAAAATAAGTGATAAAATTTCAGCTCATTATACAGTAGCTGCTTTAGCTGACGTTGGTTATATTGTACATAATAATTTATTTTCTATAGTTACCGGCCCTGAAATTGTCCATTACGATTTAAATACTGCTATTAGTCAAGGGACTGTATCAATACCAGAAAAGCATTCATATAGTGGAACAGGTTGGTTGATAGGTTTAAATGCTGAGCAATTAATTACATCGCATTTTTCATTAACTGAAGGCTTGTCCTATACTTATAACTCTGATTTTTCTTTTAATATGAAAGATAACTCTATTGTTACCAATGTGAAATTTAGTAATATGGGTTCTACTGCTGCTAATATCGGTTTGATTTATAATTTCTAAAACAATAGAAATATTAAGGTGAGAATATTATTTTTTTACATAGTCATCTAAACCGATTACTTCTATTTTATCAGTTAATCTATATGGATTTTTTCCAGGATAAATGACATATAGTTTATCTAAATCTAAATATTCCATTGCTGATAACATTGATTTAGTAAGTTTAGGTGCATCTTGATACTTAAATTCAAAACCTACTTTTTTACCCTTTAAATGTAGTAATAAATCTAATTCAGCTTGTTGATGTACAGCCCAAAAGAAACATTCTTCACTGTTGATTTTATGTGTATCAATAATTTGTTCCATGGCAAAACCTTCCCAGATAGCACCTAATTTTGGATGGGTTTTTAGAGACTGATCATCTTCTATACCTAGTAAAGCCAGATAAATTCCAGTATCTCTAAAATAAATTTTTGGTGATTTAACTTGTCTTTTATTGATGTTTGCATGCCATGGCTGTAATTCACGTACCATAAAGGTGCCAGTTAAAATATCTAAATAATTACGGACAGTTGTGTGTGCAACTCCTAATGATTTCCCAAGTTCAGAAGCATTAAAATTTTGGCCGTGATAATGGGTTAACATCATCCAAAAACGACGCATTGTTTTAGCTGGAATATTAAAACCTAAGTTAGGAATATCGCGCTCTAAAAAAGTTCTAATGTAATCTTGGCGCCACTGAAAACTTATAGGTAAACTATTTGCTAAGTATGATCTAGGAAAACCACCCCGCTGAATAAGTTTTTTTGAGTCTTTAATTTCAGATAAAGTAAATGGAGTACACTCTATATAACTAATGCGTCCAGCTAAAGTTTCGGACGACTGTTGAATGAGATCCCTAGATGCACTACCTAATATTAAAAACTTGCAGTCTTTTTTTCTATCTACTAAAACACGTAAAACTGGAAATAAATCAGGCCGTAGTTGAATTTCATCAATAACAACTAGTCCGATATGATCCTCAAGTGCCAGCATAGGTTGCTCAAGTCGTGTTACATCAACTGGATTTTCAAGATCAAAATAAAGCGTCGTATCTTGGTAGCGTTCCAAGTATTGCTTGGAAAGGGTGGTTTTACCACATTGCCTTGGCCCAAGCAAAGCGACTACATCATTCACTTTAAATAAATAATATATTTTATCTATAAAATCAACACGTTGCATGGAATCCCCTAATATAAATTATGAAAATTGAGTGTTGAGTACACATATTTCATGGTTGTTAAGGTTATTTTATCATGAAAATTGAGTATTGAATACTCAGATTTTATGATAAGTATGTATACGTGATGTAATGCCCCCGTTTAATCAAGCAGCAATTAAGAGAGTCTCATCCGCCATTTGCTGAGGTGTTTTATACCCTAGCGCCATATGGGGGAAATCATTATTGTAATCATCCACCCAAACTTTAAATGC
>Ga0213839_1000590_pt1 | contig 38221 bp, 36 predicted proteins | sample SWPATP21_FD_160075 | JGI IMG/M metagenome (GOLD analysis project Ga0213839, IMG submission 160075) | Coastal seawater microbial communities from Marineland, Florida, United States - SWPA TP2 #1 | ecosystem: Environmental > Aquatic > Marine > Coastal | place: USA: Florida | collected 2016-08-14
GTGGACGACGGCGTTGTGGAGGAGGTTGGCCAGGGCCCGCTCGGCCAGCGAGGGGTCGCAGCGAACCCACACAGCCTCGTCGGACACGGCGACGTGGACCCGGATCCCCCGGGCTCGCCCGAGGATGCCGAAGCGGGTGCCGAGGCGGCGGCACACCTCGGACAGGTCGACCTGCTGCTCTTCCGCCCGGGGGTCCAGTCCCCCCCGCAGTCGGCTGGCCTGGAGGAGGTTGTCGGCGAGGGCCTCGAGGGCGCCCAGCTCCATGCGGGCGGTGCCGAGCTCGTCCTGACAGCCCGGGGCGTCGATGGCCTCGAGGGTGAGCTGGACGCTGGCGATCGGCGTGCGCAGGTCGTGGGCGACTCCAGCGAGGTGGCGCTCGAGGAGGACGTGTCGTGCTTGAAGCTCCGCCCGGTCTTCGAGGATGCGCTGGTGAGAGGCGGACAGGGTGCGGGCCACCCGGCCCAGGGCATCGTCCGTGGGGTCCTGGGGCATGGTGGCGTCGTCTGTGCCCAGCTGGGCGGCGCCCTCGTCGAGGACCCGGATGCGGTGCAGCAGGGGCAGGATGGCAAACCAGATGGTGACCACGAAGGCGGCGATGGCCCCGAGGAACATGCCCGTCACGCTGCTCAGGCGCACCACGCCCAGGGGGCCGATGATCACGGAAGGACCGACGTCGACCGTGGTGTGGAGCACGGCGCAGGGACCTTCGTCGGCGACCCGGGCGATGGACTGACGCTCCCAGAACCGAGCCGTCCAGCGGTCGGGGAGGTCGCGACGGTCGCCGAGCTCAGGGACGGGACCGGGAGGAAGGGGGGCTCCTCCACGGCGGGACGGGGTGCCGTCGGCGTGGTGGGCCACGATGCGGAGGAGGCCGACCGCGTGGTGCCACTCTGCCGGCGACGCCTCGCAGCGGGCGAGCTCCGCGGGCGGGACGATCAGCTCGGGGCTTGCCATGCCCCGCTCGATGGCGGCCCGGACCCCCAGCGCGACGCCCCCGACGCCGAGCACGGTGGTGAGCAGGGCGCCCCCCATGGCGGCGGCCAGGATGCGGAGCTGCAGGGACCTCACGCGGTCGACCACACATAGCCGATGCCGTAGACCGTCTCGAGGCGAGCGGCGTCGTCCCCCAGCTTGCGCCTCAGGTGGCTGATGTGGCTGTCGACGGTTCGCGGGGTGCGTCGTCCGTCGGCGGGGAGCGCCTTGTCGGCCAGCTGCTGCCGGGAGAAGGCGCGGTCGGCGTTGGTGACCAGCAGCTCCAGGAGGTTGACCTCGTGGGCCGTGAGGGGCAGCACGGCGTCGTCGCGGACGACCTGGCGCCGGTCCAGGTCCAGGACGGCGTCGCCGATGGTCAGCAGGCGGCGTGGGGTCGGCTTGGGACCCATCCCCAGACGGGCGCGGATCCGGGCCACGAGCTCCTCCATGAAGAAGGGCTTGGGGAGCCAGTCCACCGCGCCGAGCTCGAAGGACTGCAGCCGCGCCTCGAGGCGGGTGTCGGCGGTGAGGACCACGATGGGGGCGCTGGTCCGGTGCCGCCACTGCTCCAGGAGCGTGAAGCCGTCGACGCCGGGGAGCATGAGGTCGAGCACGATGACGCTCCACGGGTCCCCCATCAGCTCCTGGGCGGCGTGGCCGTCGGCCGCGAGCACGGCGTCGAGTCCCGCCTTCCGCAGGCCGCTCACCACCTTGGGGCCGATCTGGGGGTCGTCCTCCACGACGAGGACCCGCAGGTCGCGGCTCATTCGATCGTCACGGGGCCGAGGGTCCACGCGTTGTCTCCGTGGTTGTGGAGGTGGAGGCCGACGAGCTCGCCGGCGAGGAGCGGCTCGTCGACCACGACGGCGATCTCCCACAGTGTAGGGTCCGACGGGATCGCCGCCCACGCCTCCCACACCACCCGGTCGCCGAGCAGGAGGGCGACGTGGGCCTCCGCGGGCTCTGCGGCGTCGAGGCCCGTGTGCCAGAGGTCCGCGGTGAGCACGGCGCCGAGGGGGACGGCCCGGGGGAGCGGCTGCTCGAGCCAGGCGTAGTGGCACAGGCCCGTCTCCACCTCCAGGGTCGCCCCCTCGGGGCCCCAGCTCCCGTCTGGACAGCCGTCGTCGACGGGGCGGTGGTCCGGGAGGGGGTCGGCCTCGACGGGGGCCGCGGACCAGCCCGTCGCCTCGGTGACGACCGGGGTCGGCAGCTCGACGGTGCCGTCGGTGCCGCAGGCCGCCAGCAGCAGCAGGCCCCGTCGCATCAGGGGCCCGTCAGGTACAGGGTGGACAGGCACATCTCGTCGGTGGAGCCCTCGCCCCAGGCGACGTCGCGGGTCGGCTGCTGTTCGCCGTCCACCTCGGGCTGGTTGGCCTGGCTGTTGTCCCAGCTGCACGTCAGCACGAGCTCGTCGTCGGGCTGCATCGCGACGGGCTCGGCCAGGGCGAAGCCTCCCTGCCAGCCGAAGTCCCACGCGGGGATGTCCAGGAGGCAGGTCTCGCTGCCGTCGGCGTGGGCGACCGACTGGTGCCCCGTCTTGCCGAGGAGGTGCATGTGGTGCCCCACGTTGTGGATGACCAGCGGGTCTGCGCTGCCGAGGCCGAGCACGTCGCGAGCGCTGTCGAAGTAGGGGCTGTCGGCCCGGGCCCGGAACGTGTGGGAGACGTCGTCGGCGCCGGCCGGGATGGTCATCGGACCCCCGAGCAGATCGATGCCTGTGAGCCACCCGAGGTCGGCCAGGGGGGCGGCGACGGCCTCCCGCTCGACAGCGTCGGCGACCTGGACCGCCACCGATGACCGGTCGGCGACCGGGACGGCGGACTGGGTGTTGTAGTGCATCTGCACGACGAGGAGCTCGCCAGGCTCCATCCGGAGTCCGGTGCCCTCGGGGAAGGCGCCGGACGGGGCACCGGGGACCCACGCGCCCAGCCAGCGGGCCCCGCCGAGGCCCGGCTCGAACTCGCCGGACGCCACGGCCTCCTGGAGGTCCGCGATGCTCCAGTCGCTGCGGTCGACGTGGTCTTCGCTGGCGGGGAAGGGGCCACCGAAGCAGGTGTAGCCAGGGCCGTCCTCTGCTGCGTCGTAGCCGCGGTACTGCTCGGCGGTCTCGGCGGCGACGGCGAAGACGATGGTGTGGTGCACGATGGCCTGCTGGTCGGGCTCCACAGCGAGACCGGTGATCCAGGCGGTCTCGTCGAGGGGCCACTCCACCAGCTGGCAGCGGTAGTCGTCGGGCTCCCGGGTGGGGGTGTAGGGCTCGGGAAGCGGCAGCAGCAGGTCTGCCTGGAACGGCGGGCGCTCCGCCAGGGGAGCGGCCGAGGCGGCGTCGCCCTCCGGGGTCCCGCCGGCCAGCCAGTCGAGGAGCAGCTCCTTCTCGTCGGGGCGGAGGGAGGTGTCGTTGCTGTACTCGTTGCAGTCGTCGCCCCCCTGCCACGGGGGCATCGAGCCGGACGTGATGGAGTGCTCCACCGGGCCGGCCATGGCCACGACCTCGGCGTAGGTCGTCAGCGGGAAGGGGCCGATGCCGTCGGGCTGATGGCAGCTGCCACAGCGGGACGCGACGACGGGTGCGACGTCGGCGTGCCAGGTGGCCTCTGACGTGGCGGCGGTAGGCTCGGTCTCCTCGCCGCCACAGGCCACGAGGAGGAGAAGGGGAAGGGTCACACGGTGCACGGGGCCTCCAGCTGGATGTGGAGAACCTAGGCGTCGAGTGTGGAGGGCTTGTGGACGGCCGGTGGGTCGTGGCAGGTTCGATGGCATCACGCGGAACCTGGCCAGGAACGCCCGAAGCAAGCGCACGGAGCTGCTGACGGACGACGGCGTGCTGACCCAGACCACTCCGGAGGCCAGCGTGCGGCGGGCCCTGCAGCGGGCTGAGCGGGAGGCGGTCATGAAGGAGGCGCTGGCGACCCGGCCGCCTCCGATGCCGAGGTGGTCCACCTCCGCTACGTCGAGGGTGAGGGACCGGTCGTGACGCCGACGAGGTACGCCAAGACATGCTCACGTTCGCCTGGGATCAGACGCTCACCGAGGATGCCCTGCGTCGCGCGATGGCGGACGGGGCTCATCCCGACCACGATCGGCTGTTGTCGCTCTTGCTGCGTGAGGCTCGTCCCGACGAGGTGTGGGCCTATACAACGCCGCAGCATGTTGCGGACCACCTCGACCGCCTCCTTCCTCGTCTGGGGCGGAAGAAGGCGTTCTGGCCCTGGCTGATCGGCGCCTGGAGGGAGCTTGGCTTCCTTTCCTGAAGTCAGCCCATCGAGGCTGGGGACCTCGAGGCCTACCGAGACGAGCTGTCTCGTCGGCTTCTGACTGCCGCCTGGCCCCCATAGCGCACCGGCCCGGTCAGGCTGCCTGTCAGAACCAGACGGACACGAGCAGGTCGCCGTCTGCGATGCGCTCCCCGACGCCACCGGCGACCGCCAGGTACAGGGCTCCTTCGCGTGGGCGACCGACCCACCCCATGCGGTGGCTCCACGGTTCCTCCACAATCGTCGGTGAGGTGGATCTCCAGCCCAGGAGGTCCCGTGCCGTCCGCCCTACTCTTCGCCCTGCCCCTGATGGGCGTCGCCGTGTTGCTGGAGTGGCGCTGGGCCCGCCGCCACGGACGTGTGGTCCACGACGGCCCCGAGACCCTCGCCACCATCGGGGTGCTGCTCGGCAACCGGCTGTCCCGCACCACGGCCCTGCCGCTGATGGCGGCCGTGCACGCCACCTTCGCTCCCTACGCCATCGCGGAGCTCCCGCTGACCCCCGCCGTCTTCCTGCTGGGGCTGCTGGTCATGGACTTCGTCTACTACTGGTACCACCGCTTCTCCCACGAGATCCCCTTCCTGTGGGCGATGCACCAGACCCACCACACCCCGGAGCACATCAACCTGCTGGCCGCGGCTCGGCTGAACTGGCTCGGGCCCTGGCTGGTGCAGCCGGTGTTGGTGGTGCCGATGGTGCTGCTGGGCTTCCCCGTGGAGGTGGCGGTGGGGGTCGCTGCCGTCGACCTGGTGTTCCAGTTCTTCCTCCACACCGAGGCCGTCCCCCGTCTCCCGTGGCTCGAGGGGTGGCTGAACACCCCGGCTGCCCACCGCTTCCACCATGCGAAGAACGAGCGCTGCCTCGACGTGAACTACGGCGGCATCCTGGTGGTGTGGGACCGACTCTTCGGCACCTGGGTGGAGCCCGACCTCCCCGTCGAGGAGCTGGAGTACGGGCTGACGTCGGGACCTCAGGGGAACAACCCGCTGTGGCTGGTCTTCGGCGGACTGGTGCGCTGGGCGAGGCGCGAGCCGGTCTGACCGGAGCGTCATAGGGGGCGTCCATGCGATGGATGCTGTGGATCACGCTGGCGGGATGCGGGGGAGGGGATGGGTCGACGCCCGCCACCACCCCGCACGGGTCGGACACGGCGGACACCTCCTCCCCCGAGCTGTCGACCCCCACGCCGACCGACGCCGGCTGGCCCTGGAGCGACCGGCCCTGCGACGCGACCTCTGCACCGGATGCCACCTTCGAGGGGACCGTCGCCCGCTTCGTGCAGCTCGACGACGTGGCGCCTCCTCCCGCAGGGAGCCTGGTGGTGACCGGGTCCTCGTCAATCCGACGCTGGGAGGACGCGACCCGGGTGCTGTCGGCCTGGGAGCCGGTCCAGCGGGGCTTCGGGGGGGCGCGACTCGCCGACGTCGCCGCCTACGCCGACCGGCTGATCCTCCGCCACGAGCCCGCGGCGGCGCTGGTGTTCGCCGGCACCAACGATCTGGCGGACGGACGCAGCGTCGACGAGGTGCTCACCGCCTACCGCTGCCTGGCCGACCAGCTCCACGGGGAGGGAGTGCCGCTGCTGTGGATCGGCATCACCCCCACGCCCTCCCGCTGGGCGGACTGGGACCGGGCCGAGGAGGTCAACGCCGAGGTCGAACGGCTCTCGGGGCTCCACCCCGACCTGCACTACATCGACGCCCCGAGCCCCTTCCTGGCGACCGGGAGCCCGCCGGATGCAGCCCTCTTCGTCGACGACCAGCTGCACCTGTCGGCCGCGGGCTACGGGCTGTGGAACGACGCCGTCCTGGCCGGGGTGTCGGCGGTGCTGGAGGAGCGCCACCCGACGGCCGTACCTCCGGCGTCGGGCAGCTACCTGCGGGTCGATCTGGGCCCCACCAACCCCGACGACGGCGACCCGGCGCCGGCCGTGGACGGCTTCGGCATCCACTGGAACGCCTGGCATGGCATCGACGGCGAGACCCAGATCCTGGCGGGGGAGGGGCTGCGCGGCCTGCGGACCACCGACGGGACCTCGACCGACGTGGTGCTGACCATCGCCGGTGGCTTCCGCAGCAACGGCAAGCTCAACGGTGGGCTGGGGTCCCCGTCGGGGAAGGAGCTGGGGACGATGGCGGTGCCCGAGGCCACGGTGGACTTCTTCTACACCGGGGACCCCGACGACCCGGGCGGCATCACGCTCTCTGGCCTGGACCCCTCCGCCAGCCATACCCTGCGGCTGTTCGCGAGCCGGGCGGACGCCGAGCGTCGGGTCAGCCGCTACGTCGTGCACGGGGCGGGCGTCGATCAGACCACCCTGGTGACGTCGGGGAGCGGGTCCGACGGCGGGGATGCCAACGTAGGGACCGTGGCCGTGCTGACGGGCCTCGTGCCGGACGCCTGGGGGCGTCTCCATGTCGACGTGCAGATCGCCGAGGGGAGCTACGGCTACCTGAGCCTCCTCGAGCTGGAGGTGGAGTGATGGGCGAGGTTCGGGTCGACACGATCATCGAGGCATCCCCCGAGGACGTGTGGGAGGTGCTCTCCGACATCGGCGGCTGGGGCGACTGGAACGACGTGATGATCGACGGGCGCTGCGACCGCGGGGAGGTCGGGGCGGTCCTCTCGTTCCGCGTGCGGGTCGGACCGACCCTGCTACCCATCCGTGCACGGCTGATGAGCTGGAGCCCGGCGCGGGCGCTGGTGTGGGGGGAGGACCGTGGCCGCATCCTGCGGATCGTCCATGGCTTCGAGCTTTCGGCGGTCGAGGGTGGCACCTGCGTCGTGCACGCCGAGACCTTCCAGGGGATCATCGGCCGCATCGTGTACAAGGTGGCGTGGCGCGCGCTGGAGCCGAACTACGCCCGCTTCCTCGACGCCCTGAAGCAGCGGGTCGAGGGCTGACTTCGCAGATCGGATGGGCAACGTCGTCCATGGGGAAGCCTACCAGGGGTAGGCTGTGGCCATGTGGTTCCTGGTCTCCGTCGCCCTCGCCTCCGACCCCATCCCGCCGTGGATGGTGGGTTGCTGGACGACCCAGGAGGCCCCGCTCTGTCGTGAGGTGTGGTCGGCGCCCAGGGCCAAGATGGCGCTGGGCCACACCGTGTGCGAGGGGGACTGGGGTGCGTCGTGGGAGCACTTGTGGGTGGGGGATGTCGACGGCGTCCGCACCATGGTGATCCACCCCAGCGGTCAGGAGCCCCACGCCTTCCCGCTGGTCGAGGAGAGCGCCGATGAGCTGGTGTTCGCCGACCCCGCCCACGACTTCCCGCAGCGGATTGTCTACTCCCGGACGCCGACGGGCCCGCGGGTGGTGGTGGCCGGTCATCCGAAGGGGGCCGAGCCCACCACGATGACCCTGCGCTTCGCGTCCTGCGATGGGGCGGTGCCGTCCGTGCCCGTCGCCCCGAAGACGGGGGACCCTCCGGGCTGAGGGGCTCCGACATGGATGTCGCTGTTGCACGACGACGTGTGAGATCCGGGGGCGGGACCCGGACGCCCCGGTCACCGAGGAGGACCTGAGGACGTCGATGGAGCTTCTTCAACGAGCGCCGCCCGATAGCCGGTGCCCGACGAGCGACGAGCGACGAGCGACGAGCGATGGCCGACGAGCGACGAACGATGGCCGACGAGCGACGAACGATGGCCGACGAGCGACGAACGATGGTCGACCTGCCCGGGGGAGCCGCGCAGCAGGAGGCCCTCCGGCGCATCGGCGTGATGCTCTCCCGCATGCGAGGACCCACGCCAGGGTGACCGAGCGCGGTGGCGAAACGACGCGCGGAGGGCGAGCTCAGCGAAGGAGAGACCGCGCGATGTCCCGGCCCCGTCCCGGCCAGATCGGGTGGGGCTGCCGTGCCAGCTCGTCGGCCAGGGCATTGGCGGCCTGTGCCGTCCCGACGCCCTCGTCCCGGGCCCGGGCGAGGACGCGGCGCGTGACGACGTACACAGCGTTGTCCCAGTCGCGGCCGAGGTGTCGGAGCACGGCGGGGTCGTCCGGCAGGTTGCCGCTGGCCTCGTCGGCGCAGTTCACGATGCCCATGCGGTTCGCCAGGTAGTCGGGCACGTAGGTGATGCCTCGATCAGCCAGGAGTGCAGCGTCGCGGGCCTCGTCGAGGAGCTGGTTGTTGGCCGCCCCACACACCAGGTCCGTCTGCAGCATGGGGATCGTCTCGGGGTTGAGGATGCCCCCGAGGGCGTTGGGGGCGAACAGGTCGCAGGGCTCCCCGAACACGGCCCTGGAGTCCGGGGCGTCGCAGCGGAGGGTCAGGCGCCCGTCGGGAATGCGCTCGCGGACGGCGGCCAGACGGGCCTCGGAGATGTCGGTGGCGAGGATGGAGGCGACGTCGCGAGCCAGCAGTTCCTCCATCATGAAGGTGGCGACGTTGCCCGCCCCCTGCATGACGATGCGCTTCCCGGACAGGTCGCCGCGACCGAGCTCGGCCAGAGCACCCTCCTGGGCACAGACGACGCCCCGTGCCGTGGCGTGGGAGGGGTTGCCGGAGCCTCCCAGATCGGCCGGAATACAGGTGACGTGCCGGGTGCGCTCGAAGACGGCTCGCATGTCCGAGGGCTTGGTGCCGACGTCCTCGGCGGTGACGTACAGGCCACGCAGGTCGGTCATGAAGTCGCCGTAGTCCTGGTAGACAGCCCGCCGCCACTCCGGGTCCCGGGAGGCGTCCGTCGCCGCGATGATCCCCTTGCCCCCACCCCACCACAGCCCGGCGAGGGCGTTCTTGCGCGTCATACCGCAGGAGAGGCGGAGGCCGTCGCGGACCAGGGCCTCCAGGGTGTCGTAGCGCCAGTGACGAACGCCGCCCGCTCCCTGTCCCCGGTCGGTCCAGTGGAGGAAGGCCGCCATCAGCGCGCCGGTGCGTCGGCCGGCGGCGAGGAAGGCCGACTCGTGGTCGTAGGCGTCCCGCGGGTCGGTGTCGATGAAGCGGCGAAGCTCCTCGAAGGCGGGGTGGGAGACCTCGAGCCCGTCCTCGGTCCGGACGACCGATGCGCGGCCACCAACGCTGCGAACCAGCGCGGCGACCTCGGGCGGAGAAGACGACAGTAGCGACATGCACACCTCCGGGGGCTGCATCCTACGTCGATGGGTGGCGCCGGTGGGGCCGGGAGCGGTATGGCCGCCCGTCGGAGGGGGCGTGGGGACACCGAGAGTGGTGGGACCGGTCGGTGCGACGGCCGTCGTAGCAGGGTCGATGCTGGGCGTCGGGATCCTGCTGACGCCCCCCGTGGTGGCGGCGAGCGTGCCGGATCTGCTGGGGTTCTTCGCGCTGTGGCTCGCCGGCGCCGTGGTCGCGGCCTGCGGAGGGATGGTCTACGCCGAGCTGGGGACCATGCTCCCGGAGGCAGGAGGCGACGTGGTCTTCCTGCGGCGGGCCTTCGGCCGGACGGTGGCGCTGGCGGTGGGCGCGGTGATCTTCGTCGGGGCCTTCGCCGGCTCCATCGCCTCGATGGCGGTGGCGGTGTGCACCTACCAGCTGCAGACGCTCCTGGGGACGTCGGTGGTGCTGTCCGACCCCGTGATGGGTGGCGTCCGCGGGGACCAGCTCCTCGGCGCGGCGCTGGTCCTGGGGCTCACCGGGGTGAACGCCCTCGGGGCCCGGACGTCGACGGTGCTGCAGACGCTGCTGACGGCGGTGCCGCTGGTGGGGCTGGCCCTGCTGGCGCTGTGGGGGCTCGCGGTGGGGCCCTGGGACCTGGCCCCGCCCGCCGGGAAGGTCCAGGACCTGGGCAACGCCTGGCTCGGGGTGTACTTCGCCTACGCCGGCTGGCCCGCCATCGTGTACGTGGCGGGGGAGGTGAAGGACCCCGGGCGGACCCTTCCCGTGGCGGTGCTCGGCGGGACGGCCCTCATCGCGATGCTGTACGGGCTGCTGTGCCTGGCCTTCGTGGCAGTGCTGGGCTTCGAGGGCCTGGCATCGGCGGGGGAGGCGGGCACGGCCCTGGCGCGGGCACTCCTCGGGGAGACGGCGGCTGTCGGCGTGGCCGGGCTGGTGGCCCTGGCGCTGCTGGCATCGGTCAACGGCACGGTGCTCGGGGGCGCGCGCCTGGCGTGGGCCATGGCCGACCAGCTCGGTGTGGACGGGCTCACGCCGCTGTCGGAGGCCGGCACGCCGGTGCGGCTCCTGTGGGTCCAGGCGGTCTTCGCCTCCGTGCTGGCCCTGAGCGGGACCTTCGAGGTGCTGATGGCGTGGACGTCGGTGGCGATGCTCGTGGCGGGCTCGCTGGTGGTGCTCGCCCACGGCTGGCTGCGGCGGGTCGAGCCGGACCTGGAGCGGCCCTTCCGCGCGTGGGCCCATCCGCTGCCTGCGGTGGTCTACGTCCTGTCGAGCGTCGTGGCCATCGGGCTGCTGAGCCTGTAGCGGGCGGTGGACAGGGTGGACATGGGTCGGTTTCGAACAGGCTGGCCCGTTCTGACCCCCGAAACTTGCTCGCTATCGGCGGGATCTTCGGCGAGGGCCTCGGTGAGCGGGCACAACACCTCATGGAGGACCCATGCGACGAATGTGGATCTACGGGGTGGCCGCCGCACTGGTGATCGGCTGCAAGTCGGCCGAGCGACGGGGAAGCGACGCCGGGTGCGACGAGGGGGAGCTCGACGGCCGGGCGGCGGCCATGAGCGACCGGGCGGCCTGTGCGGAGCCAGCTCCGGTGCCGACGGGCTGCAACCAGCGCAGCGGAGGAACCTTTCGCAGGGACAAGTACCGAGACGCCTTCGGGGATGCCTTCGCCATCTGCTACGAGGCCGCGTACCTGGACCAGTGGACCTACGCGGAGTGGGCAGCGGAGTGCGACGGCGACACGGCGGAGCTCAGGGACACCGGCGTGGTGATGGGCTTCGACTGAGCCCGAGGTGTTGGGGGTTGGGACCTGACCCCGATCAACGCCGGGAGGGCTGAGCCGAGCCCCGTCAACGGGTGCGGAGCCAGCTGGCGTGGCGACGGGCCAGGACGGCACGGGCGTAGAGGCCGGCGTCCTCGGCGCGGGTCGCGAGGTCTTCCAGCAGCTTGCAGGTGTGGTCGCGGAAGGCGGCGCCGATGAGGTGGGGCTGGAAGCGGTCCAGGTAGGCCTCGGCGTCCAGCTGGGGGTCGTCGGCGTGCACGTAGGCCTTCAGGAGCGCCAGGGAGGAGAGCACGTCGGCGTCGGCCTCGGCGACGGTGGTGATCAGCGGCGGCACCTCGTCGAGTCGCCCCTGGGAGGCGATGATCCAGCCGAGGTTGCAGCGGAGCACGGCCGAGTCGTGGCCCCGATCCAGCAGGCTCTTCAGGAAGGCCTCGCCGTCGCCGTGCCGTCCGGCAGAGAAGGCGAGGCCCGCCGCGGCCTTGACCAGCTCGGCGTCGTCGTGGTCCCGGCAGGCCTCCAGGATCGGGTCGAGGTCGATGCTCTCCCCCCGACGCCGGGCCTCGTGGGCGTGCTCGATGCGGGACCAGGTGGTGAGCTCGGGGTCGGCGGCGATCTGGTCGAGGAGGGCGTCGATCTCGTCGCGGGCGTCGAGCTCCCGAAGGGCCATGATCAGCAGGCGCCAGTGACGGAGTCGGTAGCTGGCCTTGGGGTGGGGCGGGAGCTCCAAGGCGGCGTGGATGTGGGGCAGGCGTCGGCTCAGGCCCTGGCCCCGGTAGGCCTTGGCGAGGATGAGGTGGGCATCCCGTTGGGCGTCGTGGGGGGCGTCGGCAGCGAGGACGGCCTCGGCGATGGCGACGGCCCGGTCGTGGAGGTGCAGGTTGACGAGGATCCAGCCCTCCAGGATGTCGGCGCGGAGGCGGAGGGGGTCGCTCGGGGCCCGGTCGCTGGCCAGCCGGCCCATGGCGTCGATGACACCCACGGTCTCGACGGGGAAGCGCAGGGCCAGGTGGGGGCGCTCGCCGGCCTCGAAGAGGAGGGCCTCGGCCTGGTCGGGAGGCAGCGCGAGGGCCCGTCGGAGCAGGTCGGGGTGGTCGGGCCGGGGCGGGTCGTGGTCCCGGTGCGTGGGGCGGTCTCCCCAGGAGGCGGCGTCGTCGGCGAAGGCGGGGGTAGGGGGCAGCGGGCCCTCGAGCACGGGGCCATCGGGTCCGGGGACGAGCCTCGGGACGACCTCGGCCAGCAGGGCGACGGCGCGACCCGGGTGTCCATCGGCCTGCCAGGCGAGCCGGGCGTTGAGGAGCGGGTCGAGGCGCACTCGGTGGTCCAGGAGGCGTCGGACCTCTCCCTCGGACATCCGGGGGACGGGGAGGACCTCCGCGCCGCCCGGGGCCTCGCGGCACGGCACCAGGGCCAGCACGCCGGGCTCGACCTCGGCGGGAGCGGTGTCGGTGACGCGGATGTGGGGGCCGGGGCCGGCGGTGGGCCCCTCGGTGGTGGCGATGGCCAGCTCGGCGGCCCGGGTGGTGAACCAGCGGGCGAGGGTGCGGCGGCCGGAGCCGTCGGGACCGGTCAGGTGGACGACCCGCCCGCGACCGGTGTCAGCGACCTCCGCGAGCAGGGACCACAGCCGGTCCCGCTCGGGCTCCCGACCCACGAGGGGTGGGTCGCGGAGGGCGTGGAGGCCGAAGCCGGAGGTGTGGATGTCGTCGAGGGCGACCGGGTAGGCGGTGCGCCACGTGGCAGCGACGGGACGCAGGGCCCGCCGGTCGATGGTGGCGGCCTCCTCGGGGGTGCGAACCGGGGCCAGCACGACGGAGTGGGGGAGTCCGGTCAGCCAGGTGAGCTCGTCGGCGGCCGCCTGGCTGGGGGTCATCGGGATGCTGTGGGCGTCGCCGAGGGCGGCCAGGGCGTCGGCCGCGTGGGCAGCCGATCGGAAGCGGTCCGAGGGCTGCTTGGCGAGGAGGCCGTCGAGCCAGTGGCCGAAGCCCTCCGGCACCGGGATGACCGGCTGGGTTCGGGGAGGCTTGTACAGGTGCAGGTCGCGAAGCTCCGGCAGCGTGGTCGCGTCGAAGGGGGGGCGGGCCTGGACGAGGTAGGCGGCGACGCAGCCCAGGGCGTACAGATCGGAGGCGGGTCCGGCGCTGCGACCGAGGAACTGCTCGGGGCTCATGTACGGCGGCGTGCCGGCGCGGAGTCGGGCGTCGGCGTCGTGGCCGAGCCAGGCGAGACCGAAGTCGGTGAGGCAGACGCGACCCTCGCGGGTGAGGACATTGCCCGGCTTGAGGTCTCTGTGGACGACGCCGCGGGCGTGGCAGTGGGCGAGGGCGTCGAGGAGGGCGAGGAGGGCGACCAGGGCCTCCCGCCAGTCCCGGGCGGGGCCGAGAGGGCGGGCGCCCCGCACCAGCTCGAGGGCGAGCCAGGGGGCGCCAGGGGGGCGGGCGTCGGTGGCATCGTCCGCGGGGACCTGGCCGACGTCGAGGACCGCGACGACCCCAGGGTGGGCGAGGCGGGCGAGGGCCTCGGCCTCCTGCTCGAGGCGGGCGAAGTGGGGGGCCACGCCGGGGCGGAGGAGCTTGAGGGCCACCGGGATGCCAGAGCGGCGTCGGCGGGCCTCCCACACGGTGCCCTGGGCGCCTTCGCCGAGGGGGCGAAGGAGGTCGTACGGGCCGATCGCGGACGGAGGCATGGGGAGAGCCTACGCCACGGTGGTTCCCGGACGCACCTCGACCCCCCGCTCCAGCACGGCCCACACGGCCAGGCCCGCGACCGCTACCACGGCGCTCCCCAGGAGCATTCCCTGATCGGACCACACGTCGGCCGCCCAGCCGGCCAGGGGCACCAGCAGCAGCTTCATCAGGTCCCACAAGGCCGTGAACAGCGACAGCGCCGCCCCCCGCTGGGCCGCCGGCGTCCGGGTCACTGCCTGGCCGGTGAGCACGGGGAAGCAGGCGCCGTGGGCGAAGCCGGCCAGCAGGCCGGACAGTGCGAAGCCGGCGTCGGAGCTCGCGAAGGCGGCGACCACGAAGGCCGCGACGTAGGAGAGGAGAGCGGGCGGCACCATCCGAGAGGGGCCCACCCGGTCCGGCACCGACGCGCCGAACAGCCGGATGCCCACGGAGCCCCCAGCGTACGTGAGCCAGATCACCCCGGCGTTCCCTGCCCCGGCGTCCGCCGCTGCGACCGTCACGAAGCTCATGAACACCCCCACGAGCCCGGCGAACACCATGGTCGCCGTCCACACCGGCCACAGCGCCCGGTGTCGCAGGGAGCGCAGCACCTCTCCGACCGACGGACCGGCGGTCGCGGTGTGGGGGGCGCGCTCGGCGAGGGGCCAGAGGAAGATCAACGACCCGGCGATCAACACGGACATCACCACGAAGAAGCCGCGGAGCTGACCCCCTTCCACGCCCAGGGCGCCGGCGATGGGGTTGACCACCAGGGGAACGAGCCCCGAGATGCCGAACAGCGCCAGGCCCTCGGTGCGTCGCCGCTCCGGCACGATGTCGGCCGCGAGGGTGAAGTAGCCGCTGAACAGCGCCGCCTCGGCGACCCCGATCACGCCGTGGACGACGATGACGGCCAGGCCGACGGACTGGATCAGGCCCAAGCTCGCCATCGCCGCCACCAACATCACCGTGCCGACGTACAGGGTGGGCTTGCGACCTACGCGGTCCAGGGCCCAGGCCACGAGGGGACGCACGAGCAGTCCGCCCACCGCCGCGGAGGCCATGACGACCCCGACCTCCGAGCGGCTGGCGCCGAGGTGGTCCAGGTACAGCGGCAGCAGGATCAGCGACGCGTAGCCGAGGGCCTGCAGGAGGTGGGCGGCCACCAGCAGCAGGAACGGGCGGGTGAGGACGGGCTCGTGCTCCGACACCCCGTCCGGCTATCCCGCGGCTGGGCTCCCCGGGACAACGGAGATGTACGTCGGGTCGTGTCGGCCGCCCTGCAGGTAGGATGGTCGGATGCTGCTGTGGATCCTGCTGGCCTGCCGCCCGACCGACGCGCCGGACCCTCCGTCGTCGACGACCTGGGACCGGGGGCCCAATCCCCACGCCATGGACGACGTGCTGCGCTGGAACCACGTCCAGACCAAGGGAACTCACAACAGCTACCACCTCGAGCCCGACGTCCCCCTCGACCCCAGCCACCTGTACAGCCACCCCACGCTGACGGACCAGCTGGAGCTGTACGACGTGCGTCAGGTCGAGCTCGACGTGCACCTCACCGAGGCCGGGGAGTGGCAGGTCTTCCACCTGGCGGTCCTCGACGAGGAGACCACCTGTCTCGCCTTCGTCGACTGCCTGTCGGAGCTGAAGGCCTGGTCCGACGGGAACGGCTGGCACCTGCCGCTGATGGTGTGGCTCGAGCCCAAGGACGAGCTGGACGGCGTGGCCGACGGTCTCTCCCTCATCGACGAGGCATCGCTGCTGGCGCTCGACGACGCCATCCTCGAGGTGTGGCCGGAGGAGCGCCTGTTCCGACCCGACGACCTGCGGGGGAGCCACGACACCCTTCCGGACGCGGTGTCCGCGGGCTGGCCGACCCTCGACACGATGCGGGGCCGGGCGGTGTTCGCGCTGCTGGACAGTGGCGCTCACCGGGAGCGGTACCTGGCGCCCTCCGACGTGCTGGAGGGTCGGGTGATGTTCGTCGACGCCGCCACCCCGGAGGACCCCTATGCGGCGCTGTTCAAGGATGGCTCCGACGGCCAGGTGGGAACGTGGGCGGACGGGGGCTTCGTGGTGACCGTGAACGGCTCGACAGCAGGGGATGCCGACGCCGAGGCCCAGGCGGCCGACGAGGACAAGCTGTCGGCCGGAGCCCACCACGTCGCGACGGACCTCACGACGCCCAGCGACGGGTACTGGTTCGACCTGGCGCCCCGCTGCCATCCGCGAACAGCGCCCGAGGACTGCGACGACGCCGAGGTCGAGCGGCTGGAGCCATGAGGAAGGCTGGATAGAGGGGCGCGGCGAGGTGCCCGTGTTCGACCCCATCGACCTGTCCACGCTCCCCGACGAGCTCGAGCTCCCCATGGTGGCGGGGTCTCCACCCCTCGTGCCCATGGTGGCCTTCGCGCCGGTCATCGGAAAGCCCCGCAGCCTCGCAGCGGTCGACGCCGGTCGGCAGGAGGGCCTGATGGCCTGGCTGGTGCGGCCGGAGCCGGACGCCGACGAGCTGCTGCGCATCGGCGTGATCTGCCAGGTGGGGGAGTCCGTCACCGACGACGAGGGGCGGCCGCGGACCCCCCTGCACGCCGTGGCCCGCTGCACCTGGAGCGACATCGTCGAGGACGGAGACCACGCCCGGGTGACCGTGCGGCCGATCGATGTGGCGCCCGCCGTCGACCCCGAGCTCGAGCCTCTGGCCGTCGGGATGATCGTGCACGCCCTCGTGTCCGACGGCGACGATCTGGGGACCTTGCTGGCGACGGCGACCAAGGACCTCGGCGGGCTGGCCGACGAGGTGCTGTTCATGCTGATGCTGTCCCACAAGGTCGACGAGACCCTGCTCGCCCTCTACCGGGAGCTCGACGGGCGGGCGCGCTTCATGGCGCTGGTGGGGTTGCTGGGGATCGAGCCGGTGGAGCTGCCGAACCCTCCGGCGACCGTGGCGCTGCGGGAGCGGGCCCGGGCCATGCTGGCGGGGGACGGTGCGCCGGACCTCGGCGTGCTCATGGACGGCTTCTTCGCGGAGGTCGCGGGGGAGGATGGGATGGTGTCGCCCGACATGGTGCTGGTGCTGGGGCGGGTCATCGCGACAACCACGATCTAGACGCCTGGAACGACAGGGTGACGTCGCGGCCGAGCACGTTGGCGGGACCGGGGTGGCATGGCCCAAGAAGATCGGTCCACCTCCGTCTCTCGTGCTATCGTTCGTCATCGAGGTGCCGGGCGCTCCCCAATTCTCCGGCCAACTCGAGTGTCGACCACTGGAGCGCCCATGAACCACGACCCACGTCTCCGCGATGGGGAGACCACCATCGATCGTCCTCGGGAGGCCGGCTCGGAGGTCTCCGAGTCCGTGCTCGCCACTCTCCTGGCCGTCCATGGCAACCAGGAGGTGCTGGGGGCGGCCGTGGGCGATGGTGCCGTCGCCGCGCAGGGCGGGGGGCTGTCGTCCCTGGCGCGGGAGAGCTTCGAGCACCTGGCGTCGGTGCTGGGGGCGGAGGCCTTTGCGCCGGGGCTGACGACATCGTCGGCTGGCGAGGTCGACGCGCTCGCCACGCCGGACGTCACCGGGGGCACTCCGCAGCAGGTGAAGGTCGTCGAGCGCGCGATCCACGCGGCGGAGGCTCTCGCCAAGGAGGGCGTGCGGCGCACCGAGCCCCGAAACGACCGCGACCGGGTGGTGGCCTGGTACAACCTGTTCAGCATGGAGGAGGAGCACCTCTCACAGGCCAGGTCCGTCCTCCAGACCACCCTGGATGGCTTGGGGGGCAAGGTGTCCATTCAGATCGATGACTGGACGCCCCCCAGACTCTGGGGAGACGGAGACACCCTGGGCTGGGTGTGGGGGGTGCCCGGCACCTGGACCACGGAGATTCACGTCACCCCGAAGTTCTTCGACGAACCGCAGGGGATGCAGGCCTGGGTGGTGCTCCACGAGGCGACCCATCGCTTCGCGGGCACCGTCGACCACGGCTACTACAAGCCTGATCGCCCGAAGCTCACCGTGGACCAAGCGCTGGAGAACGCCGATAGCGTCTCGGCGTTCAGCGTCGGCTTCCTGGGCGGCGAAGCGGTCGAACGCCTGAAGCGCGCACAGGTGGCGGCAGCCGAGGAGCATGCCGGCGTCCTGTTCGACGTGTGGGAGGCCGGAGACATCGAGCTGTACACCGACGGATGGACGGCACCCGATGGACTGGACATCCCTCCAGACATCGTCGCCGACGCCGTCTTCCTCCACTTCCGTCGGGACCGGGAGGAGGACTACAAGGAGGTCGCCGCCGCGACGGCTACCCAAGAGGAGGGCCCGTTCACTTGTTCCTCGGGACTCGTGGTTCGGAAGGACCTCTACGAGTGTGTCTATTACTATGAGCTGAAGGGGCTGAAATGACCATGCTTTGGCTGTGGCTGTTGGGCTGTGGAATGCCCGGCCTGTGGCGCTGGGAGGGCTGCGTCGACGAAGCCGCGCGGCTCGAGGTCGACAGCCGCTTCTCGGTGGCGGACGGAGACCGCTGGGTCCTCCACGCCCGTGCGAAGGACCAGGGCATCCCTGGGATGACCTGCCAGCCCATCCACTCGGTGGGCATCGAGCTGGGTCGGCTTCCCACGGAGCCGACCCGGCTGAAGCCGGAGCGCGCCCGGTACGAGCTGAGCTCCATGGGGGGTGGGCTCCACCTTGGGCTGAAGGGCACGCTTCAGGCGGAGGACCGGGGCGACTACGTGGTGGCCTGGCTGGACGCGGAGACGATGGAGGAGGAGCCGCGGTCCTTGTGGGGGCGGTTTCGGCTGCCGAAGTGCGGGGCAGATCACGTCCCGCCGTCTGGTGGATGACGTCGCTGGCGCCCGATCAGCCCGACGCCCCTACAGGTGGTCGACCAGTCGCACGGGGATGCGTAGGAACCGGTCACCGCGCTGGAGTCGCACGTCGAAGGTGTCTACGTGGGCCAGCCTCTCGAACGCCGCGAGTGCGGCGGGGTGGGAATCCAGGACGACATCGTCGATGGCGTGGACGATGTCGCCAGGTCGGAGGCCGAGCCGGTGTGCCGTGGAACCTCGGGAGAGCTTGGACAGCCGGAAGCCGTCGTATGTGCCCTGCGGCCCGCGGGTCTGCAGGGCGCGGACCTCCGTCTCGGCGAGCCAGGTTCGAAGGGCGGCCCGCTCGATCCAGAGGAAACCGCTACGCACCTGCGCGAAGGGGGGCGGTTCGGTGATGTCGGCCAGGGCCGTGGGGAGGTCTGGGCGAGTCCAGGGGGGAGGGGTCCGCTCCGGGATACGGATCGGAGGTCCATACGGCACCAGGGTCACGGTGCGAATCTGGTCGTCGACCTTGAAGTCCCAGGTCGACACGTCTTGCGTCCACAGCGCGCGGAGGGCGCTCTCCGGCCGGTAGCGAATCGTGACGCCGTCCGCCGAGACCGGGTAGCCCTCGACACCGAGGGCGGCCAGAGCGGCCTTCGACGACCCGGTGCCCTTCCGATGCGAAGGGTCGGAGAGGGCTCTTGCGAGGGCGAGGCGGGAGATGGCCTTGTGATCCGCTGGCACGGCTGGAGGCTGCTGGGGCGGGGTCACGTTCCGCTCGAAGGCGACCTCGAATGGCTCGCCCCAACGTTCGAGCACGAAGATGCAGGTGCTCGCCCCGCCGATTGTCTCGCGGACCGACGCCACATCGGCAGTGGAGGTGAGAGGGTGGCCGTTCACGGAGCGAAGGATGTCGCCCCCCTCGAGGCCCATGATGCGAAGGACGTCGGAGTCGCCGAAGGGTCGGAGGCCGATGCCATCACGGGTTCTGGTGTCGTGGGCGAGGTCATCGACTCCGTGCAGGCAGTCAGGGACGAGCTCGGCAGGAACGGTGTGAGGTGCGGCGGCGAGGGCGTGGATGATGTGGAACCAGAGCATGGTCCTTCTCCTGGTGTGGTGCGTGCTGGCTACTGCTCGAAGGTGGGCAGTCCGACGAGGTCGTCCATCATGGGGAGCTGGCGGACGACGGCTTCGGCGGCCTCGGCCTGGACATGCTCGTCGACCTGGACGCCGAGGCGGTCGCCGACCCGGACGTCGAACCGAGCGGTGCCGCTGACGGTCTGGTTGCTGTAGACGTCCCCCAACTCGAGGTTCGAGTAGAAGCCCATCGCGTCGCTGTTCGCTACGGTGATCTCGACGTTGGGCACGCCAAACACGCGCTCCAGCTCGTTCCCGATGTCGACCCGGCGCTCCGCCTTTCGCGGGTGCTCGAGCTGGGCCTGGGTACGCTTCAGCTTGCCCTGGTTGAAGTTGATCGTGGCATGTTCCTTGATGCCCTCGTCGTGGTTCGCCAGGGCGGCCTCGATCGTGGCGGCGATGCCCGCCTGGAGGTTGCCGTCGGCGGCGACCATCTGTGCGACGAACTCCTGGCGGTTGGCCAGGGCCGTCTGGTAGCTCCCCTCGATCATCTGCCAGGCGACGGGGTCGCCGGCGGTGGCCTTCTGGAGGTCCTGCTCGGAGTTGGTCATGCGCAGGATCTTGTGGACGTCCTGCATCTCCGCGTAGGCCGTGGCGACGTCGAAGGGGTCGGACTCCGGATCGGCCAGCAGCTCGTCGAGGCGATCCTTGGGGGACTGGCCCTGGCTCTCGATGCCGGCTTCGTCGACCGCAGCCAGGTTGCCCATGTCGGCCTCGGGGGCCTGCTGCATCGTGCTGGGCATCTCGATCTGCTGCTGGGACTCGCTGGCCTTCTGGTGAGACATGCTGGACATGGGGACCTCCTGCACATCCCAGGTGCAAGACGGCTGCCAGCGGATTGTCGGCGTTGGAGCGTGGGGTGACGGCGGTCATCGACGGACGTCCGTCGGTCGGGGTGCGGGACGCGACGGACGTCGGTCGGCGCACAGCGGAAGGGAATGCTTCCACCAGCGTTGTCGCGCGGAACGGGTCTTGCAGCTGGGCCGAGTGGCGTCGGCGCTCGGTGCGTCGGCGCCGGTGTCGTACGTGCCGCGGTCGAGGCTGCGGGCTGGAGGGTGTGATGGAGGTGTTGTTCGGACTGGCGGCGGCTGGGGTGATGACGGTGTCAGCGGTAGGGGTGGCGGTGGTGGTGGGGCTGGCGCTCGTGTTCGCCGGCATCTGTGCCGTGATGGCGGTGGCGGTCGTGCGAGGGCGGCCGACGGTTGCCCGAAGCTGACGGCGGGGGCGGCCACCAGGACGAGCGGCCGCCCAACCAGGGTCAGGAGGTGGGGGGCGTGAGCTGGTGCCGGGCGAGCCAGTCCGTGGCCATCTCGCGGTCGGCGGCCGTCTCGAAGTCGTACCAGAGCTGCTCGAGACCGCGGCGGTGAAGGACCGAGCGGACGCGGCGGTAGGCGCCCCGGCCACCCCTCTTGGCGTCGTAGAGGGCCTCGCGCAGTCCGGGGTCTTCGATCGTCCTCAGGAAGTCGTGGAGGCGGCCGGGCGCTCCGGTGCCCTCGATGCGGATGTACTGGTCGGGTGCGGCGACGATGGCCTCACCGAGGGCCCGGTCCCTGCGCTGCCACTCCGGGCTGTCGTCGCTGGGCGGACGCTGCCAGTCGCTCTCCGGGTCGTAGCAGATGAGCACGATGGTGTTCGTGTGCTTGTCGAACCACGCGGTCTGGCCCGCCAGGTCGTCCATGTTGAGGAACTGTGCGAGGTTCTCGAGGAGGTCGTCGGGCCAGGCGGACATGAGGGCTCCTGTCGAGTGCATGGTAGCAGGGCTGACGTCGTGGACGAGGACGGGTGCCTCGGGTGCACATATGCCTCGCGGCCGGCGGGCGCGAGCTCCGTGGCCGAGGTGGGGAGCTACCGTCTCTTGCCCTTCCTGCCCTTGCCTCCCTTGCCCGGCTTGGTGTCCGTGCCCTTCCGCGGGTTCTCGGGCACGGCCACCAGCTCGATGGGGCCGGCGCCTCCGTCCCCCACCACGGCGACCACCGCCGGCGTGTCCCGGGTGAGGCCGACGAGCACGGTGAAGCCCTCGTGCTCGAAGTCCATCACCTGCATGCCCGCCGCCTTCAGCTCCTTGCGGCGGGCCGTCACCTGGCTCGACACCGCGCCCTTGGGCCGGCGCACGGCGACGTCGAAGCGTGAGCCAGCGCGCTGTGCTGCTTCCTTGCCCGCGAGCTCCTCGAGGTCGACGGTCACGTCGCAGCGGGCGAGCACGTCGTTCATCGCCAGCGGCAGGCCGGCGTCGTTCGCGTGGGCGCCGAGGGCGCAGTCTCCCGTGCCCTGGGGGAGCTCTGCCTTCCAGCGGTCTCCATCCTTGTGGATGTCGACCTGGTCGGGTGGGACGCCCAGGCCCTTGGCCACGCCCTTCTCGATCTCCTCGGCGACCCGGGTCTCCACGCCGTCACCGACGTCCTCGACCAGGTCGCCGACCCCTCCGCAGCCGAGGACCATCCATCCGAGACCGATCGCCAGGGTTCGTCGCACGTCGCCTCCTGCTGGGCCGGGAGTGGGGCCCGGGGGCGTTGTACCTCGGTGCGAGGCAGCCTCCACCTGGTCAGCTGGGTTCTGACCCGCTCCTGGGTCACGACAGCTCCAGCATCTCCCGCATCTCCTCCACCCCCAGCGGCACCACGGTCTCCTGCCCATGGAGGATGCGGTCGGCCAGGTCCCGCTTCTGCCGATGCAGCCCGAGGATCTGCTCCTCCACGGTGCCCTTGGCGACCACCCGGTACACCGTCACCGGCCGCTGCTGCCCGATGCGGTGGGCACGGTCGGAGGCCTGATCCTCGACGGCGGGGTTCCACCACGGATCCATGTGCAGGACGTAGTCGGCGCCGGTGAGGTTGAGGCCGCTGCCGCCGGCCTTGAGGCTGATCAGGAAGAAGGGCACGTCGGTGGTCTGGTACTGGTGGACCAGGCGGTCCCGCTCGGCACTCGGGGTGCTGCCGTCGAGGTAGACGTAGCCGAGTCCCTCGTCGTCCAGGACGGCACGGAGCAGGGCGAGGTGATCGAGGAACTGGCTGAACACGAGGGCCCGATGGCCACCAGCGGCCAGGTCGCGGGCCAGGTGGCGGAAGGCGCGGGTCTTGGCGGCCTCTCCCTCGAAGCTGTCGGTGACCAGGCTGGGGGCGCAGGCGGCACGGCGGAGACGGGTGAGCTGGGCGAGGACCTCGATGGCGCCTCGGCCCTCTTCGACGGACTGCAGGGCCAGGCGGCGCTGAGCCTCGTAGACGGCCCGCTCGGCGTCCCCGAGCTCGACGAGGAGCTGGTGGTCGGTGCGGGGCGGGAGGTCGTCGAGCACGGCCTCCTTGGTGCGACGGAGCAGGAACGGGGCGACCAGGCGCTGGAGAAGACGACGGGCGTCCCGGTCGTCCCGCTCGATGGGGCCGACGAAGTGGTCCCGGAAGCGGCGTCTCGGGGGGAGCAGGTCGGGGGCGACGAGGGACATCTGGGCGTGGAGCTCGTCGAGCCGGTTCTCGACGGGGGTGCCGGTGAGGGCGACGCGCACCTCCCCCTGGAGGGCCGATGCGGCGGCGTGGCGCTGGGTGTCGGGGTTCTTGAGGGCCTGTGACTCGTCGAAGACCACCGTGCACCACGGCGGCTGGGCGAGCGCGTCGGCCCTGGCGACGAGCAGGCCGTAGCTGGCGAGGACGAGGTGGCCGGGGCCGAGCTCGGGGAGGGGGTCGCGGCCCAGACGGACCACCTGCAGGTCGGGGGCGAAGCGTCGGGCCTCCAGCTCCCAATTGCCGGCGACGCTGGTGGGGGCGACCACGAGGGCCGGGCCCCGGGCGCGCCGGTGGAGGAGGAAGGCCAGGGTGACCACGGTCTTTCCGAGGCCCATGTCGTCGGCGAGGATGCCGCCCACGCCCAGGTGGGCGAGGCCGCAGAGCCAGCGGTAGGCGTCGACCTGGTAGGGCCGCAGGGTGGCGCGCAGCACCGTGGGCACGGCCGGGGCGTCGAAGGGCTCCTCGATGCGCCTCAGCAGCTTGTTGGCGCCGGCCGTGGTGCGGACCGAGGCCTCCTCGGTGAGGTCGGCGACGGTGGAGGCGGCGAGGCGATGGACCCGGCCGCCCTCGTCGGCGAGGCGAGCCATGGCGTCCAGGCGTCGGTACAGGCGCTGCTCCAGCTCCACGAAGCTGCCGTCGTCCAGGCGCACGAAGCGCCCCTGGCCCAGGAGGCCCTGGAGGATGTCGACCAGCTGCAGCACGCGGTCGCCGAGGTCGATCTCGCCGCCGGCCCGGAACCACTGGCCGCTGGCGCGCACGGCGATGTCGACCTTGGTGGGGCGTCGGACCACGAGCTCGCCCCCCTCGGGCCAGTACAGAGGCACGTCGGCGGCGCGAGCGCGGGCCAGGAAGGCCAGGCCGGCCTCGAGGTCGACGAAGGTGTGCTCCGGAAGCTCGGCGTCGTCGTCGATCCACGCGAAGAGTTGTCGGGCGTGGGCGCGCTCGGCGAGCAGGTCTCGCTCCACGCGCACCCCTCGGCCGTCGCGGGTGTCGAGGAGGAGGGGCTCTCCCTCGCCCGGCGCCTGACGGGGACCGGTGGCGCCGAGGGGCTGGACCCCGAGCTCCACATGGAGGGTCGTGCCGTGGGGGCGGATCCAGGCACCGACGTCGGTGGGGGCGGCGACCACCTCCTCCCCGGGCGCCTCGAAGCGCTCGCCCAGGGCCGCGAGGATCGGCTTCAGCTCGGCACGGGCCTTGGCGGGCAGGGCCAGGCCACTGCGGAGCACGCTGGCCAGCTCGGCCTGGTCGTCAGCGAGGGTGACCACCTCGTAGCCGGAGCCCACGGCGGTGACGCGCACGCCGTGGGGGCCGATGTCCGGCTCCAGGCGCAGGCGGATCCGGCTGCCGTCGTCGTCGACCACCAGGCGGGGGGAGCGGGCGACGACACGAATGGGGTCGCCCTCCGGGGAGACGATGTGCGGGTGGCCGACGAGGGCGCGCCAGGTGGTGCTGGGGTGCCACTCGTAGGTGGTGCGGGTGCCCCGCCAGGTACGTTCCGTGTGGCGGCGGATGCCCGTGGCGAGGCGCCGGTCGTCCTCGGTCCAGGGCAGGTCCTTGTCGTCGAGCATGTACAGGCGGTCCATGGCGACCTTGCGCCCCTTCGACCAGCCCTTCTTCCGTCGGAGCTGCTCGCGGGGCTCGAGGTGCGGCACATCGCCATCGGGGCCGTAGACCTGCAGCTCGTAGACCAGGCGCCGGTCCGGTCCTTCTTCGACGGCGGCGGGGGTGGAGCCGACCAGGCTGCGGAGCGTCTCCAGGGTGTCGCGCCAGGGCTCTCGGACCGTGCGGAGGGACCGCAACCGGCTGTCGTCTCCGAGCTCGTCGGCGAGCATGTCGTGGCCCATCTGGCGAAGGTCGTTGCGGGCGGCGTCGACCCGGGCGGCGTCCATCGGCTCCCCTCGCCAGCTGCGGAGGAGGCTCTCCAGCACGACGCCCCACGGGTGCTCGGCGGGTTGCACCTTGTGCTGGGGGTCGTCGAGGGCGCGCAGGTTGTGCCACTCCGTGACGGCCCCGAGGTGGGCCAGGCCCTCCGCGGCTCGGTCGATCAGCGTGAGGGCTTGCTTACGCCGGCCCTTGGTGCCGTGGAGCAGGTAGGCCAGGGGCAGGAAGAAGCCGGAGAGTCCCTGCGGGAGGACGTCGGGTCCATACTGCTTGCGGAGCGCGGCCAGCGCCTTGGCATAGCGCTGGCTCGCGGTCTTGGGGTCGCCCTGGAGGAGGGCCACCAGGCCGCCCGGGAGGGTGTCGGGGTCGTCGACGGCGGCGGCGGCGGCGTCCAGGCGACCGCGACGCAGGTGCACCTCCGGGGTGAGGGAGTGTCGGTGGGCGGCGAGGACGGCCTCGGCACCCTCGGGCAGTGGCAAGCGGGCGCCGTCGGACTGGTCGAGGAGGTAGTGGGTGACGATGGAGCGGCCCAGGGGGGTGAGGCCGTCGAAGCGGGCGGTGGGGAAGGGGGGCGACCAGGCGCTGAGCGCGTCGTAGTCGATGTAGTTGTCGAGGCAGTCGAGCACCATCTCGTCGTCGCCCATGCGCAGGGCACGGCGGAGCATGCGCTGGGCGCCCGCCGGTCGCATACCCGACCAGTAGTGGCGGGGAGCCCAGTCGTCGACGGAGAAGGCGAGGGTCTCGACCGCGTCGATGCGGTCCGTGGCGCAGAGGGTGCGGTAGCGGTGCTCGGCCTCGACGGGGTCCATCTGCCATGGTTCGGACCTGCGCACGCCGTGGTCGGGGCCGAGCCTGTCGAGGATGGTGCGCACGTCGGCCGGCTTGAGGGTGCGGCCTTTGTGGGTGTGGCCCGCGCGGGAGAGTGCGGTGGCGAGCAGGGTGCTGCTGAGGCCGGCGGGGGAGACGGCCAGAAGGTCGAGGACGAGGTCGAGCATGGCGAGCGGTAGCCTGGTGGTGTGCACCCAGCCAGAGGAGGCGGGCGACCGTCACCGTGTCCTCTCGCGACGCCGCGCGATGGCCCGCATGTCGTCGCTGACGAGCGGGTCGTCGGCCACCAGGCTGCAGCGTGAGCCGGTGATGGGCGTGGGCCCGAGCATCGACCTGGTACAGCGGGACAGGGGTGCGCAGTCCGTCGATGCGCCGGGCCAGGGAGAGACGGGTGGCGCGGGCACGCCCCTGGACGTGGATGCGGTCGCCGAGGGCACGGCGGAGGCGGTGCAGGGTGGCCGGGGAGATGCCGAGGACGCGCGCACGTCGGAGCTGGGCTGCGGGCCTGCCCGAGTGAGGTAGGTCGCGAGGTCCTCTTCAGAGCGCTTCATGAAACGATGATGACAAGGCATATGCTCGTGATTGTTCCGCTTCGTGCGCCAATCGTGAAGTGGTTGTTGGCCCTGTGATCAGGACAGCGTGTAGGGCGCCGCTACCCCCATGCGCCGGGCCCGCTCCCGCACCACGTCGTGCAGCCCGTTCCACTCGAAGGCCAGCCACGCCGCCCACTCCTCCCGCTGCACCCCACGCCCGATCTCCCACACCGCCTGGGCGAAGGCCTTGCTGAACCGACGCCGGACCCGCCCCCCCGCGGTCAGCACCGGTCCGGCTCGCTCCAGCCGCCACGCCCAGCCCACCTCGTCGTCCTGCTGCCACGCCTCCCGCCCGAGCTCGGCGATGGTGACGTCGTGTCCGAGCTCCACCAGCGGTCCGAACCACCGCACGGGCAGCCCGCCGATGGTGGTGACGACGGGCAGTCGACCGAAGGCCTCGGCATAGCCGGGGCGCTCGTCTGGATGGAACAGGGGGGTCTCGCGACGGGCCATGGGGACTCCTCTCGTCCACCATCACGTCGCCCGAGGCCTGTGAATCTCACAAGAATGTCTCAGTCGCGGTGGGGACGGTCCCCCTCAGGACGGTCGAGACGCCGGGATCGGACAGGTCTCGAGTCGACCCGATCACCGCCGCTTGCGCTTGGGCCGCTTGTACCCGGTCGCTGCGGCCTTCATCTTGGCCATGGCGCTCCGGTAGACGTCCATGACCTGCTTGCCGGACCAGCCCAGCGCCTCGGCCACGGTCGGACCCTCTTCCTGGGCCTCCCGCTTCCACTGGGCCCGCAGCAGGGCCTGCTCGTCGTCGGTGAGCTGGCCGAAGGCCTGGCGCAGCTGCTCGGAGAACGGGCGACGGTCGAAGTCGTAGAGGGCCCGATCGGTGAGCCGGGCCCGCGCGTCCCACACCCAGTAGTAGGCGTCGTCCTCCTCGACGACGGCCTCCTCGGCGGCCTTCTTGGCCCGGCCCATGCGCGTCAGCACGCTGTGCCAGGACTGCTGCATGGACTCGCCCGGCACGGCGTCGCCGTCGAAGCTCGCCTGCCAGATGGAGCCCTTCCGCTCGCACCCGGGGACCATCGGGGTGGGGTCGGTCAGGAACTCGATGGTGGAGCCGTCGGCGTCGGCCCGCAGGCGCACCGTGAGACGGCCATCGAGGAAGACCTTCACGGGACGGCCGTTGGCCTCGAAGGGCCGGTCGGGCCAGCGCTCCAGCTCGAGGTTGAGTTCATCGAGGCGCGCCAGCCACGCGGCAGCCCAGTGTTCGGTCGACATCGGTTCCTCCGGACGGGGCACCTACCGACCCACGCATCCCCTCGCCAACCCCGACGAGCACGACGTTGCGGACCTCTCCGAATGTGCCCGTCCCAGCAGGACCCCGACGGACGGGCTGCCGCGATCCCGCCCGCTGCTTACACGAGGGCCACCATGAAGCTCACGGCGACGACCATCGATCTGGACAGCGGCCAGGTCACCCGAGGGGCCGAGACGCTGCACCTGACGCCGTCCGAGAGGCAGCTGCTGGCGTTCCTCGCCCGGCACCCCCGCACGCCCGTGGCCCGGGAGACGCTGCTGCAGTCGGTGTGGGGCTACGACAAGAAGGTCCGCTCCCGCACCCTCGACACGACGATGAAGACGCTGCGGAAGAAGGTGGAGCAGGACCCCCGACAGCCCGATCACCTCCGCACGGTCCGTGGCGTCGGCTACCAGTTCGTCCCCCACGTGGCCCCTTCCGACACCGTCGTAGGCCGCGCCGACGGTCTGCAGGCCATCCTCGACGCGCTGCAGCCCGCCCACCCGGTGACGCTGGTGGGGGTCGCCGGGGTCGGCAAGACGACGCTGAGCCGGGAGGTGCTGCGGCACCGACGCGGCGTGTTCGCTCCCCTCGGCGCGGCGAGGTCGGTGGCGGAGGTCGTCCAGGCGATAGCGGCGGCCCTCACGGTCGACAGCGCGGTCGACGAGGTCGCAGACCTGGCGGCGCTCGTCGCCCGCCAGAGCCTCGAGGTGCTGGTGGTCGACAACGGGGAGCAGGCCCGCGACGCCCTCGCGGACGTGCTCCCTGCCCTCGACGCGGTGGCCTTGCTGGTCACGAGCCGCGTGCCCCTGGGCCTCGACGTGGAGCGGGTCCTCCCCCTCGACGGCCTCGCCCCCCGGGACGCCATCGCTCTCCTCCGACGCCACGCGGGCTACCCGGACGCGGACGAGCCCGTGCTGGGCGCCATCGTGGACCGCCTCGACCGACTGCCGCTGGCCATCGAGCTGGTGAGCGCCCGGGCGCGCTGGCTCGCCCCCGCCGAGGTGCTGGCGCGCCTGGACGACCCCACGGAGCTGCTGCCCTCCGGGCCGGGTCGCCACGGGTCGATGGAGGCGGCGCTGGCTTGGAGCTTCGAGGCCCTGTCGGCCCAGGCTCGCACGACACTCTCGGCCTGCGCCCTGTTCACTGGGCCCTTCGACGTCCCCGCCCTGGAGGCCACGCTCGAGCAGGCCACGGGTCCGGTGGTCGACGCTCTGGGGGAGCTGGTCGACGCCGGCTGGGTGCTGCGGTCGTCCGACGGGGCCCTGGGGATGCTGGTGCTCCTCCGCGCCGACGCCCGTCGGCGACTGCCCCCGAGCGAGGTCCTCCGGCGGCGCGCGGCACGCTACGTGGCGACCGTCGCGTCCGACGCGGTGGGCTCGGAGGCCCTGCGCTGGCGCGCCACGGCCCGGGCCCTCACCGACATCGACGACGCCGATCTGAGCGCGGCGCTGGAGCTGGTCGTCGCCGCAGCCTACGCGAGCACCGGGCCGACGAGCGCTCGGCTGGCGGCCGCCGGTCGGGCCGTGGAGCGTGCCCAGGCCCCGACGGTGCAGGCCCGGGCGCTGCTGGTGAGGGCAGAGGCTCGCGCGGCGTCGGGCCGGGGAGACTCCCTCGACGACCTGGTCCGGGCGGAGGCCCTCGCGGAGGGAGACCCGGAGCTGCTGGGCCACATCCTGGGGCGCCGCGGCACGGTGCTGTTCCTCCGGGGCGCCCTCGACGAAGCCGAGCCCCTGCTGGAGAAGGCCCTGGCCCTCCACGAGTCCGTCGGCGATGGACGGGCCCAGGCCAACCGCCTGGCGAACCTGGCCAACGTGGCCCTGCGCCGTGGCCGCTTCGACGTCGCCAAGCGCCGCTTCCAGGAGGCCCTCGCCCTGCACGAGGAGCTCGGCAACGACCTGTCCGCGGCCCGGGTGATGAGCAACCTGGGCATCGTCTACCTGCACATGCAGCGGCCCGAGCGGGCCCGGCGCTGGTACCAGCAGGCCGCGGCCGCCCACGGGGCCATCGGGCACACCCCCGGGGTGGTGCGGGTGGAGGCGAACCTGGCGGTGCTCGATCTCCAGCAGGGACGCCTCGACGAGGCAGACCTCACCTTCGCCCGCTCAGCCGAGCGCTGTCGGGAGCTGGGGGAGCCGCTCCTCGAGGGCATCGCCTGGCTGAACCGTGCCAGCATCGCCCTGGAGAGACAGGACCCCATCGAAGGGGAGCGCCACAGCGCCACGTCCCGTCGCTGTCTCGAGAAGGCAGAGGCGGCCGGCTACCTCGGCCTACTCGACGTGATCGAGGCACTGGTCGACTGGCTCGACGCCCCGTGTCCCGAGGTCCTCCGCGAGGCCCTGTCCCGTCTCCCGGCCGCCAACCGTCGGCTGGATGTCGCAGCCCGTGGCCTCCTCGTCGACGTGGACGGCCCCGTCGACACCCTGGGGGATCCCATGCTCGCACGCTGGATGGCGCTGTGCGAGGCCGCCGACGTCGACGGGATGCGGGTCCTGGTGGAGGGGGAGGCCGCCCAGGATCAGGAGCTGCGCATGGTCGCGGCGGTCTTCACGGCCCAGGACCGCTGACTTTCACATTGTGAAGAGCCGGCCCTGCCTACGGTTCGGGAGTCCCCAACAGAGGAGCTCCCGACCATGGAACGACCCAGCAACGTCCCCGCAGCTGCAACCTTCGATGCCGACGACGACGAGTGGATGCTCGCCGAGCGTGACGAGGAGGGCCGAGAGCACGGCCTGACCACCTGGTGGCGCGCCGACGGCAGTCGCTGCTGCGTGACCGAGTACGTGCACGGCACCCCCCACGGGCGCTTCGAGCGCTTCCACGACAACGGCGAGACCAGCCGCTCCGGTCGCTTCGTGGAGGGACAGCTCCACGGCACGAACACCTTCCTCCGCTCGACGGCGCCGACCCGGGAGACCTTCCCTGCCGGCCTCGCCGACGCCGTGTGGCGCTGCGAGATGGACTACGAGCGGGGTCGGGTGGGGGAGGCCCGCGCCTACGACCAGAGCGGTCATCGGGTCCTGGAGGACGGTGCTCCCTACCCCACGGAGCAGCCTGCGGGCGTGCCCACCAGCGCCCACTTCCGGCAGGAGGAGGACGGCTGGCGCTGGGTCCAGGGCACCGTCGAGGACAAGGGCGACGGCACCATCGATCGCCAGGGAACATGGCGGTGGTGGTCCCCCGAGGGCGACCTCGTCCTCGAGCGCACCTATGTCGACGGCGCGCTCCACGGGGAGCAGCGGGTCTACGAGGACGGCGTGGTGGTGGCCCTCAGCACCTTTGCCGACGGCGACGAGACCGGGCCCTTCGAGCGCCGGGCGGAGGCCGGTCGCTACCGCCTCGACGTCCACACCGAGAGGGGAACCCTCGACGACGGGAACGTGGTCGGCTCCCTGCAGCTCCTCGACGACGACGGGACCGTGCTCGCCACCGTCGACATGGGACGGAAGCCCAGCCAGGACGTCCTGGTGGAGGTGATCCAGGGGGCCCACGGCGACGACGACCTGCGGCGCCTCGAGACGGACCTTCCGTCCGCCGCCTTCCTGGGCGCCGTCCACGGGGGACGGCCGGTCGCCGAGCTGACCCGACGCCTCTCGGCCATGCAGCCGCCGCTGTCGGCCGAGGCCATGGCCCACGAGACCCAGATGGCTCAGCACGTCGTCCACAACGTCATGCGCTTCGGCGGCGGTCCGCTGGCGGTCATCGCCTCGCTCCTCGACGGGATCCGCAAGGGGGCCGACGCCGGCGACCTCCTCCGCCACGGCGCCGCGACCCTGGACGACATGGGCCACGGGCCGGTCGCCGCCCTGTGGATCGACGCCGCCTGCGCCATCGACGCCGACTTCGTGGGCCACGAGTACACCCGCGCCCTCATCCGCATGTCCCTGGGGGAGCCCGAGGCCGCGATGGCCTCCATCGAGCGCCTCGCCACGGGCATGGAGGGCCCCGCCGCTCAGATGCGGGCCTACCACGCCGGTGTGTTCCACAGCCTGTCGATGGACGTCGCCTCCGATCCCCGGCTGGCCCTCGCGGAGACCCTGGCCCCACTGCTCGCCTCGGCCGTACAAGCCGACGTCCCCGACGCCGAGGTGGTCCGCCGTCAGCTCCAGCAGCTCGCCACGCGGCTGCAGCACGCCCGCGAGGGGGTGGTGACCTACTTCGAGGAGGAGCCGGCCTGGGCGCCGCCGACCCTCGACCACCTGCTTCCCGACGGCCCCGTCGAGGTGGAGCTCCCCGACGCCCATGCCATCGGCTGGATGCACGAGGCCCGCAAGGATGTGCTCCGTCTCCGCTGGCTGTGCTGGTCCCTCGGACTCGACGGCACCCTGCTCCCCGAGGCCGTAGCCCTCGACACCGCTCGCCCCAGCCGGGCCCTCACCCTGGTGGTGGTGGCCCGCGCCCAGGTGCTCAACGGCCAGGAGCCCGACGTGTCCGACTGGCTCGACGCCGAGAGCGAGGACGTCGACGCCGTCCACGACGCACTGCAGAGCGGCCTCGCCACCCAGAGCTGGTACGGCCTGCCCCTGTCGGAGCTCGACGGCGGTACCCGCAACTTCGCCTTCCAGGACGAGCACGCGCTGTTCGACCTGATGTACCGCCACTGGGCGGCCCCCCACACGGTCTTCGAGGCCTGAACCCCACCGGCCGCCTCGTCGGCCACTGGAGAGCGACATGGAAGAGCTGCACGGACTGAGCTTGCGGGACTGCGCCGAGGTGATGTCGAAGGACTCGGGCCTCCGGGCCCAGCACGGAGAGGGGGCGTACAAGCCCCACATGAACGCCTGGCTGCAGGGACGGGGCTGGAGCGAGGCCCAGTGGGCAGAGGCCTGGAACGCCTGGTGGTCCCGCATGGAGAACGATCCCTCGGGGCAGCTCCACGCCCAGTTCGCGATGCTCCAGCAGGAGGCCGTGCAGTCGGCCCACCTGGCGGACATCCCCGACGCGAGCGCCGACGCGAAGGAGGGGGTCACCCTCGACACCTACGCGATGCTGATGGCCCGCGCGGCCGGCGGAGGCGACATGGAGGCGCTGGTGGCCGGGGCCGGCCTGAGCTGGGACCAGTGGCAGCGGGCCCAGGCGGCCTGGAACCTCGCCATGAGCCAGGACGTCGACCACCACCTGACCACTCAGTACGGGCAGCTGTACGCCAAGCACACCCCGGGCTTCCAGCAGCAGATGCAGCAGCAGGTGGCCGCCCAGATGGCCGCTCACCATGCCACCCGCGACGACGACGACGACGAGCCCGACGAGGAGTACACCTTCGCCGACATGGTCCGGGAGCTCGACCACCACGAGGCCCGCACCCGCTACACAGCGGCCCACCATGTCGCCAACCAGTGGGACATCGGTGCGCGGGACGAGGAGCTGGACGCCGCCGCCCGTCGGGCCGTCGCGCTGGCCTTCGAGTGCCTCGCTCACTTCGATCAGGACACGGTCAGCGAGGCCGAGGCCCTGGCGTCCGACCTGCAGATGTTCGCGGGCGAAGGCTTCTTCTCTGTGGAGGAGGGTGCCGAGGCCAAGGGGGCGCTCGACGTGGGGCTGTCTCGTGCCCGGGCCGAGCTGGCACGGCACGAGGAGGCCCTGGCACCCGTCCGCGACAAGGCGGTGCCCGAGAGGGTGCGCCTGCAGATGGCCGTCCAGGACCACACCTCGCTCGTGGAGGAGCTCGCGTCGATCGTCGAGGACTGGGAGGTCGCCGAGCCCTCCGAGGAGAGCGAGCCGGCACCGGTCCTGGCCGCCGGGACGGCCGGGGTCGGCACGACCCAGAGCGCTCCCCCTGCGGTGGTCGACGAGGGCCTGATCGGGATCCTGAAGGGGCTGCCGATGATCGGCGATCTCCTGAGGATGATCGGGATGTAGCGGGCGCCGTCCTGGTTGGCCCTCGATCAGCTCCCGAGGTGGTCGAGGATGGCTCTGAGCAATCGAGCGCGGTCGACGGGCTTGGAGAGGAAGCCGTCGCATCCAGCCCCCAGGCACGCGAGCTGGTCCTCCGCCATGGTGTTGGCCGTGAGGGCCAGGATGGGGGTGCGGTCGCCGGAGGCGCGGATGCGGCGCGTGGCGTCGAGGCCGTCCAGCACCGGCATCTGCATGTCCATCAGCACGAGGTCGTAGGGAGACGCCATGGCGTCGACGGCTTGCTGACCGTCCTCCACCGCTGTGGTGTCGGCGCCGGCCCTGCGGACCCAGCGCTCGAGGAGCACGAGGCTGTCCCGGGCGTCGTCGGCGAGGAGGATACGGCGACCCTTCAGGGGGAGACCTTCGACCGGCGCCTCGACCGCCTCGGGCGCTCGCGGGACCGGGGGAACGGGCAGCTCGATGTCGAAGCGGCTTCCCTGGCCCGGGGTGCTGTCGAAGGTGATCGTGCCCCCCATCAGGCGGACCAGCTGGGCGGTGATGGCGAGGCCGAGTCCCGTGCCGGGGCGGCTGCGGTCTTGGGTGCGGACGAAGGGCTCGAACAGGTGGGGCCCGAGGTCCGCCGCGATGCCGGGCCCGGAGTCGATCACCGACACGATCAGCCGCTGGGGACCCGTGGCGCGGACGTCGACGACCACACCTCCCTGCTCGGTGAACTTGACGGCGTTGCCGATCACGTTGAGCAGCACCTGCCGGACCCGCAAGGCGTCGATGGCGGCGTGCTCGGGGACGTCGGGACCGATGCACGGGGCGAGGACGAGTCCCTTGGCGTTGGCGGAGACGGCCACGGTGGCGAGGACCTGCTCGAAGAGCTCGCGGAGCGCCGTGGGAGCGGGCTGGATCTGCAAGGTGCCGGACTCCACCTTGGCCAGATCCAGGACCTCGTTGATCAGCCCCAGGAGGTGGGTCGCGTTGCGATGGACGACATCGAGGTCCGAGCACGACTCCTGCTCCATCCGATCGGCCGTGTAGCCGAGGATCGACATCAACGGGGTGCGGAGCTCGTGGCTCATGTGGGCGAGGAAGGTGGACTTCGCCTCGCTGGCCTGCTGTGCCTCGCGGAGAGCCTCGGCCAGCTCGGACGTCCGCTGGGTGACCCGTTCCTCGAGGTCGTCGTGGGCCGCCTTCAGGGCCTGGTTGGCCTCCCAGAGGGCCCTCGACTTCTCCTCGAGGAGGCGCTCGGCTTCCTTCCGTGCCGCGCGCTCCCTTCGGGCGCGTCGCTCCAGGCGCGCGACGTCAGAGGGCGCGTCGGACGATGTGGAAGCGGGTCGAGCCATCGTCGAGCTCCTCGCGGTGGATGGTCATGGGCTCGTCGTACCAGGCCGAGCAGCCCTCGATGAGACCCTCGGCGAGGTCGGCGAAGCCACGGGGGGAGCGGTAGACGAGGTCCAGGGACCGGTCCGACGGCGTGGCGTCGAAGCTGGGGACCTCGGCCCCCGGGTAGAGCTTGCGGACCTCGGGGTGGATGTGGCCCTCCAGGCGGCCGAGGAGGGTGAAGGCGTCTGGCGCCTGGGCCAGCGTGTCGGGGTGGACGCGCACGAGTCGCTCGAACAGGTCGCGACCGAAGTGACGGACGATGCTGGGAACGTCTCGGTCGACCAGGCCGGAGAGGGTGACCACGAGGGCAACGAGCTCGTCGTGGGGGTAGGTGCCGACGGCGGTGTAGGCACCGCCCGACCGGAGAGGGGTGCCCTCGATCATGTCGTCGGCGACGTCCTCGGACCAGGTGCGCTCCACCCACTCGACGAACTCGCTGAACATCATGCCCTTCATGGCACCTCCGCTCCACGGCCCATCGGTCCGTCGACGGCGTGGCTGAAGGGTGCGGGGGAGGCATGTTGCTCCGATGGCCGCGACTACTTGCTGTAGCCGTCCTCCACCCGTCGCTTCAGGCCCTGCACCTCCACCAGGGGTGACGTGACGTTGATGCCGAGCTGCAGCGTGCGCTCGTCGTCGTCGAACTGACGAATCAGCCAGGAGTCGACCACCGCCGACGCCTCCGTGGTGCGCTCCACGAGGGTGTGGTCGCCGCCGTCGTGGAGGGTCCAGGACCAGGCGCCCCCCTCCAGCGAACCCTTGGCGCCGACGGCCCGCAGGTGGTGCTTCTCCGGCTCCACCACCCAGTCGCAGGAGAAGCGGAGGTTGGGGCCTGGCACCGCCACGGTCCAGTCCACGGTGTGGATGTTGCCCTTCACCTCGACGACGTCGGTGCGGACGATCATCGGGAGCCACTCCTCGTGGGCGTCGAAGTCCACGAGCACCTTCCACACCTCGGCGACCGGCGCGTCGACCCGACCCCACGCGACCACGCCGGTGAGCTGCCCCGCATCGTCGGTTCGAACCTGCACGATCTCGCCTTGCTCGAGCGGAAGGGCAGGGGGGGCGGCGAGGGCCACGGTCCACCACATGGGGCCTCCTCAGAGCACAAGCCTACTGGAACGCCGGTTCCATGACCATCGGTGACCTTCCGTCGCACTTCCTGGCCGGGCACCGGACCCGCCGAAACATACATGCATGCATGAATCCAAGTGTCGAGCCGGCACGCTGCTGAGACGACGCTGAACCCCGAGGAGGGACCATGAACATCCGATTCGACCAACAGACCGCCATCGTCACCGGAGGCGCCGCCGGCATCGGCGCCGCCATCGCCGACATGCTCGGAGCCTCCGGGGCCACCGTCGTCGTCGTCGACCTGAAGGAGGACGCCGCCGAGGGCCGCGCGGCCCGGATCCGCGAGAACGGGGGCAAGGCCCACGCCTTCGCTGCCGACGTCAGCGACCCGGAGGCGGTGGAGGCGATGGTGGACTTCGCCGTGAAGACCACCGGCGGGCTGCACCTGCTCGTGAACAACGCCGGCATCGGCGGGCCGCCCGCCCCGACCGGTAGCTACCCCCTCGACGGCTGGAAGAAGGTCATCGACGTCAACCTCGACGGCGTCTTCTACGGTATGCGCTACGGGATTCCGGCCATCGCCGCGGCCGGCGGCGGGTCGGTGGTCAACATCGCGTCCATCCTCGGCAGCGTGGGCTTCGCAAGCTCACCCGCCTACGTGGCCGCGAAGCACGGCGTGGTGGGGCTCACCAAGAACGCCGCCCTGGAGCACGCCTCCGACAACATCCGGGTCAACGCCATCGGCCCGGGCTTCATCCGCACGCCGCTCCTCGATGCGAACCTCGACGAGGAGACGATGAACTTCCTGGCGACCAAGCACGCCCTCGGGCGCCTCGGGGAGCCGGCGGAGGTGGCGGCGCTGGCGCTGTTCCTGCTGTCGAAGCAGGCCTCGTTCATCACCGGGTCCTACCACCTGGTCGACGGCGGCTACACCGCTCAGTGACGGCGTAGGGCCTCGCTGCGGACCATGTCGCGGATCAGGGGCCCGACCCGCTCGAGCATGGGCTCCGGGTCGAGGTCGTCGTCGAGAGCGAACAGGCGGAGCTGACCGCTGACGAGGCTGTGGACCGCCACCGTGGCCAGGTCGACGTCGAGGTCTGCGGGCACCCGCCCCTGGTCCACCGCCATCTGCAGGAGGGCCCGCTCGTGCTCCCGGGCGCGGCTGGAGTCCTTCAGGAGCCGGTCGCGGACGTCGTCGCCCCGGACCGCTTCGGTGCCGAGGTAGAGGATGTCGATCAGCATGCCGAAGGCACGGTCCTCCCTCGCGCCACGGAGCACCGAGGTGACCCAGTCGACCAGCGTGTCGAGGGGCTCGTCAGCCTGGGCACGGTGCTGGGCGAGGAGGTCGGCCGGCATCAGGTGTCGGTCGCACAGGGCGCCGAAGAGGTCGGCCTTGTTGCGAAAGTGGCCGTAGATCGCACCTCTCGTCATGCCGACCCGCTCCGCCACCTTGGTGAGGGACGGGCGTGCCACCCCCTCTTCCCAGAAGACCTCCAGCGCGGCGTCGAGGAGCTTCTCCCGGGTCTTGGCGGCCTCGGCGGCAGAGACGCGGGCCACTACGGGCTCACCGTGGCCCAGATGCGCTCGACCTCGCCGAGGCGGCGCAGGAGGTCGGCGCTGGTGTCGCCGGGGATCCCGAGGTTGTGGACGAGCCACGGGTCGGTGCGGTGCTTCGCGCAGGCGTTGGCGCGGAGACGGGCCACCCAGCCGCCGGCCGGGTCCCAGGCGCCGTAGGTGATGCTGTCGCCGAGTGCGAGGAGGTTGCCGAGCATGGGGGAGTCTACCTGGACCAGGCAATACCGGCCCTGACGGCCCGTACGGACCTCCACCGCGGAGGAACGCTCATGGCCCGTGCCCTCGGATACCTACCCTGGCCCGTCCGTCTCCTCGTCACCCTGCCGGTGGTGGCCATCATGGCCTGGGCGAACCTCACGGCCTTCTCCAACAAGCGGGCCTTCGAGTCCATGCAGGAGGAGCGCTCGGCGGCCCATCACCGTCCGGCGACGCAGGTCCAGCGGGTGGCCCATCGAGCGCCCGCCGAGGCCCGCCACGACCCCACCGCGTACTACCCGAGCGAGCATCGGGAGGAGGAGGGCGACAGCCTGATGGTGTGGACGGCGGTGGCATCGGGCGCGGCGGGGCTGTCGGTCCTGGCGGCAGGCTGGGGATTGTTCAGCCTGCTCGGTG
>Ga0213839_1000592_pt1 | contig 38010 bp, 28 predicted proteins | sample SWPATP21_FD_160075 | JGI IMG/M metagenome (GOLD analysis project Ga0213839, IMG submission 160075) | Coastal seawater microbial communities from Marineland, Florida, United States - SWPA TP2 #1 | ecosystem: Environmental > Aquatic > Marine > Coastal | place: USA: Florida | collected 2016-08-14
GCGGTGTCGGTGTCGGTATCGGTGTCGGTGTCCGTGTCGGTGTCGGTGTCCGTATCGGTGTCGGTGTCGGTGTCCGTATCGGTGTCGGTGTCCGTGTCCGTATCGGTGTCGGTGTCGGTATCGGTGTCGGTATCGGTGTCGGTGTCGGTATCGGTGTCCGTGTCCGTGTCCGTGTCCGTGTCCGTGTCGGCGTCGGCATCTGCGTCGGCGTCGGCATCTGCGTCGGCGTCGGCATCTGCGTCGGCGTCGGCGTCGGCGTCGGCGTCGGCATCCGAGTCGGCGTCGGCATCCGAGTCGGCGTCGCTGTCGGCGTCGGTGTCGGTGTCGGTGTCGGCCGGCGGTGTGGTGTCGTCGGTCTTGTCGTCGCTGCCACCAGAGCAGGCAGCAAGCAGGGCGAAGGCGATCAAGAGTGGGGTCGTGCGCATAGGAGGTCCTCGTGTGGTCGCGCACGATATCACGATAGGGAGCGACCTACCGGGGATGCCGGAGGCGCGTGCCGGAAGCACGCCCGCGAAGGCGCTACGATTCCCACTTGGAGGTCGCCCATGCGCACGTGGTCTGCCCTGCTTCTCCTCGTCGCCTGTACCGGTGGCGGTGGGGGAGAGACGACGACCGACGCGGACACAGGACCCGCGGTGGTCACTGCTTCCACCGCACACACGGGCGCCACCTCTGCCGGCTCGACGGGAGACACGGGCGTCGTCCCCATGCTCCTGGACGACACTACCCTGGACGCGGGCGTCCAGTGTGACCCGAGCGGCGTCACCGTGGACTTCCGCTTCGACTTCCTCGGAGAGGCCTCCCATGGACGGGTCGACGTGGCCGACACGGACAACGCCGATGGCCCGTACGGCAACTGGAACGACCACCACACACTCGACCCGTCCGGTGTGCCGACGGGCGGTCGGCACACCCTGCTCTCGGCCACCGTGGAGACGGCGGTGAGTCCGGTGGACTGGGCGGATGCCGTGTCGACCATCTTCGTCTGCGCCTACCACTTCGAGGAGCCCGACGTCATGACCTACGCCGTGCGGGCCTACGACGTGTGGGGGAACCTCGCGGACTGCGTGGCCTTCGGGGAAGACCCGGCGGGCTTCATCGCTGGAGAGCGCACCGGCAGCGGCTCCGACTACCTTCGGTACAACGTTCGGGTCGACGAGGCGGAGTTCGCCGCCTGCCGGGTCTCCGTCGACGCCCGCTGAGGCTCAGGTCTCCCGCACGATGTGGCCGTCCTCCAGGTGGACCCGTCGGTCGGCGAGGGCCGCGACCTCGGGGTCGTGGGTGACCATGACGATGGTTCGACCGGCCTCGTGGAGCTCCCGGAACAGGGCCAGGACCTCGGCTCCGGACGTGGTGTCGAGGTTGCCGGTGGGCTCGTCGGCGAGGATCAGGGGGGGATCCGTGGCCAGGGCACGGGCGATGGCGACCCGCTGGCACTGTCCGCCGGAGAGCTCCGACGGACGGTGGTGGAGGCGGTCTCCGAGGCCGACCCGCTCGAGGAGCTCGCGGGCTCGGGTCAGGCGCTCGACCTTGGGGGTACCGGCGTAGCGTAGGGGGAGCGCGACGTTGGCGTCGGCCCGGAGTCGGGGCAGCAGGTGGAAGCTCTGGAAGACGAAGCCGAGGCGCTGGTTGCGGACCCGCGCCAGGGCTTCGTCGGAGAGCTGGCTCACCTCCTCCCCCTCGATGTGGAGGGAGCCGGCGCTGGGACGGTCCAAGCAGCCGAGGAGCTGCAGCAAGGTGGACTTCCCCGAGCCTGACGTGCCCACGAGGGCCACGAACTCTCCGCGCTCGACCACCAGGTCGGCGCCCTTCAGGGCGAGCAGGCCGTCGGGCCCGCCGTAGCGGCGCTGCAGCCCGCTGGCTTCGATGACGGCGCCCATCAGATCCGCACCGCCATGGCCGGCTGGAGCTGGGCGGCACGCCGTGCGGGCAGGTAGCCGAACACGAGACCCTCCAGCATCGACACGGCGGTCGCGAGGAAGACGGCCTGGGGGGACACCGAGGTGGACCAGCCGGTGAACCAGGCCACGAGGGCGCTCACGGCGAAGCCGGCGGCGATGCCCAGGACCCCGCCCAGGAGGCTGATCAGGCACGCCTCCATGACGAAGAGCCGGTGGATGGCCTTCGGGGAAGCGCCGACGGCGAGACGGATGGCGATCTCCTTGGTCCGCTCCATGACGCTGGCGAGCATGATGTTCATGATGCCGATGCCGCCCACCAGCAGGGAGATGCCGGCGATCAGGCCCATCACCAGGTTGAAGATGGCTTGCTGGGCCTCGCTCTGGGCGATCAGGTCGAGGGGGACGACCAGCTCGTAGACGGGCTGCTCTCGGTGTCGTCGGGCCAGGAAGCGCGACACCACCGACACGGCGGGGGTGACGAGCCCCACCTCGCCGAACTGCAGCTGGATCTCGTCGAGCTCGGCATGGCCCAGCTCGGCGGGCTGGATGAGGAAGGAGGTCGACAGCGGCACCATCACCTCGCCGCTGCGGTCCTCGATGGTGACGCCCTCCAGCTCGGTGGCACCGCCGCTCCCCGTCCGGACCACCCCCACCACCTGCACCCACACGTCGTCGATGCGGAGCCACTGGTGCAGGGCCGGCTTGCGGCCGAAGAGGCGACGGGCCGCGACCTCGCTGACCAGCGCCACCCGGGCGCGCTGTCGCTCGTCGTCGGGGCTCAGAGGGCGGCCGGCCACCAGGCGGAAGGGGGTGGCAGACAGGTGGCCGGGCTCGACCCCCACGAAGCGAAGCCCCTTTCGGTCCGACGGTCGTGGCTGGAGCGTCCCGGCGTCGAGGATGCGGAGGCCGCCGGCGCTCACCAGACCCGGCAGCACCTTCGACAGCCCGGCGACGTCCCGTCGGGACAGGCCCTGGGTGCGACGCAGGATGCTCTGGCGCTCCTCCTTGTCTTCCGGGAGCTCCGAGGCCTTGACCTGCACGTTGAGGATGCCCAGCTGGGCGATGAGCGCTTCCTGCTCTCGGCGGGCCCCCTCTCCGATCGACAGGATGCCGATCACGGCGGCCACCCCGAACAGGATGCCCAGGCCGGAGAGCAGGGTGCGGACCCAGTGGCCCGCCAGGGAGTGGAGCGCCTCTTCGAACAGGTCCTTCACGGCGCATCCTTCGTGGAGGGCAGCTCGACGGTGACGCCGGCGCCCAGCCCCTCGACGGCCACCTCCTCGTCGGACTCGGCGAGCACGGTGATCGGGATGCGCGCGCCGCCGGAGCGGACGAAGGTACCGTCGCGGTCGGCCGCCACGGCCTCGGCGGGGAGCAGCACGGCTCCCTCGAGCGCCTCGACGACCAGATCGACCGAGACGGTCATCCCCGGCTTCATCTGCTCGGTGGTCTCGCTCAGGGTCAGCTCGATGCCGAGCTGCTTGATGCCCTGCTCGCCTCGCGGCACCACGATGGGGGCCACCGAGGAGATCACCCCGTCGATCACTGTGTCGGGGTTGGCGTCGAGGGTGACCTCGGCCTGCTGACCGACCGCGATCTTCGGCGCGTCGGTCTCGTGGACCCAGGCCTTCACGTCGAGGTGCTCGAGGTTGGGGAGCTGGAGGATGGTGGCGCCCTGGTACACGTCGTGGCCCGCGCGAAAGGTCTCCCTGCCCCAGCGCTTCCCCACCAGCACGACCCCCTGGGCCGGTGCCTCGACCTCCGAGTCGTCGATGCGCTCCTGCAGCTTGGCGACCTGTCGCTCGGCCCGCACCACCTCCAGCTGCAGCACCTCGATCTCTGCCCGGGCGTCCTCCACGATCTTGGCGACGTGGGTGTCGGCCTCCGAGGTGACGATGCGAGCCTGCTCGGCGGCGATGCGGGCCTGTGCTCGCTCGACCCGAGGCACCGCCTCCGAGTCGCTCTGGCGGAACGCGGCCATCTGCTCGTCGAGCTGCGCCAGCACGATCTTCGCCTCGGCTTCCCCCAGCTGCAGCTGCAGGCGGGCCTCGGCCTGCTCCACGCGGGTGAGGGCCACGTCGCGGGAAGCCTTCGCCTCCTCGAGCTGCTTGAGGGTCTCCTCGGTCTTGAAGCGCAGGACGACGTCGCCGGCCTCTACCCGGGTTCCTTCCTCCACCACGAAGTCCAGCTCGCTCCAGCCTTCCAGGGGGTTGACGATGTCGACGGATTTGCGTGCCTCCAGCTCGCCGGAGACCTCGAGGTGCACCTGCAGATCCCCCAGCTCCGACGTCGCGGTCGGACCCATCGGGCTTCCAGCACAGGAGAGGAGCAACGACAGCCACATCCGTCCGGCCTAACCGCCGGTTAGTCCGGCCCCCATGTGGTGGTGGACCATCGTTGCCTGGGCCGGGTCGATGACCTTCGACGAGGCCCTGGATCAAGCCCTCGAACAGAACCTCGAGCTGGCCAGCCAGCGCCTCGGGAACGAGGTGGTGCGCTATCGGCTGGTGCGGGCGCGGGGTGGCTTCGATCCCCAGTTCTCGGGGGGACTGTCGGTCGACCGCTCCAAGACGCCCTCCAACCAGGCCACCGACGTGGGAGGCGCTGCGGCGGTGGTCACCAGCTCATCCACCTCCTGGGACGCCGGACTGTCTCAGGCACTGCCCACCGGGGGCTCGCTGTCCGCCAGCATCTCGGAGTCCCAGACCGTCACGGACTCCACCAATGCCCTGTCCTCCCGGTTCGTGTCGGCGGGGGTCGGGGTGGGGCTCACGCAGCCGCTGCTGCGGGGCGTGGGCCTCGGTGAGGTGGCCGAGCTCCGCGACGCCCAGCTGGCCGTGGCGATCCAGGAGCAGCAGTGGCGCCAGCAGCTGGAGACCCTGGTGCTGTCGGTCTCCGAGGCCTACTGGGGCCTGGTGTCGGCTCGGGAGCGCCTGGCCATCGCGGAGCGGGGGGTCGAGCTCGCCCAGCAGCAGCTCGACGACACCCGGGAGCGACTCGACGAAGGCTTTGCGGGCTCCGGCGACGTGCTGCAGGTTCAGGTCTCCCTCGGGCAGGCGCAGCGGAGCCTGGTGAGCGCATCGGCCGGGGTCGGTAGCGCCGAGGACCGGCTGAGCCGTCTGCTGGGGCTTCCCCGCACCGACGGCCCCTCCCTCGAGCTCACCGACGACCCGGCCGTGCCGGAGAGGCTGCCCGAAGGAGATGCGCTCCTGGCCCAGGCGCAGGAGCGAAACGCGCGGCTGGCCCTGGCGCGCCTGGTCCTCGAGCAGGCCCGCCGCACGGCTCGACGGGGCAAGAACGCCGCTCTGCCCAACCTCACCCTCTCTGCGGATGCTTCGCTGTCCGCCGGCGGGGTCGACGTCGCGGCCGTCCGTACGGATCTGTGGGCCAACCCCGCGCCGTCCTACGGGGCCCGCCTGTCGGTCGGGCTGCCACTGGTTCCTCGGCAGGCCCTCGCGGACCACGGCACCGCGAAGCTGGGGCTCGAGCAGGCGGAGCTGGCCTTCGCAGCCGCGGAAGCCGACGTGGAGCTCCAGGTGGCGGAGGCCGTGCGGGACCTCGACCGGAACCAGGCCGCTCTCGCCAACGCGGGGGACACCCGACGCTTCGCGGAGCAGTCCCTGGCCGCCCAGAAGGAGCTCCTGGGGGAGGGCCGTGGGTCCACGCGAGACGTGGTCGATGCCCTGGAGGACCTCCGCGGCGCCGAAGCCACCGAGCTCGAGGCCCGCATCCAGCTGCAGCTGGCCCTGCTCCGCGCCGAGCAAGCCGCCGGGGTGCTGGTCGACTGAGCGTCAGCCGTCTTCGTCGCTCTCCAGCACGGCGGCGGGACGGTCCTCGTCGGCCTTGTGGGGGTCGACCAGCGCGACCCGGGTGCCGGCCTCCAGCCCGTCGACCACGACGTGGGTGTCGTTCTCCGCCCCCAACCGGACCGACGTGGTGCCCCAGCCGGTGAGGCCCTCGGTGAACACCAGGGCGTCGTCACCGTCGCGTACGACCGACTCGATGGGCACCCACACAGCCTCCGGGGTCTCGTCGAGGACCAGCTCCACCCGGGAGGACATGCCGGGCAGCAGGCTGCCGGTCTCGCCGTCGAGGCTCACCTCGATGGTCAGGTACTTGATCTCGTCGTCTCCCTGGGGAACGGCCAGGTCGGCGAGGTGGGTGACCTCTCCGTGGAGGATCTGGCCGGGGAAGGCGTCGAGCTCCACGCGGGCCTTCTGGCCCTTGGCGACCCGCGGGGAGTCGACCTCGTGGACCTTGGCCACCACCTTCATGGCCCCGAGGTCTGGCAGGCTGATCAGCTCTGCCCCCGACCACGGTCGGCTTCCCACGGTCCACACGCCGTCCCACTTCTCCTGGAGGAGCACGACGCCGTCGGTCGGGGCGGTGATGACCGTCTTGTCGATCTGCTCCCTGAGCTCCGCGACCTCTCGCTCTCGCCGCTCGACCTCCAGCTGCAGCAGCTGCGTCTCGGCCTTGGACTCCAGCTGAACCGAGGCCTTGGAGGACTGGGCCTGGTCGATGGCCATGCGGGCCTTGGTCTCGCTGATCCGCGCTTCCTCCCGCTGGACGAGGGGCACGGTGTCGGACTCGGTGCGGCGCATGCCGGCGAGCTCGAGGTCGAGCTGGGCGCGCCGGATGTTGTTCTCCGCCTCGTCGACGGCGAGGGTGAGCTTGGACTGGTTCTGATCGATCTTCGTGCGGGCGAGCTCCAGCTCGGTCTCGGCCTGGTCCAGCTTGATCAGCAGCTCGTTGCGGTCGAAGACCACGAGGCGGTCCCCCTTGCTCACGCGCTGGCCCTGCTCGGCCATCCAGGCGATCTCGAGGCGCCCGTTGAACTTGGGGGCGAGGATCAAGGTCTCTTCGACGGCTTCCAGCTCTCCGGGGACGGAGAGGGTGACCTCGAAGACGCCGGCCTCCGCCTCGACGGCGGGGACGGTGGCACCTCCACCACCGCAGGCCAACAACCAGCACCACGTGAGCATGGGGTCCAGGTAACGCCGGTCGACGCCTCAGGGAGCCGGGACGCCCCGCTGCACCTGGACATCCTCGAGGGCGATGGTGGACAGCTCCGGCAGCGTCCCGGCCTCGAGTTCGCGGACGGCGTCGTCGATGGTGAGGCCCTGGCCGTTGCGGCCGTGGTTCACCCAGTCCAGCAGCACCACGCCGTCGACCTCGTGGGCACCGACGACCTTGCGCACACGGACCCCGCCCTTGCCGGTCGCGAAGGTGTAGGCGAGGTAGCCCAGCCGGTGGGTCTCCGGGTGGAACCAGTAGCGGAAGACGTCGTCGTGGTCGTCGCCGCCGCCTTCCTCCCGGAAGCGGATGTCGATGGTGTCCCAGCTCTGGCCGCCGAGGGTGGTGGCGCCGAGGGAGGTGGCGATCACGGCGTCGTCCTCCAGAGGACGGGGCATCAGCGCGAAGTAGGCCACGGAGTTGAGGGACCGGCGCAGCGCCCCGGCCTGCTCGGACGACAGGGGCAGCACCTTGTCTCCGACGGTGGCGGTGAAGGTGTCGCCCTCCAGTCGCTCGGTGCGGGTGACGCCGGCGTCGGACCGGATCCGTCGCTCGTAGATCGACCGCCGACCCTGGAGCCACAGGCGGTAGGGCGTGCCGCGGAACTGGAAGCGGAGCTCCATCCCATCGGGCTCGTGGAGGCCTGCCGCCTCGACGGCTGCGGCCAGAAGGGCGTCCACGTCGACGTGATCCTCCGCGGCCACGGATGGGGGAGGGGACGCGGCGAGGGCCGTGGAGGTGAGGCACCAGAACAGGGCGAGGGTCGTCATGGCTCTCTCGTACCGCGGCCAGCCACCTCAGACGGCGACGGCGCCACGTCGGGCGATGGCGCCGAGGCCCACCAGGTGGCCCACGGGCGCCGTGGGCCCCTTGAGGCGCTCGGCCAGCGCCAAGGGGGTGGCGCACCGGCCGCAGAAGCGGGCCTCCTCGCCGTAGCAGTGGTTGCAGCAGGTCGTGTGGAGGCCCGAGAAGCGGTCGGTGGGGGGGGCGAGGAACTCCTCCCACGTGGGTAGGCGCACGGGGTCGACGTCGCGCCGGTGACCGCAGTTGGGGCAGCAGCGGTGGACCCGGGTGTCCAGGTCCGCCGAGGTGCAGATCCGACAGGTCCAGCGCTCGTGTACGACAATGCCCATGGTGCCCTCTGCCTCGATGTCGTCGACGTAACGGGGCCCGGGAGCCGTGGCCGCGGACAACGGTTCCCTGGGCGTTCCGAGACGGTGTCACCGCGGTGTGGGTCCGGTCTCCCTTCGGTCTGTCGGTGGGCATGGTGCCGGGCTTCGGGGTGTTCGCCACCGCCAACGGACGGCTCACGGGGGCGACGAGCCGGCGGGCCCTCAGGGGAGGACGGTGACCGGCACGGTCCAGCTGCCGCCGCGCTCGCTCACGATCGTGACCTCCGTGGGCGGGTTGGAGGAGCGGGTGCCCCAGTCGTAGCGGAACGCCTCCAGGTTCCAGGGGAGGTCGGCGTTGGTCTCGACGATGTGCAGCTTGCTGCGTCCGCCGAAGTTGGTGTTGACCGACACGTAGAAGTCGTTGGTGCCCTGCTCGTAGAAGGCCTCGGCCGTGACGAGCTCCTCCTCGATCAGGCCGTCTTCTTCGTGGATGAAGTGCAGCTGGTCGATGGGGAGGTCGGTGAAGGTCTGGACGATGCCGCTCGGCCAGCGGATCTCCAGCTCGTCGATGGTGTCGTGGGTGCCGAGGCCGAAGGTCATGATGGCGTCGCGCTGGCTGTGGGCGCTGTCACCGCCCGTCACCCGGCGCATGTCGGTGACACCGTCGACGGTCAAGAACGCCGTCGCTCCGATGGCGTCGGCCGTGGAGACAGAGCCGAAGAGCTTGAGGGCGATGTGGTGGTTGCCGTTGTCCAGGTCGTTGCGGAAGAGCAGCGACGGGGCCCGCTGGCGCCACATGAAGATGTCCATGTCGCCGTCGCCGTCGTAGTCCGCCACCGAGCCGGCCCGCACGATGTTGCCCTGGAACACGTCCTGGGCGTACGCGGTGAAGTAGCCCTCGCCGTCGTTGAGGTACAGGTAGTCGTAGGCGTCGCCACGGGACGACCCGACCCACAGGTCGACGTGCCCGTCGTTGTCGAAGTCGGCGAAGTTCGTGGGCCAGCTGTTGTAGCCGAAGCACACACCACGCTCCTGGCACACGTTCTCGGACAGCGAGCCGTCGGGGTTGCCCAGGTACAGCGCGTTGCCCTTGGGGCGGGGGCCGAGGATCCACACGTCGGTGACGTACATGTCCCAGTCGCCGTCGTGGTCGATGTCGCCGACGTCGATGCCCATGGCGGCCCGGGCGTCCTGGCCGACGGGGTACTGGTCCGTGACGTCGGTGAACACGCCGCCCTCGTTCTTGTAGAAGACGTCGTCGGGGTCGTAGTCGGGGGGGGCGTCGATGTCGGAGTTGTTGGCGACGTACAGCTCGGGCCACAGGTCGAGGTCTGCGTCGAACCAGAAGGCGACCAGGCCGTCGCGACCGAGGCCGTCGGGTCCCGCCTTCGAGGTCACATCGGTGAAGCCGCCGCTGCAGTCGCCCTCCAGGATGCGGTCGTAGTTGTCGCCGGCGGGGAGCGTCGCCATGGCCCAGTTGACCAGGTACAGGTCGATGCAGCCATCGCGGTTGAAGTCGGCGAAGGAAGCGTCCGAGTTCCTGCGGAACAGCGGGTCGAGGACGCCGGCCTCCTCGGCGATGTCGACGAACTCCAGGTTGCCGTCGTTGCGGAAGAGGTAGTTCGGGCCGCCGTGGTAGGACTGCGGCGCGCTGGAGATCATCTGCGTGGCGTTGTCGACGGGCACCATCAGGTCGTAGTCGCCGTCGTTGTCGATGTCGGCGTAGCGAGCGCCAGCACACTCCATGGCCATGTCGGGCTTGACCACCTTCTCCGATGCGTTGAGGAAGGTGCCGTCGCCGCGGTTCAGGTACAGGTAGTTGGGCGTGTTGGCCGAGCTGACGATGAACAGGTCGGGCCAGTAGTCGTTGTTGACGTCGACCCAGGCCATGCCGCCGGTGTGGGTGTTGCCGTTGGTGAAGGTGTTGGTGAGGCCGGCGAGCTGGTTGACGAGGCGCAGCTTGACCTCGGAGGCCTCCTGGGGGACCGCGATGTGGCGGACCATGGTGTCGGTGGTGCCCCAGCGACCCGTGGCGGGGTCCTTGACCACGGCCTGCCAGGCCACGACACCGGGCTCGGTGAACTCGCTGCCGTCGATGGGGAAGGCCACCTGGCCCGCCTCGTTGGTGGTGCCGGTGGCGTAGAGCTCCGACTCGGCGATGGTGAGGCAGGTGCCGTCGTAGGTGCTGCAGTCGTCGATTCCCTGACCGACCCAGCTGCGCCGCAGCTCGACCTCGGCCTTCGCCGGAGCCTCGGAGACGGTGACCACCCCGTTGTCGCCGAGGAGGATGCGGCCGCCTTCGCCCACGGGGTACACCGTGAGGGGCCAGTGGTCGTAGCTGGGGACGTGGAGGTCCTGGGTGAGCGGCAGCTCGTCGGCGGTGGTGCTCGTGTCGGCGGCGTAACCCTCGTGCGACGCGCCCAGTGCGCAGACCGCCGCGAGCAGCGACGCGACCGCAGAGCCAGCGAAGGGTCGTCGGATGGGGGAGATCCTGGCCATGGTGATGTCCTCGGGGGGGCGCGGCGCCAAGCTCTCGCCGCGTAGTCGTCTCGCTAACCGCGATGGGCGTGTCAATGCACGCGTCCGCGGCTACTATGCGCTCACATGGTACCCCGTGCCGGAGCCCACATGACGCTGCATCCACCCCGGGCCTTGCTGATGGCAGGCATCCTCTCCTCCGCCGCCTGTTCCGGCGGCAGTGGCGACGACACGACCGATTCCACCGGGCCTTCGACCGACGACGGGTCCACGACGACCGACACCGCGGACACGGGCACCACCACCACGGGCGAGACGACGGGCTGCAGCGAGACGGTCCAGGTCGATGTCGGTGTCGGCGACTTCGTGTACGCGCCCCTCGAGGACCCGAGCGATGGCGTGCTGGTCGTGTACGGCTCCCAGGGCGGATGGCACATCGACGTCGCTGGCGCCGTGTCCGGCACGGGCCAGGAGGTGGCGGTGGCCGCCCCGTTGATCCGAGTGGTCGACGACGACATCCAGATCGCCGGGGGCAACCAGGAGCCCACCTACCTGCCCCTCACCGGGTACGACCTGGCGAGCTGCACCGGCACCTTCGCGGGCGCCCGGGCCTTCGTCGACGACCACCTCCCCGACGTCCCGTACGACGAGTTCGTGTGTGGTCTCGAGGGGAAGGAGGTGGAGATCGAGCTGACGGTGTCCGACCTCAACGACATGACGGTCACCGGCACGTCGACCGGCTCGGGCACCATCGTGCTCGACGAGGCCTTCAAGCAGAAGGCCTGCCGATGAGGCCCGCCATGTGGATGGCCCTCGCCCTGGTGGCCTGCTCGGGCGACGGGGACGGCAAGACCGATGGCGAGCACGTCGTCCCCACCCCCGAGCCCACCACGCTCGTCACGACGGGCCCGGAGCCGGTGGCGGTGCCGGCCACGCACTTCAAGGTGAAGGCCGAGGGTGTGTACGACCCCAACGTGGGGGCCTGGCACGGCTGGAGCCACGTCGTCGATGGCGCCTACGACCCCTACATCTCCGTGGAGCTGCTCGACGACAGCTCGGGCACGATGACCACGGTGTGCACGGTCACGATGTCCAGCAGCGAGGCTCTGCCCGCCGCCTCGTGGGCCGACACCGAGCTCGGTGCCTGGGCGGCCTTCGACATGCCGGACGACGCCACGGTCAGCTCCGACTGCAGCGACGACGTCGCCGCGCAGGTGGCGCGGATCGGCTGGGGGGTCTCCGTGGGGCTGCTGGAGGGAACCACGGCCCAGGGCCTGTCCAAGAGCCTCCCGGCGGCCGACTGGAGCACCTTGTCGGTCTTCCTCAACGGCAGCGGCGTGCGCTCCGCCGCACTGGTCCACGAGAGCGACCGCCCGACCGGCTACATCAGCACCGGCACGTCGATCGGCTACGAGCTCACCCGCCACAGCGAGCTGTGGATCCACGAGACCGGCAGCTACGAGCCCATCGACAAGAACGACGTGCTTCGGCCGGGCGGCATCCGCGGCGGCTTCTACCGGATGGAGTCCCAGGTCCTCGGGCCGGCCCGGCGCCTGGAGCGCTAGAGCGGAGGTCCGGATGTGCCTCCACAGTTGACGCGTAGCGCTGAGCCTGCTCGGGGGCTTCGGGCATCAGGCTGCGGGCTTCAGCTCGCAGCAATGGGGCCGCGCTGCCCGAAAGGCGTGGCGCCACAGAGGTCTTCGAGGCCGGTCCATGCGCCCTTGCATGCCGTAGCCTGCAGCCTGCAGCCTGAAGCCTCGCGCCACGGCCAGCAGACATCTGGCGAAGGACTTCCGAGACGTCGCTGTAGCCCTAGGGGATCTCGGCCAGGACCTGGTCCAGGGCGTCGATCATCTCGTGCATGCGGAGGTTGTCCTGGGCGCCGTGGCCCCCCTGGCTCGCGGCGTAGGCCACCTCCATGGTCGACGTGGGCACGAACATCAGGAAGCCGTTCCCGTTGCTGAACGGGGAGTCGTCGAAGACGTGGGCCAGGGGCTCGGTCTCGGCGTCGCCGACACACCAGCCCTCCGTGGCGCCGAGGGTCTCCATCACGAAGACGCACTCGTCGACCGTGGCCTCTTCGAAGTTGGGCCCCTCCTCCAGGACCCAGATGATCTGGGCCCTGCGGCGCGTGAATTCGTCCTGTCCCTGCACCACCTGACCGGCGTGCTCCACACAGGGCGTTCACCAGGCGGGGATGGAGATGAACACCAGCACGTCGAACGGAGACCAGTCGATGTCGTCGTCGGTGTCGCAGGGGACCTTGCCCAGCTCGAGGCTGGCCCGTAGCCCGTCCATCCGCTGGGCCGTCCTCCAGACGTAGGGAGTGAGGACCTCGCCCTTGGCCATCGGCTCCACGGGACGGGCCGGGTACCGGCATCCGTCGCTGGTCGGTCCGGGGGTCGTCTCCGTGACGGCGGTGTCGAGCCACGGGGTCGTGGAGGTGGACGAGGAGGTGGACGCGACCGGGTCCGTCGCACCGTCGGGGGCGTCGGTGTCGTTGGGGGCCAGGGGGGTCTGGTAGCCCCTGCAGGCGGCGAGGAGGAGGGCCAGGATGCGCATCGAGGGCAAGGTAGCACCCGAGCCGACGCGCCTGGTGACAGGGTCGTGGAGGGTAGGTCAATTCCCCGACACAGCTGCTGAGCGGCTCAGACGGACAGGCCCCGGAAGGGGGTGATTCCCGGGAACCAACGCTCGGAGTCGACGCCGAGGTGGTCGAGGATGCCGGCCGCGAGGTTGTCGTAGCGGAGGAGATCACCGTCGGGATCCACCTCCCCCGTGGCCAGATCCATGGTCAGGGACTCGAGGTAGTCGTCGGTGGCGCCGCGCACGCGACCTCCCTGAACCCCGCCGCCGATGAACAGCGCCGAGGTGTGGGGCCAGTGGTCCTTTCCGCCATGGGCGTTGATCAGCGGCGTGCGGGTCATCTCGGAGACCACGCAGACCATCACCCGGTCCAGGAGGCCGCGGGTGTCGAGCTCGTCGACGAGGAGCGTGAGGTCGGCGAACAGGTTGTCGTAGTTGCCGTGCTGCTGGAAGGTGTTGTAGTGGGTGTCCCACTGGAAGCTGGAGTCCATCATCGCCGTGCGGCAGGCGTTCCGCTCGAGCAGGTCGATGAGGGTGAGCCCGAGGGTGTCCGGGGTGGCCTCGGTGCCGACATCGAGGCGGTCGAGGGGAAGCCCCCGGTCGCGGAGTGCCTGGGCCCGGTCGATGCTCTCCACCAGGTCGTCGAGCTGCCGCTGGGACTTGCTGTGGGAGCCCACCGCACCTCGGAGCGCCTCCGCGCGGCGACGGACCAGGTCGTCGATGGCGAGCTGGGTGGCGTCGGGAAGCACCGCGGGGACGAGGCCCCCCGACCTGGGGAGGGCAGCGTCCCGCTCGATCAGGGCGCGGGCCTGGCCCCGGCTGCCCATCACGCCGTGGGTGACGCCGAGGTCGCCGGCGAAGCCGAAGCCAGAGAAGTCGACGGAGCCGAGGGGGCGCGCGCCGACGAGCTCGTGGCCGGCGATGACGGACACGTCGGGGCGGTGGGTGCTCGGGGTGCCGGTGAGCATCCGCACGGTGCAGCTGGGATGGCCGATGGCCCCGACCCAGATTCCGTTGACGATGGCGGCGCGGTGGCCCCAGCGCTCGAAGAACGAGGTGACCGCGGGGCGGCGGTTGGGGTTGACGAGCACGGGCATGCCCGAGAAGGTCTGGACCGCCTCGACGTCGTCTTCCGCATCGGTGGCGTCTACCTCGGGCCCCTGGATGCTCTCCAGGCCGAGCTTGGGCTCGAAGGCGTAGGTGACGTCCCAGCCGCCTGCGGCGGTGATCATCAGCAGCTGCCGCTCGTCGCCGGCTGCACGGGCGGTGCCGGGGGCGAGGGCGAGGCCCGAGAGCAGGCCGCCGAGGAAGGAGCGTCGGGAGGGAGCGGGCATCAGTGGAGCATCATCCGCGGGTCGAGTAAGAGGGCGGTCAGCACGGCCGTCCAGCCGGCGGCGGCCTCGGACCCGCCGTCCGAGCCGTCCGAGGACGCGGCGGTTCGGAACAGGTCGAGGAGCTCGTCGACCTCCGGAGCGTCGGGGTCGACCTCGGCCGAGAGGACCCGGAGGAACAGGTCAGCGATCTGGGCACGGGCGTCGTCGTCGTCGGAGATGGAGGGGTCGAGCCAGGACAGGCGACCTTCTCGGGCCTCGGCGACGGCGTGGCCCGCGGCGCCCTGGGCGAAGACGGTGACCGTGAGCCACTTCATCGGGGTGGTGGTGTGGGTGGGGACGAGGATGTTGTCGTCGTCGGTGCTCCCCGCGACCGTGCGGTAGCCGTGGAGGGCCGACCGCGCGAGGTCGACCTCGCCCCAGCACAGCTTGCACTCGCCGTCGTCCACCTCGCCGAGCCAGCGGTAGCCGGTGAGCTCCGTGACGGTCCGGGCGTACTGCTCCGGGCGGGTGGCGAGCAGGCCCAGGCCGTCCTCGTCGGCCCGACGGAAGCTCGGCAGGGAGACGATGGCGAGCGCGAGGTCCCGGGTGGACCAGCCTCCATCGACGAAGGCCTCGGTGAGGGGTTCGACCACCTCGAAGGGCACGTCGTCCACGTGGACCTGGGCGAACCAGCTGTAGAAGCGGCGCACGGTGCACGTGGCGAAGCGGGGGTCGTCGGCGACGAGGACGCCGAGGTCGTCGAGGTAGGTGGCGGGCTCACCGTAGTAGTTCGGGGGACGCAGGCCCCAGTCGGCCCAGTCGCCCTCCCACTCGGGGTTGTAGGTCTTCAGCGGGTAGCAGTAGTCGGCGACATCGCCGCTGTACTGCCAGCCGGGCACAGGCCGCTCCCCGCAGTCGCTGTCGTACGCGATCGTGATGGAGGCCTTGGCGATCTGAGGCTTGAAGCCCCAGAAGAAGCCGCCGAGGGGGTCGAGGGCCTGGTGGCAGGCCACGCACTCGGGCTGGTTGGAGACGGCGTCGGCGACCTCCTCCGGGTCGCTGACGGCGATGCTGCCCTCGATGCTCACGTCGCGGCCGCCGATGGGGTCGCAGAGGAGGCGGTCGGCGATGACGTCGGCACGCAGCCGGTTGAAGTTGGCGCCGTTGGACACGTGGCGACGCCACACGCTGGTCTCCGAGAGCAGGCCTGCGCCCGGACGGCCGTCGTGCCACGCCACCTTCTGCCAGCCGCCGGGCTCCATCGGGCCGACGGGGTCGAAGGGGAGTCCGTAGGCGGTGGCGATGATCTCGTTGGAGAAGGTGTAGTCGGCGGTGACGACCTCGGTGTAGGGGAGGTCGTTGCGGGCCACGTGGCGCACCAGCTGCAGCGGCCACTCCTGCTCGGCGGGCTGGGAGGCGCCCATCGGGAACCCCTTCATGGGGCCGACCTGGGGAAGTCGGAGCTTCGGGACGGTGTCGGCCCTCAACATCAGCTGCTGCGCGTGCATGTCGGCGAGGGTCTCGGCGAAGGCCTCCTCCTCGACGTAGCCCTCGATGATCGCCGTGAGGGAGGCCGGGTCGGCGCTCACCCGGGCGACGTCGTCGGGAGAGGGGCGCAGGCCCCGCAGCGCGACGGAGGCCCGCACGAGCTGGTCGACCACGGGGAGATCGTCGTGGGAGGCTTCGGGAGAGGGGACCTCGTCGGGCCCTGGGGTCCCGCACGACATCGTGGCGAACAGGCTCACCATCGCCCACACCGGACCTCTCGGGAGGCGGTGGGTGGGGGCAGCCATGGGGGGGCGTCGTGTCATCGGGATCAGGGTTCCAGTACCAGCGTACCCTCGACCTCTATCCCATCGCTCCACGCCTCCCACTCTGCGAGGGGCACGCCGGGCACGTCGCGGATGACGAGGTCGCCGCGCACCTGCTCCAGGTTGTCCAGTCCGCTGGCGTCCACGAGCTCGGGGAGGTCCTCGATCACCAGGTCGCCGCGCACCCGGTTCAGCGGGCGGAGCGCCTGGAGGCCCACCGTGGGCAGCGAGCGGAGCGTGAGGCTGCCGGTCGTGTCGACCAGGCTGTCGAGTCCCTGGGAGAGGTCGTCGACGTCGACACCCTCGATGACCAGGCCCCCCGGCACGTCCTGGAGGGTGTCGGCGAGGGGGGGCGCCTGGAGACGGGGCAGCTCGGACCACGCCACCGAGGGGGCGCTGGCCAGGCGGGGGATCTCCAGGGCCCGCAGGCCGGCGTCGTGCACGACCAGCGGGCCGTCGACGGTGGTGAGGCGTCCGAGCTCGAGTCCCTCGAGCACGGGGGTCGACGAGACCGTGACGGCGCCCTTCACCGAGGCGAGTCGGGTGAGGTCGACGAGCCGCAGCGAGGGGGCGTCGTGGAGGCTCAGGGGGCCGTCGAGGGTGGCGAGCAGGGGGGCGCTGACCAGGGTGACGGCGCCGGTTGCGCTGAGGGAGCCCAGGTGGGTCGCGGCGGGGAGCTGGAGGGTACCGCCGTCGACCTGGACGGGCCCGTCGACGGCACAGACGCAGCCCAGGGCGCCCAGGGTGTCGACCACCTCGAGGCCGCCGCGGAGGTGCAGGGGGCCGTCGGCACACAGGTCGTGGGCCCCCTGGTCGGTGTCGATGCGGACATCGCCGTCCAGCTTGGTGGCCTCGGAGCAGGGGGCAGGGGGCTCCGTGGTGCCCAGGCCGCAGGCCAGCCACTCCCCGAGGCGGGCGCGCTCCTCCTCGGTGGGACCGCCGCCCGGAGGCATGGTGGCCGAGTCGACGGTGCGGGCCTGGATGCGGTCGGCCCAGCGGAGGGCGTCGTCGAGGGTGTCGAGGTCGACCTCGGCGGGGGCTCCCTGGCGCTCGGTGCCCTCGAGGCTCGAGGCGTGGCAGGGGGTGCACCAGGTCGTGAGCATTCCCTGGGCGAAGCCTTCCCAGGTGGGGGCGGTCGCGCAGCGGTGGCTCGGGGTCTTCGTCCGCTCGGGGCCCAGCGGCGGGTCCTCTCCACAGGAGGTCTGGGCGAGGGCGAGGAGACAGAGACCGGCAGCGAGGGGGCGCACATCGGGACGATAGCCGGCGCGCGGCGGGTCGGCTGGGATGTTGTGGGGGTCAGGGGATGTGGGGGAGGGGGACCTCTTCCTTCGTCACCTTGTCGTACGGGAGGTTGGCCTCGGTGTCCTCCAGCCAGCCCACGAGCTCGCCCATCATGTCCTCGACGATGGCCCGCTGGGACGTGGACAGGTCGGTCTGCTCGGTGATGTCGGCGTCGAGGTCGTACAGGGCCGCGGTCCGCGTCTCCCAGTCGAACCAGAGCTTGTATTGCCCGTCGTGCATCAAGGAGCCGGGCCTGGAGCGCCAGGTACCCTGGTCGGCGGTCATGTAGGTGGGCCAGTGGTAGAGAACGGCCTCGCGCTCCCACGTCTTCCCCTGGAGGAGGGGGACGAGGGAGTCTCCGTCGACGTCGGCGGCCGGGGGCAGGCCAGCGAGGTCGAGGAGGGTGGGGACGACGTCGGCCAGCTGCACGGGCGTCTGGATGGACTGGGCCGCGGGGACGCTCGGGCCGACCACGATCATCGGCACCCGCATGCCCCCCTCGTACAGGGTGCCCTTGCCCCCCGACAGAGGCAGGTTGGTGGTGTGGTGCTCGCGGCTCTCGAGCACGATGCCCACGTTCTCGTAGCCCCCCTGTCCGCCGTTGTCGGAGGTGAGGAGGACGACGGTGGTGTCGGCCAGCGAGAGGCCGGGCGCGCGGGGGTCGTCGGTGGCCTCGAGGGTGTCGAACAGACGGCCCAGGTTCCGGTCGAGGTTCCACATCATCGCGGCGTACACGGTGCTGTCGTGCCGCGTACCGAGGGGCACGCCGTCGAAGTGGGCGAGGTCCTCCGGCGGCGCCTGCATGGGAAGGTGCATGGCCCAGGGACACAGGTGCATGAAGGTGGGCTGGCTCGGGTCGTCGAGGAGCCAGGCGATGGCCTCGTCGAGGAGACGGTCGGTGGAGAACTGACCGGCCTGGCCGTTGGCGCCCATGCCCGGCAGGCCGATGAAGCTGCCGTCGTCCTGGGCGAAGTGGCCGTCGCCCCCACCGGAGATCTTGCCCTCGTCGTTGCCGCCGACGTTGACGTCGAAGCCCTGGGAGAGGGGGTCGGTGCCGTCGGCGACGCCGCCCAGGTGCCACTTGCCGAAGTGGCCGGTGCGGTAGCCGTGGTCCCTGAAGCGCTCGGCGACGGTGGTGGCTGCCGCCGGTAGCTGGACGGACGTGTCGGCGGGGTGGAGGAGCCGCTCCGGGTCGTCGGTGGTGAACAGCGTGTTGTAGTAGAGGGTGTGGGTGGATGCGTGCTGGCCCGTGACGGCGATGGCGCGGCCGGGAACGCACACGGGGGCCGCCCACGTGCGGGTGAACACGGTCCCCTGGTCGGCCAGCTGGTCGAGGCGCGGCGTCTGGTGGTAGTCGGACGGGTTGCCCTCGCTCACCACCGACGACGACAGGCCAGACCAGCTGAGGTCGTCGACCACGATCATCAACACGTTCAGCTCGTCGGGGAGCTCCGGCACGGTCCCGGTGTGGGGAGACGTGTCGCCCGTGGAGGACGTGTCGGCCGTTGGCGTTGGGGTCGCCGACCCGGTGTCGGTGTCGGTGTGGGAGTCGGTGGGCGTGTCGTCGGGCGTCGTGGACGTCTCGGGGTCGTCCCCTCCGCACGCGAGGAGCAGGCATAGCGGGAAGGTTCGCATCACGATGGTCTAGCATACCTCCGGCCCCAAGGGCCCGCTTCGTTCGATACGAAGGGCCCACGAGAGGAAACCGTGATGCTCTGGTGGATCCTGGCCTGCACCATCGTGGACGAGCCGACCGTGCAGCCGCGCGGGGATGTCGACGTGCCGACGAGCCTGATGGACACGAGCTCGACACCGGACACGGGCGCGTCGTCCCACACGGGCTCGCCGAGGGACACGGGAGCGACCGGCCACACCGGCGACACCGCTGTTCCCATGGTCGACGAGGCCCTCGTGGACCGCTGCACCGTCGACATCGACAACGACGAGCCCGGGGCCCCCAACCTGTCCCGCGTCGTGCTCTCCGAGGGCCGCTGCAACGACGGCACCCCGCCCACCGCCTACGTCCGGGCCGCGACGGATCCCGCCCATCAGAACGAGTGGCTCCTGTACTTCGAGGGGGGCTACAGCTGTGGCACCGGGGAGAGCTGCTCCATTCGCTGGTGCGGCGAGGACTTCCACGACGCCCAGAAGATGAGCTCCACCTGGTCCACCGAGGGCAAGCGCAAGGACGGCCTCCTCAGCGTCGACGCCGCCAACGACTTCGCGGGCTGGAACATCGTCTTCATGCCCTACTGCAGCTCCGACGAGTGGGCCGGCACCCGGTCGGACGTGGTGCTCACCAACGACGACGGGGTCCGGTTTCGTGTCCACTTCGAGGGGGCCCGGATCGTCGACGGCCTCTTCGACGCCCTGGAGGTCGGGGTGAGCTCCGACGATGGCCTGGAGGTCCTGCCTCCCCTCGTCGAGGCCGAGCGGGTCGTTCTCTCGGGAGGATCCGGCGGAGCCAAGGGGGTCATGCACAACCTCGATGCCGTCGCCGAGCGGCTGGCTCCCATCGAGGTGGTCGGCCTGCTGGAGGGCGCGACCATGCCGACCGACCCGTACCTCACCCCAGCCCAGATCGACCTGGTGAACGACTACAACGCCTCGACCTACGGCGCGGCCCACGCGTCGTGGGGGTCGAGGCTCGACGCGAGCTGCGTGACCGACAACCCCCTCGAGCCCTGGCGCTGCATCGAGCCCCGGGTGCTGCAGCACGAGTCCCTGTCCACCCCGTACTTCCTGCACCACGACCTACGGGACCGCGTGCTGATCGACGTCTTCGACCAGGTGGCGGGGATCGACGGAGCGACGTTCGCCACCGGCTCCAAGCGGGCCCTCGAGGACCTCGGCGCCGCCAGGCCCGGCGTGGGGGTGCACGGCAGCGTCTGCGCCGAGCACGTGTCCTTCCTCAACAGCCGCCTGATGCAGGACCAGTTCCTCCCCGTGGACGGCGTGGCGTTGAGCCTCCACGACGCCATCGTCCGCTGGCTCGACGGTCACGCCGTGGTTGCCGTCGACGACCCGGCGGCTCCGCTCAGCACCTGCCCCTGACCAGATGCCGTGCTCCGGCGGGTCCATGGCGGTGGCCAGTGCCGCGTTCCAGCGCTACCATTGGCTCGATGCGCAAGGTACCCCTCATGCATGTCCACGCAGCCGTCGTGCGCGGCCTGGCGCTGGTGGCCCTTGTGGGCTGCCAGGGTGGGGAAGAGGACCCGACGTCCCGCCCCGGGAAGACCACGCCCACCGAGGCGACCGCCCACACCGGGACCGACACCTCCACCACGGCGCCCCCCCTCGAGTGGCCCTACGGGGTCCCCAAGCTCGACGGCGAGGAGTGGCTCCCCGGCGAGGAGGCAGGCCTGGTGGTCGAGGGGGTGCCACCCGGGTCCGAGGTGGTGTTCCTGATGTCCGAGACGGGCCTCGCCAAGACCGAGTGCCCCAACCCCGACGAGAACGGCTGCCCCATCCTCGTCGACCCGGTGCAGATCGGCAGCGCCATCGCCACCGACGACGAGCAGGCTCAGATGCGCACGCCCGTCGACGACTACGGGCTGGAGCCCCGGGTCCTGTACTTCCAGGCCGAGGTGACCGAGCCCGTCAACGGCTTCTTCACCCGCTCCACCGCCATCCAGCGGCACGTGAACATCCCCGCGCCAGAGTCTCGGGCGCGCATCGTCGACGTCACCACTGCGGTCGGGCTCTCGGGCATCTTCACCACCGGCAACTCCCACACCGGTGGCATCGCCTGGCCCGACATCAACGGCGACCACATCCCCGATCTGTTCATCGCCAACGGCGGCGGCGTCCAGCACCGCTTGTTCCGCAACAACGGCGACGGCACCTTCTTCGACCTCACGGACCGGATCGCGAAGCCCGATGTCTCCCACGAGACGGCGGCCGTGCACTTCGCCGACATCGACAACGACGGCGACGTCGATCTGCTCGCCATCGTCGACAGCGCCGTGCCGATGAACTCGGAGACGCTCCAGCCCCGCGAGGGCGGGCCCAACCTGCTCTACGTCAACCAGGGCGACGGCACCTTCACGGAGGAGGCCCTGGAGCGCGGGCTGGTGGACCCCCGCGGCTGGCGGACGATCACGGCGGCCTTCGCCGACTTCAACAGCGACGGCTGGATCGACGTGCACCTCGGCACCTGGGCCCTCAACCAGCCGGCGCCCGGTCGCGACGGTCTCCTCCTGTTCAACGACGGCACGGGCCACTTCGTCGACTCGGGTCAGGTCCTCGGCTACGGCCGCGACGTCCTCACCACCCTCGCCGGTGACTTCGATCAGGACGGCTGGGCCGACCTCTACCTCGGCAACGCCCACGACAACATCGGCTACCACGGCTCGCTGCCCCAGTCCGACGACGTGATCTACAAGAACGTCGACGGCACGATGGTCGACATCATCCCCGACAACCCCGGCGTGGGCGACGACGCCTGGGCCGCCATGGGGATCGAGATCGGCGACATCGACAACGACGGCGACTTCGACCTGTACGTCACGGACCGCTGGCCCATCGACGACCCGCTGCCCAGGGGCAATCCCCTCTACCTGCAGAACGACGACGGCTCCTTCACCGACAACGTCTGCGACCTCCACGGTGTGTGCACCCCGTACATCGGGTGGCCGGCGCTGATGGTCGACTTCGACCGGGATGGCTGGCTCGACCTCTACGTGGGCACCAGCAAGTCCTGGGAGCAGGACCTCATCTACATGAACGACCGCACCGGCCGCTTCGAGAGCCACTGGGTGCCCGCCATGTCCAAGAGTCCGGTCCGAGGGGGCGCCCAGGCCGACTTCGATGGCGACGGCGACGTCGAGTTCGCGGTCTGGCAGTACAACGACGACTTCCGGCTGTTCAACAACGTGTCGGAGGACACCAACACCTGGCTCGAGCTGCGGCTCCAGTCCACCACGGGCAATCCCCTGGGCATCGGCGCGGTGGTCACGGTCACCACCGCCGACGGGGCCAGCTGGATCCGACGCGTCTCCGGCGGCGACTCCGCCCACAGCCAGTCGAGCGACATCCTCCACTTCGGGATGGGGGAGCGGGAAGGGCCCGTCGATGTGGAGATCCTCTGGCCCGGTGGTGAGGTCCAGACGGTCGACGACGTGCCCGTCAACGGCTTCTACCTGATCTCCAGGGAGCAGGGCCTGCTCCCCCAGGAGATCCTGGCGGGCTCGGCGGTGTACAGCGACGCCGACGACGAGATCGAGATCACCGTGAAGCTCCGCTACGGGGGCCGTCGCGCGGTGAGGTCTCCCGGTGGCCCCCTCACCTTCGTGCCCTCTCTCGGGGTGCATCGGGGCGTGTTCGAGGCTCTGACCTACGTCGACACCATCCCGCTGACCAACACCTCCTACGGCGACGAGATGGAGATCGCCGTGGACTTCGCGACCCGGTGAGGAGCTCCCTCGGCCGCGCTCGTGAAGGCGCTCTGGATACGACACCGTGATGCACCGTCTGACCCCTATGGCCCTCGCGCTCTCCTTGTCCTTCGCAGCGAGTGCGTGCTCAGGCGACGACGACGGGAAGACGTCCCCCCCGACGCCCACGCCCAAGCCGACGCCGACGCCCATGCCGCAGCCCACCTCCGGGGCCTTGTCGGTGACGCTCACCCAGGCGCCCTCGGACATGCTCCAGGCGGCTGCCGTCGAGGTGACCACCACCGCCGACGCGACCCTCCACCTCGAGTGGACCGACGGCGACGGACACACCGCCTCCCACGCGCCCGCGGAGCCCGGCTCCCAGGTGGTGCCCGTCCTGGGGATGAAGGCCGACCGGACCTACACCCTGACGGTCACCGCGACGACCGCCGACGGAGCCGTGTCCGACGAGGAGCTGACCTTCCAGACCGCCGCCGTGCCGTCCTGGTTCCCGGTGGGCGAGGTCGTCGTCGAGCGCGACGAGCCGACCCTCACGCTCATGTCGCTCCTCACGGGCAACAACGGGGTTCCAGACCCCGCCAACGCCGTGGCCGTCTTCGACGAGAACGGGGAGTACGTGTACTGGCAGGGGGTGCTCGGCCGGATGCACGACGCGCGCCCGGCCGATCGCGGCCTCGAGCTGTTCGTGGGCGACGACTACCCGGAGATTCGGGACGTCGACATGCTGGGGAACCTCCTCGTCGGCTACCGCACGGCGGACTCGCCCTACCCGGCGTCGGGTCCCGAGGTGCTCGACGTGGCCTCGCCGGGCCGCTTCCACCACGACCACCTGTCGGTGGGGGATGGCACCCGCTGGGTGCTGTCGAAGCAGGTCATCTCGGTGCCCGAGTACCCGCTGGACTACACCCTCGCGGCATCGGCCCCCGCAGACATCGCCGATGGGGTCCTCCATCACTTCGCGGCGGACGGCTCCACGCTGAAGACCATCTCCCTGGCCGACGTGCTGCCCACCAGCCGCGTCGCCTTCGACAGCATCGAGCCCACCGGCGTGGAGGGTGCGCCCGACTGGACCCACGAGAACGCCGTCAATCTCCACCCCGACGGCGACCTGCTCGTGTCCATGCGCCACCAGGACGCCATCCTGAAGCTGGACCCCGACACCGAGGAGATCGCCTGGATCCTCGGGAACCACGAGAACTGGCCCGCGGAGTACGAGCGGTACCTGCTCGAGCCCATCGGAGACGTGGAGTGGCCGTACCATCAGCACGCCGTGAGCGTTCGGGCCGATGGCAGCATCATGATGTTCGACAACGGCAACTTCCGCGCGTCGCCAGGGCCAGGGGTGCAGCCTCCGGACGAGTCCGAGTTCTACTCCCGCGTCGTGGCCTACGAGGTCGACCCGGATCAGATGACGGTCGAGGAGGTCCTGGACCGCCGCCTGCAGCCGCGGGCCTTCGCCATCGGCGTGGGCGATGCCGACGAGCTGCCCAACGGCAACGTCGTCGGGCACTTCGGCTACATCGTGCGGGAGGGGGGCGTGCCCAACGAGGACCTCGGTCGGGGCAGGGCCACCGTGAGGGTGGTGGAGTGGGACGCCGCGGGCGACGAGCTGTGGCACCTGTTCGTCGCGACCGACCAGCTCGTTCCCCAGGGGTGGTCCAGCTTCCGGTCCGAGCGCATCGACTCCCTGTACCCGTAGGTGTCGGCCGGGGTTGGACGCCGTGTCGAGCTCGTCACAGCCCCCACCGTGCAGGCTGCCGAGCCGCTCGTGACGGCATATGCAATGGTGTGTTCTGCAGGCCTCTGTCCTGCTCCGAGGCCCGAATGACGCTGTCTTCCATCGTACGCCCCCTCGTTGCCGTGCTCGTCCTCGCATCCAGCGGGTGCTCGGGCGACGACGACGCCACCACGGACGACAAGACCGTCCCGGACCCCACCACCGGCGACACCGGGACCGTGGGCGACGACGACGACGACGTCGTGGGCGACGACGACGACGACGACACCACGGCGGGTCTCCAGCTCGTCTCCACCCCGTCGGTCCACGTGCCCAGCGTGCTGCACCTCACCGGCACGGCTCCGACGGGTGCGGTCCGGGTGGTCGCCACGGCCGCCTCCACCGGCGGGCACACCTACACGTCCGAGGCCACTATCGACGCCGGCCCGTCGTTCATGGTGCCCCTCTCGGGCCTGATCTACGAGACCGACTACGACGTCCAGGTCGAGGTCTTCGATGGCGCCGACGGGTCCCTCGGCACCGACGTCCTCCCCGTCACGTCGCCCGACGCCCCGCCCTTCTTCCCGGGCATCCAGGGGCAGATCGTCGGGGAGGCCATCGCGGCGGAGTACGTGGCCTTCGCTCTGATCGAGAACGACGTCACCGCGTACGTCATCGTGGTCGACGACCAGGGGCGGGTGGTGTGGTGGAAGCAGGCCGAGCCAGGCCAGGCCATCCTCACGCCGGTCCTCTCCCGCGACGGCGACGCGCTGCTGTGGGGCGAGTACGACGCCGACCGCGGCGGCGACACCGGCGAGTGGGTCCGCGTGGAGCTCGACGGCACCGCCATCACACGCCGTGCCATCCCCCGTGGCCACCACGCGGCGGTCGAGATGCCCGATGGCGGCGTCGCGTGGCTGGGGCTCGACTGGCGAACGGTCGACAACACCGACGGCGAGTCCAACCACATGGCCGCCGACACCATCTTCGAGGGCCCCGCCACCTACGACCCCAACCTCGTCGAGGTCTTCAACACCTTCGACGACCACGGTGGCCCACCGGCGTTCACCTGCGAGCACATGACCGATCCCTTCGAGCGCTTCGGCGAGTCCGGTCTCGAGTGGACCCACGGCAACAGCCTCGCCTATGTCGACAGCGAAGACGCCTTCTACCTGAACGCCAAGACCACCGACTGGCTGCTGAAGATCGACCGCTCCACCGGCAACCTCCTGTGGCAGCTCGGCGGCTTCGGCTCCGACTTCACCTTCACCGACGGGTCGCCGACCTTCACCTCGGCCGACGACCCGGTCTTCGTCTCCCACGGTCACATGTCGGAGGCCTGGGAAGGCGGCATGGTGATCTTCGACAACGGGGACCACCGCACACCCCTGATCAGCTCGGTGGCCGAGTATGCCTGGGACGAGACCCAGATGACGGTCGACCGTGTCTGGACCTTCGATCATCCCGGCTCTGGCAACACCTACGCGCTCGGTGACATCAAGAAGCTGAGCGACGGGAGCTACCTGGTAGGATGGGGCACGTTGTCCGAGCTGATGGTGGTTACGTCGGATCACCGCGTCACCTGGCACGTGACCATTCCATCGCGGTACATCGTAGGCCGCGTACTCGCCCTGGAGCACCTGTGAGGCACCTCCTCCCCATCGTCGCGCTCTCCGTCGTCACCCTCGGTGGCTGCAACGGGTCCGAGCCGTCCGGCGACGGCCCGAAGGGGAAGACCGACGGCCCCACCACCGTCGACTCCGGCACGCCCACGCCGACCGACACCGACGCCGACGTCGACCACGTGGCCCACGCCATCCGGGCCAGCCTCGCTCTCCGCGGCCTGCGGCCGACCGACGAGGAGCTCGCCCAGGTCGAGGCCGACCCGTCCTCCCTCGACGGCCTGGTCGACGAGTGGCTCGACACGGAGGCCTTCGGGGACACCGTCGCCGACATGCACGCCCAGTTCCTCCAGGTGCGGGCCGACTCCATCGAGGACCACGTCCTCCCCGCCATCGGGCCACTCGAGGGCCACAACGTCTACCAGATGTTCACCAGCCTCTCCGAGGCGCCGCTGGACCTGACCCGCCAGATCGTGATGGAGGACCGCCCGTACTCCGACATCGTCACGACGGACCGGGTGCGTACCCACCGCATCGGCTCCATCGTCTACAACACCCCCTACGACGAAGAGCTCGGCGGCTGGCAGGACACCTACTGGACCGACAGCCGCCCGAACGCGGGGCTCCTCACCGCCTCGGAGGTGTGGCGCCGTCACGAGTCCGCCGGTGCCAACTTCCACCGGGCCCGCGCCAACTTCATCGCGGACATGTTCCTGTGCGCGGACTTCGCCTCGCGCGACGTCTCGGTCGAGGGGGGCATCACCCTCTCCGACGAGTTCGAGGTCGCCAACGCCGTCCGCACCGACCCCCTCTGCATCAGCTGCCACCAGGCGATGGACCCCCTCGCCGTCACGCTGTTCGGCTTCAAGAAGCAGGTGAAGCGGCGCACGGTCTCCAAGGGCTACCTCGACAACTGCGGCTCCGATCCCTCGCCGGACCCCCTGATCCCGTACACGGCCGAGGAGTTCTGCTACCCGGTCCAGATGTTCAACCCGGAGGACGAAGACCGCTGGCAGTACTGGGATCTGCGGGAGCCCGGCTACTACGGCGTGCCCGTCGACGACATCGGCGACATCGGCGCCCACATCGCCGAGGACCCTCGGTTCACGATGTGCACGGCTCGGCGCTGGCACGGCTACCTCACCCAGAGCGACCCCTTCGACCTGCCCCTCGAGGAGGCGGCCGAGCTGCGGGACCAGTTCGTCGACGCCGACCTCTCCGCCAAGGAGCTGGCCAAGCTCATCGTGCTCTCCGACCGCTTCCGCGACGCGCCTCCGCAGCTGATGCGGCCCGAGCAGCTCTCCCGCCAGGTGGAGCACCTCACCGGCTTCCGCTGGTGGGTCGACCCCGACAAGGCGGGCTGCCTCACCGGCGACGGCGCCGCTGGCTCGATCTGCTGGGAGACCGTCGACCTGATGGGCAGCGACCGCTTCGGCTTCCGGGCCATGGCGGGCGGGATCAACGGCTTCGAGATCACCGTGCCCAGCCACACCTTCACGCCTCCCCGGGAGCTGGTGCTGGAGCGCTTCCTCTCCGACGCTGCGGGCTGGGTCGTCGCCCGGGACTTCGGCCGCTCGTTGCCCACCGTGCGGGGGCCCACCGACCTGGTCGACGGCATTCCCGAGCGCGAGGAGCCGCTGCTCACCATCGCCCCCGAGGAGACCGACCCCGAGGCCGTGAAGCAGCAGATCGCCGAGCTCTACGTGCCGCTGATGTCCCGCCGTGTCGATGCGTCGGACCCCGAGGTCGAGGCCGTCTACACCCTGTGGGCCGACAAGCTCGCACGTAGTGGCTCCCCCGATGATGCCTGGGCCTTTGCGATCACGGCCCTCTGGCTCGATCCTCTCGCCCTTTCCTACTGACGGAGCTCCACGTGACGTCTCGCCGCAACCCATCTCGCCGACACCTCCTGGCCTCCCTCGGAGCCGGGTTCGGGGTGTTGCCCTTCGCCCCCGGGCTGCTGGGGCCGGCCATGGCGGCCACTGCAGAGCGCAAGCGGCTCATCGTGATCATGTGCGAAGGCGGCTGGGACGTCTCCTACTGCATGGATCCGAAGATCGGCCTGGACACGTGCGACGGGCCCGAGCACGACGAGGACCCGGAGGACCCGGAGGACCGGGAAGCCATCCAGACCTTCGGCAACATCCAGATGGCCGTCAACGACGTGAAGCGGCCCAGCGTCCGCAGCTTCATGGAGGGCTACGGCAGCCGCATGGCCGTGGTCAACGGCATCTGGGTGGGGGCCATCGCCCATGCCACCTCGCGCATCCGCATGCTCAACGGCACGCCCCTCCAGCGCGATCCGTCCTACGCCGCCATCGTAGGGGCGAGCCACGGCGTCGACCTTCCCCTGGGGTCCCTCGACCTCTCGGGGGGCAGCTACGTGGGCAACCTCGCCGCCTCCGCCGGCCAGCTCGGGGCCCAGTCTCAGCTGAAGGCCCTCGTCAACGACGCCTCCGAGTTCCCGCCCATCGACGGGTGGGAGGGGCGTCCGTCCTTCCGGCCCGACGCCTCCGACCGCGAGGCCCTGTTCGCCCATCTGCAGGCCCGCAACGACGCGGTCCTCCAGCGCGACGTCGATCCGGAGCGCCTGCGGATCTTCCAGGACCGCGCCGAGGCCATGACCCGGGCCCACCGGTTCCGCGACAACGGCGTAGACGCCGTCAGCGAGCTGCAGCTCGGCGTGGCGCCCACCTTCGGCGAGCAGCTGGAGCTGGCGGTCAAGCTGCTCAAGGGCGACCTGTGCAGCGCGGTCACGGTCGACTCCGGCAAGAACTGGGACAGCCACCGCCTCAACAACGATCAGCATGCGTACTACGAGACCCTGTTCGGGGGGCTCGGCCAGCTCGCCAAGAACCTCGACGAAGAGGACATGTGGGACAGCACGCTGGTCGTGGTGATCAGCGAGATGACCCGCACGCCCCACCGCAACGCTGCGGAGGGCAAGGACCACTGGCCCCACACGGCGGCGCTGATGCTGGGTCGCGGGGTGGTGGGCGGTGAGACCTTCGGCGGGACCGACGGTCGGGTCGAGAGCCTCGCGGTCGACTACGCCACGGGCGTGCCCGATCCCAAGGGCGAGCTCAACAAGTACGACAATTTTGCTGCGGGTGTGCTGGCGTCTCTCGATGTCGACCCGGAGCTCTACTACCCGGGCGTGGAGCCGTTCCTGGCATGGCACGTGTAGGCTGGCTCTGTGCGGCGCTCTTGTTCGTCGTCGGGTGTGACCCCGACGACGACGATGGCCCCGGAAAGAAGGACAAGACCACGGAGACCTCCGTCGCCACGGGGGACACGGGGGTGGTCGACCCCATCTGTGAGACGGCGACGTGGGACATCGCGGCGGAGCCCATGCTGCGCTCGTGGTGCACCCCGTGCCACTCCAGCACCCTCGAGGGCGCGGATCGCTCCGGGGCACCCGAGGGGATGGACTTCGACACCTGGGAGAATGCGCGACCCTTCGCCGAGCTCATCAAGTCCGTGGCCGTCCCCGACGACGCCACGATGCCCCCCGAGGGCAAGGTCGACGAAGAGGAGCGGGTGTGGCTGGGGCTGTGGGTGGACTGTGGCGCTCCCGGGGAGCCCGAGGAGGTCGAGCCCTGCGACGAGCTGCGGCCGGCGCCCGAGGGCACCACCGACCCCTGCGCCGGGGGCTACAACCAGCTCGTCGAGGACTTCGTGGCACCGGCGGGCACCGATCTGAGCTGCATCTGCGTCGCAGATGGCTCCTTGACGGTGGAGGCATCGGTGGTCGACCTGCCGCTGGTGGCGTCCATCGGCGGGGACTTCGGCCTGGCCCATCCGCAGCTGGTGTCCGTGTCGGCCCCCGAGCTGGAGGCCATCACCGGCGATCTGCTCATCGAGGAACAGGCGGAGCTCGAGTCCCTGAGCCTCCCCCACCTCCGCACGGTGGGCGGCGACGTGCGGATCATCGCCAGCGGACGCTTCGAGCGCCTCGAGCTGCAGCAGCTCACCGACGTCGGCGGCGACCTGCGGGTGGAGGCGCTGCCCACCGCCGGTCAGGTCTGGCTGCCTCGGGTGGAAGTGGTCGGCGGTACCTACGCCGTCGCCGACAACCCCGAGCTGTACGAGCTGCCCTTCTACTTCGAGCTGGTCACGGTCGGGGGCAACCTCGTCGTCCGCGACAACCCCAAGCTCACCGAGGTGGTGCTCGGCACCCAGCTCACGACCCTCGGCGGCGGGATCGACGTGGGCGGGAACCAGCTCACCGTGCTTGCGTTCGCCCATCAGGTCGTCGACGTGCCGGGCGACGTCTACATCCACGACGAGCCCTACCTGGAGCACGTGGAAGGTCTGCTGTACACCACCGAGGTCCACGGCCTCGTGTTGCTCCGCAACCTGCCGTCCCTCCAGAGCCTCGAGATGCTGCCGATCATGGAGACGGCGGGAGGCATCTGGTACCACCAGATCCCCACCATGCTGGAGCCGGTGAAGAGCGTCGCCACCACCATCGATGGCGATGTCCTGGTCACGGAGAGCGAGCTCCAGGGCCTCCCGTACATGAACGCGGTCACCGAGGTCCACGGCGACGTCGAGCTGGTCGACATGCCGATGCTGACCGCGCTCTCGGCCCTCTCGGAGCTCCAGATCATCCATGGCGACTTCATCCTGGAGGACACCGGGGTCATCGTGGCCGGGCTGCCCACCTTGTACCGCACGGGCTCCATGACGGTTCGGAGCAGCGAGGTCCTCGAGGCCGTGGCCGCGCCAGAGCTCCGAGAGTGCCGTGGGTCGATGGTCTTCGAGGACCTCCGGTCCTACTACGTGTTCGGCTTCGAAGAGACCCTGCAGATCAACGGTGACCTCGTCATCGACAACCTCGACGCGGTCGACAGCCTGGACCGGCTCCAGCTGGTCGAGCTGCTCACCGGAGACCTGGTGGTCCGGAACAACGAGCTGCTCGCCGACACCGACGCGACGGACCTGTCGGCGGCCATCGACAGCCACCTCGGCACGGTGATCACCGCCAACAATGGTAGGTAGCGAGGCCTGAACACCGTGTTGGGCGCGTGAGCCTCGATCCAGGCCGAGGGCGCGGGCCTCCGCAGGACCGTCGACCCAGGGCCCCCATGGCGAGGAGCAGCATCGAGACGCTGCCGGAGGTCGACGCGGAAGCACAGCCGCAGCCGCCGGACTCCTCGGCGTCCGTGGGCGACGGGGCCGGCGTCGCGGTGTCGGTGGTCGTGGCCGACGAGGTGTCGGTGGGGGCCGTGTCGGTGTCGAGGGTGGGGCCGGTGTCCGCCGTGGCCCCGGCGGGCTGGGTGCTCGTGTCCGTGGGAAGGGCACCGGTGTCGGCGGTCTCCTCCGGGGCGTCGCTCACGAGGGGATCCGTGCCCTGACCGACCTCCATGGCGTTGGACACCCCGTCGCTGTCGTAGTCGAGGTCGGCGCAGCTGGAGCGGGCGAACCAGCGCAACGGGCCCTGCATCTGGACACAGGCGAGGTCGTCGCCCTCGATGTGGACCGCGATCGGGTCGGTGCAGTCCACGGGGTCGAGGGTCAGCGGGGGGCCGGGGGTTCCGCCGGGGTTCGGGATCCACTCCACGAGCCCGCCCTGCCCGAGGCATCTCGTGCCGTTGTCGTGGCCCATGACCCAGTCGTCGATGCCGTCACCATCGACGTCGACGTCGACCGTCATGCTGCAGCCGCTCAGGCCGAGGTCGACGAAGGCGCCGGGGGCCAGGGTGCCCACGTTCGGGGCCCAGCCCCACGTCGTGTTGCTTCCACCAACGAGGTCGACCAGGCCGTCGCCGTCCATGTCCCTGGCCAGCCGTGGGGCGAAGGCGAAGCCGGCGGAGGCCTCGGGGAGGTAGCCGGTGGCGGTGCTCTCGAAGCTCAGGAGCTCCTTGGCCGTGCTCGTGTAGAGGTCGAGGTCGCCGTCTCGGTCGAGGTCGGCGGCGGCGTAGGCCCACATCCCACACTCGGTGCGCTCCACGTCCGTGACCAGCCCGGCCTCGAAGCGCAGCACGTGGACATCGCCGTCGGCCCCGATCATCAGGTCGTCGTCGCCGTCGCCGTCGATGTCGACGACCTGTGGGTTGTCCAGGCTTCCGGGGAGGTCGATGGACAGGTAGCGGGGGGCCGCGAAGGTCAGCCCCCCGAGGTTCTCGATGGCCGCCACGTCGCCTTCGCTGCCGGTCGCGCCGGCGAGGATGTCGAGGTCGCCGTCGCCGTCGATGTCGGCCAGGGCCGCGACCGCGATGGTCCGATAGAGCTCCAGGCTCACCTCGGTACCGAACATCCCGCCGCCGTCGTAGGGGAACACGTGGATGCTGCCGCTGGTCTGGTGGGCGGCGACCACCTCGTCGACGCCGTCTCCGTCGAGGTCGCCGAAAGCGAGGGGCTTGGCGGCCGTCGGCGGGGGCGGCCGCAGCTCGTAGAGGGGTAGGACGCAGTCGGGGTCGACGCAGTCCACGAGCCCGTCGGCGTCGTCGTCGAGGCCGTCGCCACAGGCCGCTTCCTGCGCCATCGCCAGCGCTGCCACCCACCACACCATGCTGCCCCCGGGTCGTTTGGCCCATTGTAGCGGGCCATTGGGGCATCGGCGAGGGTGCCGGGTGACGGTGGTCCCTCGGTGTGGCCATGCTCCAGGAGAACGCCCCCCAGCACGAGAGTCCCCCGATGATGTCTGTACGTACGTTGCTTCCCTTCCTGCTCACAGCCTGTGTCTTCGGCGCTGCCGACCCTGTCGACACCGCTGACACTGGTACTGGAGCTGTCGTCACGCCGCCCCCGCTGGACGCCGCCTGCTTCGATGCCCCGACCACCGAAGGGTGGTTTCACGGCCCCTACGATGGTGCGCTGCCGCGCGTGACGGATGGGTTGGCCACCCAGAACTGCGAAGTCCAGGTTGTGTACACCGGTGAGGTCCAGTCCGAGAGCGTGGAGCGGTACGACGCCTGTGGACGCCTCTCGCAGGGGTACGTCGTGGGAGAGACCGGCAGTGTCTACCGTCACGAGCTCACCCCCGGCATGCATGCCGTGTGGGTCGACGGTGACGCGGACGGCGTCGAAGAGTACGGCACCGAGTACGCGTACGACGCGGATGGTCGCCTAACGTCCACGACCTTCATCGACGTCCCAGCGGGCGACGTGCGGACCCTCGAGCACACCTACGATGCCGATGGCTACCTGGTCCTCACCGAAGACAGTGCAGGGTGGAGCAACGCTGCCTACACCCACACCGTCGACGGCGCTACCCACACGGTGGTCACGGACGAGGACATCGACGGCACCATCGATGACCTCCGCCAGACCACAACGACGGCCACGGGGGAGGAGATCCTCAAGGGTCGGACGAGCCTCGACTACCGCCAGGTGCTCACGACGGATGCCGAGGGACGCGTGGTCCTTCGGGAGCACACCGATGTCGGCACCGACGACTGGAACGGCACGGACACCTTCAGCTACGATGCCCACGGCCGGCTGCTGCAGGTGGTGCTCGAGCGGCCGAACCAGCTCCCCATCGTCACCGACTACACGTGGACGTGCCCCTGGTGAGGGCCCGCCCACGTGCCGTCGATGCGCAGCGCTACCGCCGCGGCGGCGCGTAGTTGGTGAGCTTGATGCCGTCGACCGCGGCCACGTACTCGTCGATGTTCGGCGTGCGACCCAGGATGGTCGACAGCACCACCACCGGCGTGGAGGCCAGCAGGGACTCGCCCTTCTTCTCGTCGGAGTCGGCGACCACGCGGCCCTGGAACAGGCGCGTGGAGGTGGCCATCACGGTGTCTCCCTTCGCCGCCTTCTCCTGGTTGCCCATGCACAGGTTGCAGCCGGGGCGCTCCAGGTAGAGCGTGTTCTGGTACTTGGTGCGGGCCTCGGTCTTGGGGGCGCTGTCGTCGAACTCGAAGCCGGCGTACTTCTGCAGCACCTCCCAGTCACCCTCCTCCTTGAGCTCGTTGACGATGTTGTAGGTGGGCGGCGCCACGACCAGCGGGGCCTTGAACTCGACCTTGCCGTGGAGCTTCTCGATGTTCTTCAGCATGTGGGACAGGATCTTCATGTCCCCCTTGTGGACCATGCAGGAGCCGACGAAGCCGAGGTCGACGGGCTTGTTGCCGCCGTAGAACGAGATGGGGCGGATGGTGTCGTGGGTGTAGCGCTTGGACGGGTCGTCGTTGGCCACGTCCGGGTCGGCGATCATCGGCTCCACGATCTGGTCGAGGTCGACGGTGAACTCCGCGGCGTAGACGGCGTTGTCGTCGGGCGTCAGGGCCGGCTTGCTGCCGGAGCGGACCTCGGCGATGCGGGCCTCGGCCTTGTCGATCAGGCCCTGCAGGACCTTCTTGTCGTTGTCCATGCCGCGGTCGATCATGAGCTGGATGCGGTGCTTGGCGATCTCCAGGGACGCGATGAGGGTGTCGGGCTCGGAGATGCAGATGGAGGCCTTGGCCTTCATCTCGGCGGTCCAGTCGGTGAAGGTGAACGCCTGGTCGGCGAGCAGGGTGCCGATGTGGACCTCGATGACCCGGCCCTGGAAGACGTTCTCGCCGCCGAAGTGCTTGAGCATCTGGGCCTGGGTGGCGTGCACGACGTCGCGGAAGTCCATGTGGTCCTTCAGCGTGCCCTTGAAGGTCACCTTGACGGACTGCGGGATGGGCATGGTGGCTTCGCCGGTGGCCAGGGCCAGGGCCACCGTGCCGGAGTCGGCGCCGAAGGCCACGCCCTTCGACATGCGCGTGTGGGAGTCGCCGCCGATGATCACGGCCCAGTCGTCGACCGTGATGTCGTTGAGCACCTTGTGGATGACGTCGGTCATCGGCGCGTAGCCGTCCTGCGGGTCCCGGGCGGTGATGAGGCCGAAGCGGTTCATGAAGCCCATCAGCTTCGGGATGTTCCGGCGGGCCTTGGCGTTCCAGACCGACGCGGTGTGGCAGCCGGACTGGTAGGAGCCGTCGACTGTGGGGGAGATGACCGTGGCGGCCATCATCTCGAGCTCCTGGGAGGTCATCAGGCCGGTGGTGTCCTGGGAGCCCACGATGTTGACCTTCACCCGGACGTCGGAGCCGGCGTGGAGGACCTTGCCGGGGGTGGTGCCGACGGCGTTCGCGTTGAAGATCTTCTCGACCGCCGTGAGGCCCTGGCCCTCGTGGGAGATCTCCTTCGACGTGGCGTAGACCGCAGGGGTGTCGATGCCGAGGATGGCTGCGGCGGTGCTCTGGAGCTTCTTGCCGAAGACGACGGCGTAGGAGCCGCCGGCGCGGATGAACTCGAGCTTCTGGGGGGTGAGGGCGGCCGAGATGTCGACCAGCTCCTCCTTGCCGCTGGCGTCGTAGAGCTTCTTGGTCTTCGTGTCGATGGTCAGCACGGTGCCGGTGTCGACGGCGAAGACCTGCTCGAGGACCGGCTCGCCGTCGTCGTCGAGGACCGTCTTGCCGTCGGCGTCGGTCTTCTTGACCCAGTTCTTCAGGTCGATGCCGATGCCTCCGGTGACGCCGACCGTCGTGAGGAAGATGGGGGAGATGCCGTTCGTGCCGCCGACGATGGGGGCGATGTTGATGAAGGGCACGTAGGGGCTGCCCTGGATGCCCGTCCAGAGCGCCACGTTGTTCACGCCGGACATGCGGGAGGAGCCGACCCCCATGGTGCCCTTGTCGGCCACCAGCATGACCCGCTTGTCGGGGTGCTGGGCCTTCAGGTCGAGGAGCACCTGCTGGGCCGCCTTGTCGTGCTCGAACAGGCTCTGGCCGTGGAGCTCGCGATCCGAGCGGGAGTGGGCGTCGGCGCCGGGGGAGAGCAGGTCGGTGGAGACGTCGCCCACGGCGACCACGTAGGTCACGACCTGGACGGTCTCGTCGACCGGCGGGAGGCTCGTGAAGAACTCCGCGTTGGCGTAGCTGTTCAGCAGCTCGGTCGCGAGGGCGTGCCCCGCCTCGTGGGCGGCCTCGAGGCGGTCGGTGTCGGCCTCGTAGAGGAAGACCTGGGTCTTCAGGACCCGCGCGGCGCGGTCCGCGATGTCGGCGTCGTCGCCCAGGAGCAGGTCGATCAGCACCTCGATGGAGGGGCCGCCCTTCATGTGGGAGAGGAGCTCGAAGGCGAAGGAGGGCGGGATCTCCGGGACGCTGGCCTTGCCGAGGATGACCTCCTTCAGGAAGGCCGCCTTCGCGCCGGCGGCGCTCGTGGTGCCCGGGAGCGTGTTGTAGATGAAGAAGCGGAGGGCCTCGGGCCGATGCTCGGCGCTCGGATCCTGGATGAGCCCGATCAGCTCGTCGACGAGGGGGGCATCCTCGATGGGCTTGGGGTGCAGGCCCTGCTTGGCGCGGGTCTGGATCTCGTCGAGGTAGTCCGAGTACAGGCTCATGGTCATCCCTGGGGTGATGGGGTGGGAACAGGCCGCTGGGGCCGACGCCGCCCCTCCTATTCAGGCGCCCCGTGGTCGGGCCTACGAATGCGGCCGTCCGCTGGTAGGCTCGCGGCATGAGCGAGTTCCTCGACGCGTGGTCCCACCTGTTCATCCCCATGGCCTTCGGGGCGGCGGCCATCGGTGGGGCCGTGTGGGCTGTGTTCTGGGCTCAGTTCGGTCGCTGGAGCTTCGACTTCGGGGGACGGACCTTCACCGTCCGCAACCACCTGTTCCACGAGGTGATCGAGGTCGACGGGGAGGTGGTGAAGGGCACACGGGTCCATGCGACCCTCATGGAGGCCGATCACGCCATTGCCCTTCCCGATGGCCGCCAGCTCGACATCGTCATCGGGTCGACCGACGGCTTCTCGATGTTCTGCCGGGCGCGGGTGGGGGAGGATGTGATCTTCGACTCCAAGCAGCACGGCCAGCGGGCCCGGGCCAAGCTCCCCGGGGCCCTGAAGCCGACCCCGGCGGCGCCCACCTCCTCGCCCGAAGACACCATCGACGACCCTCGCTGGGCCCCGGCGCAGGTCCTGCTGGACGCCCTCGCTGCCGACCCCTCGATGTCGGCGTCGGCGGCCAGCCTCCGCGAGGCCCTCAGGGACGCTCTGGGCGCCCTGGAGCGCTCCCAGAGGGCGGCGGCGGCCCATCAGGCCCTTGGCGGCAGCGAGGACCGCGGAGCCCTCGACGAGGTGGTTCGACATCGAGACGCCAGCGTGGAGGATGTGCTGGGGCTGCTGAGGGAGCTGCACCTGGCGGCGACGACCCAGGCGCCCTCGCCCAAGGTGCAGGACACCCTCGCGCAGCTCAAGGCCGAGCGAGAGGTCGACGACGCGGTGCTGAGGCGCGCGATGGCGGCCCGCGCGGCCCAGGAGACCCGGGGATAGCATGCGCGTCGAGTTCGTCATCGACGATGCCTACCTCCGCGAGTTCCACGAGGAGATGGTCGCGACTCGGCTTCCCCGCTGGAGGCTGCATGCCCGTGTCGCCAACGGGTCCCTCGTGGTGGGCCTCGTCCTCCTCGTGTGGGCCCTGTGGACGGATCGGGTGGACGCGTTCGGGCTGGCCATCGTCGTCGGCCTCGTGGGCAGCGGGATGAGCTGGCGGCTCCGGCGGCGACGGGAGCGCTGGCTGGCCTACCAGCGGCGGCTACCCACCTTCGGTGCCCGGGTGGTGGTCGACGTGGGGGAGGGGGAGCTGGTGCAGACGAGCGACCGAAACACCGACGTCCTCGCCATTCGTCGGGGGGAGATCGTCGAGAGCCCGAGAGGCTGGTTCGTGACCTACGACGTCGTGCACCTGGGGACCGAGCCCACAGACGACACGGTCCATACCCAGCGTGCGTCGGCCTACCTCCCGGCCCGCGACTTCTCGAGCGGCGCGACCCGGGAGGCCTTCGTGGAGGCGG
>Ga0213839_1000593_pt1 | contig 37973 bp, 25 predicted proteins | sample SWPATP21_FD_160075 | JGI IMG/M metagenome (GOLD analysis project Ga0213839, IMG submission 160075) | Coastal seawater microbial communities from Marineland, Florida, United States - SWPA TP2 #1 | ecosystem: Environmental > Aquatic > Marine > Coastal | place: USA: Florida | collected 2016-08-14
CGTGGGGGTCGGCTTCGCCGTGGAGCTCGACGTGGACGCTCTTGGAGAGCTCCTCGGGTCGGGCGGCCCGCGCCTGCTGCCCCCGACGGACCCGGTCCAGCAGGTCGGCCTCCTCCCGCTCCAGGCCCTGGATGGCCTCCGTGAGCTCGGCCACCGCGTCGTGGCGCTGCCGGGTCTCTCCGTCGACGAAGCTGTCGAAGGCGAGTCGCGCCTGGAGGGGCGACGGAGGAGGCGCCTGACCCTCCACGGGACGCGGGCGCTGGGGCATGGGGATCTGGGACAGGAGCTCCACCTCGGCCTGGAGCTGGTCCCGCTGGCGACGGGCGCGGGCGAGGTCCTCCCCCACGGAGCGCAGGGCCTCGTGGTCGGGGCCCTCCGGGGCGTCCTCGCGGGGCCGGGCGTGGAGGCGGACGCGGGCAGAGGCCACGCGGACGGTGGACCCCGGGGCCACCTGCACAGCGATGCTGCTGTCGACGAGGGAGAGCGGGAGCCCCGGCAGCACCACCGGCCCGGTCCGGGCTGGCACCTGGATGCGGCGCTCGACGACGGCGCCGGCCCGGAACACGGTCACCGCGTGGGGATGGCTGCTGTACTGCAAGAGAAGCTCCTCGCGAAGAAGGGCGGGAAAAACGGCCGATCGGGCCGCCGATCAGAACAGGTTCCGGATGTCGATGTAGACGCCGGGGCTGTAGTCCTCGACGGCGCTCACGCCGACGTCGGCCCGGACGATGAAGTTCTTGTCGAAGGCGAGCCGCAGCCCGCCGCCGTAGGTGACGAGTGGGGTGCTCCACATGTCTCCCACCTCGGACCAGTCTTCGCCGACGAAGCCCAGGTCGTTGAAGCCCAGCACCCCGATGTCGATGACCACGTTGCCGACCTTCGGCGAGAGGACCGTGGTCCGCAGCTCTGCCTGGTTCATCGCCTTGAGTCGGCCGAGGAAGCGACGCAGGCGGATGCCGCGGCCGGCGTTGAGGTGCCCGAAGAACTGCATGCGCTGAGTACCGCCGGGGGTGGCGAGCTCGAGGGTGGTGGCGTCGCCCGCGATGGCGTCCAGCATGACGCGGTTGGCCAGCACGACGCGGTCCGTGCCGAGAGGGACGTAGCCGCGGGCGGTGATGTTGCCCCCGACGTAGGACTCGGTGGAGCCCCACGCCTTGCTGGCGCCCCGCACCGTGCCCTCCACCCAGTAGCCCCGGATCGGCGCCGGCTCGTTGTCCCGGTTGTCGAACATGACCCCGGTCTGCAGGACGCTCATGAATCCCCGCTCGCCCCCGGGGAAGTCCAGGGCGTAGCGGCTGTTCGGGAAGGGCTCGGACTCGCTGAAGTCCCCCGGGAGCATCGCGGTGCCTCGCCAGCCGAAGAGGAGCTCCACACGGTGGGGCTTGTCGTCGAGCATCCAGCGGGCGTCGGCGCGCATCTCGGGAGAGAAGAAGCGCGTTCGGTAGTATCGACGCACCAAGTCGTCGCGCGCCTGACCGGTGAGGTTCAGCTGGTCTGCCAGGGCCTCCGCCTCCGCGGGGTCGCAGGTGACCTCGTTGCCGATGCCGCAGTAGTTGCTGGTCCGGGTGGCATTGAACTGGCCGCGGACCGTGAGGCGTAGGGGCAGGTCCCCCAGCTCGAGGGTGTCGACCTCGACGTTGTGGTTCTGGATGCCGAGGGTGGTCATGAACAGGACGAAGTTGATGGCGGTCTTGTACGGGGCCGTCCCGCCGTCGTAGCGGTAGAAGGAGCCGACCGCGCCGAAGCCGAAGCCCTCGTCGCTGTTGTAGTTGACCGCCGGCAGGCCACCGAAGCCCCAGCCGGTGCGGTCCCAGGGGTTGTCCCCGTCGCTCTCCTCCACCCCGTCGGCCTCGGGTTCGGTCGGCGCCTCGTCGGCGACGGGGGCGGCGAGGGCTGCGGCGAGGAGGAGGGTCCACATGGGCGGGAGGCTACCACCAGCCCGTGTCCCCGTGGATCAGGTGGGCTTCTTGAGGGGAAGCGAGAGGGTGAACACGGTGCCCTTGCCGTACTTGCTGCGGACGGTCACGTCGCCGCCGAGGGCCCGTGCGTACTCCCGGGTGATGCTGAGGCCCAGGCCGGTGCCCGCTCGCTGGTGCGCGCCCCCCACCTGGTAGAAGGGGTCGAACAGGTCGCGAAGGTGCTCCCGAGGAATGCCCACCCCCGTGTCGCGGACCTCGATGTGGACGAACTCTCCCCCGGGAATCACCCGCACGGTCACCCGACCGTTCTCCGTGTACTTGGCGGCGTTGCTCACCAGGTTGACGAGGCACTGGCGGACCTTCTGCGGGTCCGTCACCACCCAGATGTCCGCAGTGGTCTGCACCACGAGGCGATTCCCGCCCTCGGCGATCATGCCCTGCAGCTGCTCCACCACCGTCATCACCAGGTCGGCGAGGTCGGTGTCTTCGGACGACAGGCTGACACGGCCGGCCTCGATGCGGCTGAGGTCGAGGACGTCGGTGACGATGCCCAGCAGGTGGCGTCCGGCCTCGAGGATGCGGTCCAGGTCCGGACTCGGCGCCCCCTTCGCCGAGCGCTCCTCCACCAGCAGCTCGGCGTAGCCCAGGATGGCGTTGAGGGGTGTGCGGAGCTCGTGGCTCATGCTGGCGAGGAAGGAAGACTTGGCGCGGCTCCCCTCCTCGGCGGTGCGGCGCGCCAGGACCGCCTCGTCCCGCGCTCGTGCGACGGCGTCCTGGCGGGCGTCCAGCTGGTTGCGCATCTCGTCGAACGCCCCGCTCAGCTTGCGCAGCTCGGTCATGCGACTGGTGGGAAGGGGCAGGCGCTCCCCGCGGGCCAGGGCCTCGGCCGCGTCGCCGAGCTGGAGGAGGGGACCGCCCACCCATCGCCACGACACGAAGCCCATCCCGATGGCCAGCAACGTCGCCAGGAAGCCGAGGAGGATGGTACGGCGGGTGTTGGCCCGCAGCTCCGGGGTGAAGTCCGATCGGGGGAGCGCCACGACCGCGACCCAGTCGATGCCGCGGCCGTCGCGGATCGGGGTGGCGTAGACGTAGGCGACGTCGCCCTCGAACATGACCTCCTGCTGGACGGGCTCGTTCAGGCTTCGAAGGCGCTCCCCCAGCACGGATGCGGCTGCGGCCGTGAGGGCGTCGGGGGCCTCCGCCATCTGGAGCCGGTGGGCGTTCCGGTCCCCATCGACGCGGAAGGGTGGGCGCACGATGTTGTGGGCGACCAGCTCGCCGCTGCGCTCCACCAGGAAGACGCGGCCGCCGGGACGCAGGCGGGTCCGTCCGAGATCGCGCCCCAGCTGCTCGAGGACGATGTCGGCGCCGAGGACGCCCCGGACACTCCCGTCGTGGGTCCACGGCTGGACGGCCGTGATCCCGAGCCGCACCGTGTCCCGGGAGCTGAACTGGTAGATGGACGACCAGGTGGGCGACCCGGCGGAGACGGCGGCCTGGTACCAGGGGCGCGCGGCGGGTTGGTAGCCCGCGACCACTTCGATGGCGTCGCCGACCCGGGTCCCGTGGTCGTCGAGGGCCCACACGGTCTTGCCGCTGCGTGCCTCGTCGGTCCGCTCCACCCGGAAGCCGTCGTCGGTGCGCTCGACGCCGACGAAGTCGCCGCTCTCCAGTCCGAGCTGGACGTAGCCGATGCTGCGGAACCGCCGGAGCTGATCGAAGAAGACGTGCTGCAGCTGCTCGTGGTCGGCGCTGTCGAGGATGCCGTCGTCCAGCAGGTCCTGGTTGAGTCCGTTGAGGAGGTGAGGAGGGCTCAGGGTCTGGCGGACCGCCCCCGCGGCCCCCGAGGCGACCTCCCGCTGCAGGTCCAGGACCATGTCGTCGACGAGGGCCTCGCCGGCTCGGACCGACAGCCAAGCCGTGATGATCACCGTGAGCACCATGGGACCCGTCGTGAGGAGGGCCAGCAGGGTCCGCAGGCTGATCCAGGCCGGCGGGCGTTCGGGAGGGGGCTGCAGCACGTCCCTCACGGTAGCACCAGCGGCGTCGGGAGAGGTGACGCGGGATGCTAAGCTCTGGGATGAGACCGTCGAGGGAAGGGTATGAACGTACGAAACGTGGGATGGCTGGGGCTCGTGGCGTTGGTTGGATGCAGCTCACGGGCTGCCGACCAGGCGCAGACCGATGCCAGCCCGCTGGTCGACCTCGACGACTTCGAGGGGGCCGACGAGCAGGACGCGCCGCGGCCCACCGGCACCGACACCCAGACGGACGTGCAGGTGCCCTGGGTGGGGCCAGCGACCCCGGCCATCGCCGGTGAGACCAACACCGTCACGGTGAGTCAGGTGGTGCCCGGCAACACGATCCACCTGCTGCTGGGTCCAGAGGGGGGAGGCTTCGACGTGCCGGGCTGCCCCCAGACACTCGACCTCGACGACCCCGACCTGCTCGGCATCGCCACCGGCGACGGCTCGGGCCTCGCGACCTTCAGCTTCGACGTGGACCTGGCCGACGCCGACGTGCTGCTCGCCCTCCAGGCGGTGGACCTGACGGAGTGTGTGGTGAGCGCGCCGTCCCGGGTGGTGTTCACCGATCCCGGTGGCTCCACGACGACGGACCCGAGCACCCCCGGCACGACCACGCCCGGCACCACGACCGTGCCCCCGGGCGGTCCCCCCACGGTGTGCTACCCGGGGGACCGGATGGCGTACGACGTGTGCGTCACCCTGGACCCAGCGGGCACGCAGGGAAGCGACTACGCCTATCCGTCCTCGTCGTCGTGGAACTACGGGGAGCCCACGAACTACCTGTGGCTTGCCGACATCCCCGCCACCGTGAAGGTGGCCCCCAACTTCCAACGAGACGAGCTGGCGCAGGAGTGGAAGGGGGACTGGGGCGTGGTGCAGGTCCATGCGGTGGAGCGGCTCCAGGACATGCGGGACCAGGTGGGGGCCCTGGTGGTCAACAGCGGCTACCGGTCCCCGGACTACAACGCCTCCGTGGGGGGCGCGACGCTCTCCCGCCACATGTACGGCGACGCCTTCGACCTGGCGCCCCAGGCGGTGTCCCTCGGGGACCTCGAGAGCACCTGCTACGCCAACGGAGCCGGCTTCGTGAGCGTCTACGTCAGCCACGTGCACTGCGACTGGCGCGACGACGCACAGGAGGACGCCTTCTACGGATCGAGTCCGCCCCCACCCCTCACAGGGTCCGCCCTCGTGGGGGCCCGGCTGCCGGTGCCTTCGGCGCGGGTGGCCCTTGCCGCGGGTCGGCTGACCGCCCCCGCGGAGGGCTTCGAGTGCGGCGAGCCCCTGCGGGAGTGGACGGCCTACGACGCGGACGGGCACGTCGTGGCCACGGCCACGGGCCCGGACTTCGCGCCTCCGACCGAGGCTGTGGAGGTCACGGTGGACGTGGGGCGGGTGGTGCAGGAGCACATCCGCCTGTAAGTCAGAGGCAGCTGCTCCGGCTGTCCATGGTCTCGCCGTCGACCTCGGTGACGACGTAGTCGGGCCAGGAGATGTCGGCGACGTGCCACACCTGGTTGTCCCGGGTCATCTCCTTGGAGAAGGAGTCGACGAGGCTGCCCCCGAGGTAGATGTTCACGGTGGCCAGGCTGGCCTCGCAGCCGCCCTGGCAGCTCGCGAGCTCGTTCTCGCCGTAGTAGTGCACGCGGACGTTGTAGACGCCGTCCCACGGCTCGTCGATGGTGATCGTCTCGGGGCCATAGCCGAAGACCGCATCCCAGTCGAGGCTCGGGTCGTCGGCGCTGCCGGCGTCGCCCCAGTTCGGGTTCGGGTTGCACCAGCTCACGTCCTGGCGACCGTAGAAGGCTGCGCCGTCCTGGGAGAGGTGCAGATCGAGGTCGTTGGTGTTGTCCCACGACAGCTCCACGTAGAAGCCGTCGAGGGGGAGGGCGGTGACCACCACCTGGTCCGGGGTGCTGTCCCACAGGCCGGACTCGTTCTGGACCGTGAGGTCGAAGACGTAGTCGCCTGCGAGGTCCGCGAAGAAGGTGGGCCGCGGAGCCGTGATGTCGAGCAGGCCCGCGGTGGAGCCCGCGGGGGCCGACACCATGGTCCACTCCATGGCCACGATGTCTTCGCCAGCGGGGTCGTAGGAGCCGCGCCCGTCGAGGGTCACGTCGTCGAGGGGGCTGACCTCCAGGTCCTCCCCGGCATCGGCGATCGGCTCCTCGGGGTCTGCCTCGGGCTCGGGCTCGGGCTCGCTGTCGTCGATGGGCTCGCTCGTCTCGTCGGTCTGGGTGCTCTCGGGCTCGGGGACGTTGGACAGGCCCGTCTCGCTCGAGCAGGCGGCCAACAACATCAGGGGGACGACGAGGCGTGCGGTCATGGGATCTCCGTGGCGTATCGGCGGCGATATAGCCGGCGGATGAGCGGACCCGCGCGAGGAAAGTGTCAGGCTCCGATGCGGCTTGGCGTACGCTGGGCCCCGACGCCCTGGCCGAGATGGATGGGTGAACGCCTGTGAAGGGAGGAAGAACGTGGACATTGCAGTCTTGAAGATGGCCTTCCGGCGCCATGTCCTGGACACGCTCGCGCGGTCGGACGGCTATTTCGATGACTCGGAGCGGGATCTGATCCAGGACCTGTGCCCCGATGCGGGGATGCAAGGGGTCGGCCTGATGGACGAGTTCGGCGTGCTGACCCTCGCGTACGAAGAGGCTCACCAGGCGGCCCTCGAGCGGTTGCCTCTCGAGCTGAGCCTCCCGGAGCGCCTCGATCTGCTTCGGGGCTTCTTCGGGCTGTGCCTCGTGGACGGACACCTCGATCGCTCGGAGGGCTCCCTGCTCTTCGAGGCCGCCCGACGTCTCGCGGTGACCCATCAGCAGTTCGATCGCTTCCTGGATCAGCAGGAGGAGGTCGGTGCCGTCGACCTCGACCCGCCGGTGGGGGAGGAGCCCGGGACGGAGCCGGTCGACGGCCAGTGAGCCCGTCGCGGTCGTCTCCGGGACCCGATGGTCTGCGGATCCGGCAGACCCGGGACGCGACGGTGATCCGGGTGTTCCCTCACGCCCCCGCCCGGCCGTGGCCCGAGGCCGTCGCCTCCATCGGAGTGGTGCTGGTGTGGGCCGGCCTCCGGAGCGCGTGGGCCGGCGGTGGCTGGATGATCCCCGCGTTGCTCCACGGGGGGCTGGTGGTGGGGCTCGCGGTCCTGGCGGCGCGGGCGTACCGCGCCATGCGGCTCGGGCAGGAGGTCCTGGAGGTCTACGTGGGCAAGCGCTTCCTCGAGCTCGTGAGCTCCCGCGGTGGGGAGGAGGTGCGGCGAACGTCCCTGGAGCTGGTCCGCCTGGAGGATGCCGTCGCCGAGCGCCGGGCCGTGCGGTTGCTGGTCGAAGGGGGCGAGCCCGTGGCGGTGCCGATGGCCCTCCACAGCGACGAGGCCCGCGGCTGGATGGTCGAGCACCTTCGCGGGGCAGGACTGGGGGCCCGCCGTCGCTACGGGCACCTGCCCCTCGCCGCAGGTACCCTGCAGGCCGAGGAACACGCTGGATCCTCGGTCGTCAGCGAGGATGCACGGGAAGACCGGCCGTAAGGGGTGACTGGGAACCGACACGGGGGCCGGAATGTGGTATCCCCGGGTCGATGCCGTGGACTGATTCTCCCCCGACTGATGGGCCTCTCCTCGCCGACCGCTACCGACTGGTGTCGCGGATCGGGGAGGGTGGCATGGCCGGCGTGTACCGCGCCTGGGACGAGCGCCTGCGGGTCTGGCGCGCCGCGAAGGTGCTGCTGCCCGAGTTCGCCCGCAAGAAGAAGCTCCGTCAGCGCTTCGAGCGGGAGGCCCACACGATGGCCCGCCTCGAGCACCCCAACCTCGTGCGGGTGGTCGACGTGGGCACGTCGGGGAGGCTCCCGTTCATCGTGATGGAGCTCGTGCCGTCGGGCACGCTGATGCAGTGGGTCGAGCGCAACGGCCCGATGCCCGAGGCCCTGGCGGTCGACGCGTTGATCCAGGTGGCCCAGGGGCTCGGGGAGGTGCACCGCAACGGCGTGATCCACCGCGACATCAAGCCCCACAACGTGCTGATCAACGAGCAGGGCGTCTGCAAGATCACCGACTTCGGGATCGCCCAGGAGAGCGAGGAGGGGCTCACCCGCGCCGGCAGCGTGATGGGCACCATGGGGTACATGGCCCCGGAGCAGCGCAACGACGCGGCGGGTGTGGATGCTCGGGCCGATGTGTACGGCTTCGGCGCCACGCTGTGGAAGCTGATCACGGCCAAGCCTCTCCGCGACCTGTTCATGTACACCGACGACCCCTCGATCATGGAGGGGATCGACGAGGGCCTCGCCGAGGTCCTGATGGCGTGCCTGGCGTACTCGCGAAAGGACCGCCCGGACCACATGAGCGAGGTGATCGACGCCCTCCGGGCGGTGCGCCAGACCCTCCCGGAGGTCCCCGCCGGCACCCCGGAGCTGCCGCTGCAGGGCCAGGTGGAGTCCGTGGAGGCCACCTCCGACACCTTCGCGGAGATCCAGCCGGCCTTCACCCTGAGCACCGACTGGCACTCCACGTCGACCGAGTCCGAAGAGCCGTCCATCCCGGACGACAAGCTGGAGGCGCCCCGGATGTTCCAGGGGCTGCCGTACGGGCTTCCCCAGCGGATGGAGGCGCCCCCGGACAGCGCGTCCAGCGGTGGTGGCACGCCGTCGTGGCTCGTCGACGACGACCCCGCCGACGAGGGGGCTGGTGGCTCGGGCTACGAGATCAGCGTCGGCAGTGAGTTCGTGAACGACGGAGGCTTCGAGGAGTCGGCCCCCACCACGCTCTTCGACGCCGAGTCCGTGGATGCGCCCGTCTACGCCGTCGAGGAGCCGGAGCGCGACGACGATGGTCCCAGCGTCATCGGGACCGATGTGCCGGTGGAGCGGGAGGCGACGCCGAGCTCGCCGAGCACCCGGTCGACGTCTTCGGAAGCCGACGAGCCCGCGGCCCCTGCCCACCTGGGCCTGGTGGTGAAGCTGGGGGCGGGGCTGGTCTTCGTGGGCGTCCTGCTCGTCGGCGGGCTGTTCTTCTGGTCCCGGTCCGTGGTGGTCGAGGCCCGCGCGGCGTCCGATGAGGCGTCCCAGAACTTCTACACGGCCATGAACACCGAGCGGAACGTCGCCACTGCCCTGGTGCACTTCGACCCCAACGCTCGAGGCCTCGAGGGCCTGTACCTCGACTTCGAAGACCACCCGCGGGAGCCGGAGCGCTGGGAGCGCGCGATGACCTTCGTGGACGAGCTCGGGGTGTACGGCGAGGCGGCGGCCAAGCAGCAGTCGGCCCAGGCCAAGCAGATCCAGGGGCAGATCGGCCGCCTCACCTCCGCGCGCGACAGGGCCCGGGCGGCCCGCCACGACTGGCTCGACGCCCGGTACGGCTTCCCCGGCGTGCTGGCAGGCACCATCGGCCTGGCGCCCACGCCCCCCTTCGACGAGAAGGCGGTGGGGGGACCATGATCTCCCTGCTGGCCCCGCTCCTGTTTCCGTCGGCCCTCGCCGGGACGCCGTCGTGGGTCAAGGAGCTCGACGGGCGCACCGAGGTGTGTGCGGTGCCGGTCGACGGAGATCCGGAGACGGCAGAGCCACCGCCCATGTCCCCCATCCAGCAGCTGCGTCGGGATCGGGCGATGCCGGCGTCGGGTCCGCTGCTGCCCCCGGCGCTGGTGAGCTTCGAGCCCCAGAATCCGGTGGGGGTGTCGATCCTCGCCGCGGAGCATCCGGTGCGTGACGGCTGGTCGCTGGTGCGGGTCCAGGTGGCCACGCCCCCCAAGGACGCCGACATCGAGCAGCACATCACGGTGGCCGTGGACACCACCGACTCCATGTCGTCGGCCACCCTCTACGGCGTGCCCCTGCTCCAGGACGAGCCGCCGCCGGAGCGAGGGTCCTACCGGTCCGTGAACCGGGTGAATCTGGCGAAGGAAGCCCTCCACGAGCTGATCGACGCCCTCCATGGCGAGGACCGGACCCTCGCGATCGTCGCCTTCCGGGAGGGCACGGCCGTGGAGCTGGCCGCCCCGACGCCGGTGGCCGACAAGGTGGCCCTCCACGCGGCCGTCGACCGGATCGATGCCAAGAACGTGGGCGACGAGGAGCTGTTCGAGACGCTGTTCAAGACCGCCGCCAAGGCGTTCACCGCCTGCGCCGACGACCGCATCCTGATGCTGACGGACGACAACCCCCGCTTCGAGGGGAACCCGAAGGACGTCCGGGAGGGGCTGTCGGCCTGGGCATCCCAGGGCCTCCGCCTGTACACCTTCGCCGTGGCCGCTACGAACGACCTCACCCCGATCACCCGTCTCACCGTGGCGGGGGGCGGCGAGCTCACCCGCGCAGACACCGTCGGGGAGCTGCAGGCAGGCTTCGTGCAGGCGCTGCGACCCACCAGCGCGGTGGTGAGCGACGCGAGCGTGGAGGTGGTGTTCCCGGGGGAGTGGGTGGCTCGCGAGGGGGGCGATGGCCAGGTCCATCGCTGGCCGGTCGACGCGGTGTGGCCCTCGGAGTTCGTCCACACCGAGGTCTACGAGGTGAAGGGGAAGCAGCCGGTGAAGGTGAACCTCGCCGTGACGCCGCTGCTGGTCGACGGCGGCGAGCGCAAGGCCTCGCTGAGCTCTGCGGCGCCGGTTCCCTGGTCGGAGGCTCCGGTCGCGCTTCGCCATGACGCCTCCTTCCTGCTGGCCGAGCGCGCGCTGCGAGGCGATGCCGACTCGGGTGCCGTGAGCGACGCCCTCGATGCCGGGGTTCGCGAGGTCGGCCCCGGCCGGGAAGCCCAGGCGCTGCTGCTGCTGGTGAAGTGAGCCCCTGGCTCTCGCTGCTCTGGCTCGCGTGCGGCCCCTCCACCCCCGAGGAGATGGAGTCGTGGGCGGACGAGCAGTCCGACGTGGAGGCGAGGGCCGAGAGCTACGGAGAGGCCTGTGAGCTGGGCCGCATCTCGTCCTGCCTGAAGCTCGCGGTCCTCGAGGGGGCTGCGCCGGAGCAGCGACGAGAGGCGGCAGAGACGGCCTGCGAGGCGGGGGAGGGGGATGGCTGCCTGGCCCGGAGCGAGGCCCCCGGCGACCGGTGGAGCGTGATGGCCTGCGAGGCGGGTCGGGGCGCCGCCTGTCTGGAGGCTGCGGCCGTGGCCACCTCCGATGCGGACCGGGCACGCCTGTGGGCCCAGGCATGCCACCAGGCCGAGCTGGGGGCCTGCCTGCCGGCGGCGCTGGCCTGGCGGGAGCAGGGCGACCGGAAGCGGAGCGCGGCTCTGTACGGGGTGGCCTGCCAGGGCGGGCGCGACGGTGCGTGCTGGCTACGGGATCGGATGCAGCAAGAGGCTGACCGGGCCGAGGCCTGCGGGGCCGGCGCGGCGGAGGCCTGCATGGAGCTGTGCCTGGTCGACGGTGTGGGCTGCGATGCCGTCGGAGAGGCGTTGGAGGTGGCCTGCGGGGAGGGCGAGGCGGTCGCGTGCACCCGACGGGGCCTGGTGGCGGCCGACCGTGGGGAGACCGATGCGGGGGACTGGCTGTGGAAGGGGTGCGACCAGGTCGACCCCTGGGCGTGCATCCTCCTCGCGGACCGCATGGCGGAGGGCATGGAGCGTCCGGCGAAGGCGCGGGGCGATGTGGGCTGGCTCCGCAACCAGGCCTGCGACCTGCAGCTCGACTACGGCTGCGCCAAGGCGCCCTGACGCTCGTCAGGCGCCAGCGGGCTCCGGGAGACGGGTCTCGAACCAGAAGGTGCCGAACGGAAGAAACGATGCGACGAAGGCCGTGAACGACGTGAGAATGGACCACTTCTCCGCAGCGCTCACCCAGGCCAGGGCCACCACGTAGGCCATGAACAGCACGCCGTGGAGCCACCCGGGGACCATGGTGGCGTGCTCGTAGCCCATGCCGTACTTCAGCGGCATCGCGAGGAAGAACAGGAGCAACAGCGAGATTCCTTCCGCACGGGCGATGGCGATGAACAGACGTCGGGGATCCATGGTGTGGCCTCAGAGCTCGGCGACGATGCGCTCGGTGTAGGTCCATAGCTCGGCGGCCAGGGCCATGTCCTGGCCCCGGCGCGACGAGGTGCTGACGTTGCAGTCCTGGAGGTACTCGCCGTGGATGGACGCGGTGTCGGGGTGCACGGCCGCCCAGGTCTGGGTGGCAGCGCCCTCGCCGACGCTCTTGAGGGCGACCGGTCCAGCGAGGCCGAACAGGGCGTTCTGCCAGGCGGGCATGTGGCGGGAGAGGTTGGTCTTGATCACGCCGGGGTGCACGCCGTTGGCGACCCGGTCACCCTCCATGCGGCGGTCGAGCTCCCGGGCGAAGAGGAGGTTCGCCAGCTTGCTGATCCCGTAGTGGGTCCAGTCTCGGTAGCCCTTGCTGCCGTCGAGGTTGTCAAAGGGGATGCCCTCGCCGGGGGCCATGGAGTGGGCAGAGCTGGAGAGCATCACCACCCGGCCGTCGTCGGTGAGGCGGTCCAGCACGCCGGTGACCAGGATGAAGTGGCCGATGTGGTTGGTGAGGAACTGCAGCTCCAGGCCGTGCTTCACGTGCAGCTCGGGCAGCGCCATGATGCCGGCGTTGGCGATCAGGGCGTCGATGGGGGCCAGCTGCTTCACGGCATCGACGGCGGCCCGGACGCTGTCCGGCTCCGAGAGCTCGCAGGCGACGGCATCGTCGGCTCCGGCATCCCGCGCCTTGGCCTCGGTGCGGGCCAGACCGATCACCTTGCCACCACGGGCCTGCAGGACCCGCATGGTCTCCTGGCCGATGCCGCTGTTGCAGCCGGTGATGAGGAAGGTCTTGCCGCCGAGGTCGAGGCCCTCGGTGACGTCGGTGGCAGAGGAGCCGTAGCCGAAGCCACTGGGACCCTTGGGCTTGATGCGTCCGAGGAGGCTCATGGGTCGTCCTTGGGTGAGGAGGTGCCCTATCGTGCTGGGGGTGGAACGGGAGCGATCCGAGAGAGGTGCGAGGGCGTAGGTAGCAGGGCATGATGCGGGCGGAGGTGTTGTGGTGCGGATGGTGTGGATGACGGTGGCGCTGCTGGTCGCCTGCCGGGACTACCAGGAGGACCTGCCGTTCGAGGACTGCCAGCCCTACATCCTCGAGTGCGCCCTGTGCACCTTCGACGACGACGTGCTCGCCGACGAGGGGCTCCGGCGCACCTACCGCTGCGAGACCGCGGATGGTCTGGACTACGACGCCGTGCTCCGCGACGGCCAGTCCGACGACGGTGACCCCACCGACGACGTCCACTACTACGACCCCGACGAGGGCTATCGGCTGGCCGCGGAGCGCCGCCACGATGCCGACGTCGACGTGTGTGGGAAACAGCGCGACGTCGAATGGTGGGGGGAGATCCTCGATGACTGCGAGGTTGTTTGCGAGATCGACCCGAGCCTTCCCGACGCCGACAGCACGCTACCGGCCTGCGACTGACCCGGGGCGGAGGTCCGGAAGGGCCTCCTCGGCTGTAGATGGCGCCCAGTCTGCTCGAGGGCTTCGCTACACAGCTAAGGGTGTGGATCAATCTCTGAACACGCGCGACTCGCGAACCCGAGTCGAGGCCGACACGGCGAAGACGCCGCGTCTCCGCGGTGAAGCGGCCTTCTCGCCGCTTCGGCCGAGTCCCCAGACCAGGAGCCAGGTCACGCGGGCGTGATCAGTGGCTGAACCACACCCCACCCGAAGTCTGGAGCCCGAAGCCTCGCGCCACGGCTTGCGTACATCTGGCAGGGAACGTCCGCCCACCCCCGCCCATGCCGCTGGCGTGGGTCTCGTTCAGGGCTCGACGGTCTGGGGGGCCGGGCCGTCGTCGACCGGCGCCTCCGCGGCTTCGAGGGCCTCGAGCTCCTGCCCGAGCTGCTCCATGGCGGTGCCGAAGCGGACCCAGTCTCCCTCCCCGGCGGCCTGTTGGGCCTGACGCCAGCTGGCGGCAGCCCGCTGCACGGTGGTCGCATCGGCGTCGGGCTGGGGGAAGTCCTGGACCTCGTCGGCGGTCGGTTCGCGGGCGGTATCGGGCGCGCGAGCGGTGAGATCCGCCGCTCGCTGCCGTCCGAAGATGCGCTCCAGGCCCTTCTCCAGGGTGTCGGCCATGGCGATCTGGTCCTCGTAGGCCACGATCACCCGCTTGAGCTCCGGGATGGAGCCGGACTCGGCGCGCAGGTAGAGGGGCTGCACGTAGATCAGCGACTCCTCGATGGGGATGACCAGCATGGTGCCGAGCTCGACGGCGCTTCCCTGCTGGTTCCACAGGCTCATCTTCTCGGAGATGGCGTCGTCCTGGTTGATGCGGGCCATGATCATGTTGGGCCCGTAGACCATCTTGTCCTTGGGGAACTTGTAGACCCGCAGCTCGCCGAGCCGGTCGCCGTCGTTGCGGGCGACCATCCAGGCAGCGAGGTTGTTCTTGGACTTCGGGGTGAAGGGCAGCATGAGGATGAACTCTTCGGTGTCCTCGTCGGGCAGCTTCATGATGGTGAAGTACGGCGCCATGCGCCGGTCGCTGACGGCGGGCACCTCCCACTCGTCTTCCCGGTTGTAGAAGATCTGCGGCTCTTCCATGTGGTAGGTGGCGAAGAGCGTGGTCTGGATCGAGAAGTGGTCGATGGGGGTGCGCAGGTGCGCCCGCAGGCCCGCCGGCATCTCGTGACCGGGGACGAAGAGGTCGGGCAGCGCACGGCTCCAGGCCTTGGCCAGGGGCTCGTCGGGGTCCATCAGGTAGAAGGTCATGGTGCCGTCGTAGGCGTCGACGGCGACCTTCACCGGGTTGCGCATGTAGTTTCCGACCCGGCCGAAGCGGGTGCTGTACGGGATGCGGTCGGTGGTGGTGTAGGCGTCGAGGATCCAGACCAGGCGCCCATCGTCGATGACCATGTAGGCGTCGGAGTCGTACTCCAGGAAGGGCGCCACCTTCTCCACCCGCTCCCGGACGTTTCGGTAGAGGAGGATGCGGGTGTCGGCCCGGAGGTCGGAGCTGAACAGCAGGTCGGTCCATCCCAGGCGGTAGGACCACAGACCACGCCAGAAGGCGCCCCCGAGGAGCACGCCTCCCTTGCCGGCGTAGGTGGTGTACGCGTTGTCGTCGCCCGTCGGGTAGTCGAACTCGGGGTTGTTGGTGTCGACGAGCACGGGCTTGCCCATGGTCTCGCCGAAGTAGATCTCGGGCTTGTCGATCCTGAGGTCGTCGGGGAACTCGACCTGCGGGGGAAGGTCCTTGACCCAGAGGGTGGGGAGGCCCTGGGGGGTGACCTCGTTGACCGGACCCAGGGTGAGGCCGTAGCCGTGGGTGTAGGTCATGGCCTCGTTGACCCAGGTGCGGGCCTGGGGAGGGAGGGCGCGGACCGGCAGCTCGCGGGGGGAGAGCATGACCTGCCGCAGCACGCCGTCGACGAGGTAGCGGTCGTTGTCGACCCGGGCGAACTCGTAGTAGGTCCGGATCTCCTGCACCTGGGCGAAGGTCTCCAGGAGCGGGCGGTGGTCCCACAGCCGTACGTTGGCGACGGTGAGCCGGTTGGCCTCGATGTCGTCGCGGGTGAGGGTGGCGTCGCCAGAGAGGGCGTCCTCCTCGATGCGGTCCAGGTCGAAGGCCCAGCGTGTGGCCTCGATGTGGTCGACGATCTGAGGGCCCTCGCGGGTGAGCTCGTTGGGGTCGACGCTGAAGCGCTGCAGGAGGCCGGGGTAGAAGCTCCCGATCGCGCTGCTGGCGATGACCATGCCGCCTGCGCCGAGCACGGCGGGAACGCTGGGGCGTGTGACCCCGACCCACAGGACCAGGCTGGCGACGGCGGTGACGATCGCATGGACGAACAGCAGCGGGATGGAGCCTTGGAGGTCGGCATAGCCGGGCCCCGCGAACAGGCCGTCCTGGGCGTAGAGGAGGGTGTAGCGCTGCAGCCAGGCGCCGATGCTCATCAGCAGGAGCACGGTGGTGCCGAGAGCCCCGACATGGCTCCGGGCCGCCGGCAGGACCTCTACGCCGCGAGCCTGGAGCTGACCGTCGACCTGGACGAAGTCGATCTTGACCGCACCGCGGGCCAGGTAGACGGCCGCGGCGGCGAAGGCACCCAGGACCGTGGTGGTGACCAGCAGGCTGCGGAGGCGCAGGAGCAGGGGCAGCACGAAGACGTAGAAGGAGGCGTCGTTGCCGAAGACCGGGTCGACGTAGCCCATGTCGGTGCGCTGCCAGGCGAGGAGAACCTCCTGCCAGGAGCCCGACGCCGCCAGGCCCGACATGGCCCCGACGAACAGGCCGGCGCCGTTGATCATGGTGCCGATGGGCACACGCTCGACCAGCATGCCGAGGGGGTTCTCCGGCGTGGGGTCGCGGAGGTTGACCACCCGGGGACCCCGAGGGCTCTTCGGCTCGGGGTCGGGGCTGGACGCGAGGGCGTAGCGGGCATTGCCGATGAGGATGCCGGCGCCGATCAGCCCGCCGAGAGCGAACAAGCCGAGGCGCGCCAGCCACAGCGTGCGGAACACCGAGCCGAAGCCGTTGGCGTCGAACCAGGCGGCGTCGGTGACGAGGAACACCGCGGGGCCCAGTCCGAAGACGAGCGCGGCGGCGAGGGCGGCGAGGATCCAGGATCTGGCTTGCATGGCCCGGGTCTAACCGTGCGAGCACGGCCCGGCGGCTGACCGGTCGGGCAGGAGGCCTCCGGGACAGGTTGTCGGGACGGCGAGCGTGGCGCCTGGAGCCTCCTGACACGCTGTCAGGGCCGGTGTCACGGATCGTCAACGAGGAAGCACGGTTCTCGGTCGGATGGTTGGCATGGAGGTCGCACAGGGGAGGGCAGGAGGTAGCGATGATGTTCGGTTGGATGATGGCGGTGGCGTCGGCGGCGTCGGTGGGTGGGGGCGACGAGCAGGTGTGGATGATGCCCGGCGGGGTGGACTGCGATGCGCGGGACGTGCTGGTGGAGGCGGTGGAGGACGAGCTCCTCGACCTCGACGAGGCCCGACGGGTCGCTGCCTGCGGGTACAGCACGGCGCTTCACGGGGATGTGTTGGACGTGTTCGAGGCCTCGCGGAACGGCCTCGAGGCCCACGGGCAGGAACCGGACGCGCTGGCGGTCTATGCGCGGGCCGTCGGGACCATCCGCAGCGGACTGTTGGGGGACGGGGTGCGACTGGCGCTGCAGCAGCAGATCGCCGATGCCCTCGAGGGGGCCGAGCCAGGGCCCTGGCAGGAGGTGATCTTCCTCGTGGCCGCGAGGGAGCCCGGCCCGATGCCCATCGAGGACCCACCGGTGTTCGCCGCGATGCTCCGGCGGGGCGTGGAGGTCGGGCCCGACGGCTCGACGGTGTGGCAGTGGGGCCGTGCGACCGCGCAGTCGGCCTTCTACCTGGCTGTCATGCCGATCGTGAGGGGTCGGGTGGAGAGGGTGCAGCAAGCCCTGGACTCGCGAGAACCTCGACGGGAGCTCGCCGCCCTGGAGGCGGAGTGGACCGAGAGCTGGGCGCCCACCTCTGGCTACGTCCATGTCACCGTGGGGCTCATGGACCACGAGGCGGAGCTGCGTGAGCAGTGGCGCGGGCTCCTCGTCGAGATGTGAGTGAAACTGATGGCCAAAGTGAGTTGGAGGTACATGGCGGGTGGGCGGAGAGGATCCATCCGGTCGGGGGTTGGGGTGTAAGGCGACCCTTCCTCCACCGTTGGGTCGGCGGAGGTTGCTGATGCGCCGCTGGACCCTGACCCTCTTCCTGATGATCGCCGCCGGCATCGCCGTGGCCCTCGCCCCCCGGCTCCTGGCCGCCGTGGGGGTCACGCCCACCCTGGTGATTCCGACCCCACCCCCCGTGGCCCACGACCTGCACGTGGTGGACACCGGCGTTGCCGTCGACGAGCCCGTCCAGACGCACAGGGTGACGGTGGAGCCCGCGCCGGTCGCCGCCATCCCCGAGGTGCCCGTCGCGCCCGTGGTGAAGCCTCCGCCGCCCAGGGGGACGGTGGATCCGGGGCTCCTCATTCCGGAGCTCGACGAGCAGCCGGGGGTCGACTGGACCTCGGTTCCGCCGCCCGTGACGCCCGCGCCGGATCCGACCTTCTGGGACGATTGTCCTGGATGTGGCATGGGATGAGGTCGGCAGCAGGGACTTTCCCGCGGCTCTCGTGGTATTCACCCGCATGCTGCTGCTCGCGAGCCTTCTGCTGACCCCTTCCCAGGCCAAGCCACTCGGCTGGCTGCTCAACGGCGCCTCCAAGGTCGAGCTCGACACGGCGACCGACCTCACCCTCTACCGAGGGCCGGAGACTCAGCACCTCCCCGCGGTCGCTGTGAAGGTGCCGGTCCCCGACCAGGAGGAGCTGCGGAGCACCCTCGCGGTCGTGGACCTCGCTGGCGGATGGTCGACCATGACCCTGGAGGCCGCCAACAGCCTCGGGGTTCCCTGGGAGTGGGACCTCGTCCGCGGTGCGTGGCACCGTCTGGCGACCCTCGAGCGGGTGGAGGCCGGCAACCTGATCCTCCACGACGTGCACGTGGAGGTGGTCACCGAGGGGCCTGCCGGCTTCGTGCTGGGGGTGCCGACCCTCGGTCGCATCGGCGTGGCCGTGCTTCCCTCCAAGGGGAAGGTGCGGGTCGCTCCCGACAAGGAGACCGATGGGCTGCTCCGGAGCATCGCCGATCCCATCGACGTGACGGCGCAGCCGAGCGGGTCCTGGACCGACCACGGCACCAGCTTCCGGGGCAACGGGGTGACCCTGAGGGTCCCCGGCGCCCTCCGCTGGGGGGCCGCGGTGTCCGAGGGCACCTTCCACGTGCGCACGGCCCAGCCGTCCAGCCGGGTGGCCCGCTCCACCCGCCTGCCGCCCTCCAAGCGCCGGGCGGGTCGGCCGTACCACGACGTGGAGGCGCGGCTCGGAGATGCCTGGCTCGACCACACGTGGATCCTGGAGACGGAGGAGCTGTCGGACCCGGATGAGCTCTTCGCGGCAGCCCTCGGCTACGACGTTCTCTACGGCCTCGACATCGCGGTGGCCGGCGATCGGATGGCCTTCGCCAAGGCCTCCCAGGTCACCTACACCCCGGCGAGGGTCGTGGCGGTGGAGATGGCCCGGGAGCGGTTCCAGCAGGAGGAGAAGCGTCGCCCGACGGAGGCCCCCGTGGAGGGGCGGGTGCAGATCGGCTTCGACGGGCCCACGAAGGAGGAGTTCCCGCCCCTGGGAGACCCGGGCGACCCGGTCATCCGGGACCGGAACCTCGACCTGGCGGACACGCTGTGGGCCGCCGGGAAGCTGGACGACGCGCTTCCCTACTACCTGGCGGCCTCCCAGCACGCCGGGGACCACTGCCTCACCCACCTGCGCCTCGCCCAGCGGCGCCTTGCCTGGTCCGGCACGCGGCAGTCCCAGTCCTTCGTGGTCGACCTCATCCGCCAGCCCCTGGAGCGCAGCGGCTACCAGTGGAACACCTGGCTCTCCCTCGACGAGTCGACCCGTCAGGCCATCGCCAAGGGGCAGGAGCTCCCCGACGCCCAGGTCCAGGTCTACCAGCCCCTGGAGTGTCAGCAGTCCTGGGGGCTGCTCGTCGCGGCGCTGCACCGCCAGGGGAACGTCGAGCAGGGCGACGAGGTGGCGGCACGATTCCGGGGGCACGACCCCGCCGTGGACTACGCCCGGGGCCTCCGCTACCTCGCCAAGGGGGAGGCCGGGAGCGCCGAGCCCCTGGTGGCCGGCGCTGGCAACGAGGCAGGGATCCCCAAGGTCGACGCCCTCACGGCCCTGGTGCTGGCCACCACGGCCAACTCGGCGGACCGGACCAAGGCCGTGGCCAAGGACCTTCCCCAGTACAGCTCGGACCACGAGCTGACGACGGCCTTCGCTGCCCTCGAGGCTGGCCGGGCCATTCGGGACCCCGAGGGGGTCTCCCGAGCCCTTCGCCGCGCCGACAACCGGTGGTTCCCGGGCCTGCTGGTGGTGTCGATCGCTCTGAAGGAGCCGCCTCCCGAGTGGGACGAGCGCCTGGCGCACCGCCTCGCGGACTCCCCACAGGTGGAAGCGTGGCGGGCCGTGCACCAGGCTCTCTCGGGCGACACCGAGGCCGCGGTCGCGACCCTGAAGGAGCACCGGGCGCCGGCGATCGCCGACTGGTGGACGGCGAAGGCCGTGGTGGCATGGCTCGCGGGCGACGAGGCTGGACGGACCGAGGCACTGGAGGAGCTGCACCTTCGGTTCCCGCTGCTGCCCGGCGGCGACATGGGCACCCTCCCCGTGGCCGGCGCGGACACGCCGAAGCCGTAGCGGCGTCAAAGGCCGCGCGGCCCTGGGTTACCCTCGGGGCGCCGCTTCGGAGGCCGTCGTGCGGCTGTTGCTGGACCATGGACACATCGACCTGGAGGATGGCGAGGTCGTCGTCGAGGGCGAGGCGCGGTCGCTGTCGGGGACCGAAGTGCGGCTGCTGCGCTACCTCGCAGACCACGGGGACCGGCCGGTCGCCCAGGAGGAGCTCCTGGAGGAGGTGTGGGGCTACGCGGCCACGGTCCAGAGTCGCACGGTGCGGACGACGGTGGGTCGGGTTCGCCAGAAGATCGAGAGGGACGCCAAGGACCCGCAGCACCTGATCACCGAGTACGGCGAGGGGTACCGGCTGGTGGTCCGGGCTCAGGTGGAGCCCTCCGCCACGTCGGGACGTCCCGATGGCTTCGTGGGGCGGGCGGAGGAGCTCGGTCGGCTGGACGCCGCGCTGGCCCGCCATCGGTGGGTCACGGTCGTGGGCCCGGGCGGCATCGGGAAGACGCGCCTCGCCACGGCCTGGGCCGGTCGACAGGCCCTCCCGGTCACGCTGCTGGAGGCCCATGGGCTGGGTCGCGCGGCGGAGCTGGTGGCGGCGGCGGCCCGGCGGCTCGGGGTGACGGCGTCGAGAGATGCCGACGAGCAGGTCGTGCAGGCCCTGGCGGCCCGTGGACCGGCCCTGTGGATCGTCGACAACCTGGAGTCGGTGGACGACCCTGGCCCGGTGCTGCGGCAGTGGCTGCACGGCGCGCCCGAGCTGCGGCTGCTGGCCACGTCGCGGACCCCCTTGGACGTGGTGGGGGAGGCGGTGCTGGAGCTCGGCCCCCTGGCCGACGACGACGCGCGCGACTTGCTGGTCGACCGCCTGGTCCAGGCGCGCCTCGCCACGCCCCCAGACCCGTCGGACCCGGCCATCGAGGCCCTGGTCGAGGGCCTGGAGGGCATGCCCCTCGGCCTGGAGCTGGTCGCGGCGTGGGCCGATGTGCTCCCCCTCGGTGAGCTGGCGCGGCGTCTGGCCCCCGAGCTGGTGGCCGACGACCGGCACGATGGACCGGCCCGTCACAGCAGCCTCGCGGCCGCCGTGGAGGGCTCCTGGAGCCTCCTCGACGAGCGCGACCAGGACGCGCTCGTGCAGGCCTGTGCTTTCGTGGGCGGGGCGGCCCTGGGGGACCTCGAGGCGGTGGTCGGGCCGGCGGCGCTCCGGTCGGTGCGGACGCTCCGACGCTCGTCGCTCCTGCGCCTCGAGGGGGTTCGCTACCGGGTGCTGGAGCCGATTCGGCAGGAAGTGGCTCGCCGCGCGGCCGATGGCTTCGACGCGGCCCGTCGTCACCACCGGGATCACTTCGCCTCGGTGGCCTCGTGGATCGGCCAACACACCTTCGACCCCCGGCGCGACGAGGCACTGAAGCGGTACCACGACGAGCATGCCAACCTGCACACCGCCCTGAGCCACGCCACCGGGAGCGCTCCGGTCGTGGCGGAGGGCATGGTCCTCGACCTCGACGGGCTGGCGAACGGGGAGGTGGGCTGGGGCGACGTGCTCGGGCGCGTGGTCTCGAGCACCGAGGCTGGCTCCAGGCTGCGGGTCGCGCGGGCGTCGGCGCTGCGACTGGAGGGTTCCATCGAGGAGGCGGAGGCCCTGCTGATGACGGTCCTCGACGCCGACGACTCCAGCGGGGGCCTGGCCCTGGAGGAGCTCGCCCGCTGTGCCTTCCTGACTGACCGCGCCGAGGAGGCGGAGGCCCACGTCGCGCGGGGTCTCGCGGGTGCGACGGATGGTCGGCTACGGGGTCGCCTGCTCCGAAGCCGCGCCATGCTCGCCCGGCGTCGAGGGGCGATGGACGAGGCCCTCGCTGTGTTCGAGGAGGCGGCGCGAGGCCTGGATGCCGCCCACTGCCGCCTGGAGGCCGCGCTGTGCCGCGCGGACCTCGCGGAGCTGCTGGGGGAGCGCGGGCAGGCCGAGCGGGCCGAGACGCTCCTCCGTGTGGCGGCCCGCGACGTGGAGGCGGAGAAGCGACCGGCGGCGCGGGCCAGCGTGCTCCTTCGCCTGGGGGCGGTGGTGCACGACCGGGACCCAGACGAGGGACGCCGCTGCCTGGAGGCGGCCGCGGACCTTGCGGCGCGGTCCGGGCGTCCTCGCTTCGCGGCCCATGCCCGCTGGCGCATCGCGACCTGGGCCCTCGACGCGGGCCGGGCGGCCGCCGCAGAGGCCGAGCTGCGGTCGCTCCTCGTGGACACCGAGGGGCTGGGGGACCCTGCGTTCACCGCCACTCTCTGGGCCAACCTCGGGTGTGCCCTGTCCGACCAGGGAGACCACGACGGGGCCCGTCGGTGCTTCGATCAGGCCCTGGGCGATGCCCGCCCGACGTCCATCTACCAAGGCTGGAACCTGCTGTTCGCGGGTCTTGCCGCCCTGCGTGCGGGCGAGCGGGAGCGGGGAGAGCGCTGCCTCCGTGTCCTGGCCGACGACCCGTCGCTCCGGGCGGCGCCGGGTCTGTGCCTCGCGGCCCACGTGCTGGGGGAGGACGACGCTCCGACGCCACCCCACGCGTCGGGGCGGGCGGCGGTGCAGGCGCTGGCGGGCCAGCCCACGGAGGTGGAGAGCTGGCTGGTGCGGGTCCTGGGGGAGCTCGGAGGGGCGTAGGAGCTCTCAGGCCGCCTCGGACCTGCTGGTCGTCGGAAGGGTCAGGGTGAAGGTGCTTCCCGACCCCTCGTGGCTGTCCACTGTGAGGTCGCCTCCCTGCTCCAGGGCCAGGTGCCGCGAGATGGCGAGCCCCAGCCCACTCCCGCCGATCTCCGGGGACGCGGAGAGCCGATCGAAGGGAACGAACAGGCGACTCATGGACTCGGCGGGGATCCCGGGGCCGTCGTCGGTCACCGCCACCGCCACGAAGGCTCCCTCCCGTCGCGCCTGCAGCGTGACCTTGGCGCCCCGAGCGTACTTCCCGGCGTTGGTCAGGAGGTTCACCAGGATCTGGGAGGTGCGGGTGGGGTCGGCCCAAGCTTCGAGGAGGTCGTCGTTCGCGACCTCCAGCACGAGATCGCAGTCCGTGAGGTGGGCGCGAGACAGGTCCACGGCGCCGTGGCACAGCGTGCCCACGTCGCAGGTGTGGGGCTGGCAGCTCAGGGCGCCGTCCGCGATGGTGGCCATGTCGAGGAGATCGTCGACGATGCGACCGAGGTGGTCGGCGGCCCGTCGGATGCGATGCAGGTCGTCGTGGAAGCAGGGAGGTAGGTCCTCCAGCAGCAGCTCCCCGTAGCCGGCGACGGAGGTGAGGGGCGTGCGCACGTCGTGGCTCATCCGGGCGAGGAACTGCGTGCGTGCGGCCTCGGCGGCCTCGGCCGCGCGCTTCCCCGCCTCCGCGGCCCGGGCCTCGGCGGCCAGCTGGATCCTGAGCACCTGTCGGTGGTGCCCGATGCCGACGAGGGCCCCCGCGGAGAACAGGACCGCGACGAAGGGGAAGAGGGAGCCCACGAGATCCCCGGTGACCCCGTACCGTCCGGCGTAGCCTGCGCCTACCAGCGTGCAGATGGCCGTCAACAGAACACCCAGCTGGCGAGGCGGGAACAGCAGGGCGGCCACCACACAGACGAAGACGGCGTACGGAGCGATGTCGGTGATGTGTGGCAGCAGCACCAGGGAGGCGCCGATCATCCCGGCTCCCCCCAAGAGCAGAACGAGGATGCCGGCGGTCGGGCGGCGCAGGTAGCCGAGCAGGGCCGTGGCCGCGGCGAGGCCCAGGGAGGGGATCAGCTGCTCCCAAGGTCCTCGAATGCCCACCAGCTCGCTCGCTCCCCCCTGGACGAGGATGAACACGGCCGACATGCCGCCGGCGATCATCACGCCGCGGGGACCCAGCAGGCCCCGGCCGACCTGCGCGAGCCCCTCCAGCTCTGCGGGGGCGTCGTGGGTCGAGGCCTCCGCCCGGGGAAGGGTGTCCGAGCTCGTGACCTCCTGCCGAGCAGCCTCCAGGACGGCGTCGAGATGGGCGAGGAGCTCTGTACCGGTGTCGTGGATGCGGCGCAGGAGCTCGGGGGCCTCGTCGCAGTCGTCGCCGACCTCCTCCTCGAGGAGCTCGGAGTAGCCGATGATGGCGTTGAGGGGGGTGCGGAGCTCGTGGCTCATGTTGGCGAGGAATCGCGTCTTGGCCTCCATGGCCTCGATGGCGGCATCCCTGGCCCTCTGGGCGCGGCGCGCGACCTCCAGTAGCCGCGCCGCCACGTCTCGGTGCTGTCGGTCGAGGAGGTACAGGGCGGCGACGAAGCCCATGGTGCCGACGACGATGTTGACGAGGCCCAGGAGGGGCTGGTCTCCGCCGAAGCCGAGGCTGATGCGGACCCCTCGACTGAGGGCTCCGGCCACGAGGAGGCCGACCCCCATCGTCGCAAAGGCGCGGGGTCCGAGCAGCAGGGAGGCGAGGACCACGGCCGCGGTGAGGAACTCGAGGGCGTAGCGAGATCCCGGGTTCACGGCGTGGGCAGCGAGGACGACCATGGCGATGAAGCCAAGCAGGGCCGTGCTCCATGCGCTGGCGGAGCCCCAGCGGTCCGCGAGGAGCAGGCCGGCGGTGGCCAGCGCATGGACAGCGACCAGCAGCCCGAGCTGAAAGGCCCCGTAGTTCCCGACCAGGCTGCCCGTCACCAGGAGCACGGTCGCCATCACCGCCACCAGACTCGCGACGAGCTGGAAGGACTTGCGCTGCTGACGCTGGCGAAGAGTGGTGGGCATGGCTCTGGCTGCTCATCGACCCGATGGACCTCCCACTTCAGCGGCAAACGAACGGGGGCGACGATGCGCCCTCAGTTCTTGGAGACGCTCCGCGATCGGGTGAGCGTCCGGTGGGCCGGGTCGAGGATCACCTTTGCGGTGCGTCGGTAGTCCCCGTCGACCTCCACCCGCCCGACCCCGTCGCGGACGGTGACCGGCACGACCTTCTTGCTGTAGTCCCCCTGGACCACCACGGGGATGTCGAAGGTGCCGAAGGGCACGTCGCTCTTGACCTCGATGATCAACACGGTGGGGGTGCTGCGCCAGGTCAGGTCGACGGAGGGAAGGATCCCCTGGTGGACCCAGAAGTCGAAGAAGTCGTCGAGGTCCTGGCCGCTGGCCTCCTCGAGGTAGTGCTTGAGCCGCGCGTTGGTGACGGGCTCGCCGGGGTGCTCCGCCAGCATCTGGGAGAGACCACCGAAGAAGGCCTCGGTGCCGACGCGGGGCCGCAGCATGTTCAGCATCACGAAGGGGCCGAGTCGGTAGACGACCTGACCGCGGTTGCCTCCGACGAAGGCCTCCTCGAGGCTGGCGGATCCCCGGATGTCGGCCCACCACTCGGTGCCCTCGGCCCGCTTGCGGTTCTCCTCGAGCTCGTCGACGCAGGGCTCGACCCGCTCGTTGGCCTTGGCGACGTACATGCAGCTGAACACCTCGGCGAAGGTCTCGATCATCCAGCGGTCGTCGAGGGAGGCGGGCTGGGCCATCTGCCCCCACCACTGGTGGGCGACCTCGTGGGCGAAGGTGCCCCGCCCCTGGTCCTCGGCCATGGAGCCGCGCCCGACCGTGGTCTTCAGCATCTTCTGCATGAGCTGCATGCCGTGGGGAGCGACCCAGGTGTAGTGGTCGATCGCCGAGGGCCCCTCGACGATGTCGTACTCGCCGAGGGTGTACGGAGGAAGGTACCGGGCCATGTAGGCCATGGCTGCCCGTGCCTCGACCGCCATGGCCTGGAGCTGCTTGTTGTCGGCGTTCAGCAGGTGGACGTGGACCTTGGGCATCCCCTTGCGGGCCGGGAACTCCTTGTGGTCGTACTTGCCGACGACGACGTTGGGGTAGCGGCCGTTGACCACCTCGCCGGTGTGGAGGAGTCGCCAGCCGTCGACCTCCTCGACCCGCTCGACGGGGCCCGACACAGCCGCCGTGAAGGGGCTGTCGACGGGGAGGCCCACCGTGAGCTGGTAGTCCCAGGAGGGGTATCGGCCGTCGAGGGATGGCAGGAAGCGCTGCAGGCCGCTGCTGTTGCCCAGGTTCTGGTACGTGTTGACGCCGTCGAGGGCGGCCAGGGTCGCGGCGGGCCAGGTGTCCTTCCACTGCAGGTCGACCTCGACCTCGTCGCCGGGCATCAGGGGCTCGGGGAAGACGAGGCGGACCTGCTGGCGGGACCGCTCCAGCTCGTCGAGCTGCTCCCACTTCTTTTCCTTGTCCCGCCCCTTGGGCTTGGGTCTGGGCTCGGGCTCGGGCTCGGGCTTGGGCTTGGGCTGTGCCTCTCGCTGGCTGTCCTCCCGGGTGACCTGCTCGGGGCGGGCCAGGACCGTGCCGTCGGGGAGGCTGGCGGTCACCCACTCGAAGCTGTCGTCCTTCGCCTCGACGCGGGGGACCTGGATCCAGGCGAAGGAGGTGGGTCGTGTGGCTCGGAAGCGGAGGCGCTCGGTGACCTCCACCTCCATGTGCATCTCGTTGCGAGGCGGGTGGACCAGCATCCGCACATCGGCGTGGACGGGCTCCAGGGACAGGCCGCTCCTCGGCGCCGAGGTGGGGTCGCTCGGATCGCTCGATGGCATGGGGATGCCGCTGACGCGGATGCCTCGGGCGTAGCCCTGTGGGGTGACCCCGACAGCGAGGACCTCGCTCGCCCAGCCCTCGGTGCGCTGGCCCAGCCGGTCGACGTGGGCGAGCCAGCGGTCCTGCTGGGTGGGCTGCTCGCTCACCCGGGCGTACCGGTCGGCGGTGTGGACGTCGAGGAGCCAGCTCGCCGGGCCCTCCGCGCCCATGTCGGAGAGCAGGCGGTCCTCGGCGATCTGCATGGCCCAGTCGTCGGCCAGGCCGCCCCACATCGCGAGGCGGGCGTCGAGGAGCTCCTTCGCCCGTGGGCCGAGGAGGGGGGGACGGGAGCCGTAGACGACGATGTCGTAGGGGTCGGCGTCGGGAGCGTCGTCGCCGAGAAAACGCGCGTCGAGGGCGGGGTCGGTGCTGAGGAACAGGCCCTCGCTGGCCGTGGTGGTGAAGGGCTTGCGCTGGCGGGCGACCTCGAGCATGGCCGCGTGGTCGGCGTCGGCGTACATCACCTGCCGGCTGGCGAGCTCGATGGCGTCGGACTTCCGGGGCAGCTCCACCGCGACCTCTCCCTTCCCGTCGAGCCACACGAAGCCCACGAGCTCACGGTCGCCGCGGTCGGCGGGGCTCGGGAGCTGGGCGTCGGGGTCGCCCTCGCGCAGCTTACGGAGGAGCTCCTGAGCGTCGCGGTCCCACGCGCCGGCGAAGTGACCGGAGAACACCGGCACCATCACCCCCTCGGTGAGGCGCACGGTCATGGTTCCGCGCTGGATCTCGATGGGCTCGTCGATGGTCCGGTAGAGGCTCGGCTCCACCTCCAGGTCGTCCATGGAGCGGATGCGGTCGTCGGCCTGTTCGGGGGTCAGGGCGAGGGCGAGGGACAACAGTGGCAGCACGGATCCTCCGAGGTTCCGGAGGGTACCCCGGGCGGGCTTCGGATACCCGTGGTGGGCACGGAGGAGGTGGCATGAGGGTATCGGTGCGGAACGACGAGCGGGAGCGGCTCGTCGAGCTGTTGAGGGGCGGCTCCCGCATCGTGGGGCTGGACGTCGTGGAGGGGCTGCCGTTGCTTCACCTGGAGCGGCAACCTGGCTGGACGCTCGCGCCGGTCCCGCCGGTCCCCGCCCTGCCGGTACGGATCGAGCGCCTGGAGCCCCCGCTGTCGACGACCGTGGTGGAGGGCATCGAGGCCGTGCATCGCGCGGTGTTCGGCGAGGAGCCGGGTGAGACCTACCCGTGGCTGCAGCAGCGGCCGGGGGCGACCTGCTTCGTGGCCTGGCACGAGGGGCAGGTGGTGGGCTTCAAGTTCGGTGCCGAGCTGAACCCGCAGCAGCACCACAGCCACGAGGGTGGCGTGCTGCCTGCGTTCCGACGGCGTGGGGTGGCACGGGCCCTGATGACGGCCCAGCACGACTGGGCGTGCTCGTGGGGGGCCACGGCGGTCACCACGAACACGATGAACGACCTGGTCCCGATGCTGCTGCTGAACCTGTCGGTGGGCTTCGACGTGATGGGGGTGGAGGCGCGGGATGGCCAGACCAAGCTGCGTCTCCGGAAGCAGCTGGGGACGTCGACCCGCACTAGTTGAAAACCGCTTTCAATACGACATAACCGGGGAATTCGACTATCCTTGGCGCCGCCTGACCCCCTGGAGTCCCTATGCGGTGCCTGCTTCCCCTCGTCCTCCTCGCTGCGTGTGGCGGCGACACCGACCCCGCTACGAAGACCGACTCCGGGCCCACGCAGGACTCCGGCCTGCCCACCACCGGCGACGACGATGACGACGTGGTCGACACCCAGGACGGCTGGCTCGACGGCTCGCTGTGCTACGCCCGCAACGTCTTCGAGGTGAACTGCGTCACGGGCTGCCACAGCACCATCGTGGCGGAGGGTGGCCTCAACCTGGAGACCGATCCCTACGGGGCCACGGTGGGCAAGCTGTCGACCATCCCGGGCGTCCAGCTGGTGGTGCCGGGGCAGCCCGAGAACTCCCTGCTCTACCGCAAGATGACCGGGGACCTCGGCGCCGACGAGGGTGCCGTGATGCCCCCCGACGGTGTGCTTCCGGACTTCCTGATCGAGCCGGTGCGGGTGTGGATCGCGCAGGGGGCACCCAACGACTGTGACGTCGATGACGTCGTGGAGCAGACCACCACCACGGCGACCACCGATGCGCCCTACCACCCCAACGGCTGGGCGGCGGCGGACCAGCACGGTCTGGCGGCCAACCTCCAGACCGATGGCGACTGCCGGAGCTGCCACGGCGTGGCCCTCGACGGCGGTGTGGCCAACGTGAGCTGCGACACCTGCCACCAGGCGGGCTGGCAGACGGACTGCACGTTCTGCCACGGCGGCACCGAGAACACCACGGGCGCTCCCCCCGAGGACATCGACAACGCCACGGCCAACATCTCCTTCCCGTCCCACTCCGCTCACGTCGACGGCGACGACCACCAGACGTACGACTGCGTCCAGTGCCACCGAAAGCCGGTCGACGTGCTCACGCCGGGTCATGTGTTCGGGGACTTCACCCCCGGCTACGGCGAGATGTACTACGGCTTCGGGCTGTCGCCGGTCGCCACGTACCAGGGCGGCTCCTGCAGCAACACCTACTGCCACGGCGACGGCTACAACACGCTGGGCACGGCCTACACCAACGACGGTCCCAAGGCCTGCTACGACTGCCACGCCGATGCGAACCAGGGCGACCTGGGCCAGATGTCCGGCGACCACGAGCTGCACGTCGACGAGGGGCTTCCCTGCTCCGACTGCCACGGCAACGTGGTCGACGTGAACCAGACGGTCATCACGCCGAGCGACCACGTCAACGGGAACAAGGACTACGACCTGGGCGGCGTGACCTACGCGGGCGGCACCTGCAACGGCCTGTGCCACAACCACAACCACAACAACGACGACTGGTAGGATGAGCCTCCGCTCTGGAGGTCTCGTGACTCGGTTCGACGTACGGCTGGCTGCGCAGGTGGCGCTGGTTCTCGCTGCCTGCTCGGGGGGAGAGCCGGACCCGGAGCTGTGGTGCGACGGGGAGCTTCCGGAGGACTTCGAGATCCAGGACGGCTACGTCGTGGTGCCCTTCGGAGAGGACTGTCCGGCCCCGGAGGACGTGGGCTCGGGGCTGAACGGCTTCGGGTGTCCGGGCCCCACGTTCCAGGGCGAGGTCTGCTCCTTCGTGGAGCGGCACGACGAGCAGCAGCAGACGGTCTACGGCGGATTCACGGACATCGATCCCGGGACCCCCTACGCCGGCGACTACGGGCAGGAGGGCGACGTCTGCGTGTACACAGGGGTCTTCGAGCCGGACACGAGCGGGGCGGTGTGTGGGCGCCCGATGCTGGCGGACGGGGCGCCGGTGCTGGCAGAGACGGCGTCTCGGGCGGACTGGCTGGGGGCGCTGCGTCCCGATCCGACGGGGCTGAGCGAGGCCGATCGGGAGGCGGTCGGTGCCTACTGGCTGGAGGCGGCCCGGATGGAGCATGCCTCGGTGGCCTCCTTCGCGCGGTTAACCCTAGAGCTGGTGCGCTTCGGCGCGCCTCCCGAGCTGCTCATCGGGGCGCAGCAGGCGGGTCTCGACGAGGTGGAGCACGCGCGGGTCTGCTTTGCCCTGGCGAGCGGGTACCTGGGCCTGGATGTGGGGCCGGGGCCGATGGGGCTCGATGGGGCGGCCGAGCTGGCGTCGTCGAAGAAGGACTTCGCCGAGGCGGTGCTGCGGGAGGGCTGCGTGGGGGAGACCCTGGCGGTCCTGGATGCGGCGGCGCGGCTGGTGGAGACGACGGACCCGGCCGCGCGGGCGGTCCTGGAGGCGGTCGTGGAGGACGAGGGCCGTCATGCGGCTCTGGCGTGGAAGACGCTGGCCTGGCTCCTCGAGGAGGACGCGGCGCTGCGGGGGCACCTCGAGGAGGTGCTGGCCACGCTGCGTCCCGGGCTCGGGGGGGAGGATGGGGCGGTGGCGACGAGCCACGGGCTGCTCTCGGATCGACGGCGGCAGGCGGTGCTGCGGGACGGCTTCGACCGGGTGGTGATGCCGTCCTGGCGGGAGCTACCCCTTCCGCTCTGACCCCCGTGGAGGCCCACGGGGACCGGGTCGGGTGCTACCCCTTCCGCTCTGACCCCTACAGGGGGCTGGTCAGGTGGATGCGGCCGCCGACGGTGACAGCGACCTCGGCGGCCCCGGCGGGGGGCTCCCAGCTGGCGCCGGTGCCGGTGGCGACGATGTTGCCGGCGGCGTCGAGGGCGGTCCACTCCCGCAGCGGCTCGCCGCAGTCGAAGCCCTCACCGGGGGCCAGCAGGTGGCCATCGATGCCACGCTCGATGCGGGCGGTGACCTGCGGCGCGGGGGGCGGGCTGGGCTGCTGGCCGAAGAAGGCCGGCTCGACGGTGTCGTCCCGCCAGTCGCAGTGGACGTGGGTGGTGTAGGTCAGCGCGAAGCCCGCTCCGTGGCGGTTGCAGGCGTCGTGGAGGGCAGAGAGGCTGACGCTGACCGGGTCGAGGTCGAAGGCGTCGCCGTACTGGTGGCGGGACAGCACGGCCCCGCCCACGCTCTCGTTGTAGCCGGGGTTGCGGTAGCCGCTGTTGACCGAGATGGGCCCCAGCTCGTTCCGCAGGTCCTGGAGGCGCTCGACGGCGTGGACCTGGAGCACGGCCCAGTCCCCCTTCCAGGCCTGGACGAGCTCGTCCCGGGTGAAGTTGGGGGCGACCTTCGTGTCGGCAGGGATGTCGTCGACGTACAGGTAGGCGGTGGGCTCGGGGTAGCGTGCGTCGGAGCTCGAGGGGTAGGCGTAGTCGATCCCCTGGCTCCCGGCGGGGTCGAGCTCGACACACACGTCGTAGGCCTCGTTGGCGCCGGGGTAGCAGACCTCGTTGACGACGGGCTCGGGCTCCACCTCCTCTTCCTCTTCCAGGGCGAAGGGATGCTCCTGGATGGACGTGGCCACGCACCCGTCGACGTCGACGGCGGCCAGCCGCCAGGTCACGCCGTCCTCCGCGGCGTCGACCGGAACCACGAAGGTGGCGGTACCGTCGCTGTCTGCGACCTCGGTGCCGAGGAGCATGGGGCTGTCGAGGTCGACGTCGAAGCCGCAGCCCGTCACGTCGTAGAGGCCGCCAGCGGTGGACTGGAGCAGGTGCACGGTGTTGCCGGGGTCCAGATGGCGGACGACCCAGGTGTTGTCGGCGTCTGCCAGGCCCGGCACGGGCGCGTCGAGGGCCGGCTCGAGGGGAATGGCCGGGGCGTCGTGGGTGAGGGCGTCGATCTCGGACCACAGGACGGGGTCGGTGTTGTCGTAGGTCAGGGCCCAGAAGCCGACGCCGCCGAGGCCCTCGTCACGGGCCCAGGCGATCTTGTCGGCGATGGTGGCGGCGTCGTCCCAGAAGACCTGCTCCTTGCTCGACGGGAAGCTGTAGACCGTCGCGGACTCGGCGTGGACGTTGCGGCCGTGGTCGATGCCGATCTCGATGGCCTCGGTGTAGACCTCGGACCAGGAGCCGCCCGTGCGGGTGCCGGGGATGTCGTTGTTGGTGGTGTTCCAGCCTCGTCCGTACAGGGGCAGGCCGAGGATGAGGTCCTCGTCGAGGGCGCCGCTGCCGCGGTAGTCGTCGAGGGTCCACTGCAGGTCGATGATGCCGAAGTCCTGGCCCTCGAGGGGGGCGACGGGACCGGGGTTGCCGCCGGACCAGCTGTAGTCGTAGGCCATGATGAACAGGCCGTCGCTGGCGGCCTGGAGCTCGTCGTAGTCGTAGCTGCCGTTCCAGTCGGCGGCGGGCGTGGCGAGGGTGACCTCTCCGACCTCGGCCTTGAGGTCCCGCACGAAGGTGACCAGCTCGGCCTTGAGGTGGTAGTCCATGCCCTCGAAGTCGACGTTGACGCCGTCAGCGCCTGCGTCGTTCACGAGACGCGCGAGGTTGGCGATGGCGGTGGCGCGGCGGGAGCTGCTTCCCAGCACGCTGTTCATGGTGCTGTCGCTGAAGGAGGTCACGCACAGGTGGACCTTCACGCCGTAGGGCTGGGCCAGGGTCAGCGCCTCGTCGACGTTGTCCCACCAGTAGTTCTCGTCGGCGAGGCTGCCGTCGCTGTTCAGGGTGACGCTGAAGATGGCGACGTCGGTGAGCTGGTCCCAGGGGAGGGTGTCGACGGGGTCGCCCCAGTGGGGCCAGAAGCCGTAGACATCGATGTCCGGCACGTCGCCGGGGGCACGCATCGGGACGTAGCCGGAGGACCGGTCGACGACATCGTGCTCCTCGATGCCCTCCATCAGATCGACGGCGTTGCTGTGGGGCATCCACTGCTGCTCGGTCGAGCCCAGCAGGGGCTCGGGGGTGCAGGCGGACAGGGCGAGGGCGAGAACGAAGAATCGGTGGAACATGGTCGGCAGAGGCCTCCTCGGGCCCCCGTCGAGCAACCCTCGATCCATCGGACCGAGGGGGATTCTTCGGTAGGTTGCGGCAAAGGTGCCGCAGTTTCTGCGGGCGGGCGTGGCCCGCCGGCCACGGGGCTACTCGCAGATCTCGAACGGGATGTTGCAGGTCTGGCCCTTGGGGCAGTCCTGGTCGCGGGTGCACGGGGTGAACCCGTCGACGTCGACGCTCGGATCAGGCTGCTGCGGGGAGGCGACCACGAACTCGAGGCAGCCATCGCCGGGCACGTCGATGGAGTCGATGGTGCGGCGGGTGATGACGGCGTTGGGGAAGCCGGTGACGCCGCTGTTGATGAGCTGGGAGAGCAGCGAGGCGGGCACGGTGCCCTCGCCGTCGTCCTCGAAGCTGCAGTACATGCTGATGGGCGTGGTGCCGTGCTGGTCGATGGTGAGGCGCATGAACACCTCGGAGCGCACGGGGCTGGTGCCGGCCTCGGTCCACTGGATGACGAAGTCGTTGCCGTCGATCAGCGTCCACTCGGTGTTGGACAGCACGAGCGGTGCCACGCCGACGCCGTGCATCTCGATGTCGCCGAAGGCGCCGTTCTCGTGGGTGCGGAGCTCGACGAGGTCACCCTCGACGAACGCAGGGTGGCTGATGCTGGTGTCGAAGTACTGGGTGCCGGGCTCCACCGGACGCATCACGACATCGTCGCCCAGGCCGCCGACCGTGACCACGCCCAGGTCCTGGGCCTCGGGGTAGGGGATGCACTCGCCATCGAAGTCGCAGGTCTCGCCCCCCTGGCAGGTCGGGTCACAGAAGGGGTTGTTGCGCTTCAGGAGCACGCACTCCCCATCCTCCCCGACGTTCTCCAGGTTGGTGATCGGGACGACGCCGTCGAGGGCGCTCCCCGAGACGATGCTGTAGCCGTCGCCGTCGTAGACCTCGACGACGAAGGTGCCGTACTTGTTGGCCAGCTCACAGGCGCCGCCCAGCGGGACGGTGGCAGGGTCGCCCGTGACGGCGGGGACCACGAAGGTCTCGCCGGTGTCGGAGTCCGAAGCGGTGTCGGTGTCGGTGTCGGCGTCGGAGTCGGCATCCACGTCGGTGTCGGTGTCGGTGTCCGAGTCGGTGTCGGCGTCGGTGTCGGTGTCGGACGTCTTGGTGGGTTCGTCGTCGTCGCCACCGCCGCCAGAGCAGGCGCCGAGGAGCAGGACGAGAGCAAGGGTATGGCGCATGGGGAGAGTCTCCTGGAATCCTGCACCGTACCGTGCAGCGGGGCCGTTGGCCGGTTGGGTTCCGCCCTCTAGGGGGCGAGGATGTGGGGCTTGCCGGGAATGCCCGGAGTGACGGCGAAGAGCCGGCCCCGGTCGCGGTCGGCCACGTAGAGGGTGTCGGGGTCGGTGCCGCCGGTGCCGGTTCCCCAGCGAAGGTTGGGGATCCAGAAGGAGTCGAGGGTGACGACCTCCCCCTGGCGGGTGCCGTCGGCGCTCACCCGGTAGATCTTCCCGGTGGTGAACTCGGTGATGTAGACGTTGCCGCAGATGTCGACGTTGATGCCGTCGAAGCCGCCGTCCCGGTTCTTCGGGTCGTAGAAGGTCCGGTAGGGAAGCCAGCCGTCGCCCTTGGGGTCGCGGTCGACGGCGTAGATCTTCCCGCCGCCGAAGGAGCCGACGTAGATGGTCTGCCCGTCCGGAGAGAGGATGACGCCGTTGGGCTCCCTCAGGCCCTGGGCGATGACCTCGACGTCGGTGGGGTCGTAGGCATTGACGCGGATGACACGGTCGCCGCTGTTCTCGCCGATGTAGACGTTGTCGTCCTCGTCGACCTCGAGGCCGTTGGGGTAGGCGAGGCCGGAGAGGATGACCTCCTTGCCGCCGGTCACCGCGTCGACGAGCACGATGGACCCGGTGGACACGTCGGCCACGACGAAGTCGCCGGTCTTGAGGACGCGGGTTCCCGCGGCCCCGTTGGACACGCTGGGGGAGATGAACTTGGTGTTTCCGTAGAAGTCCTTGCCCCGCAGGTTGCTGCTCTGGATCGAGACGACGTAGCCGTCGGCGTCGAAGTCGAAGTCCTCGGCGGTGGAGAAGTCCGCCAGCTCCGCGAGGTTGGTGGGCGTCTTGGGCCACGGGGCGGTGCAGTCGAAGCCCTCGGCGGTGTCGCCCGTGGAGCCGGTGGTAGCGGTGGTGCCCGTGGTGGCCGTGCTGCCGGTAGGGGTGGTGGACGTGGAGGCCGTGTCGCCGGTGGCGGAGTCCACGGGCTCGATGCCGTCGGTGACGGTGGTGTCGCTCGTCGTGGTGTCGTCGGTGGGACGCGTGCAGGCGAGGAGGGCGAGGAGAATGGGCGCGTACATGGATGCCTCCAGCGACAGCATGCCCGTTGTGACGGACACGTGTCACATAGCCTTGTGAACAGCTCGTCAGCGTTCGGAGGGGCCGACGCGACCGCCCAGCTCCCCGACGACGCGGTGAAGGTGCGCTTCGGGGCGCTGGTCGAGGGCGGACAGGTCCCAGCGCCACAGCACCTGATCCCAGCCGATGGAGGCGAGGTCCGTGGGCGTCGCGAAGTCGAGCGCAACGACCCGACCCTCGTGGCCCTCCAGCACGGCGGCGAGACGGAGCGTGGCGGCGTCGTAGACGTGGATGCGCTGATCCCAGGACGCGGTGGCGAGCCAGCGGTCGTCGGGACTGAACGCGATGTCCGCCACGAAGCTGTCGTGGTGGGGGCCCACGGTGCGGGTGGCGCCCGAGGCCAGGTCCAGCTCGACGAGCTCGTGCCCGTCGGTGGCGTACACGACCCGCTCGCCGCCCGGCGAGACGGCGAGGGCCCACAGGGCGCGCTCGTGGCGGGTGAGCTCCTCGACCTCCTCTCCCGTGCTCGGGTCGAGGCGCAGGAGGCGGTTGTGATGACCGCACACCACCACGGTCCGGTCGCTGGAGCGGGCCATGTCGCCCCAGCACCGACCGCTCGTCGCCACGATGCGGCCGTCGTCGTGGATCCGGTGGATCTGCTTGGCGTAGTCCATGGCCAGCACGCCGCCTTCCGGGACGGTGACGACCCGGCGGACGCTGGCGGGGATGCGCTGGCGGTCGACCCGGTCGGTGGCGGGGTCCCAGCGGACGATGGGTCCCATGGCCTCGACGGCCCACACCACGCCTCCGTCGTCGACGTCCACAGACTTGACGATGCCCTCGAAGCCGGGGCCCGCGACGAGGGGGTCGGTGAGCAGGACCAGGCGCCCGTCCTCCGCGCTGACGTGGACGCCCTCTCGGTGGGCCAGTGCGCCGGCCAGGGAGGGACGCTGGGTGTGGCCGACGGAGCCGAGGTCCCAGGCGTCGACCCGCTCGCCGAGGACGAGGAGTCGACCGTCGAGGCGGCCGAGATGGGTGGGCTGGAGCTCACTGGTGGGCAGACGAGCCACGGGCTGCCCATCGAGGGTCCACAGGTCGACGTCGCCCTCCGTTCGCAGCGCGGCGAGGAAGCCGTCGACCACCTGGAGCTGGAGGTAGGCGCCGGCGTCGGTGGGAAGCACGACGTGGAGGTCTTCGGGCTCGGAGGCCGGGGGCCTGAGGATGTGGATGCCCGCTCCGACGGCGTCAGCAGCGAGCCATCCCTCGCCCCCTGCCAGGTGGGCGATTCCGGTCAGGTCGAGGATTCGGGTGCAGGTCAGGGGCCGTCCCGTGCAGCGGAAGGCCCCATCGTCGGCGTTGCTCAGGAGGATGCCGTACGGGTCGACGAGGGAGTTCTGGGCGACGGGCGAGGGGCCGAGGCGAACCGCCTGCTGGGGTGCGTGGGTGGGGAGCCACGACAGGGCGCCGGGACCGCGGAGCACGAACCCTGCCTCGCCGTCCAGCACGCCCCTGGACGACACGGAGGCGTTGTCTGGAAGCGGGACGTGCTCCCCCGTGGACAGGTCGAGGAGCGCGCGTCGGCCAGCTCCCCCCCAACGTGCCAGGAGATGGTCGGACATGGCGTGCTGCACGCTCTCGTCACCCGGTCCGAGGGTGGGGAGGCGGAGGGGCTTCGGCGTCCCCAGGGTGCCGTCGGCGGTGAGATGCGCGAGGGAGAAGGCGTGTGGGCAGTCGAGGAGGAGGCGGCCGTCGTCGGCGGCCACGGCCGGACAGGGGAGTGCGGTAGACCAGGCCAGGGTCGGGTGGACCGTGAAGCCGTGGCGCGCGAGGACGCCCCACGCTCGGGGGTGGTCGGGGTCGATCTGCAGCGCGCGGGCAGCGGCGATCTCTGCGGCGGGCTCCCAGCGGTCGGCGCGGGCAGTGGCGGCGCGGTCCTCGAGGGCGTCGGCGAGCTGCTTCTGACGCTCTGCCACGGCGGCGCGGGCTCGGTCCCGCTGGTCGAGCACCACCCATCCGCCCCCCAAGAGCCCCACGAGGACCACCGCGCCCAGCGTTCCCCCGATGGCCAGGCGACGCTTGTGGCGGGCGAACAGCTTCTCGACCAGCTCCCGAACGCTGTACTCGTGGGCCATGACCCAGTTGCCCTGGAGGAAGGCACGGAGGTCGGCGGCGAAGGCCCCGGCGTCTTCGTAGCGGGCCTCGGGGTCGATGGATGTGGCCTTGCGGACCATGTCGACGAGCTCCGCGGGGGCCTCGGGGACCTCCGCGATGAGGTCGCGGATCTGGCCCGTCCTGGCCTGCTCCAGCACGGCGGAGCCCGAGGGGCCGCCGTAGGGGGCCCGTGCGGTCAGGAGGCGGAACAACAGGGCGCCGAGGGCCCACACGTCGAAGGCGCGGGTGGTGGTCTCGCCCCGCGCCTGCTCGGGGCTCATGTACTGGGGCGTTCCGGAGGGCGGTCCCTCGTGGCCCACGGGCACGCAGAGCCCCCAGTCCACGACGAAGACGTCGCCGAGGGGGCCGACCATCACGTTGTCGAGCTTCAGGTCGCGGTGGACGAGGTCGCGCTCGTGGG
>Ga0213839_1000596_pt1 | contig 37829 bp, 36 predicted proteins | sample SWPATP21_FD_160075 | JGI IMG/M metagenome (GOLD analysis project Ga0213839, IMG submission 160075) | Coastal seawater microbial communities from Marineland, Florida, United States - SWPA TP2 #1 | ecosystem: Environmental > Aquatic > Marine > Coastal | place: USA: Florida | collected 2016-08-14
CAGCACCTATAAAAAAAAAATACAAATAAATGTTAAAACATCAATTTCAAAATTTAAAATAGTAAAACTTGAATTAATTTCCGCAGCATAAAAAGGAACTAAAGCAAATAACACCGAGTAATTAAAGGTTTTAAATACATAAAAAACCCCTAACATACCTAAAACAAGGCCAAAATCCCCAACACGATTAACAATTACTGCTTTAATAGCAGCTTTATTAGCTTGTAAACGAGTATGCCAAAAATTAATTAATAAATACGAACATAAACCAACACCTTCCCAACCTACAAACATTTGTACTAAATTGTCTGCAGTTACTAGAATGATCATAAAGAAAGTAAACAAAGAAAGGTAACTAAAAAACCTTGGTACATGAGGGTCAAATTCCATATAACCTATAGAATATAAATGGACAATAGTTGAAACTGTAGTAACTACTACTAACATTAAAACAGTTAAGCTATCAAACATAAAGCCCCAAGACACATCAAAAATACCAGAATTTATCCACGTAGCCAATTTGATATATACTGGGCTGTGGCACAAAGCAACTTCATAGAAACTTATATACGAGAAGATACTTGTAATTAAAATACAAAATGAAGTTATCCGGACTGCCCCGTAAGAGCTTATTTTATTACCGAATAACCCTGCAGCGATTGATCCCATTAGAGGTAAGAAGATTATTAATAAATACATTTTTTTCTATTTTTTTTTTCTTTTTTATTATTTACGACGTAATTTTTTAGGTCTACACCCATTATAAGGAACGTCTGATAAATCAATTATACTAACTATCGAAGGCCTTATTGTACTTGCTTTCATCAAAAATTTAATAATTTTATTTCTTTTAAAACCAAACCCTTTTAAAACAATATTTAAATTAGTAAGTTTCGGATCTAATGATTTAAGAACAGATAAAATTTCTTGAGATAAAGCTCGTAAACTTGCCTGTTTATAACGTAAAGCTTTCCTAAAACCAAGCTTCCCCGCATTAAAATTTTTTATAACAGTCCCATGATTATTAGATACATTTATATGCATCCCTCTCAAAGAACTCTTAATATATAAAATATATGAACCTTTATTATCTAATAAAAAGCTATTTTCTTCAGACACCTCTGAAGCTTTAACTTTATTCTTATGCTTATACTTATATTTATATACACGACGTACTTGTTTTTCTTTATCAAATAACAACATATATCATATTATAAAATTATAAAATATTATGCGAACAATAAATAGTCCCGGGTAGAGTGAGATTCGAACTCACGGTACCTTTCGATACATTAATTTTCAAGACTAACGCCTTCAACCCCTCAGCCATCCACCCTTACCCTATTAAAAAGTCGCGTTTAAAAATGTCGTCGAATTTTTTTATTTTTTGATCTTTGTCCTCTGACTAAATATCCAAAATAATGCCTTGTTCCTCTATAAGAACGCATTTTAATAAAAAAATTAATATTTTGTTTTTTTAAACGTTTTAAATTAAACCCATATATATAATGAAACTCTATATATGCAATTAAATTATCTAACATTTGTTTATTTAAATCCTTAAAACGTAATCTAGGATTAAATCCTAATTTTCTACATATTTTTATAGATTGCTTTCTACCAATACCATAAATATATGTTAAACTTGTTTCTAAATTTTTATTATCGGGTATATTTGTATTTAAAAAAAAAACCATATTTTAATTTAATAATTAATAAAAAAATTAATTACCACCCCACCAATAAACAGCTACAAATAAAAATAACCATACAACATCAACAAAATGCCAATACCAAGCTGCTGCTTCAAAACCAAAATGATTTTCTCGAGTAAAATGATAATTATAAATTCTAAATAAACAAACTGTTAAAAAACAAGTACCTACAAACACATGAAACCCATGAAAACCTGTTGCCATATAAAAACATGATCCATAAATACCATCTGAAATATTAAAAGTAGCATGACTATACTCAAATAATTGAAATCCTGTAAAAGTAATTGCTAAAACTATAGTAGCAATCATACTTTGAATAGCTAAACTACGATCTCCAGTGATTAAACAATTATGACAAACTGTTACAGTTGCTCCAGAGCTTAATAAAATTAATGTGTTTAATAAAGGAACTTCCCAAGGATTAAAAACCTCAATTGTTGCCGGAGGCCATACTGCCCCAATAGCTAAATCAGGATTAATACTTGAATAAAAAAAAGCCCAAAAAAAAGCAAAAAAAAACATTACTTCAGAAGTAATGAATAATAACATACCCATTCGCATCCCTTTTTCAACTTGTAATGTTTGATTTCCTTCAAAGCTATTTTCTCTTATAATATCCCGCCACCAAAAAGTCATCACTAATGCAATAATAGTTAAACCACAAACTAATACAAAACCTCCCCCAATATAAGAGTGAAACCACATAACACCCCCCGAGGTTGCTGCATACGCCCCAAAAGCCCCTATTAAAGGCCATGGGCTGGGGTCTACCAAATGAAACGGATGAGCCTCATTATTTATGCTTACTCCTGCCATTTGATCTTGATATAAAGGTTAACGATCCACTTCTCCAAAAACTATATCCTGAGTACCTATTATAGTAACCACGTCAGCAAGTAAGTGACCTTTTGACATAAAATCTAACCCCTGTAAATGAAAAATACCCGGAGCCCTTACTTTACAACGATATGGCTTATTAGTCCCGTTAGAAACTAAAAAAACCCCAAATTCTCCTTTTGGAGCCTCAATAGCTACATAAGTTTCACCTGCTAAAGGTGAAAACCCTTCTGTATACAGCTTAAAATGATGTATTAATGATTCCATTGATTGCTTCATACGTAACTTAGATGGCGTACTTATTTTATTATTATCTATTTTAACAGGTCCTTCTGGCATATTATTTAAACACTGATTAATAATTCGTGCACTTTGTCGCATCTCATTAATCCTTATTAAATAACGATCATAACAATCACCGTTAGTCCCCACAGGAATATCAAAATCAAGCTGGTCATATACTTCATAAGGTTGTGTTTTTCTTAAATCCCAAGGAACACCTGAACCCCTTAATAAAACCCCACTAAAACCGTAATCCAAAGCTTGTTCTGCACTAACAACCCCGATATCAACTAAACGTTGTTTCCAAATTCTATTACCTGTTAATAATTCTTCCATCTCATCTAAACGTGCCCCGATATTTTGAGCAAAAACATTAATATCATCTAATAAACCTAAAGGTAAATCTTGATTTACCCCACCAGGTCTAAAATAAGCAGCATGCATACGAGCCCCAGAAACTCTTTCATAAAATTCAAATAAACGTTCTCTTTCTTCAAAAACCCATAACATAGGAGTCATAGCCCCTACATCTAACGCATGAGTAGATACTGCTAAAAGATGATTCATTATTCTCGTTATTTCAGAAAATAATGTACGAATATACTGAGCCCTTAAAGGAATTTGAGTATTTAGCAATTTTTCAACAGCTAATACATAAGAATGCTCCTGACACATCATAGAACAATAATCTAACCGATCAAAATAAGGTAACCCTTGTAAATAGGTTTTATACTCTATTAATTTTTCTGTACCCCTATGTAAAAGCCCTATATGAGGGTCTGCACGTTTTACCACTTCCCCATCTAATTCTAAAATTAAACGAAGAACCCCATGTGCTGCGGGGTGTTGTGGACCAAAGTTTAACGTAAAATTTTTTATATCTTGATACTTATTTAACATAGATAATATTATAATTATAAGAGTTTCTTACGGGAATCGAACCCGTCTTTTTGCCGTGAAAAGGCAATGTCCTAACCGATAGACGAAAGAAACGAAAAGTCCACTCTACTAATCTAAAGCCCCTTTTTTCCAAATATATATATAGCCAACAACTAATTCAATAAAAAAATCTATTACAACCCAAAAACCAAAAGAACTAGTATAAAAAAAAGTAACTGACCACGGAAATAAAAAAACAATTTCTATATCAAAAATTAAAAATAATATAGCAATAAGATAAAAACGAACATCAAACGAATTTCGAGCATCTTCAAAAGGCTCAAAACCGCACTCATATGCTGATAATTTTTCAACACTTGAAGCATTAGAATAAGTAGATGAAAGATATGATACTAAAACTAAAACAATTGAAATTATTAATGAACAGATTAAAAAAACTAATAAAGAGTTATATTCTAAGAAAAAAAAGTTATTCATCATTTTAACAATAATTAATTACGCTTAATTAAAACTATAGCAGCTTTGTTTTGCTCTACAATTCGACCGCTAGTAAAACTAACAAAAATTATATAAAAAAATAAAGCTAAACCAATAACACTTAAGTACGAACCAAAAGATGCAACTTCATTCCAACCAGCATAAGCATCAGGATAATCTGGAATACGTCGAGGCATACCAGCAAGACCTAAAAAATGCATAGGAAAAAATGTTAAATTAACACCAAAAAAAGTTATCCAAAAATGAACTCGTCCTAAAACTTCAGGATAATGTCGTCCGATCATTTTAGGTAACCAATAATAAAAACCTCCAAAAATACTAAAAACAACCCCCATAGATAAAACATAATGGAAATGTGCTACCACATAATAAGTATCATGTAAAGCTATATCTAAACCTGAATTAGATAAAGCAATACCTGTTAAACCTCCTAATGTAAATAAGAATAAAAAACCTAATATAAAATACATTGGAGTATTCATCGCTATACGCCCTTGCCACATAGTTGCAATCCAACTAAAAATTTTAATACCGGTAGGAACAGCAATAATCATAGTAGCTGCTGTAAAATAAGCACGTGTATCCACATCTAACCCAACAGTATACATGTGATGAGCCCAAACAATAAAACCTAAAACTCCAATAGACATCATAGCATAACACATACCTAAATAACCAAAAATAGTTTGTCTACACTCTTTTGAAATTACTTGTGAAACAATACCAAAACCTGGTAAAATTAAAATATAAACTTCAGGATGTCCAAAGAACCAAAATAAATGCTGATATAAAACAGGATCTCCCCCACCAGCAGGATCAAAAAAAGTTGTATTAAAATTACGATCTGTTAAAAGCATTGTAATAGCTCCTGCAAAAACAGGTAATGAAAGTAATAATAAAAAAGCTGTAATTAAAACTGCCCATACAAAAAGAGGCATTTTATGTAAATACATACCTGGAGTTCTCATATTAAAAATTGTTGTAATAAAATTAGAAGCTCCTAAAATAGAACTAGCACCTGCTAAATGTAAACTAAAAATAGCTAAATCAATAGAAGGCCCAGAATGTGCAGAAATTCCTGCTAAAGGTGGATATACAGTCCAACCAGTACCAGCTCCTGTCTCTACTAAAGTAGAAGCAACTAGTAATAATAAAGAAGGAGGTAATAACCAAAAACTAATATTATTTAATCGAGGAAAAGCCATATCAGGAGCCCCTATCATTAAAGGAACAAACCAATTACCAAAACCTCCAATTATAATAGGCATAACCATAAAAAAAATCATAATAAAAGCATGCCCTGTAATTAAAACGTTCCATAACTGATAATTTCCTAATAAAATTTGACTACCTGGTTGCGCTAATTCCATTCGCATATAGACAGACATCATAGTCCCCACTACACCAGAAAAAGCTCCGAAAATAAAGTACAGTGTTCCTATATCTTTATGATTGGTAGAAAAGAGCCACCGGGAGGACCAGTTATAAACGGAATTGCTCATAATCTATAAAGTATTTATGTAAAGTATTAATTCCTCCTTTTCTCACTCATACTTTTATACATCTTTTTTAAAAAATTTTTTATTTTTTCAAAATTCCCAAATAACAAAAATATTATAAATAGTATAACTATAAATTCCCCTATACTTAAACGCATTTAATTTATTATAAACTTTTACCCATTAAAAATAAAAGGCTATAAGCTATTAAAAATTCTTTTATGTCTACACCATTAACTACAATAGGCATAAAACCGTGATTTATACCACAAATTTCACTACACTGTCCATAAAAAACTCCAGGACGTTTAATAAAAATAGATGTTTGATTTAATCGCCCAGGACATGCATCAACTTTTATTCCAAGAGAAGGCACTGCCCATGAATGAAGAACATCCGCTGCTGTCACTGTTATTTGCACATGTGACTCTACAGGGATAGAAAGACGCTGGTCTACCTCTAATAAACGTAACATACCTACGCTTAAATCCTCGGTAGGAGCCATATAACTTTCAAATTTAAAACCGTTAATATAATCTGCAAGATCTGTATTCTTACAATTTGAATACTCATAACACCAATACCATTGATGTCCTGTACATTTAACTGTTAACGAAGGCTCTATAAATTCCTCAATAGAATATAATAAAGCAAAAGAAGGTACAGCAATAAGCATTAAAATCAATGCTGGAGTAATCGTCCACCCAATCTCAATTGGAGTATGATGATTAAACCCTGTTGAATAGTCTTGTGCATCATTTAAAAAAACACGGCTTTCATTATTTATTTCTTCTGGGTTTTTAATACGAACATTATTATTTTTAGATAATAACCCTAAAAATCCTACTTGAGATTTCCAGTTTAAATCTTTTTTTTCAGAAAAATCACCAAAAAGAACAAAACAACGAATAATTAACCATAAAACAAAAATAATAATAGCCACCATAAAAAACATTAAGTCATTATGAAAATTGATAATACCCTCCATAATCGGAGTAGCCGGGTCAGAAAAAGATAATTGCCAAGGACTCGGAGCATCCAAAAAACAATTATAAGATTCTGCTGCAACGTTATAAATATCCATATATCGACTTGCCATAAGGCATTTGGTTTCACCGACTTTATAAAGGCTTAAGAGATCTCCCATAAAAAAAATTTCTATATTATACCTAAAAAATGCATATAAAGAACTATAAAATAATTTAGGATAAAAAAGAATCATCTAATCCATCTATTGAAGTCCATCTATAAGGAACAGGTATAATAAGACAATACAGAAAAACACTCTACAGACAATAAACCAGTCAGCATGAAACACACGACGAGTACACCGCCTAGACCATCTCTATCTCTATTGCTCATAATTAATTAACTTATTTTCAATAAATACAATACCAGGTATTATAATAATGAAATAAGCAAAATATGCTACTGTAGCAGCCTGCCCTATTTCAATATAAGGATATTCTACTACTTTTTGACCAATCCATCCTAAAATAACACAATTTACTGCTTGAAACCAAAAAGCTATTCGACCTATAGGTCGGAATAAAGAACTTCTAATATTTAATTTAGGTATAATGAAAGGAATCACAAATAAAATTAAAATTGATCCAAACATTGCTAAAACCCCTCCTAATTTATCAGGTATTGACCGTAATATCGCATAAAAAGGTAAAAAATACCACTCAGGAACTATGTGTGCTGGAGTCACCATAGGATTGGCTCTAATGTAATTATCTGAATGCCCTAAAACGTTAGGGAAAAAGAAAACAAAAAAACCAAACATAACTAATAATGATAAAAAAGCATGTAAATCCTTAACATAAAAATAAGGATAAAAAGGTACAATATTAGTTTTTGATTCGAAACCTGTTGGATTATTATTTCCATGAATATGCAAAATTACTAGATGTACAATTGATAAACCTGCTATAAGAAAAGGTAACAGATAATGTAAACTTAAAAATCTATTTAAAGTCGCATTATCTACTGAGAAACCACCCCATAATAAACTAACAATCATATTACCTACTAAAGGTAATGCTGAAAATAAGTTTGTAATAACAGTAGCTCCCCAAAAACTCATCTGTCCCCAGGGAAGAACATAACCAATGAAACCAGTTGCCATAGTTGCTAATAAAATTACAACACCAGACGCCCATAATAAATGACGAGGTGCTGTATACGATCCATAATATAAATTTTTAAACATATGGACATATAAGCAAATAAACATCATGGAAGCACCGTTTGCATGAATATAACGAATAAGCCATCCGTTATTCACATCACGCATGATATGTTCAACACTTGAAAAAGCATATAGGACATGTGGGGTGTAATGCATAGCTAAAAAAACTCCAGTAATAATTTGAATAACTAAACACACACCCGCTAAAGATCCTACACTCCAAAAATAAGATACATTTATCGGGCTCGGGTAATCTATTAAATGATTATTAATAATTTTAAATAAGGATTTTTTTTTCCACCACATAATATAATTTTCTAATTAAAATATAAAATAAAAGAAACAGAAGGGAAGGGACTCGAACCCTTAACGACAAATTTGGAACCTGTTGTTTTACCAATTAAACTACCCCCCTCCGTTTCAAAAAAAAAAGCAAAATAAAATGATAAAATATAAAGCTCCACGAGTTGGGATTGAACCAACGACCTGACGGTTAACAGCCGCCTGCTCTACCACTGAGCTACCGTGGAAAAATAAATTTTATCAAATTTTTATTAAATCTCAGCCACAGGTTCCCCTACAACTACCTTGTTACGACTTAACTACTATATCAAACCTTTTTTTAACTAACTTTATAAAATTTATATTAAAATATAATATAAAACAAAATACCAACTAATCCTAATAAAAAATTTATATAAAAAAAAAGCTTCAAAAAAAGCTCAATTTACTAGCTTGACGGGCGGTTTGTACAAAGCTCGTGAATTTTTTCACCACGACGTGCTGATTCGTGATTACTAGCGATTCCATCTTCATATAGACGAGTTACAGTCTATAATCCGAACTACGATAATTTTTAAAGATTTGCTCATAATCACTTAATTGCATCTTATTGTAATTACCACTGTAGCACGTGTGTAGCCCAATCTATAAAGGCCATAACGACTTGTCTTGATCCTCACCTTCCTCTAACTTTCATTAGCAGTTTTTTTAAATAAACTTCAAAAAAAAAAACTCTTTTTAATTGAAATAAATAAAAAAAAAGGGTTTCGCTCGTTACTAGGAATTAACCAAACACCTCACGGCACGGGCTGACGACAGCCATGCAACACCTGTATAAATCTTTACTTCAAATTTTTATTTAAAGTTTTAAAACAATTTATATATACAAAGATTGGTAAGATTTTTCGCGTATCATCGGATTAAACCACATGCTCCACCGCTGGTCCGAGCTCCCGTCAAGTCCTTTGAGTTTTAATCTTGCGACCGTACTCCCCAGGCGGGATGTTTAACGCGTTAGCTTTATAAACTAAGTTTTTGTGCTTAAAAGAAACCTAATTATTAACATCCATCGTTTACAGCTTGGACTACTGGGGTCTCTAATCCCATTCGCTCCCCAAGCTTTCGTCTCTCAGCGTCAGTTATAACCCAGGTAATCGCCTTCGCTACTGAAATTCTCCCTAATATCCACGGATTTTATCCCTACATTAGGAATTCTATTACCCTCTATTATACTCAAATAAAACAGTTTTGATATTATTTTTTTAGTTAAGCTAAAAACTTTAAACATCAACTTGTTAAATTGCCTGCAGACCCTTTACGCCTAATAACTAAGAGTAACACTCGCCCCTCTCGTCTAACCGCGGCTGCTGGCACGAAATTTGCCGGGGCTTATTCATTAAATAACGTCATTATCCTATTTAATAAAAGAGGTTTACAACAAAACGCCTTCTTCCCTCACGTAATATTGCTGGGTCAGGCTTTCGCCCATTGCCCAAGATTCCCTACTGCAGCCTCAAATTGAGTCTGGGCCGTGTCTCAGTCCCAGTGTGGTTGTACACCCGTTAAGGCCAACTAAGCATCATAGATTTGGTAGTCCGTTACACCACCAACAATCTAATACTAAAAAAGCATATCTTTAAGCGAAAAAAATCTTTATTTTATATATTATAATTAATATATAATTTTATTCGGTATTCTTACTTTAGGAATCCTAAATTCTCATTACGATATAATTATCCCGAACTTAAAGGCAAATTACTTTCCCATTACTCACCCGTTCGCCACGCTTTTATAAAAAGCGTTCGACTTGCATGTATAAAGCATATTACTAGCGTTTACTCCGAACCAGGACCAAATTCTCTATAATTTAATATATAAAAAATTTTTATATATTATAAAAAAACAAAAAAATGATATCTTCTACCGGAGTCGAACCGGTAACCCTTATCGGGAATAGATTTTAAGTCTACCGTGTTTACCAATTTCACCAAGAAGACAATCATTAATAAAAAAAAACTATAACAATTACAAGGGTTGGACTCGAACCAACGACCTTCGGGACATGAGCCCGATAAGCAACCGACTGCTCCTCCTTGTACCTTATAGTTTTTTTTTCTTGGGTTATTATTATTAAAAACCCTAACGGTGGTACCCAAGAGGGGACTCGAACCCCTAGAAACTGCATCCTAAATACAACGTGTATACCAATTCCACCACCTGGGCTAAATTTTAATAAAAATTAAAAAATATTATAACTATAACAAAATACATACCCATGAATAGGCCGTTAATTATCTATTTATTATAATGCAAATAAAATTAAAAACGCCATCATTAAGCAAAATAAAGCCATAGCCTCTGTTAACGCAAAACCAAAAATACAAATTTTAAATAATTCTCCTTGTAATGAAGGATTTCGTGATACACCAATAATGTAAGCACCAAAAACAGTACCAATTCCAGCTCCTGCACCCGCTAAACCAACAGTAGCAGCTCCTGCACCAATCATCTTTCCAGCTTCTAAAATCATATTCAAGCGGAAATAAACCCCCGACACATCCCCAACTAATAAAAAAATATATATAAAAAAAAAAATTAAAAAGCGGGTAACGGGACTCGAACCCGTATTGTTTGATTGGAAGTCAAAATATTTACCAATTAATATATACCCGCATAATAATATATAAACTATGCTTCCCAAAACTTTAGTATTTATAGTACAAAATTAGTTTACATTGATTAAGTATAACCTTAAGTCTTAATTTCGTTCTTTAAAATCAAAAATAAGGGTAATAGCGGATTTGAACCACTAACATTCTCGGTGTAAACGAGATACTCTACCATTAAGTTAATCACCCCTTATATATAAATACACTGGGTAGGACTCGAACCTACAACAACTGGGTCCGAAATCCAGTACTCTATCCAATTAAGCTACCAATGCCATCATATACAATAAATTTTACATAAAAAACGGAGTTTGGCAACTCCCCTCTTATAAAAGGGCAAAGTTGACCAAAAAAATTCCGTTTAAGCTAAAATGCACGTTTTATTCAATTATTAATGTAAATTAATTGCTTCATCTAAATACATACAAGTTAAAATAGTAAATACATAAGCTTGAATAATAGCTACAGCTGTTTCTAAAAATACTAAAACAAATACTACTAAAACTGGAAAAGTATGTAATACAACTAAAGAAATACTAGTATTTATCATAGTCCACCCAAAACCAGCTAAAACAGCTAATAATGTATGACCAGCCATCATATTTGCAAATAATCGAACAGAAAGACTAACTACTCTAAATACGTATGAAATAAATTCAATAGGTATAATTAAAGGATATAATGCGAAAGGACATCCTGCTGGTAAAAAGTGACCAAAATACACTAAACCATGGTAACGTCCTGCAATAACATTAACACCTACTAAAACCATAACAGCCATAGCAAAAGTTATAACTAAATAACTAGTAACTGTAGAACTATAAGGTATTAACCCTATTAAATTAGCGAATAAAACAAATAAAAATAAAGATAAAATGAAAGGAAAAAATCTTACTACTTTTAAAGTATTCCCTCCAATATTTTCTTTAACCATCCCTAAAATAACATTATACACATTTTCAAAAACATAAATATTAAAATTAGGAATTAATTTTTTAACAAAATTTCTTTTTGTTGAAAAAAAATAAACAACATTTATTAATGCCATTCTATTTTTTATACTATTCAAATCTATTAATTTACTATTAAAGTAAAGGTTGTTTAAAAAATTATTAAAATAAAGATGGATATTATTAAAAAAAGTAAAATCTGAAGATATACTAATATCCTTATTTTTCAAAGTATTAAAAAAAACTTTATGAAATTCTCTCGAATACTCCGATTTTAAACTAGGTAATGCTAATACATTTAAACCTAACCAACCTTCTTTAACAGACTTACTAAAAACATTAATTTGATAAGAATTTGCTAAAAAATTTAAATAAGAAATTAATTTATTACTATGAAAATTTAAAATATTATTTAAATTAATAGGCTCGTATAAATTTTTTAAAAAATTAAAAGAACCTTCACCGTTTATATATAGAACTCCTTTTTTAGAATGCTCTAACTTTATTAACTTTTTATCATTAATATTAAATAAACGACCGTTTAAAAAATAACATAAAACTAATACAATATAAATAAATATAATTGTTACGTTTGTTATAGAAAAATTAACCCCCCCTAAAAAAATAGTAATTAAAGGAATTGGTTCAAATTGTTCTAACGGACTATATAAAAAAATAATATTATATACCTAATCGGTTCTTCATAATAACACGACAAGCACTATAAAAACCTAATAACTCTCCTTCATCTAATTTTTTAATAGATTTTAATTTAGAAAGAAAAGCATACTGCCCATCTAATACATTTAAATATTCTTCTTCAAAAGTAGCAATCTGATCAATCTCTAAATTGTTTAATAATCCTTGATTACCTGCAAACATTAACATAATTTGCTTTTCAACTTCTAAAGGAACAAATTGTTTTTGCTTTAATAACTCAACTAAACGAGCTCCTGTTTTTAACTGTAACTGGGTAGCTGCATCTAAATCTGAACCAAACTGAGCAAATGCCTGTACTTCTCGATAATCTGCTAATCGTAATTTTAAAGAACCAACAGCTTGCTTCATTAAACCTATTTGTGCTGCAGACCCTACTCGACTAACTGAAAGACCAACTGAAACAGCAGGACGTTGTAACTGATTAAATAATTCAGTTTCTAAAAAAATCTGACCATCTGTAATTGAAATTACATTAGTAGGAATATAAGCAGAAACATCTCCTGCTTGTGTTTCAATAACAGGTAATGCTGTTAATGAACCTCCTCCTACAGCATCAGACATTTGAGATGCTCTTTCTAATAAACGAGAATGTAAATAAAAAACATCCCCTGGATATGCTTCTCGCCCTGGAGGTCTTCTTAAAAGTAAAGACATTTGACGATAAGCTACTGCTTGTTTTGATAAATCATCATAAAAAATAACAGCATGCATTCCATTATCTCTAAAGTATTCTCCTATAGTAGCTCCTGTATAAGGTGCTAAAAATTGTAAAGGTGCTGAATCTGAAGCTGTTGCAGCTACAACTATACAAAATTTTAAAACATCAGCAACAGCTAATGATTTTATAACTTGTGCAATTGTTGATCTTTTTTGACCTACACCTACATAAATACAATATAAATCTACTTCTGGATCTATTTTAGTACCAGAATACTCTGATTTTAAGTATGTAACATGATCATCATGAGTACTATTTTGATTCATCATTGTATCTATAATAATAGCTGTTTTTCCTGTTTGACGATCTCCAATAATTAATTCTCGTTGACCTCGACCAATAGGAATTAAACTATCAACAACTTTAATACCTGTTTGAACAGGTTGGTTTACTGATTTACGTACAATAATCCCTGGAGCTTTAACTTCTACTTGAGAACGATCTCCTTCAACTTTACCTTTACCATCAATAGGATCTCCTAAACCATCTAATGCTCTTCCTAATAGACCTAAACCTACAGGAGCATCAACAATAGAGTTAGTTCTTTTAACTAAAGAACCTTCTTTAATAAGTTTATCATCTCCAAAAATAACAACCCCAACTTTATTTTTTTCTAAATTTAACGCCATTCCTTTAATACCGAAACGAAAATCAACCATTTCTCCAGCCTGAACGCTATCTAAACCGTGTACATTAGCAATACCATCACCAATTGAAATTACAATACCTTTATCACTAAAAAAATCTTTTTTGTCTTCTTCGATAAACTTATTTAAGCGAGATTTTATTTTTGTGGCTAAATTTAAACTACTTTTAGACATCTAAAACAAATAAAATCTAAGCAAAAAAAAAATATTGGAGGTAATCAGACTCGAACTGACGACTCCATGCTTGCAAAGCACATGCTCTACCAACTGAGCTATACCCCCAGCGCCCATACTATTTATCTGGATGTATCGTCCCATATTTAGAACGTCCATGACGCCGGGTGTATATACCTAATAAATCTAATTTACCTCTAATTAATGTATAACGTACCCCTGGTAAATCTTTAACCCGACCTCCTCGAACTAAAACATCATTATACCGTTGAATATTATGACCAACCCCCGGTATAAAAGCTGTTAAAGTTTTTTTATTATACAAACGGATTTTAGCTACACTACGTCTAGCCGAATTAGGTTTCCGAGGATTCATTTTAAAAACTTTTAAACAAACCCCTTTTTTTTGAGGACAGTGTCCTAAAGTAATAGTTTTATATTTTTTAATCTTTGCTTTACGTTTATTTTTTATTAATTGGTTAATTGTTGGCATAAATACTTATTATATCTTACAACACAATAAAAAAAAATTACCACCTATATCTTAAGTTAAACCTATTCTCTATAACATTTAAATTTAAATCATTCAATTTTTTCTTTACAGAGCCTTTATTATTAAAAGCATCAGAAATTTCCAAGATAAAATTTTCATAAAAATCTCCTTTTCGCTTTAAAGCTGCTTTAATAATCCATTTAACCGCTATAAATCTACGATTTATATCCGATATAATAAAAAAAGGTTGAACAATAACCCTCTTTCCTATTCTTTTATTCTTAACTAAAAAAGCAGGAGAAACATTATCAATAGCCTCATTTAAGATAATGAAAGGATCCTCCTTAAAATTTTTAACTAAAAGAAAATAAACTTTATCCATTATAAAAGAACTTTTAGAAAATTTCCCTTGTTTTAAAACTAACCTATTTATCCAAAAATTTAAATTAACTAGATTTTGATTTTTTTCCTCTTTTGTCATTTATTAAAAAAACAGCATTCTCAAAATTTCTTGAAACCTGCTGATCAATAAAATCTCTTTTTTTATCAGAATTAATATAATTTGTTTTAGTTAAAACAACACCCCCTATCATAGCAATTAATAATATAACCCCTACTATTAATAAAAAAGGCGCGTAATAAGTATATAAAAGAGCACCAAATACATCAATATTAGTTACATTACTTACAATAGAAAGCCAATCAGTATATTCAACAGAAAACTGACGCCCTAATTCTGAAACCCCGGGAACTGATAAAATTCCAGAATATAAAACAAACATAAATACTAACCCTATAAAAGCTCCTATAGGAAAAGAATTAAAAATTCCTTTTGTATAAGCAGATTTTAAATTAAGCATCATAACTACAAATAAAAATAAAACAGTTACTGCTCCTAAATAAACTGCTATAAAAGTTAAAGCAAGGAATTCTGCCCCTAATGAAATTAAAAAAAACACAATCCCTAATACTACAGAAATTAAAGCTAAAATACTGTGTATAGGGTTTTTTGCACTTATTACAATTAAACTACTTGTGATTATTAACGACGATATAATAAAGATTAACATTTCTTTTTTTTATTTATTTTGAACTTATAAATTTTATGATTGAGATTATTAAAGGTAAGAATTTTAAAAAATAGTATAGGTAGACCCAACGCATCATCTTTTTTCTTTATATTTAATTTAATATTATTTTAAAAACGGGGAGGCTAAATTAAAATTTATATAAATTTAACCTAATACCTCCCCTCGAACTATAAATAAGTAAAACCATCCTTTTATTTTTTTTTAATTAGTATTTTTAAGCTTAATATATTACTATACTTACACCTAAAACCTATCTAAGTCATTATCTTTAACTTTATAAATAAAATTTATCTTAAGGAAGCATTCTTGCATTTATGCATTCAGCAATTATACTTTATTAACGTAGCTACCCAGCGATACTATTAAAATAATAACTGGCACACCATAGGTTAACCCACCCCAATCCTTTCGTACTAGGGGAAGACCCTTGCAATTTTAAAAACGTTTACCATAGATAGAAACCAAACTGTCTCACGACGTTCTAAACCCAGATCACGTACCTCTTTAATCGGCGAACAACCGAACCCTTGAAACCTGCTGCAGCTCCAGGATGAGATGATCCGACATCGAGGTGCCAAACAATTCTGTCAATGAGAGCTCTTAAGAATTATTAGCCTGTTATCCCTAGCGTACCTTTTATCCGTTGAGCGATAGCCTTTCCATACACAACTACCGGATCACTATGACCAACTTTCGTTCCTGCTCAATATGTCTATTTTACAGTCAAGCAAACTTACGCCATTATACTCTCAATACAAAAAAAACAATGTACCGAGTCTACCTTTGTACACCTCCGTTACTCTTTTGGAGGTCGCCGCCCCAGCGAAACTACCATTTTTATACTGTATTAAATTTTTATTAAAAAATTATAATTAGCTCTGAGTAAAGAAAAAGGGTGGTATCTCAAGATTGTTTACCGAAATAAACTCCCACCTATCCTGCACATTTTCTTGTCGAAAGCAATATAAAATTATAGTAAAGGTGCATAGGGTCTTTTCGTCTTATGGTAAATATACCGCATCTGCACGGAAATTTCAATTTCATTAGACTTATATTGGAGACAGTAGGGCAGTCGTTACACCATTCATGCAGGACGGAAATTACCCGCCAAGGAATTTCGCTACCTTAGGACCGTCAAAAATTACAGCCGCCGTTTACAAGAGCTTCCATTCTAAGCTTGCGCCTATCCTTTTAAACAACTCGCACCGGGCAGGTGTCAGCCCCTATACATCATCTTACGATTTTGCAGAGACCTGTGTTTTTACTAAACAGTCGCTACCCCCTATTTTCTGTCATTTTATAAAAGTTACCTCTTATAAAACCCCCTTTATCCCGAAGTTACAGGGTCAATTTGCCGAGTTCCTTCAATATAATTAATCTAAGCGCCTTAGTGCATTTACACCCTCCCACCTGTGTCGGTTTTAGTACGATTTATAATATTATAATTATTTCCTGAAACACTTATTTTACCAATAAAATAATTTATTAAATTATTAATAAAATTTTGTGCTTGTCATATATAAAAAACTTTTTATTAATAAAAAAATCCCATCAAATACGGCGTTAGCCTTTTTTTTAGAAATCGCTTTAAAGTTATTCAGTTTAACTTAAAATAAAAAACCTTGGGTTTTCGGCGATAATGTTTTTAAACATTATTTATCACTACTCATACTAACATATTCAATTTTGATATCTCTAATAAACTTTACAGCTTATCTTCTACAACCTACAAAACGTTCTGCTACCATTATTTATACTTTATAAAAATTTACTATTTCGGCATATTTATTAGTCTCTATAAATCGTCGATACAAAAAGCCTCACTCAATGAGCTGTAACGCATTCCTTAGAGGATGGCTGCTTCTAAGCCTACCTTTTGACTATCTCTGGCTTTTCATATCTTTCGCACTTATAAATAATTTAAAGGCCTTAATATATAATCTGGGCTGTTCCCCTCTTGACTATGGACCTTAGCATCCAAAGTCTATCTGCTAAAAAAAAATAATTTGTCATTCGAAGTTTAATTAGACTCGGTAAGAAAAAAATCCCCCTAATATATTTAGAGCTCTACCTACAAACATTTATTTTTAACGCTATACTTAAATATATTTCGCAGAAAACCAGCTATCACCAAGTTTGATTAGCCTTTCACCCCTAATTAAAAGTCATCCCCGCCTTTTTCCACAGACGTGGGTTCGGTCCTTTTCATAGCAAAAATTCTACAAATCAACCTGCTCTTAACTAGATCACCTGGTTTCGGGTCTTATTCAAATAACTATTTAATTTTTTAAAATTCACTTTTAATTACGCCTTATTTTAATAAATTTAGCTTGCTATTCAAATAAACTCGTTAGTTCATTATGCAAAAGGTACATTGTTATTATTTAAAATAACTCCAATTATTTATCAGCATTAAATTTCAAGATCTATTTCAACTCCATCAACGATTCTATTTTCACCTTTCCCTCACGGTACTTGTACACTATCGATTATTAAGAGTTTTTAGGTTTAGAGGATGGTTCCCCTATATTCAAACAAACTCGCATTATTTGCTTTACTCTAATTTTTTAATTTTTCTTTATTACGGGATTGAAAACCCTCTATGATATGAAATTCATAAATCCAAAATTAAAAAATAACCTATTTTCACTTTCACTCGCCATTACTAATGAAATCTCGGTTGATTTATTTATTTAGCTACTTAGATGTTTCAATTCGCTAAATTTATATAATATTTTATTCAAAAAATATAAATAAAATATTAAAAACATAAATAAATGTTTCCATTATTAAGGGTATTTATAAGAACCAACGCTTGTTAGCAACATTATAAATTTTCGCATTTTTAAACGCCCTTTTTCCTCTTAACATCAAGGTATCCATTTAATGCCTTTTTAAAATATATAATAATTATTTCTTTCTATACAAGTAATGTAATAAAAATTTTTCATTACTTTTTATACGTGAATCTACTCCTAAAAAAACAATATCCACAAAACTCTTATGAACAAAAATTTCAAAATTATTTACATTAACTCTATCGTTAAAAAACCCTAAAAGATATTCCTTCTTTTTTTTTATACGGTTTTTACTTTCAAACATCGATAAAAAAATACGTCGCTGTTTAATTTTTACTTTTTGAAGGATTTTAAGCCAGGTAGCTCTTTTCTTAAAAAATAAAAAAAATTTATAAGGATCTAATGATACCCTATCACTTTTTTTCTTTAATTTTGAAGGTATTGTATAACCCTTACGCATAATAGGATTTCTACTATGAATACGGAATAATCTCATATAAAGACCTATAACCTTCCTTTGAAGTTTTGGTTCTAAAATTTTTGATATCTTACTAACAAAAAGCCCTTTACTCTCACTTGTTAATTTTTTAAAAAAACTACAAGCATAATAAAATCTAGAAAATATATGTAAAAAGTAAGCGCGTCCTTCTTTAGTTGTATGAAAGCCAGTATTTGATGATAAATCAATCAAATTAAAACTAATAACATCTAAAGGCTTAATTTTAAACCCGGGACTATTAACTACTAAACCATTTACAATAACCTTTCCATGTAATATGTATTGACGCAATAAAAATATACTCATAGGCGATAATAGATTATACAGGAATACATCAAGCCGAGATCCTAGATTATAAACAAAGTCTTTATAATTTTTACTATTTTTAAATAAACTATAAAATTCTTTATTTTTTAATTTTCCATATTTTAATCGAATTATTTTTCTTAAATATAGATTATTTCTATAATCCCCTTTAATTTTATATTTAGAAAAATTAAAGGAAAAAGGACGGAATCGAAAAGTATCTAAACCATTCCTCGTCTTAGCTCTAAATTTCAAAAAAGACCATTTTTTTCTTTTTAAACGCTTTTTTAAAAATTTTAAATTTTTATTCCATATATTTAATCTTGTTTGATATAATAATTTATGTTTTAAGTGTAATCGTTGTTTAGCCTTAAGCATAAATTTATTGCCCTTTCATCTCCTCTTTTTTTTTCAAAATAACCTTCAATTATTTCTAAATAAAAAAGAAGTGTATTTACATTTGTATTATCCCCTATTAAAGGATAATCAATACCATCCAAGCTTTCCCCATTATTAACAATACAAATTACAGGGACTCCTAATCTTTTAAACTCTTTAAAAAAAAGATCATAACCTTTTTGACAAAAAAAAATAATACCTCCTAGTTTCTTCGCCTCCCTTATAGCAGACTCATGAAAACTATATAAATTAAGAGACTCGTTAAGAGATAAAGCATTTTCCTCCATATAATCATCAATATCATCCTCAAACCGCTTTGAAAATAAACTCCTTAAAACTTTTCTATAATTAAATTTTAAAGAATTATGATTTGATAACGAACTCATTACCCAATCATTAATAAAAAAACCATTTATTGTTAAAAAATCCCGTTGTATCATAACTTTTATCCTTTTTTTAAGTGTAATAAATAATTCAAAAACTAAATGAAGAGGTAAACGCTTACTTTCTTTATAAATCGCGTCATAAAAAAGATCAAGATGCTCTTCTATCCCCTTTTTATAATGTATCATATGCCTTCTATTTTTAAATAACTTATGCTTATGATTTACTCTAAAACTTAATCGAAAAATTCTTTTATTTATTTCATGTAAATATTTTTCTCCTTCCGGAAAAAAACTTGAACTTTTTAACCCACAAAATAAAAACATACGCTCCTCATCTTCTTTAAAATTTTGCTTTGATGCTAATATGTTTTTTAATAAATAATGAGCCCTTTGCACCAGCTTTACTTGCTCATAAACATTAAACAAACAAGTTTCTTCCCTATCACTCTGAACAAAAATAAAATTTTCCAACTCAGTATTTATTTTAGAACCTCCTAAATGCAAATTATTTTTTAATATGAAATCTACTAAACCATTATCACTTTTAATCATTTTTTATTTAAATAAATACCTATTTCTTTATATTTATTAGGCTTACCTACACTCTGTATTTTAAAAGCAAAACTAATTAAACGACTATAATTACCCCCTCCTAAACTAAAACTATTTAAATTACCTTTTTCTAAAATACGTAACCCTTCAGGAATTTCAAATAAATGAGGTAATGTCTTCCCACTAAACACAGTTATAGTTTTATTGTCGTTAAACTCAAATTTATAACCAATACCTTTAATACTAATATCTATTAAATGGCAAAATAGCACACCATAAGAAGAAAAAATTATAGTATTGTATAATTGTTTGATTATCCTATTAACATGCTTTGGATTTTTAGTATTATCAAAAAAAATATATAAAATGCATTTATCCTTATCAATTTTAATCCGGATAAAATCAGGAATTACTAAATCGACTGCTCCAAAAAATCCTTTAATTTCAAGTAAATTTATTTTTTTTAACTTAAAAGATAAAAATTTATTATACTTTTGATAATTTAATGAAATTTTTTTAATATTTTTATATAACATAACACAATAACTCCCCTCCAATATTATACTTTAAAGCCTCTTTTGAAGTCATTATACCTTTAGAAGTACTTAAAACTAAGCAAACAAAAGGTAAATCCCAATAAAAGCTCCATAAATCATCAAGCGTAACATAAAAACGTTTACTAGGTTTAGAAACCCCCTTAATGTCTCTTATAGCCTTTTCTCTACCATTTAAAGAATATTTTAATAGAACTTTTATTTTACCAGAATCTTTCGTATTAAAAGTATACCCCCGAATAAACCCTTCTAATAATAAAATATCTAATACAGCTAATACAGTTTTTGATTTTAAAACCAAAACACTTTCTAATTTTAACTCATAACCTTTTATTAATTGATTATATAATTTACTTAACGGATTAATGACCATATTATTTAAAAATTCCAGGGATAACCCCTCTTAAAGCCAACATTCTAAAAGAATAACGAGCTAATTTAAATTTTCTAGAAAAAACTCCCCTTGAACGATTTGTCATAATACAACGGTTTACAAGAGCAACACTATGTGTATCACGTAATTTTTTAGAAAATTTAAGACTTATCTTTCTTTTTATATTAACAGAACTGTTAATATATAACTGTTTATATAATAATCGTGAAATTTCAGATTTTTTTAATTTATTTCGATACTCTTTTTCTTTTAAACGCATAAATTTTTCCTTTTATAAAGAATAAAAAAAAGGTAGGGTAGCATAATTGGTAATGCATGGGATTGCAAATCCTAAAAAGGCGGTTCGATCCCGCCCCTTACCTTAAAAAAACGGAGTTTGGCAACTCCCCTCTTATAAAAGGGCAAAGTTGGCCAAAAAAATTCCGTTTAAGTTAAAATGCCTTTATTTTTATTAAATTTGATACTAAAATGAAAATTGATGAAAAATCATCCTCTAATAAAATTACTTTTTGTCTTCTAAAAAAAAAACGTTTTTTTCTCTTCATATTATAATTTTATATAATTATAAAAAAATAAATTAAAAAATAAAATTACTTCATAAAAAAATATAATGAATAACCCAAGAATTACTTGGCTGATAATGTCAGGAGGGCTAAAAACCCCACCAAAAATAAAAAACAAAATAAAAAAATATTTCCTATACCTAATAAAAAAAGAAATCTTTAATATATTAAAATACAAAAGAAACACCATTAATATAGGAAGAATAAATAAACTTATAAATATAAAAAAAATAGAAAATATTAAACCAATATAATCTGTAATACGTGCTTCATAATACACACCAAATAAAAAATTAGATAGCGATAATTCAAAATTAATAAAAAAAAACCAAATAAAAGGTATTATATAAAAATATAATAAAAAACTTATATAAAAAATTAAAAAAAATAAAATAACAAAAACAAAAATAAAAAAATTTTTTTCATAATTATATAAGCCATCTATTAAAAAAAATAAACATTGTAAAAAAATAACAGGAATCATACAAAAAATAGCAAAAAAAAAAGCTATTTTAATATAAACTAATAAAACATCAGACATATGCGTAAAAATAAAATAATTAAAAGTTTTATCGCTATTAATCGCTAATAAAGGCTTGATTAATATAAATAACAATTCCTGACTAAAATTAAAAAATAAAAAACAATTAAATATAAAAGATATTAATATATATATAAACCTTAATTTTAACTCTTTAAGATAATCAACAAATAACATAAATTAAATTAACGATTTATAGTAGACCACGAATTTTCAAAATCAAAATTTCTATATTCTTGAGATAATTCTGTACTTTCATATAAAACGATTTTTAATGTATCGTCATAACGTACAGCTGTATAACCATTTATAGGAAAATCTTTCCGAAAAGGGTGGCTTTCAAAACTATAATCTGTTAATAATCTACGCAAATCAGGATGATCTTTAAAATACACCCCAAACATATCCCATATTTCTCGCTCAGGCCAACCACCACTTGGATAAACACTTACTGAACTATCTAATGAAGTCATTTCATTAACATGTGTTTTAACTCTAATCCGTGTATTATAAACTAGACTTAAAAGCATATAAACAACTTCAAAACGTTTATCATTCTCCGGATAATCTACTGCAGTTGCGTCCACAAGTTGCCGAAATAAACTTTGACCATCATTTCTTAAAAAAAATAAAATATCACTTATACTAGACGAATTAACAATAATAGTTAACTCATTAAACGATAAAAATATAGTATTTATACTACTAGGTAAACAAGATATTAAATATTCTGCAAAGTTTAGTTGTAATTTTTTAACAAAATCAACCTTCATCATTTAACCTTAAAAGGCCCGAGTAGATTCGAACTACCGACATTACACTTATCAAACGTACACTCTAACCCCTGAGTTACGGGCCCGCTCTTTATAAAATAAAGAACTTTGGGGCAGAGGGACTTGAACCCCCGATCATGATATCAAAAACCATTGCCTTAACCGCTTGGCTATACCCCACATTACACACTATTTAAAATACATTCTTTAAAGAAATTTTTAAACTAACACCCGCAGGAACACTACGCGCAAATTTTCTTGTAATAAACTTTATATCATAAAATAAAGAACGTCTAAAAAAACCAGGCCATGCTCCTAAAAACCTATCTCGAAACGTATAATTCATCCTATTACTATTTATTAAATTAAAATTCTTATCAACATTTATAATAAAAAGTCTTCTATGAACCCTCATAAAAAAGCGTTCTTTAGACAAATTATAAACATGAGGAGATCGTATTATACTAAAATTTTTCTTTTTCGTAGGTAAAGAAATAGGACCTTTCATTTTAAGAAAAAGAGGGTCTTTCCAATCAAAAAAATTCTGGGATTTCATTTTAACAGCACGCGTTTCATTTTCATACGGACGATAAAAAGGACGTGATTGAAATACCTTTGAACAATAACTATCTAATAATTGAGCATTATAACTTTTTAAATGAATATATATTTTCATATCTTATTTTTCATAAAAAATAATAATTTTTTTTTTATAGAAATATTACATAACACCAATAAAGGGATAAAAGAAACCAAATAGTAAACATATTAAATTTTTTATAAATAAAGGTGTCGCGAGGCGGATTCGAACCGCCAACCCAAAGATTTTCAGTCTTTTACTCTACCATTGAGCTATCACGACTTATAAAATTAAAAAATAAATAAACTTAAACCAACATATTGTGTTAAAATTAACAATAAATTAGGCTTTATAAATAAAAATAAAATAAATAAAAAAGTAACAGCTAAAATTATAGAATGAACTAAGTTTAATCTACTTTCATGAAAAAAGCCTGCATTGTTTTCATCAAAAAAGATTATCTTAATAAAACGTATATAATAAAAAGAACTTACTACACTCAAAAGAATAGCTATTATAACTAATATATGAAACGAAGCTTCAAAACTACTAAATAAAATATAAAATTTAGCAAGAAATCCTGCTAAAGGAGGAACACCAGCCATAGAAAACATACCTATACATAAACTATAAGCCATTAAACTATTAGACTTAGCTAACCCTTGTAAATCATAAATATATTTTATTTGCCGTCTTTTTGAACCTAATAATTCCAATGAAACAACAAGCCCCCAAATATGTAGCATCATAAGAGCATAAATAACTAAATAAAATAATAAACCCTGAACCCCTACAATAGTTCCTGTAGAAAAACCTAATAATAGAAACCCAACATGACCTATAGAACTATAAGCTAAAAAACGTTTAATTTTTATTTGTTGTAATGCTTTTAATGTACCAACAAAAATAGATAAAATTCCGCAAAAAGCCCCTAATAATTGCCAATAAAAAAGCCCTTCATATAAAGCAAAATAAAATATTTTAGAAGCAGCCCCGAATAAAGCTATTTTAGGAACAACAGAAAATAAAATTGTCACAAAAAAAGGAGAACCCTCATATACATCAGGGGCCCACATATGAAAAGGTGCTGCTGTTAATTTAAATAAAATACCAACAAAAATAAATACAATACCTATTATAATTCTATTATTGATATTAAAAAGATCATTAGATAAATCTAAAAAGTCAAATCCAATAAATAATTTACCTAAATCTTCAAAATTTGTTGTACCAACAGCCCCATAAATAAAAGAAATCCCTAATAATAATAACCCAGAAGAAAAAGCCCCTAAAATAAAATATTTTAAACCAGCTTCATTAGAAAATGCAATTTCCTTACGAAAACTAGCTAATATATAAAAAGCTAAACTTTGTACTTCTAAAGCAATATACATACTAACTAAATCAAAAGATGAAACTAAACATAATAGTCCAAACGATGAAAATAAAATTAGTATTAGATACTCAAAGGAATTTGTTTTAGTTGCCTCTACAAAATTAGTTGATATTAAAATACAACCAATCGTCATTAAAATAGAAAACCCTTTAATAAAAACTGAAAAGTTATCAACAATAAAAAGATTATTAAAAATAATAACATTATTTAAAGGGTTATTTATAATTAAAACTAAGGTAAAGGATAGGCTTAAAACTGAATAAAAACTCATTTCTTTGATATAATAAGGGTAATTATACGATTTTAAATTTGTAATAATAACCCCATCAATCATAAGAAAAAGCGCCATAAAAATAATGTATATTTCCGGTAGAAAAACTTTAAAATGATTTTCGAAAAGAATATGGAAGTTTGTCATTTTTTTTTAAAAATTAGAAAGAACATTTATTAAATGAATTTTATTTAATAAAACTTCAGGATAAACCCCTAAAAAAATAGTTAAAAAAACTAAAGGTAACAATACATGAAACTCTCGTTTAGAAACATCTTTAAATACAGAACCTGCGTACAATTCTTTTAAATTACCATAAGAAATTCTATTAAATAACCATAAAGAATAAACAGCACTCAAGATTATACCCGTAGCAGCAAAAAAAGCTACAAAAAGATTATCCTGAAAAATACCCGCAAACAGTAAAAATTCTCCAACAAAATTACATGTTCCTGGTAAAGCTGCATTTGCAAAAGTAAATAATAAAAATAAAGAAGTAAATAACGGCATAACTAAAACTACCCCACTATAATACTTTAATAAACGAGTATGAAAACGATCATAAATAACACCTACACATAAGAAAAGAGCACTTGAAACAACACCATGACTAATCATTTGAACTAAACTACCTTCTATCCCTTGGATATTTAAACTAAAAATACCCAACATAATTAAATTCATATGAGCAATAGAAGCGTAAGCTATAATCCTTTTTAAGTCAGTTTGTCGAATTGCTGTTAATGAAGTATAAATAATACTAATCACAGCTAATGTATAAACTAGCGGAGTAAAATATAAAGATGCTTCAGGAAATAATGGAATAGAAAATCTTAAAAAACCATAACTTCCCATCTTTAATAAAATACCTGCTAGAATAACAGAACCCGTTGTAGGGGCTTCAACATGAGCTTCAGGCAACCAAATATGTACAGGTATCATTGGAATTTTCGAAGCAAAAGAAATAAAAAAAGCCATCCATAAAAATTTTTGCTTATCTTCATTAAAATCAAAAAATAACAATGTTTGATAATCTGTCGTACCTGTTTGAACATATATAGACATAATAGCTACTAACATTAAAACAGAACCAAACAATGTATAGAAAAATAGCAAATAAGAAGCTCTTATTTTTCTTCTTCTAGAACCCCAAATACCTATCATTAAAAACATAGGAATTAAGATGCTTTCAAAAAAAATATAAAATAGCAATAAATCTAAAGTTGAGAACACTAACAATAATAGGCTTTCCATTATCAAAAGCAAGAGCATATACTCTTTTAAGTTCTTTCTAATATTCTTCCAACTACTTAAAATACAAATAGGAAAAATCAATGTAGTTAAAACAATAAAAAGTAAACCCATTCCATCGACACCTAGGATAAAGTTAATATTTAAAGACTCTAACCAATAGGATTTAGAAACAAATTGAAAGCAACAACTTTGAGTATCAAAAGCTGTCCATAAAAACGTTGATGAAAAAAAGGTAAACAAAGAACAGTTTAGTGCTGTATTTCGAATAAAAATATAATTTTCTGATGGTGTTATCAATATGATTAATGAACCAATTAAAGGTAACAGTATTAAAAACTCTAACATTTTTATCTTATTTAGGCGAAAAATGGGATTTGAACCCATACCTGCTAGTACCACAAACTAGAGCTCTACCATTAAGCTATAATCGCCTTTTTTATATATAAAATTTTTATACAAATTAAATAAAAAAAAATTAAGGTTTATAACGTAACAACCCTCCTAATTTTGCAAAAACAAACCCTTTTAAATTCTTAATTGATTTCAAAGCTAACCCCGATATATCAAAATTTTCTTTAAAATCTTTAGACAAAAAAGGCATATAAATTTTATTTTGAGGAGTAAAATACAAAATAGATAAGCCGTTCATATATAAGAAATCATTAATATTTTCTTTAATATTTGTTATAAAACTTAAATTTTTTTTATATAATAAATATATTGAACCATTTATTAAAAATTGTAAACCAGGATCTTTAAATAAACTTTTAAAAACTTTATTTTTTACACGCTTTAAATAAAAACCTTCTTTAATAGAATTTAATTTTAAATCTTTTAAAGAAGTAGTATCTAAATCACTTAATTCACAAAGAACAATAATTTCATTTCTTAATAATATATTTTTATACGAGTTATAAAGAGACTTGTTAGAAAGAAACAAATTTATTAAATAATGATGATAGAGGGATTTGAACCCTCGACCTTAGGGTTATGAATCCTATATTCTAACCAACTAAACTATACCATCTAATAAAGTATGCCCTGTAGGATTCGAACCTACACCTTACAGCTTAGAAGGCTGATGCTCTATCCATTAAGCCAAGGACACCCTTTTTTACAAAAAAAAACCAATACTTCAATGGGAAGAACCGGATTCGAACCAATGATGAGTTTAACTCGATAGATTTACAGTCTATTGCCTTTAACCACTCAGCCACCTTCCCATTAAAATATCGGATTGGTAGGATTTGAACCTACGACCTTCTGTTCCCAAAACAGATACGCTACCACTGCGCCACAAACCGCATAAACATTCTGTAACGTTTGTTTAAATTATTTAAAAATAATCAGAACTTAATGCAGAAACTCTAAGTTTAACTTCTTTTAATTCCTTAGGTACCGGACCAAAAAACCGCGTACCATAAGGTTTTAAATTTTTATTTAATAGAATAACCGTATTATCAAAAAAATTAAATAAACGACCATCTAACCGTCGATTTTTACTACAAGCTCTAAAAATTAATCCCAAACATACCTGTTTCCGCTTTACTTTTAAATTACCTTTCGAACGCAATTCTCTAACAGACACTATCACAAAATCTCCTAAAAAACCAGGAGATTTTGGATGTTTTTTTAAAATTTTAATAAATTTAACTTTTTTCGCCCCTGAATTATCTGCAACATTAATAAACGAACCTGGTTGTAACATAAAAACACTAAATAAAATGAAAACCAAAAGAATTTAATAATAATATATTTTCTTTTAAACTAGGCTGAGAAAAATTAAAAAATATTTTTAAATCCTTCAATTTACGAAATTTAAATAAATCATTACCTAACTCTAAAAAAGTATAAATATCTTCCACTTGAAATGAAAAAGTCCCTGTTTTACTAAAACTCTTCTTTAAAAGGCCTTCTTCAAACCCTAATATACTAGCTAAATTAATTTGTACAAGTCTTTCTAAAAAAGCAAATAAAAACTTCCCTTTTAATTTTAAAAAGCAATTATAATTTTTCTTTGAAGACCTATTAAACGGAGAAAGAATCCCTTTTTTATTAGTAAGAAAAAATAAAAAACCTAATCCTAAAATAACTAAAGACTTTCTTTGAAGATTTAAAAAATTTAAATTTATAAATTTAATAAAACTTACTTGATTTACATTTTCATAATGACCTAATTTTGAAACTAAATCTCTTCTTGAATTTTTTAAATAAAATTTATATAAAGAACACATTAAACCTTATTATAAACGTGATACAGTAGAATAAACTAAAATATCCTTCCGTACTCGATAAAAAGCAACTAAAATCCCTAAACCTATAGCAGACTCAGCTGCACCAATAGTCATAAAAAATAAAGCATATATTTGTCCCATTATATCATCTAGAAAAATAGAATAAATAATAAAAATAAAATTAATACTTAATAACATCATTTCTATTGAAAGAAATGTAACAATTATATTACTACGGTTGAGCATAATACCTAACATTGATATAACTAATATATTTAAAGCAACAAGCAAACATTTCATTAATCCTAATTCAACCATAATTTTTTTTAATTTATTAATTGTAATATTGAAACTACAAATAGTACATAACCTAAACAAAAAGGAATAAAATAACGCCATCCTAAAAAAACTAACTGATCATACCGAAAACGAGGTAATACACAACGAATAACAACAAATAAGGCTCCTAAAACAAAAATTTTTATAGAAAACCAAAATACAGGAGGTAAAGGTAAAAAGCTTAAAAAAGGAATTGCACCCCATCCACCTAAAAATAAAATAGTTGTTAATGCACACATATTTAAAATAGATAAATACTCTCCTAAAAAAAATAAAGCAAAAACCATTGAAGAATACTCTACATTATAACCAGAAACTAACTCTGCTTCAGCCTCCGGAAGATCAAACGGGTGTCTATTAGTTTCTGCTAAAATTGCTACAAAAAATAGCATACCAAGAGGTAAAAAAGGATATATAAACCAACACGCCTTTAATTGAAAATAAACTACTTCACTTAAATTTAACGACCCTGTACAAATAAAAATAGGTATTAAACTTAAACCAAAAATAACCTCATATGATAACATCTGAGTAGCTGAACGAACGGCCCCTAAAAAAGCATATTTAGAGTTACTAGACCACCCAGATAATATAATAGCATAAACCCCTATCGAGGAAACGGCGAATAAATAAAGTATACCGATATTTATATTACTTATAACACCCCCGTTACAAAAAGGAATAACAGCCCAAGAAGCTAAACCTATAAACATAGTAATTATAGGAGCAAGTATAAAAACAAAAGGATTACCACTACTTGGTATTGTAATTTCTTTAGCTATTAACTTAATACCATCCGCTACCGACTGTAAAAGACCATGAACTCCAACTACATTAGGACCTTTTCTTCGCTGAATAGCTCCGATAATATTACGCTCTACTAAGATATAAAAGGCTGTTAACCCTAACAACAATAATATTAATACTATATATTTTGCTGCTAATAAGAATAAATATATATATTTGCTAATTAAGAAATCTTTAATCGTATTATTTGATAATGAACAAATTGTATTATATAACATTTTTACAAATTATTATATTAAATTTATTTTTTTAATATTATTTACACACCTCCTCATTATTTGAGAAGCTTTAGAAATTAAATTAGTTTGATAAAAATTATTAATTTTTGTTTTATAAAAACTAATTTGAAAATTTTCTTTAGTAGAAAAAAATGAATTTAATTTAAAAGAAGAATCAAAATTTTGTTGGTATAAATTAGTTTTTTGAATAATAGGAAATTCTTTACTAAAAAAACCTTTTAACGAATAATAATTAATAAAGTTTTTTTGAAAAAAACCTAAATAACCTCCAGGCTGATTACCTATAAACTTAAAAAACGCATTAAAGATTACCCAATCTTCCCTTGAATCACCTACTAAATTAAAACACTTGTTTGTATTCTGAAAAAGACCCTCTAAATTTAAAAAACCTCCTTTTTTTTCAACAAAAGACCTACCAGGTAAAATTAAATTATTATAATTTAAATTTTCACTTCCATGACTACCACAATAAATAGAAAACGAATTCTTTTTATCTAATAACTGAAGTAAACTCTTATTTAAATCTGTATTTACATATAAACTCATATGTTTATTAAAATGATTATTTGTTTTTAAATAATCATTAAAACTTTTAATACCTAAATCTCTTAACCCTGTAGAATTTGCATCAATATTTAAAATATTCAACGAATTAAAACTTTTAACATTATTTTTTAAAATATTGTTAATAGCTAGTAAATCAAAATTTGAAAAACTATTAGAATTAATAATAAAAAGAGTATTTTCAAATTTTTTTAAATTCTTTGAAAAAAGATGTTTTCCTTTTATAAAATCCATAAAACTTTTATTATTCAACCCTAAATGAGACGCCTCAAAAGTATAATCTGTAAACGGTCCAAAAAACCCTACCTTTAAATCCCCATTAATTACCCGCTTACGCAAATGAAGATTTAACATAGATGTTTCAAATCTCGTATTACAATTAACTAAAATACAAGAATCATAATTTTGAATGTCTTTCATTTTTATATTAAATTTATAAAAAAAATCTGAAGAATTACTACAAAAATTAGTAGTGGAATATAAAGAAAAACAATTTAATTTATTAAAAAAATGTTTTAAAACTAATACTGACTCAAAGTCTACATCTTCTCCAAAAAATATATTTAATTTTTTATCTAAATCATAAATATATTTATAAAGATTAATAAAAAAAATATTAAAAGCTTCCTCCCACTTCAATACTTCATATCTATTCTTTAAATTCTTTTCTAAAAATAAAGGAGCTTCTAATCGTTGTAAACGTACCCCATCATAAGAAAAACGTGTCTTATCTGAAATCCATTCTTCATTAATGTTTTCATTTAAACGAGGTAAAACTCGAAAAACTTTCGACCCTTTAACACTAACTACAATATTACTTCCACAACTATCCATAACATCTATAGAATTAATAGATCTTAACTCCCAAGGACGTCCTTCAAAAGCATAAGGTTTAGAAGTTAAAGCTCCAACAGGACATAGATCTATAACATTTCCAGATAATTCTGAAGTCAATACTTTTGTTAAATACGTACCAATTTGAGTATTAGTACCCCTTCCTAAAGTACCTAAATCAGGAACACCTGCAATCTCTGTTGAAAATCGCACGCAACGAGTACAATGAATACACCGCGTCATAACTGTTTTTATTAAAGGCCCGCAATCTTTATCCTCAACACCTCTTTTTCTTTCATAAAAACGACTAGAATCACTACCAAACAACATTACCTGGTCTTGTAAATCACACTCACCCCCTTGATCACAAATAGGACAATCTAACGGATGATTTAATAAAAGAAATTCCAAGACTCCTTCTTGCGCCTTCCTTACTAAAGGTGTTTTAGTAAAAACCTTCATACCCTCAGATACTGGCAATGCACACGAAGCAACCGGTTTTGGTGATTTTTCAATTTCAACTAAACACATCCTACAATTACCTGCAATTAAAAGACGTTCATGAAAACAAAATCTAGGAATATCAATACCTAAACTATCACAAGCTTGTAAAACAGTTGAATTTTTAGCTATTTTCACAGGAATATTATCTATATATAAATTTACCATATTTAAAATTTAAAACAAAACCCGTAAAAAAAACGGAAAGGATGGGATTTGAACCCATGGCATCACCATACAGTAACACGTCAGTTTAGCAAACTAATACTTTAAACCACTCAGTCACCTTTCCCTTTTTTTATTAAATAAACTAAACGAGAGCGACAGGATTTGAACCTGCATCATGTGGCTCGACAAGCCAAAACTCTACCATTAAGCTACGCCCCCCTCTAATAACTAAATTAAATGAGTACATTGGGGATCGAACCCAAGACCCTCGGGTTAAAAGCCCGATGCTCTACCAACTGAGCTATATACCCTTATTTTTACCTAATCCACTTAAAAATTGTTAACAATAACGTTAAAACGTTTAAACATTATATCAACATTTAAAAAATCATAAGAAACTAAAGATGAATAATGTTTCTTAATTTTTTCAGAACGTATGTTTTGATTATAAAAACTTATAGGACCAAAAGTCTTATAAATTAAAACATAAATACTAAAAAAAATAATAAATAACCAAAAAATTTGAGGGAACCAAGTAATACTATCCAATTGAGTCATAATATTTTTTAATACACCAGGGCCTAGCAGGACTCGAACCTACAACGTTACCATTATGAGTGGCATGTTATACCATTAAACTATAGGCCCTAATAAGTTACGATTTTAGTCTTCAAAGGCAACTTCAGTCCTCCTGCCCTTAAAGCTTCAAAAGCCTTTTGTTCTGAAACTCCTGAAACTTCATATAAAATTTGCCCTTTTTTTACACTACAAGCCCAATAAGAAACATTACCTTTACCTTTACCCATACGAACTTTCAAAGGAATTGATGTAATGGGGTTGTGGGCAAACATACGTACCCACATTTTACCAAAAGGCCTTATTTTTCTATTAATAGCCTGCCGACCAACTTCAATATGTTTCGAAGTTATTCGTCCATTACTTAAGGCCTTTAATCCAAAAAAACCAAATTTCAACCCTATAACTTTTAATTCTGTCCCTTTTACCTTTAATTTTTTTATTTTTTTAAATTTATAATTTCTTGGAGTAAACATAATTATTATTAATAATAATACCAAATCTTAATACCACAAATACCATAAATGGTAGTAGATTTAACACAAATATAATGCATAGAAGCATCGATCGTCTGCGCAGGCATTGAACCCACATTTATAATCATTTTACGTTTCCTTAAAGACCTTCCTAAACGCCCTTTAAATTGAATTTTTAACCCATTAAGGTTTGAAAAAGCAACTAATGGAGGAAAAACTCTTCGTGAAAGTATACGGAAAAAACCATAAAAGGATTTTATATTTTTTTTTACAAGTTTTGATAACATAAACCCTAAAAGACGAGGGTTTTTAAAAAACACAGAAAAAAGAAATAAATGAACAAAACGAAACATATTTAATCCTTTAAACCTTCTTGAACTAGGAATTTTAAGGCTATGTACTATATTATAAATATTTTGTTTAAACCTAAAACGATCAAAATCTCTTTCTTTAAAAAAAGTTACTCTATTGCGCCTTCTATTAACTACCGTTTTACGAAACTTAATAGAATAAACAGGAAAAGCAGCTAAATGTAATAAATTTCTTACCCGCACAGAAACAAAACACCCTGTTAAAAACATTAAATTTAATATTAATAATTTTTTTAAAGAAAAAAGTCGAAGCTCTTTAGAAACCCCACTTGTATAAAGAATAATACCTTTACGAAAATAACGTCGTCTACAATTTTTTAAAAAAGAATACGCCATCGTAAAAGACTTTTTATTAACCTTTAAAAAACGTTTTTTACCTAGCAACGCTGTCCGTTTTCGGTACGAATTAAATAATACTCTAGGTACAAAATTTACCCTTCGACGTATATTCTTTCTTCTTTTATTTCTACGCTTTCGATGAAAAAGAGCTCTTCTATCTTTTTTAGTATTACCATAACCTCGAGAATTTTTTAAATTTAAACGCTTCTTTTTTTTTACAGGTAATTTTTTCTTATCTTTACCCTTAATTTTCAAAAAAGCTTTTTTTCTCCGAATTACTCTAAAAAAATATTTCTTATCTAACCCTTTTTTAAAAATATACCTTTTAACACCACGTTTTAATAAAGAATTTTTAGAATTATAACTTTTTATACTCTTAAAAGGTTGACTAGTATTAATAATCTTCCCTTTATCTTTTTTTTTTAATAAACGTCTTTTTAAAATCTTACGATTAAATCCAAGAAATTTACGAAAAATAAAAGCCCTTTTTATAGGACCTCTCCTTACATAACCCTTAGCACCTACCCAATTACGTCTTTTTTGATACCACTCTTCAAGTAAATGATACCGCCTCATAGGAGGTCTAACACCTAACTTATGTAAATTAGTACGAAAAAGACTATTAACTCTAAAATTATAACTTACAAAAGTCTTCAAAAAACCTTTTTTACGCTTCCACCATAACCGACGGTGTTTATGAAAAGCTTTAGATTTTATAAAAACTTTCTTTTTCTTTCTTTTTTTTCTTTTAAAACGATGCTCTAACTGATAATAATCAATAAAAACATAAGCTAATGCTTCTTTACGTTGAATTGATATATTATGAACAATAGACTTATGTATATTATACTCAAAAAAATTCTTTACATAATTTTGTATATATAAATCTTGATAAAAAAGTTTTGAATAATTATAATCTTCAAAAAATGATTGAGAAACCCACTTTTTATTTTTAATTAGCCTTAAACTTAATGCATTTGTTTTTTTACTCATTATTTATTTTTATTTTTATGAGAAAAAGGCTTTCTTGTTAAACAAAAATCTCCAAAACAAAAACCCTTCATTCTGGAATTAATAAAAATCTCATTAAAACCATTTCCTTTATGAACATAAAAACTTTTTCCTACATGATAATCTAAAATACTAGAATTTCGAGACATTATTTTTTTATTTTTTTTATCAATTGCTGATAAATTACAAAAATTTATTTTAGCCTTCATAATATAATATTTAATTTAAAACTGCTTCCTTCTTTTATAAATTAAATTATTTGTTCGATTTTTTTTTGATCGAGTACGCTTACCAATAGCTAAACGCCCCCATGGACTAACAGATACACGGCCACCAGAAGTTTTACCTTCTCCACCTCCATGAGGATGATCTACAGGGTTCATAGCAACCCCTCGAACACTAGGACGACGGCCCAACCAACGAGCATTCCCTGCTTTTTTTAATTTTTTAATATGATAAAAATTATTTTTTATAGGACCTATAGTAGCCCTACAATTCACATTAACAAAGCGCTCTTCTAAAGAGGGCAATCGTAAAAGAACTTTATTCTTTTCTCTCCTTAAAATTTTACAAAAAGAACCACTTGATCTTGAAACCTGCCCCCCTTTTTTTGGTTTAAATTCCACATTACTAACTAAATAATTAGAGGGCAAATATTTTAATTTATAACGCCCCCCAAACATCATCCCTTTGTTTGATATAATACTGCCTACCTTAATATCTTTTGTTGATAATATATAATCAAAAGACCCTGTAACTAAACATTTTATTACAGAAATAGTAGCATTACGATTCGGATCATACTCATTACTTAAAACTTTGTATAAAGGGGATAACACATTAAAGTTTATTTTTTTATATAAACGTTTATGGCCTCCCCCCCGGCGACGAACCGTAATTCTACCATTATTATTTCGACAACTAATCCTTTTTTTTCCTTTATTTAAATTTTTTAAAACATTATTACTTTTTATATTAAACATTTATATCTAATAAAAAAAACTAATACTACAAAAATACCAATCAAATACACATTAAAAAAAATACCAAACCAACTAACAAAGCCGATAAAAACAAGTAAAGTAATAGAACCTACTAACATTACAAAAATTGAATGATAAATTAAACCTGTTTGTAAAAAATTTAATTTTAAAGATTTATTATAAAAAAGTTTAGAAATACCAAAAGGCCCTAAAATTTCTATAATACCCCTATCAATTAATTTATAAGATTTATAGTAACCTAAATCTAAAACTTGTTGATTTATAAGCTCATTATATACTTTATCAAAATACCATTTTCTATTAAAAAAGTTATAAAACAATAACCCTAATTTACTTGTTTTTATTGAATAAATAAATTTAGGAGATAAAGCAACATAAATCAAATACGAACAAAAAGAACCAAATAAACTAAAAATAACAGGAATTAACTTAATATGCACAGGTAAAAACTCTGCATCAAAAACTACTAAATTTTTTGGTAAAACAAATAAAGCATTTTCCCAAAAATTAGTACCAACACCAATAATCATATCTTTTGTTAAATAACCAACAAAAATACTTCCAAAAACTAAAATGAATAAAGGATAACCCATTATTTTTGGTAGATCATGAACATTTTGTATTGAAACACGATAAGCATTTGTTTTATTAATAAAAGTTAAAAATAATAACCTTAAAGAATAAAACGATGTTAATGATGCTGAAACAGCCCCTAACCAATATGCAAAATGAGAACTTATTGTAAATTTACCAAAAGCTAACTCTAAAATAGCATCTTTTGAATAAAAACCTGTTAAAAAAGGAAAACCCATTAAAGAAATTGAACCAATAAACATCATTGCATAGGTAAAAGGTATTAATTTTATAAGACCCCCCATTTTACGCATATCCTGCTCATCGCCTAAAGCGTGAATAACAGACCCTGCACTTAAAAATAATAAAGCTTTAAAAAAAGCGTGATTAGCTAAATGAAATACACCTACAGAATAATTTGATGTCCCACAAGCAAAAACCATATAACCTAACTGACTACAAGTAGAATAAGCAATAACACGCTTTAAATCATTTTGTACTAACGCCGTTGTTGCAGCAAAAAAAGCAGTCATCGCTCCAAAACCAGTAACAATTATTAAAGCTGTTGGAGAATATTCAAATAACGGAGAACAACGCGCTATTAAAAAAACCCCTGCTGTAACCATTGTTGCGGCATGTATTAAAGCAGAAACAGGAGTAGGACCTTCCATTGCATCAGGTAACCATGTATGTAAACCTAATTGCGCCGATTTTCCTACAGCACCTATAAAAAAAAAAATACAAATAAATGTTAAAACATCAATTTCAAAATTTAAAATAGTAAAACTTGAATTAATTTCCGCAGCATAAAAAGGAACTAAAGCAAATAACACCGAGTAATTAAAGGTTTTAAAT
>Ga0213839_1000597_pt1 | contig 37797 bp, 58 predicted proteins | sample SWPATP21_FD_160075 | JGI IMG/M metagenome (GOLD analysis project Ga0213839, IMG submission 160075) | Coastal seawater microbial communities from Marineland, Florida, United States - SWPA TP2 #1 | ecosystem: Environmental > Aquatic > Marine > Coastal | place: USA: Florida | collected 2016-08-14
GCTATTGGGGCTTTTTAGTTATGTTGTATTTAGAGATAAGTGTATCAGTTATTTCTAATGCCTCAGCGCCTGTTATAAAATTGTATTTATCGCAAAGATAAACCGCAATATCATCGCGCAATTCTTCCTCTGGTGTTTTTGGCTTTGATAGAGTTGCAATAGATACAGATGCGTAACCTTTACCAATAGATGTATTTTCGTATTTAATCCAAGCCTCTTCTGAGTCAATGGCAATCACTTGACCTTTTTGCTCGCTAGCAGTTAAAACCTTATCACCTACAACGGGCCACTCACGCTCTTTTATTTTACTTTTAAAATAAACGCCACCCTCAGATGTATAACCTAAAGTTTCAAATGTTTTAGCTACTGGCTCGCTGCTGTTAATTGATGCGCCGATAAATTCCTTAGGTGGTAATGGGATGGTTACTTGCTCTCTTTCCCTTACGTGAACAAGTTCGTCAGCATCTTTTTTGTAGAAGCAGAATGTACCATCAGAGTAAAATATAAATGACTTGATATTTTCCGCGCTTACGTCTACACCTGCAAACTTAATCCCAGCACCCTCAGCAAGCTTAGCTATAAGCCTAGCGTGCTCTTTGCTCTCAATCTTGCCGTAGGTGTTTGATAAGTATTCGCTGGTTATGTTTTCAAATGAATCCTCGTTAATACAATTACTATATTCAAAGCTTTTGCTGGCCCAAGTTTTTGAGTTTAAAGTTACACCTGTATTTTGCTCATAAAACAAAACGATTGATCCACTTTCTAAACCTTTACCTATGTATGGATATCCCATTTTTCACTCTCCACTAACAATCTCAGTTAAAGCCCAGGCTCTTCTGACCGTTAAAATATTATCAATTTGTTCATTGCTGATTGAATCGCCATTAGGCACAGCTAACCAGCATAAATTAGTAAGCGTGTTGCGCCCCCCTAAAGCTCTCTGCAAGAGCTTCATGAGCCTCATTAAGGTAATCCACTAGCTGAGACTGCAAAAGCGGCTCAGTAAGCTTTACTTCTTCAACTTCAAAGCGTGATTTGCCGTTACTTTCCACGCCTACAGCGATTAAATGTATATTCCATAGGTGGCGAATTTTTGACACAGCTTGAGCCATTGAATATCCGACATCAATAGAGCGGCCAGTTTTATAATTCAACATATGCGCCGTGTACTTTTCATTTTCATCAATTTGACTGTGAAACACCGCCAGGCTTTTAAGGCCAGCCCTAGCGCAAGCTAGAGCACCTTTCATTTTGTTGTACTTCTTTTTACGAGCCATATTTATATCTCTTTGCGCTTGGTTTTGCATAGCCTGTTTTATCGCTAACAATCACACCGTTTTTACGGATAATTACACGCTTCATTTGTTTGCTATGAGCCTCTGCTAGTTGCCCTGGTGTTTTAATTACGTGCTTAACATCTTGCACAGCTTGAAAGCGCTGCATATTTCTTTGTATGTGCCAATCGCTCATATCAGACATTTTTTCTTGAAATGCTAATTTTTCATCTGTCATTTTATTTCTCCAATTCTGCTAGCAGTACATCTGCCATTAATACAGCTTTTTCAGCTACCTCTTTAAAGCTAATCCCGCTTTTCTGCATTACATCATTTGATAAGTAACCATTCATAGTGTGTATTGCAAACATTTCGCGCTTTGTTAGACCTGTAGGAACTTGATTAATACCATCACCATAATTGCAACCATAGCCATCTTCTTTTGCTGATTGTGGCATTGCTGGTTTATCTGCATTTGTCATTTTATTTACTCCGTTTGTTTCGATAGCTGAATACTATTAGATTATTTTGCTGCTGTGAAATAACAAATTGGAATATACATATAACTAAACGGTATTTAAATTTTGCGCAGTCTGCGGTTAAGGTTTGCACTGTTGGTTATGTGGTGTATAATTTATACTGCGGAGGTGAGATGCCGCGTTAAATTGATAAAGTAACAAGGGTTTATTAGTGCAGGTCTAGTGTTCGTGGGAAAACATCTCACTTATGCTTTATCAGCCCCGAGTTACTGGGCTTGTACTAATAAGCCTTTTTTGTGTCTAAAGCCGATGGCGAGGTAGTCGGCTGCTGGTTAAACAAAGCTGAGCGATTGACCATAACTAAACGCAGACAATATACAGCTAGACACAAACCCTTCTAACGTATCTCACTTGATTAAGCATTCGGTACTTACCGCAAAACACCAACAATTTAAACAACACTGGTTAGTGCGTCGACTTTTAGACCGAGGAAAAAGCGAGTTAATGTTGATGTGATCACATAAGCCGAATTTAACAAATTCATATAGGCGTGATGTATCGGAGCGACAACTCTAAAAACTGTTTCGCATATTGAGTAGCTAACATAACAGTAAAAGACCTTATTTGTTTGATGTATCAACTAAAGGTCTAGTGATAACTATCATTTAAATTTGGAGAGTAAAATGAGTAAAGTGAAAATAGAAGAAATTGCAAGAGTTATAGTCCATTGGTCTGAGTCTGAGTTGATTAATGATAGGTTGGGATGTGATGAATTCTCAGATATTGAAAAAGAGGTTTCAGTTGTTGATCTTGAGATTCTGATAAGTGAAGCTTCAAAACTAATTTGTTGTGGCTATGACAAGGCATCGCTTACAGTGGTTTTAAAAAGCGGGTTAGTGTGGGCTAAAGAATCGAAATTCTACATAACAAAAGGAGATACGCTTGAATCACTTTTAAATAAAGGTCAGTAAGTTAACCCTTAATTGCCCCAATTCCCCACCATGCTATAATTGCCCTATATCAAATTAGGGCATTTTTTCATGCAGAGTCCAGAGCTATTTGCAGCATTAACAAACCGAAGCATATTAGACCAGCGCTTTGCTTCATCTCTAAACAAGCAAACAACCGAAGCGCTTCAAGAGCTTGCTAAATGGCTACGTGAGCGTATTAATCGCGAAGGTGCTACCATTGCGTCTAGAAAGCGCTATCAGAAGCTATTAGATGATGTAGAAGCAAAGACAGCGCAAGTGTACGAAGATATTACAGCGCTTTACTATGAGCAGTTTAAAGCACTATCTGCTGATGAAGCTGAATTTATCACACAAGCCATTCAAGCCTCTGTAGTTACTGACGTAATTGTCGAATCACCGTCAAATAGAAAACTATGGGCGGCAGTAACTAAAAATCCATTAGCCATTGGCGGCAATAACTCATTTGTTGACTTTGACGAGATGATAGATAGGTTAGGCGATAACAGTCGCAAGGTGGCTAGCGTTATATCTGGCGGATTCTCTCAAGGTTTAACGCTTCAAGAAATGACTCAAACCATTATCGGTACTAGGGCGCAAAAGTATACAGACGGAATTATTGATGCTTCCAGGCGAGAGGCTGAGTCTATTGTTAGAACTGCGGTTACTCATATTGCATCAACTTCACGCGATGAAATATTTAGACAGAATGACGATATTATCTGGGGCTATACAATCTTGGCCACTTTAGATACTCGAACATCCGAAACGTGCCGATATTTTGACGGCAAAACGTTTAAATACTCTGATAGCTACAATCCAAAGCCTGCCTTTCATTATCGCTGTAGGTCGCAAATCACAGCAGAGTTTTACAATGACAAGCTAAACCGCACAGGCTCTACACGCTCAGCTAACTTTGAAGATGAAAAAGGTCAAGTTGACGCAACTAAGCAGTACTATGATGTACTTAAAAGACAACCAGCAGCGGTGCAAGATGAAGTGTTAGGAAAATCACGCGGCTTGATATTTAGAAACGCAGGATTAAGCGCGCAAGAGTTTAGAGATGCTTTGGCTAATCGCATGGGTGAGCCTTTAACACTCGCAGAAATGGCGCAGAAGAATCGGAAAATACTTGAGTACATGAATAAGAATGAATTTTTAAAGGGTTATATCTGACGATAGTTTGACGCTTATAACCTTTAGTTATATCATTATAACAATTATTAACCAGTAGCAGGGCTACAACCATTTTAATCAGGAGATTATTAAATGGCAGAGTACACAGAAGAGCAATTGAAAGAGTTGTTAGCTAAACAAGAGCAAGAGCTTACAGCTAAATTTGAAGCTGAAACCGCAGGCTTAAAAGCCAATAAAGATGCGCTACTAGCAGAAAAGAAAAAGCTAGAAGAAGAAACGCAAGCCAAGTTATTGGAAAAAGAGCAAGCGGCAATTGAAGCAGCAAAAGAGGCTGGCGACGTTAAAAAGGCTTTAGAGCTTGAGCAAGCTAAATACGAGCGTGAACGCAAAGAATTATCCGAGCAATTAAACTCACGCAACGAAATGATCCTTTCATCTAAAAAGCAAGCTTCTGTTCAAAGCATTGTTTCTAACTTTGCTAAAAACGATAAGCTCAGTCAGTTAACAGCGAGTCAATTAGTTGATTATGGCTTTGGTGAAGACGGTAGCGTAGTCGCAAGCTATAAAGACCTAGACGGCAAGCACGTAGCTGATAACCATGATGATTGGTTGAAATGGGCTAAATCTGATCCTGATATGCAAAACCATTTGGCAGGGTCGAAAGCTTCTGGTATTGATCAAAGTATTGTAACACCGTCGAGCCAAGGGCAGCGCCAAGAGCTAGACAAGCAGTCTAAGATCGCAGAAATTAACGCTAAATTTAGTTAAAAGGTAAAAAGTTATGGCATTAGCAAATATGCAAGTTTACAACAACGAGATTGTAGGCACTACTATCGAGCTTTTAGGTCAAATGACTAATAAGTTCAATCAAGCGTCAGGCGGTGCGATTGTGCTATCTACTGACGGTTTCCGTGGTGACTTTGATAAAGAGTCATTTTTTAATCAAATCGCAAGCGCACAACGCCGTGTAGATCGCTATGCAGCAAACGGCGCTCAAGGTGCAACTAACCTAACTCAAGGTGAAGTTGTTGGCGTTAAAGTTGGCGGCGGTTTTGGCCCTGTATTGTTTGAACCTTCACAGCTTTCATGGTTACAGCGAGATCCAGGCGCGGCTATCATGGCTATCTCAGAAGGTTTTGCTGATGCTCTAATTGCAGACCAGTTAAACACGGCAGTGGGTGCAGCGGTTGCGGCAATCGAAAACCAAGCAGCATTAGTAAATGATGTTTCTGGTGCTGGCGGTATTAGTCAAATCGCACTAAACGGCTCTCACGCCAAGTTTGGCGATAGCTCTTCAATGCTTATTACTGATGTAATGTCTGGCTCTGTTTATCATCGCCTAGTAGGTGAAGCAATCAACAACTCTAATCGCTTGTTTGAATCTACAAATGTTCAAGTAATTGATATTTTAGGTAAGCTTGTTGTTGTTTCTGACATTCCAGCTCTTTATGAAGCTGGTACGCCAAACAAAGATAAGGTTCTATCACTTACTAACCGTGGTATCGTTGTTGATAATACATCGGATATTATCTCTAACCTTGAAACAACAAACGGCAAGCAGCGCATTGAAACAACTTGGCAGGCTGATTACACATTTGGCCTTAAACTTAAAGGCTTTAGCTGGGATGTTCAAAACGGCGGCGCTTCACCAACTGATGCAGAGTTATTTACTGGTACTAACTGGGATAAAGCTGTGGCAGAAGATAAGCATTTGGCTGGTACTCTTGCTATTGGCTCAGCGGACGCGTAAGGGGTAAGTTATGGCTATTGCATACGTTGAACACCCATTAAGCATAGATGAAAAGAAAGCTTTACTTAAGAAGTTTGACAAGGTTTTAGACTTACGTTTTAAACCAGAAAAACTAGAAACGGGTGATAAAGTTATCGAAAAAGAAAAAGCTAAGTAAGGCTTAAACTTTAGATAACGCTTTTAATAGCCTCACCTTTGAGTGGGGCTTTTTTATGTGAGGAAATTATGAGAAATGATTTACTTGAACAAATTGTAGTTGCGGCTGGTGGCACTGTTACCGACCCAAGCAACAGAAATGAACTATTAAAAGATTGGCTTACAGCTTTAGGGGGTTGATATGGTTGATGAAACTAGAAACGAGCTATTAGCAGATATATTGACAGCAACACAGAATATTAGCGGCGCTTATGATGGTAGGGTTGTTGTAAAGCAAGCGTCAGACCTTGCAGGGACTCTAGATAGCACCAAAGAGTATTTTATTGATGGTGTCGTTGATATGGGGTCTCAGTCGATTGAAGTGCCAGCGAGTGGTCTGTACTTATCTGGCTATAACTTTGACACATCCAAACTAATATCTAGCGCAACAGGCTATACAATGTTCACCTCGCCCGTTGGTGGTAGCGGTAATGTGATTGGTAAGGATTACGCGATAGAGGTCACAGGAGCAACATCAAAAGTATATGACTTAACTAGCGCTACTGGTTTTGACGCTTTTGAGTTTAGCAGGATTAACTATAACAACTGCGAATCTCTTGGTGAAATAAACGGGTACAGACAAGGCTTTGAAAGTGGAACGGGTAGGTTTGGCGGAAAACCAGAACTGACACTATCTGGCACTTGGGTTGGCGGGTATTTTATCGACGCTTCAATAGTTAGAAGTCTTGCCGATGGCGCTTACTCACTATTCAAGGCAGGGGCTGGCTTTAGCATGGCCTCACGATTTAGAACTAACATGAATTTAGACTTACCAGCTAGCGCTTCATTCTTTGACTTTGCTCCCGCTAACTTTCCAAACCCATCAACAGTACAAGTGGATGGCGCGATAGTAACAAGACAGGGAAATCAAGATGCAACCGATACAAATTACACGCCAAACATAAGCGCAGGCAATATAGCCTGTTCATGGTCTAACAATATCGGGATGCCTAACACATTTGAAGGTGGTGCAATTGGTATTGCGGCAGAGGCTGCAACAACAATTAATGCAGTTGGAACTTTTGAGGATGTTAATGCTGTGGCATGGAATGTTACCGACTTGCAGCACTTTGATAACCCAGCGGGAGGGCAGTTAAGGCATATAGGCATAAATCCAAGAGAGTACAAAGTTGTAGCTTCAATGTCTGCATCATCAACAGCAAACAACGTGCTAACCTTGAGGGTTTCGAAGTGGGATAACTCAGCCTCGGTATTTGTGACTGTTTTAGATCAAGTTAGACCAGTTAATAATTTCACGGGCGCAAGGGATGTAGCTTTTTTCGATGTAAACATAAATACAACTCTAGACCAAAACGACTATATAAAGTTGCAAGTTACAAATAACACAGCAACTAACGGTGTTACTTTTGAAGCTGATGGATATTATCTAGTAGAGGAAAGATAACAATAAAGCCCCATTAATCGGGGCTTTCTTCATTCGCTTGATGGTCTATTTGGCTATCAATAACAGCGACGCCGCACAGGAATATAACTGTAATCGCCATCAATGCAGTTAACAGCGGAAACGTACCGTGAAACTCTAAAAGCTCAAACGCTTCACTAATCATCCAAAGACAAGAAGCAGTTAATGCTAAAGACTGTAAAAATATTTTAATTTTCATAACTATCTCCATTTGTTTAACTAACTCGAATATAGCTCATAATCATTTGAATGTTTAATAACCTTTAGCTATAAGCTATAATCAAAAGCAATAAAAACATTATAGGTTTAAATAATGGCTGTCACAGTTGGTATAGATTCTTACTTAACACTTGCGGAGTTTAAAGCGCAAGCTGATGCTTTGGCGCGTGATTATTCAAGTTATACAGATGCGCAGATTGAAGCGGCATTAATTGAGAGTTCACTTTTTTATATTGATCCAACTTACACCTTTAGAGGTAGCAAGGTCGATGAGTCTCAAGCAATGGACTTGCCGACTACATTGGTATCTATTGCGGATATCTCAAAAGGTGCGTTTCAGGCTGCATGGCAAGCTTTGACTGGCTATCTATTTGTTGATCAAGCAGTGAACGCTAACGGCAAGGTAATCAAAGAGCGCAAAAAGCTAGCAACGCTAGAAAAGGAAACCGAATATAAAGATGGTTCAATTCCTACGGTTACTTATGACACAAGCAGAATCACAGCTTTATTGAGACCGTACTTAGTAAATCAATCAGGTGCGTTTATGGTCGCTAAAGGTTATAGCTAATGGCTACGTTTAAAAGTGAATTTCAATCTTTAGCTGTTGAGCTTTTTAATGAGTTCGCTGACTTTCAAGTGGACTTCACGATTAAAAAAGACATCGGTTACGATCCAATTACCGACACCGAAACAAAGTTTAGCGAAACGGTTGGCGCTATACCTATCGACATTAAAACCGCTGAAAATATTTTCGGTGAAGTTACAGCGAGCGATATTTATTTAGTTATCCTTGATTCTTCACCTGTACCTGATGACTTTGACGCAAGTTATTATTGCAACTATGACGGCGCAGACAGGGAAATAGTGCAAGTAATGAGCGATGCGGCTGATGCTGCTTATTTTGTGCGAGTGGTTATTTAATGGCTGGGCGCAACGAGTCAAGCGCTGATGTATCGGACTTTTTAGCCGATGCAGTTAACAAAGAGACTCGCGAGACTGCTTTATATATTGAGCAAGAGCTTGTTAGAAAAGCGGCAGTTGATAAAGGTATGTTGAGAGCCAATTTTATTGCTAGCGTTGGCGCTCCTGACAGCTCGGAGGTAGATGGTGAGGACTTAACAGGTAGCTCGACAATAAATGCAGCATTCAGCGTTATAGCAACAGCAAAACCGATTAAGTACCCAACTATCTATGTGCAAAATAATTTACCTTATGCTTATAGAATCATGGAAACTGGTTACTCTAAACAAACGCCACCAAAGGCGCTAAGCTTAACAATACAAGCGGCGGTTAATAAATGAGTTATTTAAATAATCTAACAAGAGCTTTCCAGCTTAGATTGGTGCAGAATCTACCAACTGGTTACACTGCTTCTGATACTGTAAATTTAGATAGAGGCCCAGAAGCAACAAAGACCGAAAGGCATTTAGTGCAGTCAACCTCTTTGGGTTTAAGGCAGCAAACAGCGCCAGACGTTAAACGGTGTATTAGGCAATACTTTATCCACACAATATCAGTCAACGTACCAAATTCAAATAGGGCACAAAGAGCTGATATAATGACAACTGTATCAGAGATTCAGGCGCTTTTTGAAAAGCTTGAGTTTGACGAATACAAAACGCAGACAGCGACTATTGACGTTGTTGGTAAATTAACAGATTCAAAATTTTACAGGGTTGACGTTAGTGTCAACGGCTACTTTGAGGAAATATTATAATGGCTACTACAGTAACAGATAGAGAGTTGGTCGGCGAAGATATTAGCGTCTACTTATCAGCTCAAACAGTTAAAGGCACAGTTGATGCTAATCCCGAGTTTTTTAAAGTTAAACGAGTTGGTGGCGCACCCAAGCAATCAATCAGCTCAACAACTTCAAATACACTCAGCAATTCACAAAACGGCAAACAGAATATTCAAACCAACTCTGAGCAGGCGGCAGAGTTATCTACGGAAGTGTTTCAGCAAACAAAGGATTTACTTGTTGCTGCAATTCATTCTGAGCTTGATGATAATTCTTACACCGGTACTGATGTTGAAATCACCGCTACTGGTGTGACATACCCAGGTGCAGACGCTTTACTTTCAATTGGTGACTTTGCATTTATCAGTGGCGCAACTGATGACGAAAACAATATCACTTACTACGTTTCTAATGTTGTCGGTGATGCCGTTACATTAAACCCGGCGCCAGCAGCAACTGAGGCAGTTGGCGCGAGCATTACAGTTGCAAGCAAGAAGTACGCAAACGGTTTAAGCCCGACTTACTTCCTAGGGCAGCGTAGACAGTTAGATAAATCTGCTGCCGGTGAAACTACATACTTTAACTTTGTTGACGGTTTAATCGACTCGTTAACGCTTGAAGTGCCTGAGTCTGACTTAATGACCGCTACGACTAATATTTTGTGGGAAACTGCAAGTGATAGCCGACTAGCAATCACTGGTCAAACCGATGCGGCTGACGATACAAGCGAAGCGGCAGGCGTGGAGAATCAATTTAAAAAGTTTTGGCTTGGTGGCGCTCCTGCTGAATGTTCACTTAAATCTGCAAGCTTAGAAATCGCTAACGGCTATCAATCAAGTGCCGCTGCTGGTTGTAAGCGTAATAGTTTAGGTGGTCGTCAATTTGCAGTTACAGGCTCATTTGTGGCTAAAAACTTCATTTCTGATTCTACTTATTGGGAAGAGTTATATCTTGCAGGCTCGCGCGTTAACTTAGCATTCGAGATTGTTTGGGCCGATGGTAAATCTATGGTTGTTCAAGTTGAGCGAGCCTATTTATCTGAGCATGAGCAATCTATGGAAACAGGATTCTCTAACTCAACACTAAACATTAGCGCAGAAGAAAACACGACAACAGGCACAACAATTCGAGTTTTCTCAAGCTTCTAAAATATAAAGCCCCTTAATTGGGGCTGTTTTTTGGGTAAGCTCTCACAATCTGATTTATCATTTTGCAATTGCAATCACCCATCTTTGCGTTGAACACCCCATCATCAGTAATCACGGTTAGCAGAATGTGTGTTAGCTTATAATCCGCAGCAACGCCTACACCATCCAAGTAATCCATTGCTTGTTGTGCTATTTGCTCAAGATTCATTTTCTTTCTCCTCAATCTTTCTAGCCCATAAAACAAAACCAGCTAAAACCCCGCAAAGCAACGGCATGAAAACATAGATACCCAAAATGCCAGTAATAAATGATCTACATAAATCACCCTCACTATCAAAAGCCATAAACACAAAAGTGATAACTGCTGAAACATACAAAAAAATTAACGGGAAAAATTTAATCAATGTTGATTTTTTAACATTCACACTCAAACACCTTCAAACCGTTAAAACCCAAATACAAGCCACCACAAACCACACTATTAACCATCATCGCGGGCCAAAACATAAAACCCAAAACGGCATTATTGTATAGATAATGATTAGCCAAGCTTGCGCCTATAACCCATAAGCAAGATAAAATAAATCCGATCATTTGCACTCTCCATTTGAAAACACCTTAAACATATCACCTGACACCAACAAATCTAAATAACATTTAGCTATAAGCATATAACTTTTTATTTTGCTAGAATGTAAGCATTGATATTAATAAGAGTAGAAATATGTTTTTTCGTAAACGTAAGCAAGAATTAAACGAGCAAGTAAGTGCATCAATATCATGCTTTAAAGAGTGCGCTAATAAATTAAAAAATGGCGCCCCGATTTATCCATTCCCTGATAACGCAGATTTATTTTTCAATGTGTTGCGAGTCGGCACACATCAACAGCAAATTCAAATGGAAGAAGTACGCAAAGCGGTTTACGGATTTAATCCACCTCGACACGTTGACCACAACTTATTATTTGCTCATTGGTTGGGTAACTATGGCGTAACAGGCTGGGGATATTTAGAAGATGAAAGCGGGAAAGAATTAAAGTTCACTCGTGAAACTTGCCGCAAAATATTCCTTGATGAGTCACATAGAAACTTTTTAGTGCCGACTTTAATCAACGGTGCAAGCGATGCTTACGCGTATTTAGCAGATGAAGCAGTAGAGGCTATAGAAGAGCTAAAAAAGCGCTAGCGTGGGATTCAAGCGGCAATCAAGCGACTTTAGACACTTTGATGCGAACACCTATTAAACATTTATCGCCGCACTTAAAGAAAATGCTTGAGCAACTGCAAAAGCAAAAGCCGAATCTCACAGAAAAGATGCAGGAATTACTAGGCGCTTTTTATAGATTAGACAGAGAGCGCGAGCGGGTGGGCCAAATGGCAAGCCCGCAACACATAAAGCAGAGTCAAATAATTGACTACATAAAAAATAATGGCTCTCATGGGTTCGAACATGATTACTTTGAAAAGATTATCTTTGAAATTGACGAAGCGCATTTAAAAGCGTTTTACGAAAAGCAGAAACAGGAGGCCAAAAAACATGGCTGATGAAAGAATTATCCGAATACGCTTAGACGGTAGCGGTGCAAGGGCGGAAGCTGGAAAGACTAATAAGGCTGTTCAGTCCGTTGGCGCAAGTGCTGACAGGGCTGGCGGCTCACTAAATAAACTGTCAAGCGTTGCAAGTGCCGTTATTACGGCTTTAGCCACTAATCAGGTGTTAGCTTATGCGGATTCATGGACGACTGTTAATAACAGGCTAAGACAGGCAACTAAAACCGCTGATGAGTTTAATATTGCTCAGAGAGGTGTGATTGAAATTGCTCAACGTGCTTCTGTTGGCATTGAAGGTGTTGCAACTGCATACTCTAGACTCGCTCAAGCTACAAGCGAGCTTGATTTATCTCAAGAGCGATTACTTGATTTAACCAACAAGCTAACACTGGCACTAAAGGCTGGCGGCGCAACTGCTGATGAAACAAGCTCGGTAATGATTCAGCTTGCGCAAGGTTTAGGCTCAGGCGCTTTGCAGGGCGATGAATTAAGATCAATCCTAGAGGCTTCAATACCAATTACAAAAGCTTTAGCTAAAGAGTTCAATGTAACAACTGGCGAGCTTAAAACGCTAGGCTCTGAGGGTAAAATAACCGCTGACAGGGTTGTAAACGCAATTGAAAATATGGATGAATCAGCGCTTACTTTTACAAAAACATTCTCTGACGGATTAACTAACGTCAGCAACGCTTTAACTGTTTATGTCGGTGAAATTGACGAATCAGTGGGTGCAACTAAGTTTCTTGGCGAGTCACTTCAAACGATTGCGCAAAATGTTGACTTAATAACCGACGCGGTAATCGCTTTGGGTGTTTTATTTGGCGCTAGACTTGCGGGCGCTATAGCTTCATCAACGGCCGCAATAATTGCTTACGCTAGAGGTGCGCTAACAGCAACAGTTCAGACAAACGCGCTAGGGCAAGTAGTGGCTAGAAGCACAGCTTTGATGAATGCTCAAGCTCTAGCGGCTCGCGGCACTTCTGCTGCATTTGCTTTAATTGGCGGGCCTGCTGGTGCTGCGTTCTTGGCTGCTGCTGCAATAGTTTACTTTATATCGCAAGCTGAAAGCGCAGAGGAAAGAAGTAAAAGGCTCGCGCAGGAGGTTGAAAACCTTAAAACTAAATATTTAGATCTAAACGAAGCGCAAAGGCGCATTGAGATTGCCAAGCTAAACAATCAATTTAAAGAGCTTCAAGCTGAACTGGTGGCGGCAAATAAAAGGCTTAATCAATTTAAGGGGTTCGCGGAAAGTCCAGTTAAACGCGAGGGTGTTAGACAATACACAGCGGAAGTTGAGCGATTAAATATCGAGCTTGATAAAGTCTCACAAAAGCAGCAAGCGGCATTTGGTGCTGGAATAGATAAAATAAACTTCACTGATGCGACAAACCAAAGCGAAGCAGCGACCGCCAGTGGTGGCTCAACACCGCAACAGAATAGCAACTTAACCGAACAGTTAACAAGAGAAAACCAGTTAATACAAAACTCATTACTGGCTAGGCAAGGTATTTACCAAAAGTACTACCAGGACGCTAACGACCTGCAAAAGTCTGATTTTGAACGCGCACAAGCTCAATTGCTAATGGATATAGAATTGCAAAAGCAAACCGAACAAGAGGCTTTTGTGCAGCGCTTGCAAGCAATATCAGATAGGCAGCTATCTATTGCTGAAAACAAATCACTGACCGATCAACAAAAAATCGAAGCTGACGCGCTACTAAGAGAGCAGGCAGTTTTGGCGGCGCAAGAGTTTGAAAATACCTTGACGCAAATAACAGAAGAGGGTAACGCAAGAAGGCAGCAATTAGATCAAGCAACCTTAAGCGCTCGCATAACAGCATACTCAGGCTTTGCTAATTCAGCGCTATCATTAATTAGCGCCTTTGGTAGCCAGTCAGAAAAGACACAAAAGAAATTTGCTATAGCAGAGTCTATAATCAATATAACTGCCGGTGTGGCTAAAGCCTTAAACAACCCATACCCAGCTAACTTAGGATTCGCGGCGCAGGTAGCGGCCCAAGGTGCTGCACTGGTTAGCACCATAAAAGGCACAAGCTCAGGCAGCACAACAACGCCAAGCATTAGCGCGCCATCAACAAGCGCAGCATTCTCTAGAAGCTCAGCACAGGCGAGCGAAAGCCAATCACAAAGAAGGGTTATTGACTTGCGAGGCTTTGAAAGTGGTGGCTATTTAACTAAGCAACAGTTAACAGAATTACTGCAAAACGATGATGATGTTATACTAGCTAGTAACAGCGGGCAGACTCAAGCGCAACGCACAGGATTAATAAATGGCTGATAACTTATTTAACAACTTGATAGTTACTGACTCAGTACAGGGCGCTGAGTTAGTGCCGATGAGTAATAATGTTTTTGTACTTGGCAGCGAGGATGGTTCAGGCGGTGGCATTGATGGTACTGGCGGCATTTGCAAAAGCATTATAGGCTTTAGAAACTCAATCCTAACCTCAACAGTAAGCGGCCAGCAAGAGGACTTAAACTATCCTTTCTCTAACTGCTTAGACTATCGAGACAATACGCAATATAGCCCATCCATCAATAGCGGCTCAGTCGTTATTGAGTTTACCCAGACTGCTAACATTGATATTGATTACATTGGTATTGCTATTCATAACGGGAGAACGGCTAATTTAGTTGGCTCGCTTGAAGTGCAAATAAATGGTGTCTGGGAGGTGGTGGCAACGTTTACGCCCATTGGTGACTTGCGCACTATATGCGAGAAGTTTGGCACTGTATCAAGTCGAAAACAGCGCCTAACGCTTAACTTTGAATCTAAATTGTATATAGGCACTATCTACATGGGTAAGTCTTGGGAGTTTGATAGAATGCCTAACGTTGGCTTTACTCCTGCAAACTCTAACAATATTGATGAAGTTGTTAATTTTCAATCAAACACAGGTCAATTCATAATCTCAAGACGCAAGCAAATTGGTTACGCTCAAAGCGGTGATTTTGACTTTATTGCATTTGATGACATTAATGTGAGCTACATTGACTATATGCACCATGTAAAAGATGGGAAGCCGTTTTTTATGAAGTGGGACAGCGAGGCAAATCAAAACATTTTCGGGCAGCACGCAAACCCTAACAACTTGAGAGCACCAAACTACACAAGCCCAAACACCGCAACATTCAGTTTTGAAATGGTGGGGTATAACTAATGTCATTTGATAACAATAAGAGCCTACACGGAACAAAGGTAATTCAAGCTGTTGCTATATATCCAAACGCTTGCAGATACTCAACGCCAGAAGCGCTTGCTGCTGGCCAAGTTATCTCTGGCGGTGATTACTCAGATAGCTATACAGGCAATATAACTGTATCAGGTGGCGATTTAACCATATTCACGGCGCAATCTAACGAATACCTAAAAATAGGCAAAGAGCTAGCTAAATGCTCAGTGGTTAACGCTACAACTGTAAACATTACAGCTAGAGCGCAACTAGGTACTACAGCGGAGGCGATGGTAAGCGGACAGGTGATAAGGGTTTTGCATGGCGGCGAGGCTGACGGCTCGTGTCGTGGCTACCCTAAGAGACCAGACGGTAAGGGTTGCTCAACTGATGACAGTTTTGACGCCAATGTAACTAGAGAGTTTTTGATAACCGATACTCAGTTAGTAGCTGGTGAGATTTATTACAACGGGTTGCGCTCAATTAGTCATAGCCCGACAATTTTAAAGCCAGGTAAGGAGATTGCTAAAAACGCGAGTGTAACAGTAACTATTAGCGATAATACTGATGATGATGTTTATTCTGTGCCATACCCAAGCGTTAGAAATAGCCGCTCAACTTACTTGCGCAAATTACACGCTCGCACCGGTGGGTATCTACGCAACCGCAAAATGATAGTGCACTCAGGTTTTACTTTTGGTAATACATTCGACCCAAGCGAATGCATATCAAGAGAGTATATAATTGATGACTTTAATATCAGCAATGATGATGTTGTAACTATTCGCGGTGTTGATCCACTTATCTTTACCGAGGAAGCAAAAGCGAAAACTCACGATGTTGGTGCAGGCGTATTGTTAGCCGATATTGATAATACATCAACTCAAATCACGCTTAAAAACTTTGCTGTTGGCGAGTATGGCGCAGACACAGAAAGCGGTACGGTTTTAATCGATAGCGAGCTAATTGATTACACTGTAAATGATAGCGCCACAGGTGTTTTAGATATCGTAAACCGTGGTGTTGGTGGTAGCACTCAAAAAGACCACAAAATAAACGCGTCCGTTCAAAAATGCTTAGTCTTAACTGATTTCAATCCAATAACTGAAATTGTTAATATTCTGCAAGCTCGCACAATGATAGAAAGTCGTTTTTATGATGATTACACTGCTGTTACTGCTACTGTACCAAATAACAGCGGCACTGTTTACGTACCAAAACCTGAAAGCATTAAGTCATTTATAAACTCGATCATTAGATCATGGGCTGAAAATAACATTAGCTTATACTTTGATGAGCTTGCTAAAAAGATAAGGATTAAAGCGGTTGGAGACTTTGAACAACAACCTATAACGATTACAGACACCGACATTAAGCGTGATAGCGTTCGCATTGATAATAAGTATCAAGATCAAATTACTCGCGCTTCAATCGGTTTTGCGCCATTTGACGCAAGCAAGAAGGTTAATGATGAAAACAGTTCAATATTGTTCCAATCAATCAATTTGCAAGCAGAATCAAGCGGCACACTTGAGCCTCAGGAAGATAAAACGTTTTACTCTAAATTCTTAACCTCTAGCGACACTGACGTAAGCATTGCTGTTGGCGGTGTGTCGCGTATTGCAAACGTAAACACCAAGCCACCGCAAGAATACACAATGACACTAGACTATGAAAGTTACGGCAATGTATCAGGCGGCAAAGTTGAAGAGGGTGAGATAATAAACGTTAAGACTGAGCTATCTATAGATGATGACGGCCAGCCAATGTCGCAAAACCTGCAAATTCTTAGTATTAAAGATGATATGAAAAACAAGCAGGTGCAAGTTAAAGCTGTTACGTATCAAGACGTTATAAATGAGCAGGACTTTGATTTTGTTATCAATGAGAATAAAGAAAACTATGTATTAAGTGATGAATTTGCGCCCACTGACGCTGGTGAGCACACTGTTTTTATCGCTTCAAATGTAACCATTGGTGCAACATCATCGAGCGGCTTTGCTTTTGATACTGGCGCTCAAAACGCTGGTGTAACACTTAGGGTAATTCATCGCGGGCAAATTCTAGGGGCTGGTGGTGATGGCGCAGCAGGGCCAATTGCTAGAGCGCCAAACCCTAACGACAATCCGCAAAGGGTTGTTGCGAGTGGATTAAATGGCCTGAATGGTGGTGACGCAATAAACATTACAGTGCCGACCACAATAGATGCTACGCAGGGCGTTATTTACGCAGGCGGCGGCGGCGCACCATCAACCGATTCAATAGCTGATAGCTCTGTCAATCCATTTTTCTTAAGTGGCGGCAATGGCGGCAGTGGCGGGCAGGGCTATATCGGCGGCAATGGCGGCAATGGCGGCTCTGCAATAGTTGAGGGTGAGCTAGACGAAGATGCGGGCATAGATGGTGTTGACGGTTCGCGCTCAGGTCCTGGCTCCTTGGCTGGTCTAAGTGCTGGCGCATGGGGTGAAGACTCTGATTCAAACTTACAAAGCGGCGAAGCGGGTCAAGCAGGTTACGCAATACGCAGCAACGGAAATAGTGTTACAATTATCGGTGACAATGACGCAACAATTCGCGGAAAGAGAGACTAAAACATGGCATTACAATCATTTACTATAACTATAGGCGCGCTAACTGATGCGGGTAATAATGGTAAAAACTATGTAAACAATCAACCCGTTTACATTAAAAAAACCAACGGTACGCTGGCGAGTATTTATCGCGATTTAGCAGGTACATCGCAAATTTCTCAAGATGGACTATCTAACGTAACAAACTCAAAAGGTCAGTTTACTTTCTTTGTTGATGCTGGCGATTACAATGCAGAATATCAAAGCCAAGTTACACCGATTACAGTTGTAGGCCCTGATTACTTCAACAATCGAATTGATGAGGCTGTAAATCAAATTATTTTAGATTTATCTACTTCTCGCGGGTTTAGGGTGCGAGGTACTTTTGCAGCTGGCTTTACTTATGAATTGCCTAATGATGTAGGTTTGGATGTTAGTGGAAACGCATGGATTTATACTGATGTCAACGCCTTACCTTTTACTGTACCCGCTGCGACAACGCCAAGCTTTCCAACTTATACGCAAGTAACATTTAATCAGGCTTCAAATGTTAGTGACTCGCAAGGAACTAACGTGCAAGACTACATAAATAAAAATTTAACACCGTTTGAAACGGTTTCAGACATGCGAGCCTATGACTTTTCGAGCATTCAAGGTGGATCAAGAGTGGAGTGGAGTGGTTACTATGTTGATAATGATGGCGGAGGAAACGAGGGTATAGTTAGAACTGGAGATTCTACCGGTTTAACTGACGATGGTGGATCTATCTTTGTTATAGTTAACGACCCTGTTAATGGTGTTTGGGTTGAAGCTAACCTGAAAGGGGAAACAGTAAATCCTCTCAAGTTTGGCGCTTTAGAATACCCAGTCGATAGCACAACACAGTTACAAAACGCCTTTAATTACAGTAAGTCAATTGAATTTAAAAAAGGGGTTTACGGCTACTCAACCCTTGCAGTGACGGATGATGCAATAGTAAATCTAAATGGCGCAACCTTAAAGCAAGTTGAGTATAGTGGTGACGCCTTAATTATAGACGGTTCAAACGTTTTGCTGAAAAATGGAATTATAGAGTCAAACCCGTCAGCAACAAATAGCAATAATGACGGAGTAAAAATAAATAGTGATAACTGTAAACTAGATAATATTGTAGTGGATGGTTACTATTACTCTATAGATGTAAGGGCCGATAACTGCACGCTAGAAAAAACTAAATCAATCAACTCTCTTTATGCCGGTGTGAGATTATTTGTTGGTGGTACTTTTAAAAGCTTTAGCCTGCTAAATCACACTAGCGAGGATTACGCGGTAAAAGGTTTAGTCGTAAACGGTACAGGATTTATAGATACAATAGTAATAGACAACTACAACTCAAGCATTGACGGTATATCAACACCAGTTGACGCTATGAATGATTTACTAATTGATTCTGGTGAACCTGCAAGCACTATAAACGTCGGTGTTTGCAAGTTGTTAAACTCAAGATCCAGAACGGCAGGATCAGGAAACAAGATACTAAACACTGGAAAGATCATAATCGAAAACACTGAATTAAAAGTGGATAGAACCTATTCAAGCGGATATGGTTTATTATCTACAGCAGATACCGTACTAAAGGATGTAGAGGCGAACAATCGAATTCACGCTAGAAACCTAACTGTAGACAGGTTGAAGTTTAAAGATTGCGTTACAGGTCTGGCCGAGCTAATAGGTTTAATTGGTGGCGGGGATAAAGCCGACCTAAGAGATTTGGACTACTCTGATACTAACACCACGATAAGCGGTCAAGTGATTAGACTAGACAGAAGCACGTCAAAAGATGAGTTCATCAAGCTTGGAAATATTAAAGGAGATGGGGTGTCAACCTTGCTTGGTGTTTTCACGGCTCCAACGAATAGGATTGGCTTTCTTGAGCTTCAAGGCTCGTTACAGGATGTTGCAACCATCTCAACTGTTAGCGTTTACAGAGATTCGTTGTTTGTCAGAATTAGTCCGAATCAAAGACGCTTCGGTGCTAGAGCATCAGCACCGACGTCTGGCGACTATACTGTTGGCGACATACACCCAATCTCTACATTAAGCGCATCATCAACACATTCGGAGTATGTTTGCGTACAAGATGGCAATCCTGGGACTTGGTACTATCAAAATCCTATAACAAGTATTTAGCTATGTTATAAGCCCGCTTTAATTAGCGGGTTTCTTTTTTAATCCAATCCTTTAACTTACTTCCGATTGTAGAGCCAAAGCGGTAATTCATTACCTGCTGACGCTCTTGCATCAACTGGTTAACAATACCGCCAATTAACGCACTCAGCGCCATTGATACGTCTTTACTTAAATCTAATTGCATTACATAGATAAAAGCGTAAACGCCCACACCGATTAACAGCGGGTTTAAATACATAACAACATAGCTAAGGTTTTTAGTTACCTCATCATTGTTATGCTCGCGTGCGTGCTGAATATCTTCAAGATGCAACTCAAGCTCTTTCAGTATTGATTGTTCATGCAGTTTAAAAAACTCAGGCGAATCTTGCACTTTGCTAAGTGCTTTTTGCGGATCCGACTCACCCGTGAATTCTTTTGCAGCTTCAAAGATTGTGCTTGCAATCGCCTTGGCTTTTGGTGATTCAATCTTCGACTCGATTATCTTTGGTATGTACTTGCTCGCTGCTGATACTGCAAGCTGTATTAATAGTGGACTCATTGCGTTAACCTCGCCATAACTGCGATTAATAATAAAAAGAACATAACAAAGCAGTAAAAATTACGCTCAATTACCTTCTTTCTTAACTTGATGTTTTCTTTAATTAGAGCATGAGGGTCATGCGGGTTACATTCGCATTGCTCTGTTTCTTGCTCTTGGGTGTCTATGTGAGCTGTCATAACTTAACCTTTAAAATTCCATGCTCTTCTATTTTAGCTAGCCACTTTTGAAAGGTGCTCGCGCCTAAATGCGTATTGTAAACGCGCTTGTAATACCGATAAAACATATCAAGATCTAATGCGGTGCCACCATTGTATTTTGGCAGTGCATGAGGATCCATTGAGTATTTAAGCCTAGCTATTGCGCAAGCGTATTTAGGTGAGTCAATCAAATCATTATCTGTTGAATTTGAGTAAATTGGGGCTAAATTTCTAATGATTTGACCAAATTCATTTTTAAGGGCATCGCAATTGGCCCAAATGTCATTGTGAGTCTTTGGCTCCATTTGCCAAATGCCAAGAGCTGGCCCGTTAACTTGCTTTATAAAGTGACCGCAATCAGATTCAATTGCAGCGGTGCAAAGCAGTAAAAATCTAGCTTCTTCTGAGTTGTAAGACTTACCCATATATTCAAGTGTTGGTTTGATTATGAAATCGTGTAATTGCTGTGCATTCATCACTCCACTCCTTTAGATTTTAAATAAAGCATATCTTCTGCATTTCTGCGTCGCTCTAAGTTTTTAGCGGCTTTTTCTTTGTTGCGCCTATTCACTATTGATTTAATCAGTCTATGACGCGATGCTTTTTCTTCAAGTGTTAGCATTATCATTCTCCATCTTGGCTAGTTGGCGCAAAAGCTCAAGCTCTAGCGCCTCGTTATTTGTATTTTGCGCGGTTCTAATCTTGCGCAATAACTCGCATCGTTTAGAGTGTTCATATCTTGCGCGCTTAGTAAAGTCTAGTGTATTTTTTCGTAATACGTGCATCTCGCCGCAATTAAGCGGTGCGTGCATTTTTAACACTAGGCTATCAATTAAGTCTGCCTGGTCATTTAAGTAATTCACTAAGATTCAATCCTCATTTTCTTTTTGTATCTATACCTATATTGAGATGCTTGCTCGCCTGTCATATTTAGACTTTTTGCAATCTCTTTGATTGGCATATCAGACATTAAAACTTTTAGCTCATTAGCCTTTATCTGCCTATAAGGGCCAGTTAAGCCAAACCTTTTTCTTTCAGCTTTAATTTTGTAAATGCTGCAACCTGTTATTTCAGATATTTCTTTTATCGACTTGCCACTTTCAATATTAAGCTTTAAAGCAAGCTCGATGTTTTTATTTCTATCACTCATTACTTACCACCAAATTGCAATCCTGCAAAAGGGTCTAGTATTGTTTTAACTGGCTTTCTAATTCGCTTTTCTTCAAATGGATCTAAACCATTTTCAAGCATCCAAATAAGCTGACCTTGAAACTTTATTGCATTATCAAAAGAGCCAGTGAATAAGAGCTTCATTTTATATCTCACTCGCCACTTTGATGAGTGTTGCCATTTATCAAAATGAAAAAACGGAATGCCTACGCCGCTATAAGACCATTTGACTCCGCCATTTCTACGCCTGTAGCTTGTAACGGTATTCACGCTTAAACCAAGAAGTTTTGCTAACTTGCCGCTTTGCAGGTGCGGATTCTGGTCTAGAACCCGCTTTTGCTCATCCGTAAGCTTGTTACGAGGCGTAAGCATGATAACCTTCATCTAACTGACTAATAACGCCTAGGATGGCAACTGACGCTTTCATATGCGTGAAATACTTGTTAGCTCTTTGAGCGTGCCAACCTGCTGACGTTGACTTTAGATCAATTGCATAATGCCAGGCCATTCCAAGTATCTCGTCAGTTTCAGACCAATCATAGTAGCTGTTATCTTCATTTTCATAGCGAACTAAAAATTGATTGTATGAGAATTGAAAATACTCAGCTTTATCAGTAAGCCACTTAATCACTAATGAGTCTTTAGCTGGTTTCTGGTTTGCTATTGAGTAAGCGGCCTTAACTTGGATTACCATTTCATCACTAATGTTAGCGTGAAAGTTTTCGATGTCGTTTTCGTCAATAATTTGACTTAAAAGTAAAGGTGTAAGTTTCATTATTTATCTCCATTAGTTGATAGTTTGATACTAACTAAGATAAATGAGTTTTTGAAATAACATTTAGTTATATGGATATAACAGAAATAAAAAAGCCCTCATAAGAGGGCTAGCAAGTAATGGAGTAGTAAAATAGCAGAGTTGGGGAGACAATGCCTTTTTGAATATTATTTCACTACTCTGGTTTAGTCAAATTTAAAATGGCGGGTTGTTATTTTGCTGCGGTGCAAAACCTCCCTGCTGCTGCCCTTGGTATTGCTGCTGCTGCGGTGCAAATCCGCCTTGCTGCTGTTGCGGTTGCTGGTATTGAGCTTGCTGATACTGTTGAGCCTGCTGTTGAGGTGCTTGCTGACCAGTGTGAACATACCCCAGCTTTGCATTTAAAATCTCAATGCTTAACTGCTGACCATTCTGGCCATCAAAAGATTTAACCTTTAACGCATCTCCAGAAACTTCAATCACGCTACCTTCAACTAATGCGTTTTGATAGAACTGAATTTGATTAGGTTGCTTTGCAAAAATAGCGGCTTCGTAGTTAGTCCACTCATTCTGTTGCGTTTCGCGATCGTAATACTTAACACCAAGACGAATTCCGAAGCCTGTAGATTCGCCAGCCTGAAAGATTGAAGCGTTTTTATTTAATTTACCTACTACTGTGTGGGCCATTTTGTTTTCCTATTTAATAAAGTTAATTTTGTTGTAAATTTCACGAAGTAAACGCACATCATCAGCGCAATACTCTGCAATTTTATCTATGTTTCCAACCTTGAACTCAGGCCAAACCTGAGAGCCGTCCATGCCTTCATACTTGCCACCTAACCCAAGTTGCTTTGCTAGATTATCTAGTGATATACGACCGCCAAAACCTTCCCACAACTCCATTGTGCAAATGTGTTTTTTAGCGTAAGCATCAAAGCTAAATTGCGGCTCAACGCCATTAATAACAAAGCGCTTAAACAAGAAAGGTAAATCAAACTTTTTGTTATGAGCTACAAAAGTTACGCTTGGGTATTCTTTTAAAAGTACATTAATACTTTCTAGCATTTGTTTTTCGCTGCCAGTCAGAGTGATTACAGGGTCGTCGCCGCGAGCGATGCCAACACAGCACAGTTGACCTTTCCCACCATCAAATGAAGTCTTTAACCATTGCTCAGTGGCTTGGTTTTCTTTTTCTGACTCTGCGAATTCAGCAACCCAAAGCTCTTTTAATTCATCAACTGTTTTGTATTTACCTTGTTCTCCAAGATCTAAAGCTTCAATAAGTTTTGGTTTTGTTAAGCCTGGCGCTTTAACCTCTAGGTTTTCAGCAATCGACGCAACTGCGCCGACTGTTTGGTCTGGAATTGTCTCAATGTCTATAAATACGTTCACAGTGCTAGCTCCTGTATTTTTTTGATGGTTTCTTTGCTAAGTGATAAGCCTTGGCCTGTAAGATTGTCAATAATATCTTGCACAGAACCACCGTTATTAAGGTGCTCAATCATGCCTTGCTTGTCATTCTCAAAACCGTTGTACCAGTTTTTTTGCTGAGCTTGGTTGTTTTGCGCTTTAGATGCGCCAGAAACGCTTGCTGCGTCATCATCTTCCTGTGCTAGCCCGATTATAGCGGCGTAAGCATAACGGCGCTGATAAGTGATTGCAGAGCCTAATACTTGCGCTGGGTTTTTACCGCTACCACCTTGAAGCACAGCATTAACCATAACAAACTCAGATGAAATCCATTGACCACTAGAATGACTTAACAGTGTAATCATCGTCTGTTTGCCTTGCTCATCCGAACCAAGCATTTGAGATACAGCCAAGCCATTTGCAGCTAGGTGTGGTTTAGCAACATTTATGCACTCCGCAAGGTCTGCATACTTATAACCATGACCCTGCTTACCCTTACTTGCATTTTCTAGCTCACCTTGAAACTTAGACAAGGCGGTAAATAAATCATTTAACTTTTCTGACATTTTCATGATCTAGCACTCAGTATTTGCTCAATCTCATAAACTAAAGCTTCATCATTGTTTGCTTTAGCTCGCTCCAACTCTTCAAGTAAATTTTCACTACTCATTACTTACCCCTTACTTTTCTACATAAGTTAATTTAAAACCCATAGCGTCAAGAAGCTTATTCACTGTTGATGTGTTTGGGTTTTTGCCTCGCATAATATCTGAAATAGTGTCGTAACTAACGCCAGATATACGGGACAATTCTTTATTGCTGTTAATGCCAGCATCAGCCATTGCCTTTTTAATTAATACCTTCATTTGCTAACCTTGTTTGATTTGGTGATATGTAGAATAGCACAAGTTAAGATAGGCGCAACCACTAAATTAAATTAAAATAACACAAACTTAAAATTGACTGGTGATCAAGCAACTGCTACAGTTACTGAAACTTAATAGGAGATAGTAATGAAAGAGAAATTTAACGAGCTATTCCCATACGGGATTGATTTTGATAGTGCAGGCCATGGCACTCTAATGCAGAACCGCTATGATGAACTGGGCGAAAATCAAATAGAGTACATTGAAAATGCAACTCTAGCTCATGCTGATATGTATGAAATGTTAAAGCTAACAATAAGCCTAATGGATGGTGACAGTATCGAAGATTTTACATATCAATACAAAGAAATCGAATCTCTACTTAAACGCGCAAGGGGTGAGTGATGAATAAGCAACTTAAAAAATATTGCGAAGATAACCAAACCGCAATAGCTATGCGAGCAAGCAAGAGTGGCGAAGCTTTAATTTACGTAAACCCAAACGCTGATAGTAAAGAGGTTTCTAAAAGCCTAATGATTGCAATGACTGAGATATTAAAGATTAAGGATGGCGAGTAATGGATAAAAAAATCAAACTACCATCCAAATTCACACAACTAAACGAGTTCCAAGCTCAAAGCCTTTTATACGCAATACGAGAAGCTATGGAACTGAGAAAAAACAACAAGGTAAATACACGCACAATTGAAGGTAAGTGCGGACTGGTATTTACTTTTAACTTTACCGATGCAGGCCATACAATTGTTGATTGGAGTGAGAAATGATAAAGGAAATTCTTACCAAACTTCTAACTATAAAAAGATTTATCACAGTTGAAAATGTTGAGATTTCAAAGTGGATGCCTATAAACTCCGCTGCATCATCAACAGAAAAGATTGTTATTAAAAATGATCGTGGATGGGTAAGGATTTGCCACTGCTTAATGGATGGCGATCGCCTAAGATTTTACGACCATAACGAGATAGAGATAGTTGGATTTAAACCAACTCATTACATGAGCTTAAATGACGAGGTTAAAGATAAGGATTACGCAATCGCCATTGCAAAGCACTTTAACTTAATAGCAGAAGATTTATAGAGAGGTTAGTATGAGTGAATGGATTAGCATTAAAAATAAAACACCAAGCAAAAACGGAAGTTATCTAGTATATCAAAAGCTTGGGTATAGATTCACAAGAGAGTTTTTTAATGGAACATGGCAAAACGCAAAATCAGATAAGTACGGGGTGATAACTCACTGGATGCCACTACCCGAACCACCAAAATAACCACCACAGCCAGCCGCTTAATTGCGGCTTTTTTGTGTCTGGGTGTTGACACGATATTATGCACAGTGCATAATTGCTTAAACACACTAAATAAAGGTAATTAAAATGAATATGACAAAAGAAGACTTGATGGATTTAATCAAGTATTGCAACACACAAAGACATAACGATGAAAGGGTCATAAGAAGAATTAAGCGAAACTACAAAGGGATTATGGAGAGATACAATCAAATTCCAAAAGAGCTAATAAGCGAGGATGGGATCATGTCACCAGATGAAGAAATTCAAATGCTTGTAGACTCCAAGGCTAAAGCAACAATACTTAAAAAGAAACTTCAATTAGAGCTTAGAAAATAAAAGCCAGTGGGTCAGACTGGCAATTTAAATATCAATTAACGAGGTAATTATGACAAACAGAAAGCAAATAAGCAAAAGAATGCGGTTTGAGGTTTTAAAGAGAGATCATTTCACTTGTCAATATTGCGGCGGAAAGTCACCAGAAAAGATATTGCATATAGATCATATTAAACCAGTTTCTAAGGGCGGCAAAAACACAATGCTAAACCTTGTCACATCATGCATAGATTGCAATTTAGGTAAATCTAATAAGCTTCTATCTGATGATTCAGCGGTTATAAAGCAGCAAAAAGAAACTGAGCTTCTAGCTGAGAAAAAGGCGCAAATAGAGCTTATGATAAAGTGGCAGGAGTCTTTAAACAACGCAGATGAAAAGCTTTATTCCAGCGTTGAAAAATTAGTTAACAGTTATCTAGTTGATAGAAGTGTTAATGAAAATGGAATGATGAAGATAAGAAAGGCTGTTAAAAAAAATGGATATGAAAAAGTTTTCAAATCTGTTTCTGAATGCTACATGAGAAGCGAAAGCATTGAAGCGTTTGCAGACTCTTGGGCTAAGGCAATTTTGCACTGTTACGAAAATAAAGGATTTAACATACATTACATAAAGGGGATCTTGAAAAACAGACTCGACTATTTTAATGAGCGCGGGTTTTACATAGCAATGAACAGCCATGAGATAACAAAAGAAAATGAAAGTATCTATTTGAATGCTGCAAAAAACTGTAGAAACCAAACTGACTTTTACGAACTTATTTCTGAGGTGCTTTAAAATGTCAATGACGTTAATGGTGAAAGCCTTAAAAACAAAGGTAGGAAACCCCCTTAGAAAGCTGGTTCTTTTAAAGCTAGCCGACAACGCAAATGATCAAGGCGAGTGCTGGCCTAGTTATCAGTACATTGCAGACCAGTGCGAAATGAGCAAGCGATCAGTAATGATTCACATAGCAAAGCTAATTGAAGATGGTTTTTTACGTAAAGAGCATAGGCTTGGAGGTGAAAAGAAAAACAAATCCAACCTTTACACTCTTATGGTTGGTGCAGGAGATTCACTAGGGGTGGTGCAGGAGATTCACCCCCCTAGTGCAGGAGATTCACTAGGGGGTGGTGCAGGAGATTCACCCAGAACCTATCACTCTTTAGAACCTCCCATTAAACCATTGGATCAATCAAAGATTGCTCGCGCAAAACTTGAAGAAGATAGCTTTGAATATTGGTGGAAAGCTTACCCGAAGAAAGTTGCAAAAGCATCTGCTCTAAAATCCTGGAAAAAGGTTGTTAAGAAAATGGATGATGAAACAGTAACCGAACTAACCAATCACATTGTTAGCGATGTTGAGTTTAGGCTTAAAGACTTGGAAAGCGGCAATGATAGATTTATAGGCTTTGATAGACTTCACGCAACAACATATTTAAACCAGGAGAGATACAACGATGATTATTGATAACTTATGGGCTGTATTGTCTACCGCGCTTTTAAAAGGTGTAAGCCCAAAGACTAGGGAAGCTTTGAATGTAATCACCGAGGACATGATTGAAGATAAGTTTTCGCTTGAAGTTTACAAAACGATTAAGCAGTTAGATCAATTCGGTTCAACTGTTAGTTTGATTGCTGTTGATGACGTTGCTGGTGGAAAGCTTGGGTATTCAGATTTGATTGAAGCAACTCAAAAATCAGGGCCAACATCCGACCCGATATATTCAGCTATGCAAGTGCGAGCAATGCACAACGACAAGCTTGCAGCTAATGAGTTAAAAAATATCTTAGGAATGATACAGGGCGGCAAACCGTTTGAACGTGAAACTGTTAGCCAATCGCTAAACGAATTGAGCCAACTGCTTGCGCCCGAAGTTAAAAGCAAGCCAAGGCCATTTAGCGAGTTTGTTACTGGTTACATTGATGTTATCGAGGAAAGGCAAAAGAACCCACAAGGAAGCTATCTTGATATTGGCCTAAATGTAATTGTTGAAAAGGTTGCTCTTGTTGTTGCTGGTGGCCAACCTGGCATGGGTAAAACTGCGCTGGCCTTGTTTTGTAATCGCTATGTTGCACAGCAAGGATTAAAAACGCTTATGTTTTCTCTTGAGATGGAAGGCGGTCAATTATTTGAGCGTGAGGTTGCAGCATTTGCAAGGATACCAACAAGAAGACTTAAAAAGGTTGGCGAAGAGGATTTGACTGATTTGCAATGGGCGCAATTAACTAAAAGCCTTGATGACTTGGACAAGCAGCAAATATTTATTGATGATGACCCTATGCTATCAATGCCAATCCTTCAAAAGAAGTGCAGAGAGTTTAAAGAAAAGCACCCAGACCTAGCCTTGATAACTGTTGATTACTTAACGTTGATGAAAATGCCTGACGCTTATTCTAGGGCGCTTTCAGTGGGTGAGGCTACCAGACAGATGAAGCTACTAGCAAAAGAGCTTAAAACACCTATTCTGTTGCTCTCACAGCTAAACCGTGAAGCAGATAAAGCACTTAGAGAGCCAAGACCATCAGATTTGCGTGATTCAGGCTCAATTGAGCAGGACGCTGATATTATTGTTTTCCCTTATCGTGAAGAAGTTCACAAGCCAGAATCAAACAACAAAGGACTGGTAAAGGTAATCAAGGCCAAGGTGCGAGACGATGAAGTTGGTGAGCATATTTTAAGCTTTGAAAATGGAGCCATGTACGAATCAAATAGGGATTGGGCTGAAACCGTTGAGGATGATGTGGGCGGATTTGTGCCAAGGAAGAAATTCTAATGAAAAACGATGCACAAAAACAATTTGAAAATCATTGCTCAGAACACCTAGATATGCGCCATCACTTACCGATAGCGCAACAGGTCTACAAAGAGGCATACGAAGCAGAGCCTATCGAAGTTAAAAAAAGAAACATGGCTTTTAGAGCTATGAATACATATTTAAGACGACAGCTTGAAGCTATAGGCTGGGGCAATTGGCGACCAGACGAAAAAGGAAATAAGCCAAAACGAGTAGCACCGCAGCAAAGTAAATTAACAGATTCAGAACGCGCAGCAGTAGCGCATAAAGCGACAAAAGAAATACCGAAAGGTATGGGCATAAAATTAGATTGGTAAGGGGTAGAAGATGCTAAGTAAAAACACAAAACCAAACGCAGAGGAAAAGGCGTGGCTTAAAGCTGTAGCTGATTTTCATAACGAGCATGGAGTTGGTTATCTATTCGGTGATATGTGGAATGATGCACCATTCCAGGTGCACCATGTATGCGGCAGAAGCTACAAACACAACAAGGTTAAAATCGGGCATTGGTTTATTTTACCTGCACCGCAACAGCTTCACGATGTGCATAGTTCACACCCGCTGAATGTTACGCACTACAGAAAGCGATTTTCAGAAGCTTTTGGAAATCAGAGATACCTATGGCGCAAGATGGTTGAGAAAATGGCTGAGCATGGCATAGCAGAGCCAGAAAGCGATATTATTAATGTAATTATGTTGACTAAGTATTGAGGTTGTTATGAACAAAGTGATTATAGGGTGCGACCCAGACAGCAGCAAAAGCGGTATAGCGGTTTATGTGGATGGTGAATTGGTTAATCTTAAATCAATGCCGCTAATGGATGTCATAGATTGCTTTAATGAAATGGGAGGCAGATATGGGTTTAATACAATCGAGCTGCACATTGAAAATGTAAAAGGTGTTAGCGCGGCTTTTGCTGGTGCAAACGCAAAGCAGCCGCAGGCTGTAAAAATGAAAATGGCTCAGTACGTGGGTATGTGTAAGCAAGTTCAAACTGAGATTGAAAGAATTGCAGAGCACTTTGGAGTTAAGGTTGTGCACCACAAAATTAGCAAGCAATGGAAAGATGCAAAGACAGGTAAGTCATTATTTCAACGCGCTACAGGTTGGGACGGTAAAAGCAACGAAGATACCAGGAGTGCGGCGTACTTTGGGTTTTTAGGGTGTAGAAAGTGATTGAAAAATACAAACTAGTAACAAGCAATAAATCAGCACTGATTGAAGCACTTGAGGTTATGCTTAGCCAAAACGAAGCGGTACAAGTTACCGCTAAGCCTTGGAGTGGTAAAAGAAGCCTGCCAGCTAACTCCCAGATCTACGTATGGTACGCACACATAGCAAAACTGGAAGGAGAAAGCGCCGAGTCAGTGCGTAACTTTTGCAAATTGATGTTCGGGCTGCCAATTCTGCTACAGGATGAGAATTACAAAGATAAGATATCATGGACGCTTAACAAGCTAGGTTTTTATAACTGGAACCATGAGCAGCAAGTTAATTACATGGAATTACTACCAGTTAGCAGCTTGTTTAATACGAAGCAGCACAATGAATACAGAGATAACATGCAGGCTTACTATGCTAAGAATGGCGTTATGCTTGATTATGCAAGCTAGTTATAAGCATATAACAAAACATTATTTATAAATCTAAATTTAAAGTGTTAAATTCAGTAAAAATTAAATGGAGAGTGAAATGACACCACAGCAAGCAGATTATTGCGACAAACTGCAAAGCGGCAACATTGAGGTTGCAGTACCATGCGAAAATGCACTTAGTTTATTTGAGCTTGAGTTCTATTCTGGGATGATGCGATTGCTTGGGTTGGAAGATATTGACCGCAGAGAGCGCAACTTGGCTTATGCTGAAACTACGATAATTGTTAGTGATGCTTTGGAGGGTTTAGGTAAATGAGCACGGAGCATAAAAGTAATACGCCAGAGTCAATTAGGGACTTATGGCAAACGCCACCGAAGCTGTTTGAGCAACTAAACAAAGAGTTTAGTTTTACTTGTGATGTTGCAGCAAGTCGCGAAAACAGACTTTGCAAAATGTATTTTGATGAAGCTGGGAACGCGTTAGAACCTATGTGCGATTGGTTTAAGTCAAACTGGTGCAATCCGCCATATTCAAAAATATTGCCGTGGGTTCAAAAAGCCAGAATTGAGCATGAGAAAGGTAAAACTATTGTTATGCTAGTGCCAGCAGATACTAGCGTCAAATGGTTTAAAGAAGCTTATGAAAGCTGTAATGAAGTAAGGTTTATTAGTGGTCGGCTATCGTTTATAAATGCTGATACGCAAAAGCCAGTAAGCGGCAATAACAAAGGGTCGGTTTTATTTATATGGCGAGCGCATTGCAAAAGCCACTGTGTCAGCCTGGTTGATCGAGGTGATTATGAGTAAATGCAGAACCAGAAACAACCACACCAAATCAGAAGATGTAAACGTGAATCGCATTATTACAGCTCAACAGTTTGGTTATGATGCAAGCAATAAGAATTGGAGGTTAGCAGAAAGGTTTAAGTCCAAATAACCAAAAAGCATAAGCATAGAACAAAATGGTATTAAACAAACACACCGATTTTGCTATGATTAACTTATCGGGTTTAACGACAGAAGGCCCGATAATCTTTGTTAGACAGCTACGGAAAGACGGCCCTCAATAGGTTGGAGGTGATAAAATCTCGCTCTCACTTGCGTTAAAGTGGGTTGTAACAAACTAACTACAGTCGTGAGATAGCAGTTAGCAAACCTTAAACTATAATCTTTTAATTAATAATGGAGACTGTAGTTCGAGGATTGAGACGAAAATAGTTCCTTGGCCTGCATTAAGTTGCAGGCATTTTTTAGAGTTTATTTGATGAGGCTGAGTTGGAATTTTGGGGCGGTGGGGTTAATTAATTTTAGGTAGCTCCTAATTTGATATTAACCACTATGGATTGATCAACCAAATGCAAAGTCCGCCGTCCTGATTGGGTTCGAATCCCGACAGCTTCACCAAATACGCTTTTCCCATGGTGTATTACATTGAACGAGAGTAAGCAAAGCCACTTTAACAGGTGGTTTTTTATTATCTGTTGTAAAATTGACCTTAGATATAAAACCCATTAACATTTACCCACCGAGGAACGATAAGCATGGAGAGTGATTTATGTCTACTCTTAAACGCCGCACAGGTGGCGGTAAAAAGCGTAAGTAACGTAACTTTAATAGCTGTGTTCTTAATCGCTTCATTTAAAGTTCACAGCTATCCTGTTTTTGTTCACCTGGTTATTTGCAATATAGCTTTTATATTAACAGCGGCTCAACCTGCGGAAGTTTACTGGTTGTTATGTTTTATATCAGCAACATACATGTTTGAGTATTATTACAAACTTAAAAAGGCTGCTTGCATACCTGCTTTTGCTTTAAGCGCTGTAACTCTAGCAATGGGATGCGGAGTGATATTTGAATATCTAGGATGGTACAATATTTATGATTCACTTTTTAACCGCTATGAGATATACGTCAATATCATTTATATATCTCTCTTTTTGTCTCTTATTGATTGGCGACGAGTTCAAAAGCATCTGGGCGACTTCATTGATAATGTACGCAGCGGGCAGGTTGGTTTTAACAATCTATTTATTGTACTATAGGTATAAATACGGTGAATTTTTAAACTTAACTTACTATGGCAACAAACGAACAAATACATCAAGACTTGAAAGAGATAGCGCACAAGCTAACAGAAACCAATGAGTTATTAGTTAAAGTTGTTGCTGATAATGAGCATAGAGACAAAAGAATGGACTCTCAGGATAAAGCTTTAGCTGCTATGAACCAAGAAATCCAAGCAATGAAAACGCAGCGCATATCAGACAGGGAAGAGTATAAACCTGTTTGGGATAAGTCCAAGAATGAGCAAGAAACAAAAGCGGGATTTATTCGTAACGGCATTTGGATATTTATAGTTTGCCTTGTTCTTGTTGTGAGTAATAGTATTTCTTCTGGTGCAATCAAGCTACCAATGCAGGGAGAAGTAAAAAATGAATAATAAAAGAAAGCAATTCAAAAAATCCCACTCAAAATACAGACCGCGCTAATGCGGTTTTGTTATATCTATATTCCAATAAGTTATAATCAAAAGCCTAAAATAGTTGGTTTTTTGCTTTACGACACAATCTATAGTTGCTATTATTACCTCAACGAAACGCAATAACGCGAATTAATGGAGATATAAAAATGGGGAATTCTTATTATTTATCTGATGCACCACAAGTTGAAAATCACCTAGTGTACACTGATGATTTTCACTCTGGTTATTCTTACATGATGGACAAAATAAACAGCGGAATTAACATTACCTTGCTTGCTGACAACCTGAGGAGCGAGCAGGTACCTGCATTCAATAGCATGAGTGACTACTTCTACGATAAGGGTCAGTGGGCTGCAATTATGGATAATAAGCAATGACCCCATCAAAGCGCGCTAAGCAACTCGGCGCGCAATCTCTAAAGCAGGTTGCAGACACATACGGTTGCGGCGTAGAGAATATGCGCAAGAAGTTTTATCAAAAGCCTAAGCAGTTTGAGATTATTGTTTTAGGTGTAGTTAATTTAAACAATGGAGAAGAAAAATGATTGAGTTTTGGAGGCTTATTATTATGGCTATTATTGTATCTATAATTTGGTACCTGCCAGCAAAAGCCCACCACAATGACATGGTTAGAGCTTGCAAAGAGGTGGGGCACGTTAAAGAGTCGATTTTTGGTGATGAAATAAAGTGCAAAGAAATGGAGAAGAAAAATGATTAAGCAGAAAGGTGGGTCGAGCAAACTAAAAACCTCTGTTGATTACCTTGAAGAATGTATCGAAGTGCAAGCGGAAAGGGGTAAGCAATACGATTCAAGCGGTACGGGTGAGCGTTCATTTGATGCAGCAGCAAAAGCATTTAACGCTTTAACTGGTGAGAAGTTAAGCGGCTCTGATGTTTGCTTATTATTAGCTTGCGTTAAGGTGGTGAGGCAGAATAGTGATAAATCAAGACTGCATGATGATAGCTTGCTCGATGGTGTTAGTTATTTATCACTTTGGGCGGAAGAATTGAATAAAGAGCTAAGTTAAACACTTGTTAATTTGAAATCTAAAGCCTCACTTTTTAGTGGGGTTTTTTATTGTCTGTAATAAGCTATAATAACTTTGATGCTCTATCAGGAGATAGGGCGCTTAATTATCAGGAGATAATGAGTGAATGACAAAGTTAAACGAAAGCCAACCGACAAAATACAACTTTAGGGTTGCAACTCAAATAATCAAGCGGATTATGAATGGCGAAGCTGTTTGTAGTATCGTTAAAGATCCAGAAATGCCAGCTAATAGCACTCTGTATAAATGGCTTGCAAATAAGCCTAAATTCGCGGAGAGATATGCACAGGCTCTAGAGTTTAGGACGCACCTAAAAGCCGAAGAAAGGCACCAAGTAATAGACTCAGCCATTAAAGAGTTGAAGATTGGCGATATGCCAGAAGGCTTTAACTATAATGTTTGGGGTAATCTAATCAAAGAAAAGGTTAGAGCTATTGAATGGGATGCTGAAAGATTGGCGCCTATTAAATATAAGTCTGGTTATATTGCTAAAGAAGAAGATCAAGACGAGAAGTTAACCGTTATACCTGTGAGAATTGTTGATGCCTCTAAGTGATGGTATACGGCTTAATGAGCCTCAAGGTGAGTTTATAGCCTCAACAACTCCATTTAGGGGTTATGTTGGTGGCTATCGGGCAGGCAAGACTTTTGTAGGCTGCTTTAGGCTTTGGACTTTGGCAGTTAATTACCCAGGTATTAAGCTTGGTTATTTTGCTCCGACCTATCCACAAATCACAGATATTTTTTACGATACGATCGCAGAAGTTGGCGAGGCTTTTTCTCATCATGTTGGCTTGCAGTGTTGGGTTGATATTAATGTATCAAGTAAGACAGCAAAGCTAATGGTTGGCCGTAAATGCTATGCAACTGTTAAGTGCCGCTCAATGGAGCACGCGCACAGAATAGTAGGTTTTGATATTAGCCATGCTTTAGTTGATGAAATCGACACCATGAAAAAGGCCAAGGCTGATGCGGCATGGAAAAAGATAGTCGCTCGAATGTCATCGGTTCGGGATGATTACAAAGTTAATACAGTTGATTTTACGACTACGCCAGAGGGCTTTAATTGGATGTATGACTTTTTTGTCAAGCAGCTAAGGGAAAAGCCAGAAATGCAAAAGTATTACTCATTGGTTAAAGCTAGCACACTAAAGAATGCTAAAAACTTGCCTGATGATTACATAGATAAATTATATGCAACTTACCCTGGTAATTTAGTTGATGCTTATGTCAACGGTGACTTTGTAAACTTAACAAGCGGCACTGTTTACCCGCAATTCGATAGGCAGCTAAATAACTCAACTGAGCAATACCAGCAAGGCGAGTCTATTTATGTAGGTATGGACTTTAACGTAGGTCGAATGTGTGCGGTTGTTTACGTCTTGAGAAACGGCAAACCTCATGCAGTTGACGAGTTTATAGATGCTTACGATACACCTGAAATGATTAGGTTGATTAAGCGCAAATACTGGCGTGAGGTGTCAGAGGGTGAATTTGAAAAGCTTAACACTATTTACGTTTACCCTGATAGCTCAGGTAAAAACCGCAAATCAGTCGGGGCAAGTGAAACTGATATAAGCTTACTTAAAAATGCAGGCTTTACAGTTAGAGCGAAATCAAAGAATCCACCGGTAAAAGACCGGGTGAACTCAATGAATGCGGCCTTCTGCAACTCGAAAGGTGAGCGTACTTTATTTGTTAATACCAAGCTTTGCCCGCACTATACAGAGAAGCTAGAGCAGCAAGTTTACAATGATAGAGGTGAGCCAGACAAAGACGGCACAGAAGACGTCAATGACGCTGGTGGCTATTATATCGCATATGAATACCCTATAATCAAGCCTATGTGGACAGGCGGATTAAAAATGAGATAAATATGAATGCTAACACTTTAGTAAATCCAGAATACGCACTTAACTATAAGAAATATCAGTTAGTGCGCGACTGTATTAATGACATGGTAAAACAGCGTGCCTGTAGAGGTGCAAGCTGTGTTTATGAGCACCAACAAGCGGTAAACCAAGGTTATATAGTAAGAGCGCCTGATATTAGCGACGAGTCTTACTACGCCTTTGCTAATCGAGCTGTATTTAAAAACTATGTAGGCAATACGCTTGATATTTTATGCGGTGCAGCAATGATGCGACCTTACAAATTAACCGGTGAAAGTTTAGATGACCAAGAGCAAGATCTTCCCGAGTCGATCGCCTACATTACCGAAACATTTACGCGATCAGGTAACAGCTACTACGACAGCTTAAAAGAAAAGCTGCGTGAGGTTTGCTCAGTTGGTAGATATGGCGTTTGGGTTGATTATCCAGGTTCAAGCGGTGAAAGAACAGCGGCAGACATTAAGCAAAATCAACTGTACGCTAGAGCGCAAGCTTTTAAGGCTGAGAATATCAAAGACTGGTCAGAAAAGATCATAAACGGACGCAAGCAACTAAACTACGTTCGCTTGGAGGAGTGTCGCACTGAAATAGACTTTTCTAATGGCTCGCCTAACCGTGTTGAGTTTAATGTTTGTTACGAACTTTATCTTGATGATGAGGGTTATTACAGCGTGAAGCTTGATGATGGCACTAACGAAATTATATACCAGCCTACTTTAGGCAATGGCGAAAAGCTTGATTTCATCCCATTCCAGTTTTACGGCTCGATTGACAACACGCCAAGCGTTGATCCACTTCCACTGTATAAGATAGCCGAAATTAACATTGCATTGTTTAACTCTGATGCGACTATGAGGCAGGCTACATGGCTATTCGGTTCGCCTACTGCGACATTTAGCTTGAACCAAGATGTATCACCAGAAGAGTTTATGAGAATTAACGGCATTGCAGAAGGTGGTTCACCGGTGTTTGGTGGCTCTGCTTATGTTGGCTGTGAGATTGGTTTAGCTCAGATTAGCGTTGATTCAATGTTACTTGAAACCATGGATAAAGACGTCGATTCAATGGCTCAAATTGGCGCACAGATTATAACTGTTGGCCAAAACGAAACAGCGGAAGCGGCGAGAATTAGGAAAAGCTCAAGCCTTGCAAGTCTTGGCGGCATAGTTAGCAACATTGAAGCGGGCGACAGAAATGTCATTAAGTGGATGATGATGTTTAACAACCAAAGCGGCCAGCCTGATGAGTTTATTTTAGAGCTTAACCGTAAATTCTATGATGACGGAATTAGCCCGCAAATGATGCAGCAGTTGCTAACCATGAATTTCCAAGGTAAATACCCTGATGAGTATTTATTCAAAGTAATGAAAGAAAACAACCTTACGCTTGATGGTGATACTGCTATGGATTACAAGGAAAGGCTAGGTAATGAAATACCTAGCACTAATATGAATTTAGAATAGAAAACAAAGCCCCGCTATTGGGGCTTTTTAGTTATGTTGTATTTAGAGATAAGTGTATCAGTTATTTCTAATGCCTCAGCGCCTGTTATAAAATTGTATTTATCGCAAAGATAAACCGCAATATCATCGCGCAATTCTTC
>Ga0213839_1000598_pt1 | contig 37591 bp, 32 predicted proteins | sample SWPATP21_FD_160075 | JGI IMG/M metagenome (GOLD analysis project Ga0213839, IMG submission 160075) | Coastal seawater microbial communities from Marineland, Florida, United States - SWPA TP2 #1 | ecosystem: Environmental > Aquatic > Marine > Coastal | place: USA: Florida | collected 2016-08-14
GTCGCGTGCTCACGTGGGGGGCGGACAGCATCGGTCCGGTGGTAGAATTGGGGCGAAGGAGGCCTCATGCTGTTGTTCGTGGTGACGGCGCTCGCCGCCGATGTCGACCGGGTGCCGCAAGACTTCCCCACGCTGCAGGCGGCGGTCGACGAGGGCACGGCCCCGGTGATCCGGCTCGGGAAGGGGCGCTGGGCGGGCGCGACGGTCGACCGAGCGGTGCAGATCGTGGGCGACGAGGCCATCATCGACCGCGGCGTCGACGCGGGCCGTCTCACGCCGGCGCTGCACCTGGTGGCGGGCGCCGACGGGGTCACGGTGGAGGGCGTGCGGGTCGACTGCGACGGTCAGGTCGACGCGGGCGTGTTCAGCTCGGTGCGGCGCGGGGGCCTGGCCACCGACGTGGTGGTGCGCGACAGCGGCTTCCGAGGCTGCGTGCAGGGCGTAACGGTGGCCGGCGACGGCGCGACGGACGCGCTGTGGTGGATCGAGGGCAACCGGTTCCACGGGATCGGGGCGGCGCCGCTGCGTGGCGGGCAGGGCGGTGCGCTGGGGATCGTGGCGGTCGACGTGGCGATGGTGGACGTGGTCGACAACCGGTTCGTGGGCTGGGTCGACGAGGTCGAGGGCTTCACGACGGCGGAGACGGCGCTGGTGGGCTGCGAGCGGTGCTCGGTGGTGGGCAACCGGTTCGAGGCGGTCGGTGGGGTGACCCACGAGGCGGTGGTGGAAGATGGGGCGCGGGTCCCAAGGCAAAGCGCGCCTTAGGCCGGCAGCGCATCGCTGTGGCTAGTTCACTGGGTCGCCCTGGCCGAGGACGTAGCGCCGGGTCAGCCTCGAGGCCACGCGGAGGTAGCGGGGGTCGCGCACGCTGCTGGTGACCACATGACGCGTGGCATGGGCGAAGAAGCGCGTGGCATTGAGGTAGTACTTGATGCCCTTTGGGGGGAGCAGCTCACGCACCCAGTCGTTCACGACGGCTTCGACGATGAAGTGGATGCGGGCTTCGTCCCCGTCGTTGCGCACGGAATGGCGATGGCTCGCGTTGAGGGCCCAGAGCTCACCCTCCTTCATCACTACGCGCTCGCCGCCAACGCGGAAATCGACACCAGGGTTGGTGACGACAGGCACATGCAGGCGAATGCGCCCCCACTCCAGGGTGCCGCTCATGTCGCGGTGCGGCCCGATCCACGCGCCAGGGCCCATCACGTTGAAGGCAGCGCCGAGGATCGGGCACTCGAAGAATTCGAGGGCCTCGCGGATCTTCGGCACCTGTTCGAGAAGGGGCATCGGGGTGCCCTTCTTCCGGTAGAACCGTGCAGCCTTCCACTCGGTGGAAGCCTTCACCCCGTCGGGGTGGACGCTCTGCCACGCGTCGTCGGGAATCTCTGCCAGGCACTCACGAAGCACTGCGAGATGGGGCCAGTCTTCTGCCAGTTTGATGGCGCCGACGTCCATGGGGGCCCTCCTCGGTTGGTGGGTCATCCGTTGCCTGTCAGCTTCACTCGTTTGAGCGCGGCCGTCGACACGGAGGACGAGCACCTGTGCGACCGGAGGCGAGTCGACTAATGGTGGCGGCAGCACCAGCATTCGGGCGGTGCACGCTCGCGGTGACGACGTTGTCGAGGACCCCTCCCAGACCGGTTCTGGTTGTTGCCAAGGGAGGGGCGCGACGCTATTCGCCGCCGCGACCGGTCGCCGCCCAGCTTCGCGCAGGGGCTGTCGCCTGCTTCTGTCGTGATGTGGAGTCGTGCCCATGCCCACCGTGTTGTACGTCGTCGGTGCCAACCGCAGCGGCTCCACTTTGTTGAACACCATCCTCGGAGCTCACGCCGACATCGGTGCCTTCAGCGAGCTGTGCGGCTTTCCCGGGGACTGGCTCAAGGACAAGGGATGCACCTGTGGCCAGACGGCCCGCAGCTGCCCCCTGTGGTGCGAAGTCCACGATCGATGGGTGGAAGCTATCGGTCACGACGTGGAGCCATGGGCGGCGTCGACGCCACGCTGGGAGCGTTTCGTGGCGGGTCCGCGGCTCGCATGGAGAGCTCGGCGTCCGTCCCAGTCGATACGTCGACACCTCCGGTTCACGCAAGCGCTGTTCGACGCCCTGGCGGCCGCAACCGGCAAGAAGGTGCTGGTCGACTCGTCGAAGGCGCCGTCACGCCTCGCCGTGTTGGCCCGCATTCCAGACCTCGACCTGGCCGTCGTTCATCTCGTGCGAGATCCACGGGGTGTGGTGTGGTCGATGCGGAAGAACGCTGCCTCCCCTCACAACTGGCAGAACCAGGCGCCCACGTGGAAGTCGCTCGCGTATTGGTCCATCTACAATGCTGGTGCGGAAGCGGCGCTCGCGGGTGTGCCACGAAGCAAGCGGCTTCAGATTCGCTACGAAGACCTGGTGCGCGACCCCGAGTCGGCATTGGGCAGCATCGGGGACCTGGTGGGCATCGACCTCCGGCCTCTCGGCGCACAGCTGGCGGTGGGCGCCGACATTCCCATCCAGCACATGCTCTCGGGCAACCACATGCGGAAGGCGAAGGGTCCGATCCGGGTGCGCGAGGACACCGGCTGGCGCAAGGGCATGCGTCGCTCGGAGGCTGCTGCGCTCCGGCAGGTGGTGGCTCTGCAGATGCGCCGCTACGGCTACTGACGCCCGCGTCGTTCGAGAGGGCACATGAGGGGCGTCATGCCATCCCGGGGGTGGCCTGAATCCGCTCGATGATACGCTGGCGGTCGCTGTCGTTGAGCGCCGAGCCGGAGGGTAGGCACAGGCCATCAGCGAACAGCCCGTCGCTGACGGCCCGGCCATACACGCGGCAACCCGCGAAGATGGGCTGCTGGTGCATTGGCTTCCACAGCGGGCGACTCTCGATCTGGTCTGCAGCGAGGTGCGCTCGGATGGCTTCTCGGTCGACGCCCAGCGCGGCCGCATCGATGGTCACGCAGGTGAGCCAGTGGTTGGGGGACTGGTCTGGCGGCAGCGGAGCAAACTGCACGCCGGGGAGGTGGCCCAACGCCTCCTCGTAGGCTGCCCGGGTGCGGCGACGCTGCTCAATCTTCTCCTCCAGCCCCTCCAGCTGGCCTCGGCCGACGGCGGCGAGGAGGTTGGACAACCGGTAGTTGTAGCCCACGTCGGTGTGCTCGTAGTGGGCCACGGGCTGGCGCGCCTGAGTCGCGAGGTAGCGGGCTCTGTCGATGAGCTGTTCGTCGTCGGAGACGAGCATGCCGCCGCCGGAGGTGGTGATGATCTTGTTGCCGTTGAAGCTGAACGCGGCGCAGCGGCCGAAGCTGCCGGCCCGGCGACCGTCGGATCGCCGGCTGCCCAGGGCTTCTGCCGCATCTTCGATGAGTGGGACGCCGAAGCGCTCGGCGATGGCGGTCAAGGCGTCGTAGTCGGGCATCAGGCCATACAAGTCGACGGCGATGATGGCCGCGACGCGACGCCCGGCCCGCTGCTCGGCCTGGATGGCGGCCTCGACGAAGGCCGGGTTCATGCACCAGGTGTCCGGGGCAGCGTCGACGAAGACCGGCTCGGCACCGACGTAGCGGATAGCGTTGGCCGTGGCGGCGAAGGTGAAGGAGCTGCACACCACCACGTCGTCGGGCTGCACGCCGTGGAGAATCAGCGCGAGGTGCAGGGCCGCCGTGCCCGAGGACAGCGCAGCAGCGTAGGGCATGTGGACGTAGGCGGCGAGCTCGGCCTCGAAGGCATCGACGTGCGGCCCCAAGGGGGCGATCCAGTTGGAATCGAACGCGTCGAGGAGCAGCTCGCGCTCGCGGTCGGAGACGTGGGGCGGTGACAGGTAGATGCGTGACACGCGTTCCTCCAGGCCCGTCAAGCTACCCCAGGCGCTGCGCTCGGTCCCATGCGGCCGCGCGAACGAAGCTGCGAGGATGACGGCTCAGCGACCGGATCTGGTGCAGCGCCTCTGGGAATGCTCGATACCGCAGGTGATCTTTCAGCATTCTCCACCGCGCGAGGGCCCGACCCTGCTTGATGCTGTCGGGCGCGAAGCCGAGCTCGTGCTCGGCAATGTCGAACATCTGCTGGTGCGCTTCGTAGGCCCGCTTGGCCCGGCCGGGTCTTCTCGCCGTGAGGCTCTCGGAGTGGCGACGGTAGATGCACAGAGGCCTGTCGATGTAGCGGACCGTCCCTCTGCGTGCGCACTGCGCCCAGAACAAGCGATCGCTGCACATGTCGATCCGCGGGTCGAAGCGCAGGTCTTCCGTCAGGGAACGACGGACCATGCCGGTCGGCCCGCCGACGAAGTTGCCCTTGGCCATCAAGACAGCATCCATCCCCGTTCCCTGGGGGCGATATCTGCCATTGCTCGACGAGAGCTTGGCGATGTTGTCCAGGTCGTCGACGGCAATGAACCAGTCCGTGTAGCACAGCGCGCAGTCGGGGTCGGCCTGCATCGCTTCCACCTGCCGCGCGATTCGTGTGGGCATGGAGCCGTCGTCGCCCGCGATGATGGCGATGAACTCGCCCTTGGCTTCACCAAGGCCCCTGTTGAGATTCCTGGAGACGCCTCCATTCTTTTCCGCGCAAACGATGCGAATTCTCTCGTCATTGTTAGCAAACGTCTTGGCGACAGCGACGGTCTGATCTCCAGAAGCGTCGTCACAGACCAGGATCTCCAGGTTTCGGTACGTCTGCGCGACCAGAGAGCGCAGGCAGTCGCTGACGAGCCGTTCATGCTCATAGGTGATCACGACTACCGTGACCAGTGGTTCAGCCATAAGAAACCTCTCAGGCGGAGTGGGCGAATTCCCGCTATTGTGTGCTGCTCATGTGGCGGCAGTTTTTGTTTCGGGTCTCCAGACGCCGGAACACAAAGCAATAGGGTGGATGATGGCACGGGGAGGGTTGAGACCTTGGACAGCGGGAATTGCTTGCATCGCAGCGAACGAAGAGCCACCCACGCGGGGCTGTCCGCGGGAGCCCATCTGTAGCCCGCTCACTGTCGTAGGGGAAGCGCGCGCCAGGAAACGGCCGGCGCGGTTACTTGCACGGAACGTGGGCCGCCCCGGCTCTTCGGGTGGGAAGCCCGTCTGGGCGTTGTGGCCGTTGGTCATCGATCCTCGGCCCCATGCACACGGTTCGTGTGCGGCTGGGGCTGCTCGAGGCGCCTCGCCATGCGAGCCTCGAAGAGCGCCCGAGCCGCATGTTGGCACCGTACCCGGCATAGATTAGCAGGCCCGTGCTGCCGCACCAGCTGGGCGGTGAGGGAGATTCTGTGAGTCCACGCGAGGTAGCCCGGCTTGGGCGGTGCGCGACCAGCCGCGACCACTGCGCTGGTCGTTGAAGTCTTACCAGGCCATCCTCCGATCGACGCTTCTCGTGGGCGGAAGCTCCGTGGCCAAGGTCTTGATCGGCGTGGTCAAGGTCAAGGCCTTGGCGTTGCTGGTCGGCCCGGCTGGCGTGGGGCTACTTGGGGCGTTTCAGAGCCTCGTGGGCACGACCAGCACCCTCGTCGGGCTGGGGGTCAACAAGAGCGGCGTGCGTCAGCTTGCGGCTGCCAGAGGCGACGAGACCATGCCGGGCCTGGTGTCGACAGTGCTCGTCGGCTTCAACATCGCGGCTGGACTTGTCGGTGCTGCCATCCTCCTCGTTCTTCGCGAAGAGGCCGCCATCTGGACCTTTGGCGACGCCGACCGTGCCGGTCCCGTAGGGTGGCTGGGCGCCGCCGTCCTCCTCACGTTGCTCGCGGGCTCACAGATGGCGGTGCTCCAAGGCCGGCGGCGCATCCAAGCGCTGGCCACCACGCGGATCCTGTCCAGTGTGCTGGGGACGGCTGCCGGCGTGCTTGCGGTCTTCTTGCTCGGCGAGCAGGGCATCGTGCCCGTGGTGATTGCGGCGCCCGCCGCCACCGTGCTCGTGGCGACGTACTTCAACTGGTCGCAGTCTGGTTGGATGTCGCATGGCAGCTTCTCGGAGGCCAGGGACCAGCTGCAGTCCATGCTGTGGCTCGGCGTGCCGTTCATGGGCGCCGGATTGCTGACCACGGGGACGCAGCTGTACAGCCGTGTCCTGGTGATCGACGAGCTCGGGTTGGATGCTGGAGGGCACTTCCAGGCAGCGTGGGCGATCTCTCGGACCTACCTCGGGGTCGTGCTCGCGGCGATGGCCGCCGACTATTACCCGCGGCTCGCCCAGGCGATGCCAGACCGTGCGCAGGCCGTCCGGTTGGTCGACGAGCAGAGTGAGGTGGCGTTGCTGGTGGGGGGCCCCATCCTCATCGGGATGATGGGGTTCGCTCCTTTGCTGATCTCGCTGCTGTACTCCAGCGACTTCGCAGCCTCCGTGGAGGTGCTGCGCTGGCAGGTCTTCGGCGACATGCTGAAGCTACTGGGGTGGCCACTGGGCTTCATCGTCATCGCGCAGGGGCGTGGAGCCCTGTTCCTGGGCACCCAGGCAGCGTGGAACGGCGTATACGCCGGTCTGCTGACCATGGGCATCTCATCCATAGGCCTCGTGGTGACGGGGTACGCCTTTGTCGCGGCCTATCTCGTCGTCTTCTCTCTCAACCTGATGCTGGGCTGGCGGCTGCTCTCCTACTTCCCACGTCCGCGAATCATCGTACACGCGGCCGGGTTGGTCGTCGTTTCGGTGGCCCTTCTGGCCGCCGCCCCCTTCGGCGGCTGGATTGCCTACGGGGCGGCGACATTCTGCACGTTGCTGGTGTCGGTGCTCTCCGGCGCGCGCCTGTATGCTGTGGGCTGGCGACCCCGGCGCAAGAAGAAGAAGAAGGTGCAGCAGGACGAGGCGTAGCCCGACCGACTACGTTCGGGCGAAATCCTTCCACTCGGAGAAGGCCTCGCCAGTAGCTTCTCGCAGCTTCGCGACCTCCTTGGAGAGCAGCTGGGCAAGCCAGGCACGCTCGGCGTCCGAGGCCCGCGGGGCCAGCTGTCCGAATCGCTCCTGTGTGCGTCGGATGATGGGGCGGCCGAACGGCAAGATCGGGATCAGATGACCCGCCCGCCGAGGCCACCGATAGCGCTGCGCGTGTGACCAGACGGCCGCTGCCGCGACAGGCCAACGGGTCTCGGAGGTTCGGTTCGACATGATCGGCCCTGCGTCCGTCAGCTCGGAGAGGCCGAGGAAGTCGGTGCACATACGCAGAGTGCTCGTCCTCTCGGCACGAAGTGCCTCGCTGGTGACCACCAGGACTGCGTCTCGTCCGAAGGCCGACTGAAACCGGCCGACGTGGGTGCCGTAGCGGGAGTAGTCGAAGTAGAAGCGAAAGTTCCCCCTGATGCGGCGCTCGAAGTCGAAGGAGTCCTCGAGGTCTCGTTCGACGGCTCCTCGCAGTGACCGCCACTCCATTCCCAGGCCTCGGAGCCAACGGTAGTGCGACACGATGCGGTCTACCGGGTTCCGCAGCAGGATGATGAGCTTCGGCTCTACGAGGTCGTCCGCCATCCGGCGCGTCGCCAAGGGGCTGACCAGGTAGCTGGTACTCGCCTCCATCCGGTAGCGGGTGCCGGCACCGCTTGCGGGAAAGAGCTCTCGGAACCGAAGGTCTCGCCGCTCGTAGCGGAGATTCCCCGAATAGATGTGCGGTTCCTTGCGCTCGGCCGGCTGGATGTCGGGGTGGCGCGCCAGATACTCGAAGAGACTCGACGTCCCAGACTTCGCCGCCCCCGGGATGATCAGATTTGGGCGCATCCGCGGGCTGGTCATATGGCCGCCGCGACGGTCCTGACGGCATCGATGACGGCGTCGACGTGCGCGTCCTCGAGGTGGGGCCCGATGGGCAGCGAGAGAACCTCCTCAGCCAGCCTCTCGGCGATGGGCAGCGCACCGGTCGTGACGCCGAGATCCGCGTACGCTTCCGAGCGATGGGGGGGGATGGGGTAGTGGATCTGGGTGGCGATGCCGCGCTCAGCCAGAGCATCCCGAAGCTGAGCCCTGTGGGGGTGGCGGACGACGAAGAGATGCCACACGTGGGTCGCGCCCTCCGGCTCGACGGGGAGGACGAGGCCGTCGACCTCTGCTAGTCCTTCCAGGTACCTACCGGCGACGCGCGCTCGACGAGCATTCCAGGCATCCAGGTAGCGTAGTTTGACCCGCAGCACGGCGGCCTGGAGCTCATCGAGACGACTGTTGTAGCCCTTCACCTCATTGTGGTAACGAACCTTCGAGCCGTAGTTTCGTAGAGTGCGCACCTTCTCGGCCAGGGCGGCGTCGTCTGTCGTAACAGCACCGGCGTCGCCCAGGGCCCCGAGGTTCTTGCTCGGGTAGAACGAGAAGCCGGCCGCGTGACCGATGGCGCCGGCACGATACCCGTCGCGCTCTGCGCCGTGAGCCTGGGCTGCGTCTTCGAGCAGGAACAGGCCGTGTCGGTCGGCAATGCGTCGTAGGTTGCGAGCATCGGCGGCCAACCCGTAGAGGTCTACCGCGACGATGGCGGCTGTCCGCGGAGTGATCGCCGCTTCGACGGCCTTGGGGTCGATGTTGTGGGTCTGGGGATCAGGCTCGGCGAACACGACTTCGGCTCCGACGTACGAGGCGGCGAGGACCGTCGCGATGTAGGTGTTCGATGGGACGATGACCTCATCGCCCGGACCGATACCAGCCGCCCGCAGGCTGAGGTGCAGGGCCTCGAGGCCGTTGCCGACGCCGACGGCGTATCGAGCGCCGCAGTAGCTGGCGAAATCCGCCTCGAAGGCCTCCACCTGTTGGCCAAGAATGAACCATCCGGACCGCAGGACGCCCTGAATGGCCGCATCGACCTCCGACTGCAGCTCTTTGTAGGCTGCACCCACGTCCAAGAAAGGCACCTTCACTGGTTTGCTCCCGACATGCTGTCGAATTCGGTTCGGTCCCGGATGTAGTCCGCCTCATCGTAGCTGTGGGAGCATGCCACGAGGAGGTGTGCACCCTTGGGAATCTCTTCAATGGTGACCCAGATCATTGGCGGAACGTGCAAGCCGTGCTCGGGTCCATCAAGCACCTCGATGCGCTGCGCGTCACCGTCTTCGAGGCGGATACGGACGGGACCGCCGAGGGAGATGAACAGCTGGTGACACTGGCGGTGGGCGTGGTCGCCCCTCGAGGCCCCTGGGCTGACGTCGTGGAGAATGAAGAAGCGCTTGACGACGTAGGGCAGGTGGTCCTTTGATTCCCAGACTGTGAGCGCGCCTCGGGGGTCACGCAGGTTCCGCGCGTCGATGCGCTGACAGTCGGTCAGTCCCATGGCTCCTCCTTCAGGTCTTCGAGCCAACGAGCCACTACCTCCGGTGGGTAGCCGCGGTGGAAGTGCCGACGCCAGGGGTAGGCAGGCCGGTTGCTGCCGTCTCGGAAACGGATGGTGCTGGTCGGCCCACGGTCGCGCGCCGGAACGCCCGCCATGATCCGGTTGGCAGGTGCATTCTTCGTGACGACTGCACCCGCTGCAACCAAGGCGCCCTCACCGATCTCAACCCCTGCGATGAGACACGCGCAGGCGCCAACGGCTGCGAACCGCCGGATGGTCACTCCTTCGAGGGAGTCGGACGGCGGGTGGGGGTCATTGGTCACTTGTACGTTGGGGAAGAGCCAGACGAAATCTTCAATGACCGTCTGATGGTTGATCTGAACGCCCGAGTGTGTCTTCACGAAATTGCCGATGCGACAATGCCCCTGGACGTCGCCGCGAGTGCCGAGCTGGAACCCTTGCCCGATGTGGGCGCACTCACGAATGACGATGTGGTGGCCCGTCACGAGGCCTTCCCCAATGAGCGTTCCCTCGTAGAGCACAGAGTGGCTGCGGATGACGGCGTCCGCGCCGATGCGCAGGGGCTCACCGCCAGCATGGGGGCTCGGGTGGCCGATGGAACAGAAATCGCCGATCGCGACATTGTCCGAGATGACCACGTTCGGATAGATCTTGCAGAAATCGCCGATCTTCACGTTCGAGCCGATGCGGGCGTCGGGATGGATGATGGACGTCGTCAAGGAGATTTTCCTACGGGTCGTCTCTGTGTCGTGCAGGTGACCATGCCCTCGCCTCAGACCGTGGCGAGGAGCGAGCGAAGGTAGGCCCCGTATTCAGACTTCGCGAGCCGGTCGGCGGCTTCCGCGACGGTGGCTCGATCGATCCAGCCGTTGTTGAAGGCAATCTCTTCGAGGCAGGCGATCTTGTAGCGCTGGCGGTTCTCCACGGTCGCAACGAAGTGGGCTGCGTCTAGCAGGGCCTCGTGGGTGCCGCTGTCGAGCCACGCGAACCCGCGACCAAGCTGCACCAGGTGCAAGTCGCCAGAGCGGAGGTAGGCATCGTTGACGCTGGTGATCTCTAGTTCACCTCGATGGGACGGCTCTACGTGCTTGGCGATGTCGACCACCCGGTGGTCGTAGAAGTAGAGCCCGGTGATCGCCAGGTTGGACTTCGGCTGTCTGGGCTTCTCTTCCACCGAGAGCACGCGTCCGTTGGGGTCCACTTCTGCGATGCCGAAGCGCGTCGGATCCTTCACCGGATATCCGAACACCGTCGCGCCGTGCCGCCTGGCCGCGGCTTCGCGGAGCATCGGACTGAAACCTTGTCCGTAGAAGATGTTGTCACCGAGGACAAGGCACACGGAGTCGCCTGCGAGGAACTCCTCTCCGATGATGAAGGCTTGTGCCAGCCCCTCGGGACGAGGCTGGACGGCATACGACAGCGAGATTCCGAACTGCTCTCCCGTGCCCAGCAGCCGCCGAAATGCGGGCTGGTCTTCAGGTGTGGTGATGACCAGGATCTCCCGGATTCCCGCGAGCATGAGCACCGACAGGGGGTAGTAGATCATGGGCTTGTCGTACACGGGAAGCAGCTGCTTCGATGTTGCCATGGTCACTGGAAACAGTCGCGTCCCGCTTCCGCCGGCTAGCACGATTCCCTTCATCGCTCACCTTCCCCTTCCGTGCCTAGGCGCTGCCCCTGGTAGCTGCCGTCGGCCACGTGTTGACACCACTCCGCGTTTTCGAGGTACCACTCGACGGTCTTGCGCATCCCCGACTCCACCGTCTCGCGAGGGCGCCACCCGAGCTCGGCCTCGATTCGTCGTGCGTCGATGGCATAGCGCTGATCATGGCCGGGCCGGTCGGTGACGAAGGTGACCAAGTCCTCGTAGTGATCCAGTGGGCCGCGTTGCTCCGGCGCGAGTTCGTCGAGGAGGGCGCACAGAAGCTTGACCATGTCGAGGTTCTTGCGCTCGTTGTGGCCACCGATGTTGTAGGTCCGGCCGACAGCGCCCCGCTCGAATACCGCGACCAACGCCCTCGCATGGTCGTCGACGAACAGCCAGTCGCGAACCTGTTGGCCGTCGCCGTAGACTGGCAGCGGTTTGCCCTTCAGGGCGTTGAGGATCATCAGCGGGATCAGCTTCTCCGGGAACTGAAACGGCCCGTAGTTGTTCGAGCAGTTCGTCAGCACCACGGGCAATCCGAAGGTGCGGTTCCAGGCACGGACGAGGTGGTCGGAGGAGGCTTTTGATGCGGAGTAGGGCGAAGACGGTGCGTAGGCGGTGTCTTCGGTGAACAAGCTGTCGTCGTCTGGAAGGTCGCCATAGACCTCGTCCGTCGAGACGTGGTGGAATCGGAAGCGGTCTCTACGATTGGCTGGCAGTGTCCGGAAGTAGGCGAGGCAACGATCGAGGAGCACGTAGGTGCCAACGATGTTCGTTTGGATGAACTCCGCCGGGCCGTCGATGCTGCGGTCGACATGGGACTCGGCGGCGAGGTGTATCAGGCCGTCGGGCTCATGCTCGGCGAGGAGCCGCTCCACCTCTGGGCCATCGCAGATGTCGACGTGTTCGAAATGGTAGCGGTCGCTCGCCTCGACGGAGGCCAGCGACTCCAGGTTGCCGGCGTAGGTCAGCTTGTCGACGTTGACCACCTCGTGGTCGGTGTCCTGCAGGAGGTGGCGAATCAAGGCTCCGCCGATGAAGCCGGCGCCTCCTGTGACCACGATCTTCATGCTTCTCTCCTGCTCCATGCGCCCATGCTCGATGGTCAGCGGACGCGACTAACACGGCATGCCACCTAGCTGCGGAGCCGAATCCATGCGCGGCGTGCTGCCGAGAGGACCACCCAGCTAGTGATCGTGCCCACCAGGGCGATGACGAACTTCACGTCGAAGTTCGCGAGGTAGCCACCGGGAGCGTACTCGCAGACCACGAAGAACATCCGATGAAGGATGAAGATCGTGAACGTTGCTTTGCTCGTGATCTCTAGCAGACGGGCAAGTAGGTCGGGGGTGCGGACCGTGTCCAACCAGACGAGCGCCAGGCCGCCAAAGACAAACCAGTAGAAATGCAGCTCGTCCGGCCAGCTGGTGAGGAATCCACTCACCACCAACGCGACACTGATGAACAACCTGTGATCCTCGCCCTCTTCTGCTCGGTCCACGAAGTGATAGATCATCCAGCCGAGGGCGAAATCGAAGAACCAGCTCGTAGGGAGATGACCGACGAACTTCCGCTCCGTGCTGCCGTCTGTCGTTGGTGCGAAAGCAGCAACCCGTACGATGAGAAAGACGAGCCAAACGAGCGTGGCGAACAGCCTGGGCCTACCCAAGGCGAACGTCGCCACCGGCCGAACGAGGAATGCTCCGGCGATCATCACCATCATCTGGATGAGAACCTGGACGTACCAGACCGGGAACTTGGCGAGTCGCTCGGTGTCGACGAGGTTGCGCACGAAGAACAGCTCGTAGACGTTGAACGAGCGGCGCAGCACGAACCACAGCAGCACCACCAAGAGGGAAGGCCAGAACACCTCCCAGGCGAGCTTGAGGCTTGCCCGTACGACTTGTCGCCCTTCCGTCGCGGGGCCAAGCGCGAACTTCGCGAAGTTCTGTCCCGACAGAAGCATCAGGAACATCATTCCGCCGCCCAGACCGAGCGGTGACCAATGACCTGGGTGGGCGTGGTTGAACACCACCATGACGATGGCCAGCGCACGGAGCGCGACCCCCGTCTCCATGCTGCGGCTAGAGAGCACCGGCACTCCGCATCGACTCGAGCTCGGCGACGGTCATCCGCTCCCACCCCTGGGGGAGGTGACCGAGGAGCTGCTCGAGCTCGACCCGCACCTGGACGTAGGACATGCTGTCGCCGAGGTCGGAGAAGGTGTGCTCGTCGCTCACCTCGTCGGCACCGATGAGCACGCGAAAGAGCTCGGCGATGCTCGACCAGGCCCGCTCGCGCAGGCCGAGGATGTCGGCGACCTCCTCGAAGAAGTAGGCCACGAAGCGGCGCCACGCCGGGCGAGTGTCGGGCTGCGGCCCGAGCTGGCTCAGCAGCGCCTTGTAGTCGGTCTTCCCGGTGGGGAGACGCGGGATCTCGTCGAGGGTCTCCACGCGGAGGGCGTGGGGGGGCAGGCCGAGGGTGTCGATCGCCATCGCGCGCGCCTCGGCGGCTCTCGCTGCGGCGCTGACCGGTAGCACCAGCAGGAGCTCGTCGTCGGTGCCGGTGGCCACCGCGAGCGGCTCGATGCCCTTCAGCTTCTGCTCGACATCGTCGAGGTTGACCCGAACCCCGAACGGCTTGATGAAGCGCTTGGCCCGGCCGACGATGTAGAAGAGCCCCGCCGGGTCGAAGGTGGCGATGTCGCCGGTGCGCAACACGGGTGGACCGGCGGGCTCGGCGAGGTCGCTTGCGTGGAGCGCGTAGCCCATCATGACGTTGGGCCCTTCGTAGACCAGGATGCCGGGGACGTCGGGCGCGTCGATCGGCGTGCCGTCGTCGTCTTCCAGGCGGATGGTGCCGCCCGGGACGGGAATGCCGATGGAGCGCGCGTGCGCGCTGGCCCGGTCGGGCGGAAGGAAGGAGATACGCGGAGCCGCCTCGGTCTGGCCGTACATCACGTAGAAGCGGCGGCCGGCCGCGGAGAGCTGGTCGGCGAAGTGCCGCACCAGGTCGGCATGCAGCTTCCCGCCAGCCTGGGTGGCGTACCGCAGGTGGGCGAACGACGACAGGTCGCGGCCGACGCGGGCGAGCGTCTCGTAGGTGAACGGGACCCCGGCGAGGCTGGTGACTTCCTGCTCGGCGAATGTCGCCCAGAAGGCGTCCTCGGTGACGCTGGCGTGGGTGAGCACCAAGGCGTGGCCGTTGTCGAGGTGGCTGTTCACGATCGACATGCCATAGGAGTAGTTCGGTTTCAGGCCGGTGATGGCGCGCTCCCCGGGCGCGAGCTGCAGGTACTCGGCGATGCTGTCGCTGTTGGCCTTGATGTTGGTGTGCGACAGGCGGACGAGCTTCGGTGAGCCGGTGGAGCCCGATGTCGACAGGAGCACGCCGAGGTCGGGGTGACACACGGGGCCGTCGCCCCGCTGTTCCGCCTCGGAGCGGTCGTCGCGGGACCGCACCAGCAGGCTCGGCTGATAGGTGTCGACGAGGTGCGGGGTCTTGTCGATGGTGCCCGCCGCTGCGAGGAACACCGGGCGGCCCGAGCGCACGCAAGCCACGTAGGCGACGGTGGCGTCGACGTGGTTGTCGGCCTCGAGGAACACCAGTCCACGGCCCGGATGCTGCGAGGCCCACGCGTCGGCGCGCTCCACCAGCTGACCATAGGTGACCTCGGCGCCCGAGCGACCGTCGACGAGGGCGACGGCGTCGCCGAAGCTCTCGAGCTTGGCGAACAGCCTCGTCACGTGGGACTCACCGGGGGACGCCCCACGCTGGTGTAGCGGAAGCCTTCGTCGGCCATCCGCGGCCCTCGGTAGATGTTGCGGAGGTCGACCACGACGTTGTCTCGCATCAGCGAGCGGATCCGTGGGAGGTCGAGCGCGCGGAAGCGCTCCCACTCGGTGACGATCACCAAGGCATCGGCGCCTTCGATGCAGGCGTAGGGGCCATCGTGGAAGGTGACCCCCGGCAGGAGCGGCGTGGCCTGCTCGGTTCCCTCGGGGTCGTGGGCGTGCACTTCGGCCCCGGCTTCCTGCAGTGCCGGAACGATGACGAGGGACGGTGCGTCGCGCATGTCGTCGGTGTTGGGCTTGAACGTGACCCCGAGCACCGCGATGCGCTTGCCCTCCACCGAGCCGCCGCAGGCCTTGATCACCTTGTCGGCCATGGCCCGCTTGCGGTCGTCGTTGACCTGCACGACGGTCTCGACGATGCGCACGGGCGCCTCGGCGTCGCGGGCCGTCTTGACCAGCGCGAGGGTGTCTTTCGGGAAGCACGAGCCACCATAGCCGGGGCCGGCGTTGAGGAACTTGGGGCCGATGCGGTTGTCGAGGCCGATGCCGCGGGCCACGTCTTGCACGTCGGCGCCCACCTCCTCGCACAGGTCGGCCATCTCGTTGATGAACGTGATCTTGGTCGCGAGGAAGGCGTTGGCTGCGTACTTGATGAGCTCGGCCGTGCGCCGCCGTGTGAACATCAGCGGGCCCTTGTTGAGGTAGAGCGGACGGTACACCTCGGTCATCACGGCCTTGGCGTGGTCGTCTTCCACGCCCACCACGATCCGGTCGGGGTGCTTGAAGTCTTTGATGGCGGCGCCCTCGCGGAGGAACTCCGGGTTGCTCGCCACCGAGACCTGCGCGTCGGGAGAGACCTCGTGGAGGATGCGCTCGACTTCGTCGCCGGTGCCGACGGGAACGGTGGACTTGGTGATCACGACCGTGGGGCCGTCGAGCGCAGCGGCGATCTCCCGGGTCGCGGCGTAGACGTAGGAGAGGTCGGCGTGGCCGGTGCCACGACGGGTAGGCGTGCCGACAGCGATGAACACGGCATCGGCACCACTCACTGCGGGCTGGAGCTCGGTGGCGAAGGAGAGTCGCCCTTCGTCGACGTTGCGGTGCACCAATGCCTCGAGGCCCGGCTCGTAGATGGGGATGCGTCCGGCCTCCAACGCGGCGATCTTTGCCTCGTCTTTGTCGACGCAGACGACGTGATGGCCGAAGTCGGCGAAGCATGCGCCGCTGACGAGGCCGACGTAGCCCGAGCCGATCATGGTGATGCGCATGGGTCCTCCTCCGCACGGCTAGCCGGCACTAACCGCAACGGCGAGGTCGGTCGCGGAAGGCAACGGCGATGGTTAGCAGCGCTGTCCCTGTACGGAGTCAACGTGGAACGCATCGTGGTGGTCGGTCTCGGCTACGTGGGACTGCCCGTGGCCGTCGCCTTCGCGCGGCACTTCGACGGGGTGGTGGGCCTCGACATCAACACGCGCCGGGTCGAGGCGCTGCAGGGCGGGCACGACCACACCGGCGAGGTGGACGACGACGAGCTCGCCAAGAGCACGATCACGTTCACCACCGACCCCGCCTGCATCGCGGACGCGAGCTTCGTCGTGGTGGCCGTGCCTACCCCGGTCGACGACCACCACCGGCCGGATCTCACGCCGGTCACCAAGGCCTCGGAGACCGTCGGCAAGCACCTGTGCCGCGGCACCGTCGTGGTCTACGAGAGCACGGTCTACCCGGGTGTGACCGAGGAGGTCTGCGTGCCGATCCTCGAGGCCACCTCGGGGCTGTCGGCGCCCGACGACTTCACGGTGGGCTACTCGCCCGAGCGCATCAACCCAGGCGACAAGGTGCACCGCCTAGAGACGATCATCAAGGTGGTCTCGGGCCAGGACGCCGCCACCCTCGACCGCGTGGCCGAGGCTTACGCGAAGATCCTCGACGTGCCCGTGCACCGCGCGCCCACCATCAAGGTGGCCGAGGCGGCCAAGGTGATCGAGAACACGCAGCGCGACATCAACATCGCGCTGATGAACGAGCTGGCGATCATCTTCGAGCGCCTCGGCATCCGCACCACCGACGTGCTGGCCGCTGCCGGCACCAAGTGGAACTTCCTGCCGTTCACCCCGGGCCTCGTCGGCGGGCACTGCATCGGGGTCGATCCCTACTACCTGACCGCCCGTGCCGAGCAGGTGGGCTACCACCCACAGGTGATCCTCGCAGGTCGGCGGATCAACGACGACATGGGCCGCTACGTGGCGAGTCGGGTCGTGAAGGCCCTGGGTCAGCGTGGGGTCGCGAGCTCGGCAGCGAGGGTGGGCGTGCTCGGGCTCACCTTCAAGGAGAACGTGGGCGATGTGCGCAACTCCCGCGTGCCCGACATCATCGAGGAGCTCGTCGACTGTGGGTGCCAGGTGGTGGCCCACGACCCGCTCGCCGACCCCGACGAGCTGCGCCACGAGCTGGGTGTCGAGCCCAGCGAGCTGGCGGCCTTCCGGGGGCTGGATGCGCTGATCGTCGCGGTCAGCCACCAGTCCTACCGCGAGCTCATCGCGGCCGGCGGGCTCGGCGAGATGCTTCGCGCCGACGGCGTGCTGTTCGACGTGAAGTCGATGATCACCGACCCGTCCAGTCTGCCCGACACCTTCCACTACGAGAGTCTCTGATGGCCATCCTCGTCACCGGTACCGCCGGATTCATCGGGTTCCACCTCGCCGAGCGGCTCCTCGCCGACGGCCACGAGGTGCTCGGCGTCGACATCGTCAACGATTACTACGACGTGAACCTGAAAGAAGACCGGCTGAAGCGCCTCAACGCCCACGAGCGGTTCACCGAGTTCCGCATCGACATGGGCGATCAGGCCGCGATGAACGCGCTGTTCGAGGAGCACAAGCCCACCGAGGTGGTGAACCTCGCGGCCCAGGCCGGCGTCCGCCACTCGCTGACGCAGCCCCACACCTACGTCAACAGCAACGTCACGGGCTTCCTCAACATCCTCGAGGGGTGCCGCCACCACGGGGTGAAGCACCTGCTCTATGCGTCGAGCAGCTCGGTCTACGGGCTCAACCGCACGATGCCCTTCTCCGAGCACCACCCCGTCGACCACCCCGTGAGCCTCTACGCGGCCACCAAGAAGGCCAACGAGATGATGGCCCACAGCTACAGCCACCTGTTCGGCATCCCCACCACGGGGCTGCGGTTCTTCACGGTCTACGGCCCCTGGGGCCGGCCCGACATGGCGCTGTTCAAGTTCACCAAGGCCATCCTCGCCGGCAAGCCCATCGACGTGTACAACCACGGCGACATGGAGCGCGACTTCACCTACGTCGACGACGTAGTGGAAGGCATCGTGCGCCTGCTGCCCGAGGCGCCGAAGCCCAACCCCGAGTGGGTGGGCACCGCCCCGGCCGACCCCTGCCTCAGCAGCGCGCCGTTCGCGGTCTACAACATCGGCAACCACACCCCCGTGCAGCTCATGGAGATGATCGCGATCATCGAGCGCTGCCTGGGCCAGGAAGCCGAGAAGAACTTCATGCCGATGCAGCCGGGCGACGTGCGCTCGACGAGCGCCGACGTGGGCGGCTTGCTCGAGACCGTCGGCTGGGCGCCCTCCACCGACCTCGAGGTGGGGATCGCACGGTTCATCGACTGGTATCGCGCCTACTACGGGGCCTGAGGGAGCAACCATGGGTCGCCGGATCGACTTCTTCATCTCCAACCGTCGGCACCACTGGCAGGTGTCGAGCCGCGTGTCGCGCATCCTCGCCGAGCGCGGCCACGACGTTCGGATCCTCTCGCTGTGCGAGCTTCGCGGCGAGGTGACGCCCGAGCCTTCGTCATCGTCGGTGCCGGTGGTGCAGCTCATCGGGGGGCGAGCGGCAGCGGGGCGCAAGGGCGTGGTGAAGAGCGCGCGAGGTGGGCCCGTGCGGCGCCTGCTCCGCAAGGCTGCTTGGTATGGGCGGTTGGCGCCACGGTTGGAGCTGCAGCTTCGATCGCGCAAGCCCGATGTGGTCGTGGTGCCGAACGACCTAGCGTACCCCTTCGACCGTTACGTTCGGATGTTGAAGCGGCACTCCATCCGTTGGGCGCTCTACCAGGAAGGCATCCTGTTCCGACTTCCCGACTCCGGGCTGAAGCCCTACGGTGCCGGTGGGGCCGACGCCATCGCGGCGTGGGGCAGCCAGGCTGCCGACTACTTCACCAACGTGGCGGGTGCGCCATCGTCGACGGTGTTCGCGGTGGGCAGTCCACGACACGATGACTTCACCCGAGAGGCCTTCGCCGCGGAAGCCGAGCGTCTGAGAAGCGAAGTGCCGGAGGGGCACAAGCTCATCACCTTCTTCGGCACCACCGTCGACAAGCCCGGTGGCCACTGCACCACCGAGCAGAAGCTGCGCTCTATCGAGCAGTTCGTGGCGAGCCTCGAGCAGGTGGCCGAGAGCCACCCGTTCGTGCTCTGGGTCAAGCCCCACGCCGGGGAGAACGCGGAGAACTACGCCGAGATCCTGCGACGGAGCAAGATCGCCGAGCAGGCGGAGCTGCGCACGACGCTCCCGACGTTTCCGGCAGTGCTCGCTTCCGACGCGGTGATCATGAACGGCTCGAGCATCGGCGTGGAGGCGCTGCTGCTGGGCGCGCGGGTAGGGGTGATTCCCGTCCCCAACACGGGCTACCCGTTCGACTACGGCACGAGTGGCGTGTACACCACCATCCCGGCCACCGATGGTGCCGACGCCATCGTGGAGCTCCTCACCGCCACGGTCGACGAGGAGGCACGCGCCGCCAACCTCGAGAAACACTTTGCCAACCGGCCGAACGCCGCCGAAGAGATGGCTTCGCTACTGGAGAGGATCTAATGGGAGTTCACGCACTGGCCCTGGGCCGCGGGGGAAGCACGGGCTTCCCGGGAAAGAACACGGCGATGGTGCTGGGAAGGCCGCTGATGGCCTACCCGCTGATGGCTGGGCAGAAGTCTCGCCATATCCAGAGCATCTTCCTGTCGACCGACTCCGACGAGATCAAGGCGGTCGGTCGGGAGTACGGGGCCGAGATCATCGATCGCCCGCCCGAGCTCGCCACCGCGGCCGCCCTCGCCGAAGACGCCTTCGTGCATGGATGGCGCGAGATGGAGCGACGCCTGGCCGACCGAGGAGAGGACGGTGTCGACATCCTGGTGATGCTGTTCTGCAACGCGCCGACCATCACCGGTGAGCTCATCGACCAGGGTGTGCAGATGCTGCTCGACGACCCCGAGCTCGACTCGGCGGTCACGGTGTCCCGCTACAACATGTGGAGCCCGCTGCGGGCCCGGAAGGTCGACGACAACGGCCACCTTCGGCCCTTCGTGCCCTTCGAGACATTCGGTGATCCGAAGACGCTCAACTGTGACCGTGACTCCCAGGGCGACGTCTGGTTCGCCGACATGGGGGTGTCGATCATCCGGCCGCGGTGCCTCGAGCACCTCGAAGACGGCTTGCTGCCGCAGAAGTGGATGGGCAACAAGATCGCCCCCATCTACTCCGAGGCCGGCTTCGACTTGGACTACGGCTGGCAGTTTCCCATGGCGGAGTGGTGGCTGAAGAACCAGGGATGGACCGACCACGATGGCTGAGCGAACGCTGGAGTCGTTGTCACGCCCCATTCGCGTGCTGTTCTTCATCCCCAACCTCGCGGGTGGCGGTGCCGAGCGTGTGCTGGTCAACGTGCTCCGCCACCTCGACCGGGAGCGCTTCGATCCCACGCTGGCCATCAACAAGCTCGAGGGGCCCTACGCCCACCTCGTGCCCGACGACGTGCGGACGCGGGTGCTCGGGTCGAGCAGCCTGTGGACGGTCATGCCCCGCATCGCCGCCACCATGCGGGAGCTGAAGCCCGACGTCGTGGTGGCGACCACCGGCGGCGGCGGTGTGCCGGTGGTGCTGGCCCACCGCATGCTGCGCTCCCACGCTCGGCTGATCGTCTGGGAGCGCAACGTGCTCGTGGGCAGCGAGAGCGGCCCGAAGCGCACCCTGCTGCTCGCCTTGAAGAAGGCGCTGTGGCCGCGGGCCGACCTGGTGACGGCCGTGGGCAAGTACGTCGAAGAAGACATCCAGCGGCACACGGGTGTGGGGCCCGAGAACACCAAGGTGCTCTACAGCCCCATCCTCGACGCAGACTTCCAGCGCCAGCTCGAGGCGGAGGTGGAGCATCCTTGGTTCGACGACGACGTGCCCGTCATCCTTTGCGTCGCCCGCTACACGGCCGCGAAGGACCATCACACCCTGCTGCTCGGCTTCAAGAAGCTCCTCGAGGAGCGCAGGGCACGGTTGGTGCTGCTCGGCCACGGTCCTCTGCGCGAGCAAGTGGAAGCCGAGGCCGAAGAACTAGGGGTGGCCGAGCACTGCTGGTTCGCCGGGTTCGTCGACAATCCCTTCGCGTTCATGCGACGGAGCACGATGCTCGCCCTGACCTCCCGACAGGAAGGGGTCCCTGGCGTGGTGGTTCAGGCCATGGGAAGCGGCCTGCCGGTCATCGGCACCGACTCTCCCGGTGGCACCGGAGAGCTGGTGCGAAACGAAGAGACGGGCCTGTTGATCCCCATGGGAGATGTCGATGGCTTCGCCCGGTCGGCGAAGCGACTCATCGACGACCCCGTCTTCGCCCAGGAGCTGGCGCAACGGGCACGTGAGCACGTGAAGTGCTTCGAGGCATCGGTGGCCTTGGAGGGCTTCGAGCGCTCGCTGGTGAGCAACGCCTGAGCGGCCTGAGGGCCGTCGCTGGTGATTGACGCCCCTGGCCCCCCCGTTAAGGCGCTCGCCACGAGGCACAGCCTAGCGAGCGGGAGGCCAGCCATGAGCAAGCGCGTCTTTGTGTCCACGTCGTCGTTCGGCAAGGTGAGCGAGCGGCCCTTGAAGCTGCTCCACGACGCAGGGCTCACCGTCGAGCTCAACCCGCACGGCCGCAAGCTGCACGCCGACGAAGTGGTGCCGCTCGTGAAGGGGTGCGTCGGGCTCGTCGCGGGCACCGAGCCGCTGAAGCGTGAGGCGCTGATGCAGCTGGCCCCGACGCTCAAGGTGATCAGTCGCGTCGGCGTCGGTGTCGACAAGATCGACCACGACGCGGCGGCCGAGCTGAACATCGCGGTCCGGAACACCCCGTCGGCCCACGTCGATCCCGTAGCCGAGCTGGCACTGGGCGGGATCCTCGCGGGATGCCGACACATGGCCACCGCCGACCGCACCCTGCGAGGCGGAACCTGGAAGAAGCCCATGGGTCAGCTGCTGCAGCAGAAGACCGTCGGCTTCGTGGGCTACGGCCAGGTCGCTCGGTCACTGCACAAGCTGGTGCGGCCCTTCGGCGTATCGGTGGTGGCCTGCGACCCTGCCTTGTCCGCCGACGACGCCCGAGCGGCGGAGGTGGAGCTCGTGTCGATCGAGCAGGTGTTCGAGCGCGCGGATGTCGTGAGCGCCCACCTTCCAGGAGGGGCTGCGACGAAGGGGCTCATCCATCGTGGCCTCCTCGACCGCATGCCGGCCCACGGCATCTTCGTGAACACCGCCCGCGGCGACGTGGTGGTGGAGGGCGATCTGGTCGACTGGCTGCGCGCGAGACCGCACAGCTTCGCCTACCTCGACGTGTTCGCAAAGGAGCCCTACGAGGGGCCTCTCGTCGAGCTCGACAACGTGCTCGTCACCCCGCACATCGGGTCTTACGCCCGCGAGGGGCGTGAGCGGATGGAGACCGAGGCCGTCGAGAACCTCCTGGCCGTGCTGGGAGCGACGGCATGAAGGTGCTCGTCACGGGAGGCGCAGGATTCCTGGGTAGCCATGTAGCCGACGCCTACACGGCCGCCGGGCACGACGTCGTGCTCTTCGACCGTCGGCCGTCGACGTGGCGCAGCGACGGACAAGACGAGATCGTCGCCGACCTGCTCGACCGTGACGCTGTCCATCGGGCGCTGGAGGGGGTCGACCTGGTGTTCCACCTCGCCGCCCTGGCCGACCTGAACGACGCCAAGGGGCGCCCCCTCGACACCGTGCGGCTGAACATCGAGGGCACGGTCGGGCTGCTCGAGGCCATGCGTGCGCAGGGGGTGGGCCGGCTGCTGTTCAGCTCCACGGTCTACGTGTACTCCCGCGAGGGCAGCTTCTATCGGTGCAGCAAGCAGGCCTGCGAGGCCTACATCGAGGAATACCAGCGCCGCTTCGGCATCGACTTCACCATCTTGCGCTATGGCAGCCTCTACGGTCCTCGCGCCGACGTGAGCAACGGCGTCTACCGCCTGCTGCGCTCCGCCATGGTGGATGGCGCCATCACCCACAGCGGGGGCCCCGACAACCTCCGCGAGTACATCCACGTGCGCGACGCCGGGCGTTTGTCGGTCGATGCCGCCGCCGCCGACTACCGCAACCGCCACCTCGTGATCACCGGCACCACCGCCTACCGCGCGGGCGACCTGTTCACGATGTTCGGCGAGATGCTCGGGCGGGAGATCGACGTGTCGTACAAGCACACGGGAGAGGGGCACTACAGCGTCACGCCCTATGCCTTCACCCCCAAGATCGGGATGAAGCTCACGGCCAACCCCCATGTCGACATGGGCCAGGGTCTGCTCGAGGTGATGGAGCAGCTGCACACGGAGGAGATGTCGTCATGATCAAGGCCGTGGTGTTCGACTTCGACGGGGTGATCCTCGAGTCGGCCGACATCAAGACCGATGCGTTCGTCGAGCTGTTCGATGCCCACCCCGAGCACCTCGAGGCCATCCGGGCCCACCACCTGAAGAACCTCGGCATCTCACGGTACGAGAAGTTTCGGTGGATCTACGCGAACCTGTTCCGGCAGGAGCTCACCGAGGAGCAGAGCCAGGCGCTGGGGCGAGGCTTCTCCGACCTCGTGTTCGAGAAGGTGCTGGCCTGCCCGTTCGTGCCGGGCGCCCTCGAGACCCTTCGTCGCCTGCACGGTGAGCTGCCGCTCTACGTCGCGTCGGGCACCCCCCACGAGGAGCTGCTGCGCATCGTCGAGCGGCGGGAGCTCGGCGGCTTCTTCGAGGAAGTGCACGGGTCTCCGCGCAAGAAGGCGTCTGTGCTCGCGGCGGTCGCGGAGCGTCACGGGCTGCGGCCCGAGGAGGTGGTGATGGTCGGTGATGGCGAGTCCGACTACCGTGCAGCCTGTGCTGCTGGAACACGCTTCTACGCGCGGCGAACCCCGGGCGTGGCTGAGCTGTGGGACGCGGAGGGCGTGGACGGAGCCGACTGCATGACCGGCTTCGCGGACTACGTGGTGGGCTCGGCCTGAGCGGAGCCAGACCCCATGAACTCCGGCATGGTGGCATGTCCGTCGCTGGAGATGCCGTCGCGCTTCAGAACCTGCACCACGGTCTTGGCGAGGATCTTTGCGTCGAGCCTAAGGCTCCAGTGGTCGACGTACCACACGTCGTGAGCGAACTTCTCCTCCCACGACAGCCCGTTTCGGCCATTCACCTGTGCCCAGCCCGTCAGCCCAGGCATTACGTCGTGGCGACGACGCTGCTCCAATGTGTACCGGTCCAAATACTGCTTCACCAGGGGGCGCGGGCCGACCAGTGACATGTCTCCACGGAGGATGTTCACCAGCTGGGGCAGCTCATCGATGGAGCTCTTGCGCAAGAACGCACCAAGGCGAGTGATCCTCTGCGCGTCGCTCTGGGAGGCGACCTCGTGTGGCAGTGGGTCCCGCATCGAGCGGAACTTCATGATCTTGATGATTTGCTCCCCCCGGCCGGGGCGCTCCTGGCGGAACAACACGGGAGAGCCCATGGTGGCCCGGATTGCGCAGGCGGTGCCGAGCATCACGGGGGCGGTAGCCACCAACGCGGTGGCGGCCACGGATACGTCGAGGCCGCGCTTCATGCGGCGGCGCCAGCCGGTCTGTCGCATGGTCGACTCCTAGCTCGCCGCGCCGCGCACAGCACGACTGGAGCAACGTGCGTGTACAGGCTAGCCCGGAAAGTGCAGGAGGCGTGCGTGGCGAAGGTCGTTGTAATCGCTGGCTACGGACCGTCGCTGGTCGGGTTCCGTGGTCCGTTGATCCGCGCCATGGTGACGCAGGGTCACGACGTGGTGGCGCTAGCGCCCGAGGCGGAACCGCCTGCTGGATTCCTCGAGTTGGGGGCCAGCTACGAGCAATGTGCGCTGGAGCGCACGGGCATGCGCCCCGACCGAGATGTGCGCATGCTGGGCCGGCTCGTGCGTCAGCTGCGCCGACTTGCTCCCGAGGTGGTGTTCGCCTACACAATGAAGCCGGTGGCCTACGGAATGCTCGCAGCCTGGATGGCGGGTGTGCCGAGGCGCTACGGCCTCTTCACCGGCCTCGGCTACCTGTTCATCGGTGACGGCAGCTCCCGCCAGCGGCTCGTGCACGCCATGGCGGTGCCACTCCTGCGGGCGGGAACCAGCCGTGCAACGGCGATCTTCGTGCAGAACCCGGATGATGCGCGCGATCTGCGGGCGGCCCATGTGATCGGGCGGAGACAGCGCGTGGTCCGCTTCTGGGGCTCGGGGGTCGATCTCGGTGAGTACCCCGAGCAGCCGCTGCCAGAGGGGCCTGTGTGTTTCCTCTTCCTGGGACGGTTGCTCCGAGACAAGGGAGTGCGCGAGTTCGTCGAGGCGGCGAGGCTGGTGAGGGCCTCGTATCCGGAGTCGCGGTTCGTGGTCGTCGGGCCGACAGACCCCAATCCCGCTGGAGTGCCTGACGATGAGATCGAACGCTGGAGGCAGGAAGGGCTCGTGAGCGTCGTGGGTGGGGTCGATGACGTGCGGCCGTTCCTGCGCGACTGCCACGTCTTCGTCCTTCCGAGCTACCGCGAAGGCACGCCTCGGTCGGTTCTGGAGGCGATGAGCACGGGGCGCGCTATCGTGACGACCGATGCTCCGGGGTGCCGGGAGACCGTCGTGGACGGCCTGAACGGCCACCTCGTGCCGGTCAAGGATGCTGTGAGCCTCGCACGCGCAATGGAACAACTGGCGGACGACCCCGATTGGCGTTCTTCGGCCGCTTCAGCGAGCCGGGAGCTGGTCGAGCGTCGATTCGAGGTTCAAAAAGTCGTATCGGAAATGATGCACGCAATGGAACTCGCCTAGCGAACCGTCACCGTCGCTACCGCTTGCGGTTGGGTTGCTCCGATGCCAGCATGCCCACCAATATCCAGAAGTATGCAAAGCGCATTCCCTGGTGGGTGATGGAATAGACGATCAGCGCCGCTACGATCCCGCGATGAGACCAGGAGAGTCGTCGTGCGAGCACGAACAGGAAGCCCCAGAAGAGGATCGTACCGGGGATGCCATAAGAGAACAGCACGGTCATCGGTGTGCTGTGGATCTCGATGGTATTCAGCGAGTGCGGGAATCTGGTGAGGTCGCCCTCTCCCGCACCTAGGATTGCGTATCCTGGGTAGTGGCTGATTCGGTCCGTATTGCGCTTGCCGACTTCATCTACGGAAGAATCCTTGCTGAATCGCGCTTCCAGCGACTCGGAGAATTCCATGTTGGTGATGAAGGAAGTCATTGCCGTACTCGAGGCAAGTCCGAGGAAACCGATGACCATGACCGCGATGTAGAGGTAGCGGTTGGGATTGCGCCTCAGGAGCTCGTAGAGCCAGATGCCGACCATCACCGAGATGGCTACCAGCCCTGCTCGTGACGTCGTGGCGAGCTCGATGTAGACGAGGGGCCCAAGAGCCACCAGATCCCAGTAGGAGCGCTTGGGTTGTGCCACGAGGTAGATGCCGAAGAGGTTGATGGCCCAATAGCCTAGCTGGTTGGGGTTGTTGAACGTACCGTGGGCCCGCACCATCTCCCCCCACCCCGTGATGAGGACGGCCTCGCAAATTGCGCCGGCCGTGACGGCTCTGACTGCCCACAGGTCGAAGTGTTCGCGATGCTTGCGGCGGGTGGAGGTGACGATCGCGAACATGCACAGATTGAAGATCTGAAAAGACATATGAAGGAAATAGCGGGGCTCCATTCGCAGGGCGGCCCAGCTTGTGTTGACGATAGCGACCCAGGCGACAAACAAGATGTATGGGCGAAAAGCCTTGGCCACCCAAAGAAGATTGGCGGGCCGAACAGCGAGCACGAACAGGACGGCAGCGTAGAAGTCCTGTGGCTGCGGCAAGCCAGACTTGAACACGAGGAACATTCGGATGAGGATGTACAGGCCGATGGCTTTCGCCAGCCAGCGTCCACCACTGCTCTGGCCCCGCTGACCCCGCTGAACCCGCTGTCCAGCCGTGGTCGAGACGGTGCGGGGGCGTTGAACTGCATGCTCCATGGGGCGGCTTAGCCCACTTCAGCCCGAGCGGCGTGTCGGTCTACTCATCTGGGGGTTGGTTCCGCACATTGCGCTAGCAGGGCGCGGGCCCGCCTTGCGGCCGAGGCGTGCTCGGTCAGGCGGTGTCCCTGGATTGTCGCTCGGCAGTCCCCATGGAGGCCAGCTGCTAGTTGCGCTGCGGCCAGCCTTAGGTAGTCGTCCGGCGTCAACTGACCGCCTGCCAGGCGCTCCCGTTCCCAGAGCCTAAGGCCTTCCTCGGGGCGGCCTGCCCTCGCCAGGGCCTCCACGGCGCGACCTAGACCTACCTCGTCGTCGCGCCATGCCCGCAGCCACAGATCTGCGCTGTCCGAGTGACGCCCAACGGAGCCCAGGAGGTCTGCATGCTCTCGGAGCAGTCGGTTGTCGGACGGGCGATGTTCGCGCACCTGCGTGACGTACTCGAGGGCTTGCGTGTGCATAGCGTGCCGCCGCAGGAGCTTCAGATAGTGGGGGTACCACCTCGAGTTGTCCTCGTCTGTCAGCTGCTGGTAGAGCACCAACGAGGCGCCGACCTCGTCCTTCTTGTCCAGGAAGCGCGCCACTTGTTCGCGGTCCTGCGCCGTGCCGTGCTCGATGGCCTCGACCCACACGAGGCCTTCGGGCAACGCGAGCCAGCCTGCATCGAGAGCCCCGGGAACTCCCGCGCGGAGCGCATCAGCCCACGCTGGCGCGCAAGATGATGGGTCGACCCGAGTATGAACCGTCGCCCGAAGCGCCCACTGTCGACGATTCCACGGCTCGAGCTCGACGAGCACGTCAGTGAGAGGAAGGGCGTGCTGATGGTGGCCGGCGCGCGTCAGGCTGCGGGCAACGACACCGATGACTGCGGGGTCACGAGGAAAATCCTCGTACAAGCCAAGATAGGATTCGATGAACGCCGGATCTGACTTCTCGAGCAGTCCGGCTCGCACTCTCGTCGCAGCGATAGCAACCTCCGGTCGCCAAGGTGCGACGACCGACAGGACGTTGGTGGCCGTGGCGTCGGGGAGGGTCCCGGTCGCGTGGTTCACGACCACCTCGTGGCCAGCTACTACTGCAGCTCCCAGGTTCAGCGTGGCCAATACGCCAGCGACCACGCCAAACGGCGTCCGGGCAGTCTGTCCCCGCCTTGCCGCTCCGAGCACGTAAAGCGTGAGCGCCAATGCCGAGAGCGCTGGAATCTGGAACGGAAAGTCGATGATTGCATAGCACAGCAACACACCCGAGGAGGCGAGCAGCGGAGGGGTGAGGTAGCGCCTGTTGAGAGGGGTGATCAGCGCCAACGCGCCAAACAAGGCGACTGCGCCCACCACACCGTTCTCGAACAGCCACTCCAGTACGTCGCTATGGGCGTGCCCCCAGGCCTGGTAGCTGTGGTCAGTTCGGAAGGGCGAGATCGCGCTTTGGAATCGGCCGGGGCCATGACCCAGTAGTGCGTGCTCCGACCACCCGCGCAGCAAGTCCTGCCATAGATGAACGCGACCTGCCGCGGACCTCAGTGCGTCGGAGCCTCTCGAGCTCGCCCACGAGACGGTCGCCCAGCCCAGCACCGGCGCTCCCGCGACGAATCCGATCGCCCCAAACATCGGACGTCGCCACAGCAATGCAATCGCCGCGACCGCTGCCAGAGCTACAATGGGCCCTGCCGCCCCAACAGCCAGAACAGTGCAGACAACGAACGTCAGTATCGTCCCCGCGACCGCACGGACTCTTGGGGACCGGTGGGTACGTGCCTGGCTGAATGCGACAGGTGCGAACGCGGCGATGCTGACCGCGAAGTGGTTGGGGTTGACCAATGGCAGGTAGAGTGCGGCCTGGCGCTGGTCTGGCTCCCAGACACCGAGCAGCCCGTCGACGCCCGCCGCATGATGCACGCCTGCGACGACCAGAAGAAATGAGGGGATGACGAGCAGACCCAGCTGGGTCGTTCGACGTCGGCTTGACGAGGTGGCGACCGCCGCGATGGCTGCGACGCTCACCGGAATGACCATGGTTGCCATCTTGTGCAGGCCAACCTCGATGGCCGGCAGACCCTCTCGAGACCCGGCGGCGAGCGTCGAGAGCGCCATGGCGCCGATCACCAAGCACCACGCGGTGAGAAGCCGAGTCATCACGGGCACTGCGACGGAGCGCCACATGATGCCGATGAAAAGCAGTATAAATCCAGCTACGAGATGCACCACCAGGCGACTGGACGCATGGACGGAGCCGAACGGCAACAAGACTGCGCACAGTAGAGCAGCGGGGGCCATCGGCGCGGCCAACCGCCAGCGTCCACGTTGTCTGGCGTGGTCAGGTTGCCGCTGCCTCGACCGGATCTTCTTCATAGATGTATTGGTATCCGTAGCCGTAGTACTTGTAGGCGGTTCGACGTTGGTTGAAGTCGACCGCGTTGATTACGACGCCGAACACCGTGCCCCCAACCTGCTTGAGGCTTGAGAGGGCCTCCCGCAGCAGCGAGCGAGGGGTCGAGTTCTCACGGGCCACGAGCACAATGCCGTCGACATGCCGGCTGAGGAGCCTGGCGTCCGCCACGATGGCGGACGGAGGAGAGTCGACGATGACGATGTCGAACTGGCGCGAGAGCTCGTCGAATACGCTGGACAATGACGGCGCCGACAGCAGTTCGTCTGGCCGGTTACCTGCCCTGCCGGACGCGATGTAGCTCATGTTGTCGACGCCGCTGGGGCGAACGTAGCTGTCGGTGGAGCCTTGGATCATGTCGGTGAGCCCCCCCGTACGCTCGCCGTGGAACACTCGATGAAGCCGGGGCCGCCGTAGGTCGGCATCGACGATGACGACCGACCGATGTGCGTTGGCGTAGGCGATGCCGAGGCGAACAGCTGTCGACGTCTTGCCCTCCGCGGAGACGGCGCTGGTGACCAAGAGTCGCGACGGAGATTGCTCGGACGGTCTGAGCTCGAGCACAGTCCGGATCGCCCGCGCGGCTTCCGCAATCTGGGACTGGGGTTGGTGATGGCTGTGGAGCGCCAGGCGGGTCTCGTCGGTCTCGTCTTCCAGTTTTGGGATGGCTCCGAGGAACGGCACTTTCAGGTAGGCCGACACATCGACCGGCGACGCGATGGTGTCGTCCATCCACTCACGTGCGATGGCGATGCCGAACCCGAGCACCAAGCCTGCAATGACGCCCGCACCGATGTTCAGGGGGATGATGGGATAGGACGCCTTGTTCGGCGGTGTCGCTGCTTCAAGGACACGAATCCGATTGAATTGGGTCTTCGCCTGCAGCTCTACCTCACCCATGCGCTCTCGGAGGCGTTTGTAAAAGACCTTCGCGTTCTCGAGCTCGAGCTTGCGCTGCTCATAGTCAGCCCACAAAGACTGTTGCCGAAGGATCTGGTCTTTCCCGGAACCGATGGCACCAACGATATTGGATTCCTTGCCCTTCAGCAGATCGAGCTTGGCGCGCTCGGCCGACAGCTGTTTGCGCACTTCCTGGTTCAGCTCGCTCTCGATAGCCTCGACCGCGAGATTGGCCGCCTGATACTGTTGCATCTTCGGGCCGAACACCGCGGAGACCTCTGCACGCTTCGCCAACGCCTCAGCGTGGCGTTCTGTCAGCGACTCGATCAGCGCGCTCCCCATCGCCTTCGCCAGATCTTGGTAACGGCCCTGACGGAGCAGGCGCTCGTATTCGTCGACCAGGGTTTGCTGGAGCACCAGCTGGGTGTTGAGATCGCCGTAGGCAGACTGGAGGTACGACATCCGGGTCTGGAGCGAGACCTCTCCGGTGCTTGTGGAGCCCGCCAGGTTGTTGGTCCTCTCGAATTCAGTCAGCGCCTCGTTGGCGCTGCGAATGCGCTGCTCGTACTCTTCCAGCTGGTCCGCAAGCCACTTGCGGGCGCTCTGGACGGCGTCGTTGTTGGCGGCCATGGCCTCGTCCCTGAACACCTCCGCGGTGATGTTCGCCAGGCGAGCGGCTTGTTGAGGATCTGATGTGGTCACCGTGATATCGATCAGTTCGGTGTTCTTCCGCGACAAGGCGTCGGTTGCCGCGCGGAGTGCGCCGGCGGAGATGGGAGCTGCCGCCTCCACGCCGAGCGCTTCATAGCGACGGAGCACCTCGTGTCTGAGCGGGCTCGAGCGGAGGATCGACAGCTTGGTCGCGATGTCGATCTTGCGGTTCCATCCCGCCGTCACTTCGGTGACCACACCGTCTGTATTGATCTCCTGGGCAGCCATCGGCGCGAGGTGCACGACGGCCGTAGCGCTGTACCGTCGCTCTGCGAGCACCGAATAGATCACGGCAACGGACACGCAAGCGGCAAGTGCCCCGAGAACCACGCGGCGCTGCATCTGCAGCAGCCCCCAGAGGTCGGCCAGGGTAATGCCTGCGCCCTCCTCCTCCTGCTCTTCGAAGGGGATATCCGTCTGCACTGAGTTCATGGGGCCTCTGATGTGGCGCTAAAGTGCGCTCACGGGAATGACGACCTTGTCCCCAGGTTGCAACATGAGGTCGGCGTCTTTTCCTTTCATGATTCTGCGCAGATTGACGGCAATGCGCTCGTCGCCGCGCAGCACGTAGGAGCCTGAGAGGCGGCCCAGGCCAGAGTCACCACCGGCCTGGATCAGCGCCTGGGACACGGTCATGCCTTCCGAGTAGCTGATGGCTCCAGCCTTCTTCACCTCTCCCGCTAGGTAGACGACATTGGAGGAGGAATCGATGGTCAGCACGTCGCCGGGTCGGATCGAGAAGTCGCCGCCCATGCCGTTCAAGTCGCCGAGTTCGATGCGGATTGTCTCGCCGTCGCGTTTGATGAGCACGTCGCCGGCTTGCTCGCCATCGACGCCGCCAGCCATGGCAACCAGGGAGCGAGCGGTGGTTGGACCCTCGAGGTAGTAGAGACCAGGCTTCTTGATGGCCCCCAAGACCTCGACCTGCTGGCTCTTGAACTTGCTGACCTGCACCGTGACCTGCGGGTTCACGAGGTAGCCATCACGGAGCTTGTCGGCGAGCACGCGTTCAGCCTCGACCGCCGTCGAGTCGCCGATGTCGACCAGACCAACGTAGGGGAACGAGATCTCGCCCGTGGCACCAACGACGAACTCCGTTCGCCCGAAGTCGTGACCGTGCACCTTGACGTTGACGACGTCGCCGGGGCCCAGGTGGTATTCACCAGGCTCGCCAGCCAGCGCAGTGGAGAGAACCACGGACAGCGCGAACAACAGCTTCAAGGCTTCCTCCTGTTGGGCCAGGGGTGGGCGGGAACCGGTCGAGTCGCCTGTAACCGGGCATGCGCCGGCTCTCTACCCCGCGCGGCTCCCGCCGCCCAGCTAGCCGCCACACAGCGTCGACCCCGCGGTTGCTCTGGGTCATCCGCCTTGCCGTTGCCCCCAGGTTGCACTACGGCCTCCGCCATGTCCGACCCACGCCCAGAGGTGCTGCCGGTGGTGCTGTGCGGTGGCTCCGGGAGCCGCTTGTGGCCGTTGTCCCAGACCTACCGACCCAAGCCGCTGCTTCCACTGGTGCTGCCAAACCAAACGCTCCTGGGAGAGACCCTGGAGCGGTTGGAACCGGTCGGGCTGCCCTGGTTGGTGGCGGGTCGGGTCCATCGCGAGCAGCTCCGTGCAGCCCATCCGGAGGTGCCGCTCTTGGTGGAGCCGAGTCCACGGGGAACCGCGGCAGCGATCTTGGCGGCCGCGGTGTGGGCCGGAGAGCGCGTGCTCTGGGTGTGTCCGGCCGACCACGTCGTAGGGGACGGGGCCGGGCTGGTCCGAGCGGTGCAGCTGGGGCTCACGGCTGCGCAGCATCGGGTGGTGGTGTTCGGCATTCGGCCCGATCGCCCGGCGACCGGATTCGGCTGGATTGCGTTGGGTCAGCGGTTGCACGAGGGGGTACACGCCCTGCGGCGCTTCGAGGAGAAGCCCAGCCGCGATCGCGCCGAGGCGTTGTTGGATGGCGGTGAGCACGTGTGGAATGCGGGGATGTTCCTATTCTACGCTCCGCGGCTGCTGGAGCTGGCAGAACGGGTCGTGCCGGAGTTGGTGGCCACTGTGCGCGAGGCTGTCGAACGTGGAACGGAAAGTGGTAGAGAGCTCCGCCTCGATGCGGAGGCCTTCGCCCGCTGCCACGCGCCCAGCTTCGACGTGGCGATCATGGAGCGCCTGGGCCCCGACGAGGCGGCGGTGGTGCCCGTCGACGTCGGCTGGGACGACCTCGGCTCGTGGGATGCGCTGCACCGGGTAGGGAATCACGACGCCGCCGGTAATGTTGTGCTGGGGCGGGTGACTCAGCGAGGGTGCCGCGACAGCGTGCTGGTGAGCGACGGGCCACCGGTGACGGTGGCGGGTCTCGAGGAGGTGGTGGTGGCGGCGAGTCCGGAGGGGGTGCTGGTGATGCCGAGGGCGTGGAGCGAGGCCGTGCGCGACCTCGAGCATCCAGGCCTCGAGCGGCGGCCCTGGGGAGGCTTCGCGCGCCTCGACCGTGGACCCGGCTACCAGGTGAAGCGGCTGGTGGTCGATCCGGGGCAGCGCACCTCCCTGCAGTTCCACCACCATCGGGCCGAGCGCTGGACCGTGGTGTCGGGAACCGCCCAGGTGCACCTCGACGACACCGTGCTCACCCTCGCTCCCGGGGATCACGTGGTGGTGCCCCGCGGCGCCGTGCATCGCCTGGCGAACCCCGGCGACGAGCCGCTGGTGGTGTTGGAGCTGCAGACGGGCAGCTACCTGGAAGAAGACGACATCGTGCGGCTCACCGACGACTATGGGCGCGCTCCGACCGAGACGTGAGCGCCGACGGTCAGCGAATCGGGATGACCTTGCGGCTCATGTCGGGCTGCTCGCCGTCTTCGGGGCTCTTGAAGTCGGGCACCACCGAGCGCAGCGAGGCCCGCACCTCCGGCGGGGACTGGTCGTCGATCCCGCTCAGCAGCCGGTCGACCTCGGCGGTGATCGCGTCGACCGAGCGCGGATCGCCCTTGCCGACGAAGATCTTCGCGTGGGTGGTCTTCTCGGCGTTCTCTTCATCCCACGAGAGCTCCTCGAAGAGCTTCTCGCCCGGGCGGGTGCCCGTGTAGGTGATCTCGATGTCTTCGCCGGGCTCGAGGCCCGACAGCCGGATGAGGTCTTCGGCGAGGGTGACGATGCGCACGGGCTCGCCCATGTCGAGCACGTAGACCTCACCGCTCTTCGCGATGGCCCCGGCCTGGAGCACCAGCTGGCTCGCCTCGGGGATGGTCATGAAGTAGCGCTGCATGTCGGGGTGGGTGACCGTGACCGGGCCGCCCTTGGCGATCTGTCCCTGGAACAGCGGGATCACCGACCCGTTGGAGCCGAGCACGTTGCCGAAGCGCACGGTGGCGAAGCGGCACTCGCTGCGCTGGGCCTGGGCCTGCACGTAGAGCTCGGCCACCCGCTTGGTGCAGCCCATCACCGACGTGGGGTTGACCGCCTTGTCGGTGCTGATCATCACGAACCGCCGGCAGCCGTGTTCGTGGGCGAGATCCGCCACCGTTCGGGTTCCGCCGACGTTGTTCTTGACGGCCTCGGTGGGGTTCCACTCCATCATCGGCACGTGCTTGTGGGCGGCCGCATGCAGCACCAGACGCGGCTCGTGCTGACCGAACACCGCGCTCAGTCGCACCTTGTCGGTGATGTCGGCGATGCGCGGGTAGATGTCGACGTCGGGGTAGCGGTTCTTCAGCTCGCGGTGGATGTGGTAGAGCGCGTTCTCGGCCTGTTCGACCAGCACGAGCCCGCGGGGCTGGAAGCGGCACACCTGGCGGCAGAGCTCGGAGCCGATGCTTCCGCCCGCGCCGGTGACCAGCACCACCTCGTTGCGGATCATGTCGCTGATCTGGCGCATGTCGAGCTCGACCGGGTCGCGGCCGAGGAGGTCTTCGATGTTGACCTCGCGGAGCTGGTTGATGGTGACGCGGCCGTCGATGAGGTGCTCGATGCTCGGCAGGGTGCGCACCACCACGCCCTGCTTGCGCACCGCGTCGAGGATGCGCCGCATCTGCTTGCCGGTGGCGGCAGGCGTCGCAATCACGACTTCGGCGATGTGCTGCTCCTTCAAGATTCGGGGAGCATCGTCGACGGTGCCGAGCACGGGGATGCCGTGGATCAGCATCTTCTGTTTGAGCGGGTTGTCGTCGAGGAAGCCGACCGGCTGCACCCGGTCCTTCATGTTCCGGAGTGCCTCACGAAGCAGGCTCTCCCCCGCGTCGCCGGCGCCGACGATGAGCATGCGTCTCCCCGCCGCGCCGTGAATGCCGCGGGTGGCCTGCGCGAACGTTCGGTTGGCGAAGCGCACGCCGCCGACCATGGCGAAGGTGAGCATGAACTCGGCCACGACGACGGAGCGCGGCACGTGGTTGCGCATGTTCAAGAACAGCAATGTGAGGGCCCACAGCGCGGTGCTCGCCGAGGTTGCCTTGCCGATGTCGATGAGGTCGCGCTGGCCCGTGTACTTCCACATCCCGTGGAACAGGCCGAAGTAGCCGTAGGTGGCGAGCCGGAGCACGATGAGCACGCCGAGCCAGGCGAGCACGGGCCAGTCGAGGTATTGCGCGGGGATCGTGAAGTCGAAGCGGATCAGGAAGCCGCCTACGAAAGCGAGCGACCAGATCAGCACGTGCGCCACCACCACCAGGGGGCGGCGGTAGCGGAGCAGCAGGTCGGGCATGGCGTCGGACATCGGATTCCTCGGCACCGTGCTAGCTGAACCAGCCAGGTCACGGACTGTCCCGCTATGCGGTCTCGGCAACTGGGGCCAGTGCTCCGCAACGACCGGGGAACCTCATACGACGTGACGCCGCCGACACCTACGATACCGACCGCTTCACGCTGCAGCTGGTCGGCCCGCGCCGAGGGCAGGCCGGTGGCGTGGCCGCCTATGTCACCAGCGTTGCGGCAGCGCTCGATGGTCGCGTGCCCGTTCGCGTGGTGCGACCGCGGCGTCGCGATCTGATCGGGCTCGCCGGGGGTGGATGCGACCTCGTCCACCTCAACCCGTCCCTCCGCCACCGCGCCCTCCTGCGCGACCAGGCCCTCACCATCGCTGCCCGCCAGCACGGCGCGCGAGTGATCTGGCAGCTCCACGGCATCGACCCCCGCCTCGTCGCCGTCCTCGACCGCACCGGCTGGCCGCGTCACCTGGGCCCCGACCACTGGCTCGTGCTCCACGAGGGCGTGCGCGCGATGCTGCTGCGCTGGGGGATCGACGCCCGGTTCATCGACGTGGTGGGGCCGTGCGCGCGGTCCTGGGAGCTGCCACCTCGCGATGCCGATGGGCCGTGGCTGTTCCTCGGCCGGCTCGACCGCAACAAGGCCGTGCATCGCCTCCTCCAGGCCACCCGCCGCCCCGTGGTCGTCGCGGGGGATGGACCCGAGCGGCCGCGCCTGGAGCAGCTCGCCCGCCTGCTCGGGGTCGACGCCCGCTTCGTGGGCTGGGTCGACGACCCCCAGCCGCTGCTGGCTGCCTGCGCAGGCCTGGTGCTGCCGAGCGACCAGGAGGGTTTGCCGGTGAGCGTGCTCGAGGCGGTGGGCTCGGGGCGCCCTGTCGTGGCCTCGGCCGTGGGGGGGCTGCCCCAGGAGCTGGGCGACGTGGTGACGCTGGTTCCGCCCGGCGACCTGGAGGCCCTGCGGACGGCCCTGGAGGAGCTGACCGACCTGCCCGACGCCCACCAGCTGTGGGTGCGCGACCGCTACAGCCCCGTGGCGATCGCGGAGAAGCTCGTGGCGGTGTACGACAATGTGATGGAGACGCCGTGATTCCCTCGCCGCTCGCCCCCTGGCCGCTCGTCGCGTGGCTCGCCTGCGGCGGTGCGGGGAGCGACGAGCCGTCGGACGCCGACATCGGGCCGCCGGAGCTCTCCGTGGCAGCCGCCACCCCGATGGTGCCCGTGCTCACGTGGGACGCCGAGGCGGGGGCCGTCTCGGTGGTCGACCTCGACGACGGGCGCAGCTGGGTCACCGACCAGGGGAAGCCGTCGGATGGCGTGGCGGTCTTCGGACTGAAGGCCGGGCATCGCTACGAGCTCGCCCCCGACGGGGCTCCCAAGCACTCCGTGGACTTCGAGGCGCCCGACGTGCCCGCGTCCCTGTCCTATGCGTCGGCGGCCGAGGTGGTTCCCGGCGGGTCCGCCCTCGGGGACGGTGGGGTGATGATGTCGATCGCCGCGGAGTTCGACGCCTTCGTGGCGGTGATGGACCGCGACGGCGACTGGACCTGGTGGACCGAGGCCGACGCCGGCCTCACGGCGGCGAGCGCTCGGGTGACCCTCGACGGAGCCGGCGTGTTGTTCGCTCAGCACGAGCGGGAGCGGGTGGAAGACCTCTCCATCGCCACCCGGCTGTCGTGGGACGGGCGCGAGCGCGTCGACGTGCGCACCCCGACGGGCCACCACATGGCTGCCGAGCTGCCGGACGGGTCGCTGGCCTTCCTCGGGCACCGGGTCGAGTCCCACGCCCTCGACGGCGATGAGTACGACGTGCTCTCCGACACGATCGTGGTGGTCGACGGCGACGGCCGTGATCAGGTGCTGTTCGACTTCTTCGCCACGGGCGCCCCCTACGTTCCGTGCACCCACGGCGTGGCCGCCACCGACAAGTTCGGCTGGACCGACGTGCGGGAGTGGACCCACAGCAACTCGCTGATCCACGACGCCGAC
>Ga0213839_1000602_pt1 | contig 37272 bp, 28 predicted proteins | sample SWPATP21_FD_160075 | JGI IMG/M metagenome (GOLD analysis project Ga0213839, IMG submission 160075) | Coastal seawater microbial communities from Marineland, Florida, United States - SWPA TP2 #1 | ecosystem: Environmental > Aquatic > Marine > Coastal | place: USA: Florida | collected 2016-08-14
TGTCGGTGTCCGTGTCGGTGTCGGTGTCGGTGTCGGTGTCGGTGTCGGTGTCCGTGTCCGTGTCGGTGTCGGTGTCCGTGTCCGCGGGGACGGTGCCGGAGATCGGGGCGTAGTCGGCGGGGGCGAGGATGTCGGACAGGTCGAAGTCGAACCAGGCGAGGAAGTCCGGGTCGAAGCCGGGGGTGAAGCTGGTGGACGGCGCGCCCGCGAAGGTCGACTCGTAGCCGCTGCCTTCGTAGACCATGTTCACGTGGACGAGGGCCTGGTCGCCGATGCCGAGGTCGGCCAGCGGGAGCTGCATCTCCACGACGTCGCCGGCGTGGAAGGCGGCGGCGCTTCCCGTGCCGAACCAGTTCGGGGTGTTGACCCAGTCGACGCCGTCCCACGTGGACAGATCGCTGTAGGTGTCGTCGGTCTTCCAGCGGACGACGGACGTGGCGTCGAAGGCGATGCCGGGCTGCTGGCTGCCGATGAGCGTGCCCTGGTGGGCGCCGGTGCCGCCGTCGCCGGTGGTGACGACGACCCAGTGGAGGCCGCTGGCGTTGGCGACGTCGGGATGCTGGACGGCGACGTAGAGGTTGTCGGCGTCCCATGCGATCCAGGTGCTGGTGCTGTCGGTGGTGTCGAAGCGCTCCCACTCCCCGAACTCGGCGAGGTCGCCGTCGAGGACGACGGTGTGGCCGAGGTAGTCACCGTCGGTGTCGGTGTCGGTGTCGGTGTCCGCGTCGGCGTCGGCGTCGGCATCTGCGTCTGCGTCGGCATCTGCATCTGCGTCTGCGTCTGCATCTGCGTCGCTGTCCGCGTCTGCGTCTGCGTCTGCATCCGTGTCGGCGTCCGTGGGGACGCTGTTGTCCGTGGTGGTGACCAGCGGCTTGGGCTGGCAGGCCAGGGCGAGCACGAGGGGAACGATCATGATGGACCAGGTGGGACGGGTCACGGCATGCCTCCGATGTCGGTCCCCCCTTGTAATCGGAAGACGTGACTCTTGCCAGAGTTACGTCACGCCCGAGAGGGGTCAGAGCGGAAGGGGTAGCGGGGACCAGCCAAGGAGGCCGATGGGGGCTCCGTCCTGAGGGGTCAGAGCGGAAGGGGTAGACGGGCAGGCCCTTCCCAGCGGCCCTATCCACCCAGGATCTACGGCGCGCTCGAGGCCGTCCTCGGCGTCAGGAGGCACCGCCGGTAGGTCGAGGCGAGGGGGTCCGACCGAGCCTGCTCGTCGAACGCGGCGGCGAGCTGGCGGGCACGGGTCCTGGAGACCCCGAGGACGTCCCCGATCTCCACGAGCGTGAGGTCCGTCGCGCGCCATAGCCACCAGGCGGTCAGACGTCGCTCCGTCGTCGGGAACGGTCCGCCTGGGTGCTTCGGCGGATACCGGCCGAGCAAGGCGGTGATCTGCGCGAGTGCGGTCAGGACGTCGATCGATGTCCGGCTGGGAAGCGCCTCGGTGTGAGTGACGGATGGTGTGGGGTCGATGGGGAGCACACCGCCGCTCGGCAGGGCGCCCTCGGTGTGCTCCCGGAGCAGCTCGATGGAGCCGAACTGGCCGAGCATGTCGGACACCGTCAGCCAGGATGGACGGGGTGCCTGGCCGATGTAGGCGCGATGGCTGGTCCAGGTGCTATCGGAAGGATCGCGGACGACGCCTGCGCGAACCGGGTTGAGGTGCACGTAGACCAGGAGCTGCATCCAGTAGGCGTCGCTGTCGACGATCTGGTTGTGGAAGCGGCCCCGGAAGATGGGGCCGTCGCCACCGAAGCGACGATGGAAGCGCTGGGTGAACGTGGCGCCCACCTTCTGCATGGTCCGCGAGAGATTGCCACGGGGAACCTCGATAAGGAGGTGGTAGTGGTTGGACATCAGCGCATAGCCGTGGATCCGCACGCCGTGCTGCTCGGGTGCGTCGGCGAGGAGGTCCAGGAACATCTGCCTGGCCCCTGGGTGCTCGAAGAGCGGGAGACGTCCCGCAAAGCGATTCATGACGTGGTGGCGGGCGCCCGGATGGTCGAGGCGATGGGCTCGGGGCATGCTGTCCTCCTTTGCCCCTGCCGATAGCGGGCGGATCGCGAGAGCGGACGACCGAGCGTCCTAGACGACCGCCCCCCTTCCGCTCTGACCCCACAGGACGCTGTGGGCATCGACGTTGTCGGCCTGTTGGCGCTACCCCTTCCGCTCTGACCCCGCTCAGGGGATCCGGCGGACGGTGTTCCCGCTGTCGGGCCACACCCACCCATCGTCGCTTCGCCCGACGAGCTTGTACTCGAGCACCGTGCCGGCCGGCACCTTCAGGGTGGTGCTCTTCGCCAGCCCCTTGGCCGGATCCCAGCGCCCCAGCAGCGGCCCGGTCCCCACCAGCACCATCCCCTCGGGCACGTCGAGGGTGACCGACACCTCCGGCGGGTCGGCCCGGAAGGCCCGCGCCACGGCCCCAGATGCCGACCCCTCGCACACGGCGACCCCCACGCCCTTCGCGGGCACCACGAGCGTCCCCCCGACCTCCAGCTCCCGAGGCCCCTCAGCTCCGGTCACCAGCCAGCCCCGACAGTCGCTGCCGAGCTCCTTCAGGGCCCAGCTCTTCGGCTGCTCCCCGGTCACCACCAGCGCCGCCGTCCGCTCCTCGGTCCGACGCGCCAGCACCACGTGCTCCTCGCCAACCGACAGCACCCGGGTCGGCGCGAACCGCCCCAGCACCTCGTGCTCCCGCCGCAGGGCCAGCAGTCCGTCCAACGCCCCCCGCAGCGGCTGCTGCTCGAAGACCATGTCGGCCCGGTTCGCGGGCTCCTCGGCCCCGTCGAGCCCGGACTCGGTCCCCCAGGTGATGCAGGGGGTTCCCCGCACCAGGGTCATCACCGCCAGCGCCCGCGCCACTCCGTCGAGATCGCCGCACACGCTGCGGATCCGCGCCACGTCGTGGTTGTCGAGGAAGGTGACCAGCGACGACGGGTCCTCGTACACGCCGTCCTGCCCGATCACCGAGGCCAGACGCCCCAGATCGCCGCCACACACCGAGTCCTTGATGGCGTAGTGGAGGGGAAAGTCGAAGACCCGGTCCAGCTCGTCGACCCGCTGCCGCGCCGCCAGCTTCTCCGGGTCCCCCTCGAAGAACTCACCGAGGAGCTGCAGCTCGGGGTCGACCTTCCGCAGATCGGCCCGCAGCTTGGCGAAGAAGCCCTCCGGCAGGTGGCGCACGGCGTCGACCCGGAAGCCCGTGGGCCTGGCCACTTCGACCCACTTGGTGGCCGCCGCCAGGAGGTGGGCGTAGACCTCGGGCTTCTCCACGGCGAGGTCCGGCAGGCCATGGACGTCGTGGGTGACGACCTCGACCGGGTCGTTCCAGTCGGTCACGTCGCCGTTGTGGTGGAACCAGTCGGGCTTCTCCGTGACCAGCGGCGCCTCGTAGCCCACGTGGTTGGTGACCAGATCGATCCACAGCTCCTTGTCGTCGGCCCGCAGCCTCGTCGACAACGCCGTCAGCTCGGCCTCCGTGGCCAGCCGTGGCTCCAGCTCCATCAGGTCCGTGGTCCAGTAGCCGTGGAAGGCCCCCCACTCGCCGATGGGCTCGGTGCGGGCCCGGTGGACGGGGGACAGCCACAGCCCACCGCCGGGGATGGCGTCGTAGTGGTCCAGAACCCCCTTCAGGTCGCCCCCGTGCCAGCCCTGGGGGTCGCTCTTGTCCACGGGATGGGACGGATCCGACCGCCCATCCGCGAAGCGGTCGACGAGCACGAAGTACAGGGCGTCCGGCGGCGCCGCCGCGGCCGAGGTCAGCCAGGCGAGGGCGACCGCGGAGATCACAGCGGCCGCGGACCGGTCGTGCTCGGGTCCGTGGGGGTGGCCGCCGGGGCGGGGGCCTGGTTCAGCCACTGGTCGAGGACCCGGGCCGCCTCACGGGCGATCTGGGTCTGGACCTCGAGGACCGCGTCGGCCTCACCCTGGTGGTAGTAGACGAGGTGGGCGCTGGGCTCGATGTGGCCGGTGACCGCGCCGATGGCGACGTCGCAGGGGACGGACCACCGGAAGCGGCCGTTGACCTGGGTGTCGAAGCGGGGGTCGCAGCTCACCAGCAGGACCGGGGAGCGGGCCCCCTGGATGGTGGCGAGACGGGCGCCGGGCTCGCGGACCGAGGCGAAGTTCGCCGGGGCCGGCATGGTGGCGGGCACCAGGTTGCGGGCCTCGAGCTCTTCGGTGACCCGCTCCTGGACGTGGTCGGGCATGGCCTCCACCTCGCCGGACTCGTAGAGACCGAGGGCGTAGATCACCGCCACGTCGGTCGGCTGGGCGGCCTGGGGCACGGGCACCGGCTTGAGGCAGGCGCTGGCGAAGAGAAGGAAGAGAGCGGTGCGCATCAGAACCAGACCTCCACCTCGGCAGCCACCAGGTGGTGGAGGCGCTGCTCGACGGGCTGAAAGTCGTTGTACTGGTCGATGGTGTCCACGAAGGCGTTCCCGAAGGCGTTGTTCTGGCTGCTGTACTGCATCCCGTAGAGGAAGCGCAGGCTGGGACGGTTGAAGATGCCGCGCCCGGTGGGCTGCAGCACCGGACCCATCTTCAGCTGGAAGGTGTGGCGGGTGTCGCTGTCGCCGAACTCCAGGCCGCGGGTGTCGGGACGGCCCTCGGTGTTGGAGAAGATGGAGTCGGAGAACTGGCGGTAGGTGTTGCCGTTGCGGGACCACTCCCGCGCCGCGCTGCCCTCGGCCAGGAAGTGGACCGTCTCCGTGGCGTAGCCCTGCAGCCGGAGCACGGTGGAGGCGTAGGTGCGATCGAAGTCGCTGGGCACGATGTCGTTGTCGCCGTCGCGGTGGTCGCCGTAGAGAACGGACCACACGGCGTCGAGGCGATCCGGCACGACCCGGAGCTGCATCTCGTTGCCGAGGAGCAGGGTGGTGCGCTGGTCCGTGAAGTCGTGGACGTACAGCGTGATGTCCTGCCCGGCGTAGCTCTCGGTGGTGGCCTTCTGGGGCATCTCCCAGGTGTAGCTGCCGAAGAAGTTGCTCCAGATGAGCGGACCGACCTGACCGAAGCCGAGGTAGCCGACCACCTTGCCGCCACGGGCCGTGCGGGCCGAGGGGCCGGGGAAGAAGTCGAGGAGCTCCGGGCCCCGCTCGGCGACGTAGCGCTCCACGACCTCGCCGCGGATCCAGTCTTCGTACTCGATGCCCTCGGTGTGGTAGGGCGCGTTGACCGAGCCAGCGACCGAGCGCTCCAGCATCAGCTCCCCGCCGCCGCCGAGCTCGAGGTGGCCCGGCAGGACCCGAAGACGGGCGGTGCCGCCGAGGGTGGGGATGGCGTTGTAGTTGGTGCCGTAGCGCTTGAAGCCGCTGTCGCCGGCGCCGACCAGGAGCTCGACGTGCTTGGACTCGTAGCGACCCGAGGCCCCCACCGTGTCGAAGAACACCGTGGCGGGGCGGAAGTCGTAGAGGCCGAGGTCCCCCATGAAGCTCTCGAGGGTACCGACCTGCCAGGTGACCCCGTCGAGCAGCACGTTGCCGGACTTCACGTAGACCTGGGAGAGACGAAAGGCCGCCAGCGTTCCCTGGCCGGGGTCGGCGTTGCCGATGGACCCCCCCTCGATCCGCGCGTGCACGCTGGACCAGGGCGCCTTGGTGCCGGCCCGGCGCTCGAGCACGTCGTAGCGCATCTCGACCATGCCGTAGGAGCCCTCGTTCATGAGGCGGCCGTAGAGGTTCCAGTAGCCGAGGCGCCCGCCACCACCCTGCAGGTCGGGACGGGCATGGACCCGGAAGTAGCCGGAGACGTCGGCGTTGCCAGCGTCGGCTTGGGTGGAAAGGGCAGCGAGCAGCAGGGCGAACAAGGTGCGGTCCCCTCGAAGGTCGGGCGTCACTCTAACTAGAGTCACGCTTTCGGCCAACCCCTCGAGAGCGGTTTTCTCCGGTTCACACGCGCTTCACATCCCGACAGAGTGGCGTCCACCTGGGGGGGTGAGCTTGGGGACGTTGCTGCTGGAGGTTCCATGCACGTCCGTCGCCATGCTGTCGCTATCGCTGCTGCCGAGTTGATCCCCGTCCCCTTCGTCGACACCTGGGTGCAGAACCGCCTGCGTCGTCGGATGGTGCGCAAGGCCGTGGTGCTCGCGGGGGGGGAGGCGACGGCGGAGGTGATCGCCGTCCGGGCCGACGAGGCCTATGCGCCCGTGCGCCGTGCGGCCCTGTGGCCGGTGAAGGCGGTGGCGAAGAAGGTGTTCTGGTTCACCACGCCGTTCCTGATGTGGAAGAGCTACGACGACGCCGTTGCCTTCGGGCGGTCGTTGGTGGGGGAGGCCTGACCCGCGAGCTCGCGACGGCGGATTGGCGGTCGCGGGCAAGCTGGCGAGGGCCGCCCGGGTCCAGCATGCACCAGTGACGCGGGGTACAGCCCGCCCACGGAGGTCCCATGCTCATCCCCTGCACCACCTGCGGCCTCCACATCCTCGCCACCGATACCCGCTGTCCCCACTGCACGGCCCCTCCGTCGATCGCCCGTCCGACCGCCTCGGCCCTGGCCCTCGGCCTCGCCGTGGCCTGCTCGGGTGGCGACGGAAAGGACACCACCGACACCGGCACCATCCCGATCTTCACCTCGGGCCAGGTGGACTACGGCCTCTCCTACACCGACGCCGACGCCGACGCTGATGTAGACGCGGACGCGGATGCCGACGCGGATGTGGACGCGGACGCCGACACCGACTCGGGCTCGACCCAGCCCACTGGAGGCTCCGGCACATCGACGGGCGACTCCGGCGCGACGGGCACTCGCTGATCTGCGAGCCGCCGTGTAGGATTCCCTCGGAGGTTCCATGCTCGTTCCCTGCACCAGCTGCGGCCGTCACATCCTCAGCACCGACGAACAGTGCCCCCACTGCACGGCCAGCCCGTCGGTCACCCGCCCGACCGCTGCCGCCCTGGCCCTCGGCCTCGCCGTCGCCTGCGCGACCTCCGGCGGGGAGAAGGACATCACCGAGACGGACTACTCGGTGCAGGTCGACTACGGCTCCTCCTTCAGCGATGTCGACACGGACATCGACACGGACGCCGATGCGGACGCCGATGCGGATGCCGACGCCGACACCGATGCGGACGCCGACACCGACACCGACGCCGACACCGACACGGACTCCGGCCTGCCCACGGGCGGCTCCGGCTACTCCACCAGCGGCTCCGGCTACCCGACGAACTGACGGTCGCCGGTCGATCGACCTCCGGGTAGGCTGCGTCCGGAGGTTCCCATGCTCGTCCCCTGTCCCGACTGCGGCCGCCACGTCCGCGACACCGATGAGACCTGCCCCCACTGCTCCGCCAGCCGCGGCTCGGTGATCAAGCACACGGCCGCCGCCCTCGCCCTGGGCCTGATGGTGGCCTGCTCCGGCGACGGGGACGACAAGGCCACCGGCGACACCGGCACCACGGCCTCCGACACGGACACGGACACCGACGCCGACGCGGACGCCGACAGCGACGCGGATGCCGACAGCGACGCGGATGCGGACGCGGATGCCGATGCCGACGCGGATGCCGACACGGACACCGACACCGACAGCGGCACCACGGGCGGCAGCGGCTACACCACCCTCACGGGCGGCAGCGGCTACACCACCCAGGTCGACTACGGCGCCTCCTACGGTGGCTCCGGCTACGAGTAGCCCTCACTCGGCGGGCCAGTCTTCCTCGACGATGCGGAAGCGGCCGAAGTCGTAGGGGGCTCCCGGCGCCTTCTCGGCGGGCTCCAGGCGCTCCCGCCGGCCCTGCTCCTTGAGCGTGGCTGCCCGGTGGTAGCAGAAGGGGTTGTTGCCCCGCTTGCCGGTGGTGACGTGGGCGGTCCAGGCGCACCCGCCCCGGCAGACGTCGGCGTAGTAGCAGCCCTTGCAGAAGCCCCACAGCTCGTCGGTCGTGCGGTTGCGGGTGAAGTGGATCGCCTCGGACTCGTTCCAGATCTGCTCGAGGGTGAGGTCCTTGACGTTGCCCCCCACGTACGGCGCCGTCGGCAGCGACGGGCAGCCCTTCACCACGCCGTCGCTCTCGATGCCCATCACGAACGCCCCGGCCGGGCAGCCCCCCCAGTACTCGGACTTGTGGCCCGGCTGGGAGCGGAGCAGCTCCTCGTGGGGGCCGTAGTAGCCGAGGTTGTTGGAGCCGTGGACGTTCATCGCCCGGTTCGCCGGCAGGCCCCGCTCGGTGTTGCGGGACATGGCCTCGTGCTGCAGCTCGGCCATGGTGTCGAGGACCTCGAGGATCTGGTAGGGCTCCAGCAGCCAGTGGGGACGGTCCGCCGCCCGACCCATGGGCACGGTGAGCTGGCAGCGCCACGAGCGCACGCCCTTGGCGTCGAGGAACTCGTAGTGCTCCCGCAGGAAGTGGTAGGTGAGCCGGTTCACCTGCATGTTGGTGGTGACCATCAGCCCCTCGGCCAGCATGGCGTCGAGGGCACGCTCTGCGGCCGCGTGGCTTCCCTTGACCCCCCGCAGGACGTCGTGGACCTCGGCGGGTCCGTCGATGGAGACCCCCATGGCCCGCATGCCCGCGGCCTTCAGGCGCTGGACCATCGCCGTGTCGACGGCCCGTCCCCCCGTCTGCATGGAGACCCAGATGCCCTTCGACGTGAGGTACTCGGTGAGGGCCTCGCAGTCGGGGTGCAGGTAGGCCTCGCCGCCGATCAACGTGACCTCCCGGGTGCCGAGCCGGGCCAGGGCGTCGGCCACGCCGAAGAGCTCCTCGCGGGTCAGCTCGTCGGGACGGGCCTTGGCCGCGCGGCTTCCGCAGTGGCTGCAGGCGTGGTCACACCGCAGGGTGATCTCCCAGACGGCGTAGATGGGCTTGTAGGACCGGTAGTCGTCGGGTCGAAGCTCGCGAACGTGCATGGGCGGAGTGTAGCCGCTGACGTCACGGTCCGTCCGTCCTCAGCGAGGCACCAGCACGTGGCCGCCCCGACCGTCGGCCAAGGCGTCGATCACCACACCGTAGACGGCTTGGAGACGCTCGGGGGTGAGGACCTGCTCGGGGGCGCCGCTGGCCCGCATTCGGCCTTCCTGGAGGAGCACGACGTGGTCGGCGACCCGGCTCGCCAGGGTGAGGTCATGGAGGACGGCGACGGCGGTCAGCCCCCGGTCGACCCGCTCGCGGACGGTCCGCAGCGTGGCCACCTGGTGGGTGAGATCGAGGTGGTTGGTGGGCTCGTCGAGGAAGAGCAGGCCATCGTCGACGCCGTGGAGCTGGGCGAGGACCCGGGCCAGCTGCACCCGCTGGCGCTCGCCGCCGGACAGGGTGAGCCAGGAGCGCTCGGCGTGCTCGGCCATGCCCACCTCCTCCAGGGCGGCCGCGGCGATGCGTCGGCTGGTGGGCTGGGACTCGCCGTGGGGGAGTCGACCGAGGGCGACGACCTCGAGGGGGGTGAAGCCGAAGGCCAGATCGGACTGCTGGGGGAGGACGGCCCGGACCCGGGCGAGGTCGCTGGCGGCCCACTGCTTCAGGGAGCGGCCGTGGAGGGAGACGTCGCCGCGGTCGGGGGCCAGGTCCCCGGACAGCAGCCGCATCAGCGTGGTCTTGCCGGCGCCGTTGGGGCCGACGAGGGCGGTGAAGCTCCCGGGGCGGACGTCGACGGAGACGTCGGCGAGCAGCGCCCGACCCCGTCGCAGCACGCTCACGTCGCGGGCGTGGATCACGTACGACCCCGCGCACGCAGCAGCAGCCACAGGAAGAACGGTCCCCCGAGGAGCGTCGTGAGGATGCCGATGGGGAGCTCGGCGGGGGCCACGACGGTCCGTGCGGCGGTGTCGGCGGCCACGAGCAGGCCCGCGCCGAGCAGGGCGCTGCCGGGAAGGACGAGCTCGTGGTTCGGACCGACGGCGAGGCGGACGAGGTGGGGCACGGCGAGGCCGACGAAGCCGATGACTCCGCTCACCGCCACACAGGCACCGACGCCGATGCACACGACGGCGACGAGCAGGGCCTTGACGCGCTGGACGTCGACCCCGAGGTGACGGGCCTCGTCCTCCCCGAGGAGCAGGGCGTTGAGCGGACCCCGAAGCCAGGGGATCGCCAGCACCGGGACGGCGGCGAGGGGCAGGGCGACGGTGAGGTCGGACCAGTTGGCGCCTCCGAGGGAGCCCAGGCTGAAGAAGGTGAGGGTGCGGAGCTGAGCCTCGTCGTAGAGGTAGACGAGCAGTCCGGTCGCGGCGCCAGCGACGGCGTTGATGGCGATGCCGGCGAGGAGGAGGGACGCGGTGTCGGTGCGACCCCGGACCGTGCCGATGCGGAGGGCAGCCAGGGTGGCGACGGCGCCGCCGAGGAAGGCGCACACGGGCAGGAGGGCACCCGCCGTGCCCAGCAGGACGATGGCGAGGGCCGCACCCACCGACGCGCCGCTGGAGACGCCGATCAACGCGGGGCTGGCGAGGGGGTTGCGGAACAGCCCCTGGAGCAGCGCGCCGCTCACCGCGAGGGAGGCGCCGACGGCGATGCCCAGGACGACCCGCGGGAGGCGGATGGTGGACAGCACCAGCTCCTGGGAGCGCTCCAGGGGGCCGCCGAGCATCCAGGCCACCAGCTCCGTGGGCGAGACGGACACGGCGCCGACGGCCAGGGAGGCGAAGACCGTGGCGAGGAGCAGCCCCGACAGGCTGGCCCACAGGGTGGTGGGACGGAGGGTCACTGCACGGCGTCGGCCAGGGCCTGGGCGCCCTTGCAGGTGCCGAGCCCGAAGGCCAGCAGCTCGAAGTCGTCGACCGTGGCGATGCGCCCCTCGGTGACGGCGTCGATCTGTCCGAGGCCCGGCACGTCGACCAGGCCCTCGGGGCCGCCGCTGGCCTCGAGCCCCCGCGTGGTGAACACGACCCAGTCGGGCGCGGCGTCGACCACGGCCTCGGGGGTCAGGGGCTTGTAGCCCTCATAGGCGGTGACGGCGTTGGTCAGGCCGGCGAGGTCCAGCATCGCGTGGGCGGCCGTGTCGGTGCCGGCGACGCTCATCACCCCCCCGCCTCGTGCGTAGACGAACAAGGCGGTCTGGGCGTCGGTGCTGGGGAGGCGACCGCAGGAGGCGTCGAAGGTGCCGGTGAGCTCGGTCCCGTCGGCGTCGACCACCCTGGCGACCTCGCGGATCAGCGCACGGACGCCGTCGACGGAGCGCTCGTGGGGCACGCGGACCACCTCGATGCCGGCGGCCTCGATCTGCTCGAGGACATCGGCGGGACCGGCGCTGTCGGTGACCAGGACCCGGGTGGGAGCCAGCGAGAGCACGCCCTCGGCGGAGACCTGGCGCGCATGGCCGACGTGGGGCAGGCCCTCGGCGGCCGCGAGCTCGGTGCTGGCGGTGTCGACCCCGACGACCGCGTCGGGAGCCAGGGCGAGGGCGGTCTGCGCGACGGCGGGTCCGATGGCGACGATGCGGGTCTCGGTCGGCTCCGGCGCGCTCGACGTGGCGCAAGCGAGGAGGGCGAGGAGGGCGCTCATGCCTGCCGGGCCCGCTTGAGGACGTCGACGACAGCGTGGCGAACGTCGGGGGCGCCGATCTCCTTGTGGAAGGGGAAGTAGACGAGGCGGTCGGGGCCGTGGGCCTGGACGAGGAAGCCGGTGCGGTCGAGGCCGACCATCTCGCAGCGCTCGGGGGTGAAGCCGTACAGGCCCGAGCACATCTCGACCATGTTGTGGCCGTGGTCCTCGTTCATGTGGGCGATGGCGCCAGGGGCGCTGTCGGCGATGCCCTCGCCTGCGGGATCCCGGAGGATGCTGTCGCCGGGGAGCCAGCAGATCTTGCCGAAGCCGCCGATGTAGCGGACGGCGGCCACCTCGGTCATCTCCCAGTAGCCGAAGTCGTGGGTCGCCAGGTAGCCCTCGGCGAAGGGAACGCGCTCGACGTAGCGGGCGTGGATCTCGTCGCGCTCGGGGCCGCTCTCGACGGGGGCCCAGGTGCCCATCAGCGTGATGCGCCAGCCCTTCTGGGGATCGCCTTCCAGGCCGGGCTGCCGCACGAACAGCGACGCTCGCGGGTCGGCCTTGAGGTTGGCCGTGTGGGTCGCGATGTTCGCGATGAGGATCACCGGGCGACCGTCGGGGGTCAGCGCGAAGGGGACGACGGAGCCGAAGGGGAAGCCCTTGACCGAGCGCTTGGTGCTGGTGGTGCACAGGGTGGCGACGTGGTTCTCGAGGAGCCACTGGCGGGCGTGACCGCTCGGGTCGTCGGCCTCGGCAGCCTTTGCTGCGGCCTCGATTTCGGACAGGTCGGCCATGGGTCACACTCCGTTGTCCCCTCTACATAATGAAAATGAATATCGCTTTCAAGAAGGGTGTGGAAAGGGGGCTCGGGCTCCGTCAGGAAGCCGCGCTTGGTTCCGAGCCGTCCGCCGACGGACGTCCGTCGTCGACCACCGTCATCGACCGACGACTGTCCCTCTGATGGCCGAGAAGTCGGCGTTCCTCCATTGGCCCGACCGTTGCTCCTGCCTCCGGCAGGAGGTGCCGGATGCGGTGGTTGGTGTTGGTCGGACTGGTGGGTTGTGCATCGGAGCTCACGCCGCGGGCGGCGTCCACGGCGGCCACCTGCGACGTCGACGACTGGTCGGGCCACCCCTTCGGCACCGCCGACCTCACCGAGCCTTGCATCGACGCCCTCGCCGCCGACTTCTCCGTGGAGCTTCCCCTCGACGAGCAGGAGGCCACGGCCCTCGCCGGTGCCCACGCGCTCCTCGCCTACGACTGGGGAACCGTCGATCCCGGCGCCTCCCCTCTGGAGGACGCGCTGGCCGAGGTGGCCGCGATCACCGGGGACGACGCCGTGGGCATGCTCGCTTACGACTACGCCGCTCACCGCATCCACGGCATCGAGGCGGGCTCGGCAGGGGCGGGGGCGCTGCCAAGTACCGTCACCTGAGCCGCGTCGTGGTCTGGGAGGACACCACGCCGCCGGCGGTGGCAGCGGGGGTGCTGGTCCACGAGGCACGCCATGGCGATGGGGAGCGTCACGCCGAGTGCGCCGACGGCACCTTGGCCTGCGACGTCGACTGGCACGGGGCCTACGGCTTCGAGGCGGCCCTGATGGTGCGGGGCGCCGAGGCGTCCGAGGATCCCATCTCGGCGTCGCTGTACGGCCTCGCGAACGAGGCGATGGCGCACGTCCTGGCCAGCCGTTGATGGGGGTCAGGTACCAACCCCCAACACCCAGCCCGGCTAGAGCTGCTGCTCCAGGATGACGATGGTGTTCGCCGGCACCCCGTAGGAGCCTGTCACGACGGTGTCGGTGTCGAGCTGGATGTTGCGGCTCTCGAAGGGGTCGGCGTCGGGGTTCTCGTCGAACCAGCCGGTGTTCTCCCCGCTGCGCCCGGGCAGGTCGTAGTAGGCCTGGGTGTCGACGATGACTCCCCAGTCCCGCCCACCGGGCAGCTCGAAGTCCACCTGGCCCTCCTCCATGTTCATCAGGATGAGGATCTCGGGCAGACCGCTGAAGTTCCCGTCGTCGTAGTAGTGCATGGCGATGTGGCGGCTGCCCCAGGTAGCGCCGTCGGCGTCGCCGTTGAACTCGTTCTTCCACGACAGGGGCATGCCGCTTCCCCAGTCCTCGGGGGCGAAGGCGTAGGCGTGCTCCTTGCGGAAGGTGATCAGGTCCCGCACGAAGTCGTGCATGCGGTGGCGGTAGACGTTGTTGCGGTTGTTCGACGTCCACTCGCCCCACCGGAACCAGTTCCACTCGTTGTCGGCCCAGGTGCTGTAGCTGTTGTTGTTGCCGTACTTGGTGCGCATCCACTCGTCGCCGCCCAGCATCATCGGCGTGCCCTGGCTGGTGAACAGGCCCACGAAGGCGTTGCGGATGGCCTGGCGCTTCAGGGCCTCGTCGGCCCAGCTGGCGGAGTGGTTGTTGCTGTCCCCCGAGTTCGGGTCGCACCAGGCAGAGCAGGCGTCTTCGCAGCAGATGGGGTTGAGGGGCCCACAGCCGTTCTCCTTGTTCTCGAAGCTGAACAGGTCGGCCATGGTGAAGCCGTCGTGGGCCGTGATGAAGTTCACGGTGTGGTACGGGCGGCTGCCGTTCCAGGCGTAGCGGTCGTACGACGCGGTGATCGCCGCGCCGCCATCGATGCCCTGACGGTCGTTGATGGCGAAGTAGTTGTCGTAGTCCTTGTTGTTCAGGTAGCTCCGCCACCAGTCGCGGAAGTTGGCGTTCCACTCGCCCCAGGCGTAGCCCTCCCGGTTGGAGGACGTGGGGTACTGGGTGGAGCCGTCGTATGCGGTGGTCCACGGCTCCGCGATCATCCGGGTGTTGTGCTCCTGGAAGACCGGGTGGTCGATGATGTCGTTGAGCACCGTGTCGGTGGGGCTCGTCCAGTACTGGGACGGAGCGTCGTCCTGCTCGCCGAGGACGCCGGCCAGGTCGAAGCGGAAGCCGTCGACGTGGAGCTCCTCGACCATGTAGAGGAGGGAGTCCATGATGATGCGACGACCCGGGGTGTGGTTGGCCCGCACCTGGTTGCCGACGCCCGTGCTTCCCTGCCAGTAGGCCTGGTTGGCGTTGGCGAGCTGGTAGTAGCTGCTGTTGTCGATGCCCCGCCAGGTGAGCATCGTGGTGAGCTCCTGGCTGTCGAGAGGCACGTAGCTGCCCGGGTCGCAGAGGAAGTCGCCGTCGGGGTCGTTGTAGAAGAGCTTGGTTCGCCAGAGCCCGCCCTCGCCCGTGTGGTTGTAGACCACGTCGACCATGACCTCGATGCCCTCGGCGTGGAGCTGGTCGACCATCCACTTGAACTCGTCGATGACCTCGACGGGCTCGCCGCCGCTCTGCCAGGCGGCCGAGTAGGTGTTCTCGAGGGCGAAGTAGCTGATGTTGTTGTAGCCCCAGTAGCCTCCGTCGAGGGGCTTCTCGTGGACCGGCAGCAGCTCGACGACGGTGATGCCGAGGTCGGAGAGGTAGCCGGCCATCTCGCCGAGGCCCCGGTAGGTGCCGGGATGCTCCACGCCCCACTGGTTGGAGGCGGCGTTCTGGCTGATGCCCTTGAGGTGCACCTCGTAGACGATGGCGTCGGCCGGGCCGTGGCCCTCGAGGGTGCCCGCCTTGCGGTCCTTCATCCACTGGTCGTCTTCCCACTGGTAGGTGCTGTCGACGACGACGCTCTTCGCCCCCGCCCCGTAGGTGGACTCCCGACGGAACGGGCCGCTGGCCGCGCTTCCACGGCCCCAGTCGTGGTCGCGATGGACCACCTTGCCGTAGGGGTCGAACATCAGCTTGTTGGGGTTGAAGCGGTTGCCTCGCTCGTCGACGTCCGCGTTGTAGCCCTCGAGAGAGCCCGGGTAGAACGCCTCGGTGTACTCCCAGTTGGGGCCCCACAGGACGAAGCCGTAGTGCTGACCCTCGCCCACACCCTCGACGTAGAGGTTCCAGACGTCCTCGTAGCGCTCCATCGGGAAGGACTGGGTGGGCCGGTCGGACTCGGGGTCGTCGAAGAGCAGCAGCTCCACCCGGTCGGCGTTGGCCGAGTACAGCGAGAAGTTGACGCCCTTCTCGGTGAGGGTGGGGCCCAGGTGGTCCAGGTCGGCGATGGCGTCCCACTCGAGCTCGTTGGCCTTCGGCTGGGTGAAGTACAGCCGGGTGTGGTCCAAGGAGTGGCAGCTGAAGAGGACGAGCAGGGCGCTGAGCATGGTTGCCTCTGGAGACGGGTTCGCCGCGGGGGCCGCGGCAGGTCCGGGGGACCGAGGTGGTGACTCTAACGAGAGTCACGCCCCTGTGCCAGGAAGGTCAGGGAGCTTTGACGGGCCAGATGCTGGTATAGCGTCGGGCCCTCCCACCTGCAGAGAAGCTACGTATACAGCGGGTCTGCGGATCAGCGGCCGGGTGTTGGGGGTTGGTGCCTGACCCCCATCAACCCCCGGTGGGTGTTGGGGGTTGGTGCCTGACCCCCATCAACGGCGGACCCCCATCAACGGCTAGAGCTTGGTGGCGTTCAGGACCTCGCCCGGCCACCGGGGGCCCGGCACGCCGAGGTGGAGCTCGGTCACCTTGGACCCCACGTAGGGGTGGGCAATGTAGATGGCCTGCTCGTCCCAGCCACCGGCCGGGTCGCCCCACTCGAGGCCGTGGCCGTAGTCGTTGAAGCTCCAGTCCACCAGGATCTCGACGGTGGTGTCGGTGAACACCCGGTAGATGGCGCTCTCGAAGACCGACCCCACGTAGAGGTTGCCGCAGGCGTCGACCTCGATGGTGTCGTGCCAGCCCTCGGGCACCCGGGCCACGATCTCGGGATCGCCGCTGGGCAGGCCCGTCGCGAGGTCGATGTCGACGGCCCACACCCGGCCGCCGTTGAGGGTGCCCCAGTACAGTCGATCGCCGTCGGGATGGAAGGCGATGTCGCGGGGCGGATCGGTGCTGAGGTCGAGGACGAGCTCGGTCTCGTCGGTGTCGGGGTCGATGCGGAACAGGGCCTCGGCACCCGCTGTGTAGTTGGTGGCGACCCAGATGTACCCGTCCTGAGAGACGGCCATGCCGTGGGTGAGCAAGCCCGTGGCGAGCAGGGTCTGGCCGCCCTTGGGGGTGACCCGCAGGATGCCGCCCCCCTGGCTGGCGCCGCGGGAGAGCACGATGTCGCCGCCAGGGAGAATGTCGAACTTGTAGGCCAGGCCGACGTTGGGAACCCAGGTGGCGCTCGTCTTGGGGTCGGTGGCACGCACCAGGTGGGTCTCGTTGCTGCCCACCATGGCGCCGTCGAGGGCGAAGACGACGTCGTTGTAGCCGCGGGCCGACGCCACGACGACCTCGGTGCCGGTCAGCGGGGGGATGGCGCTGCAGTCGTACGGCAGGACTGGCTCCCCGGTGTCGCCCGTGGCGGCGGTGCTCGCGGTGCTGCCCGTGGTGCCGGTGGGGGTCGTGGTGGACGTCGCCGTGTCGCCGGTGGGGGACGTGTGGGTGGTCGTCTCGGTGTCCGTCGACGGCGGCATGTCCGCGGACGGGGCGGGGTCGCCCGAGCAGGCGATGAGGAGCAGGAGGGTCATGCCCACAGTGTAGCTTTCTCGCCCTGGGGTCTGTTGGGCCTCAGGGGGTGTAGACGAGGACCCGGCTGCCGCGGGCCGGCACGTCGACGCTGATGACGTCGCCGCTCGACGTGTAGGTCTGGCCCGACAGCACGTCGGTGTAGGTGCCCTCGGGCAGCCCCGCGAAGGACAGGCCGTTGTCGAGCTGACGGGCGTCGAAGGAGCGGTTGATCAGCACCAGGGCGTGGTCGCTGTCGGCGTGGCGGGCGACGGCGTAGAGGTCGTACTCGTTCCACCACTCCTGCCAGGTGCCGGCGTACAGGGCGGGGTGGTCGGCCCGGGCCTTGCCGAGGGCCGCAACGTGGCGGAGGGTGGCGGCCTGCTCGGGCTGGAGGCGAGCGGCCATGGCCTCGACGCTGTCGACGCCGTCGGTGTCGCCGCCGGTGTGCCACCACAGGGGCTGGCGGTTGTCGGGGTCGTTGCGGCCCGGCATGCCGAGCTCGTCGCCGTAGTAGACGAGGGGGCGGCCCGGCATGGTGAACAGGAAGGTCCAGCCGAGGCGCAGGGACTCGTAGGCCCAGGGGTCCGTGGGGGCGGGGGCGTGGGTGATCTGGGTGCCGTCGCAGGGGTCGGTGCCCTGACCCGCGCCGTCGCTGATGAAGCGGAACACGTCGTGGTTGCCGAGGAAGGTCGACATCGGGGCGTCGCCGTAGACCTCCTTGCTGGTGTTCCAGCTGCTGTACAGGGCGCCGAGCTCGGCGTTCTCGGGGCGCAGGAAGGCGTTGCGGATGCCGTAGTACAGGTCGAAGTCGAACTGGGCGTCGAGCTGGTCGTCGCCGATGTAGGCCTTGATGCGGTCGTAGGAGTCGAAGGTCTCGCCCACCGTGTAGAAGTCGTTGCCGAGGCCGGTCCCGCTGTGCTCGAGCCGCTTCTTGACGAGGCTCTGGAGGTTGTAGGTGACGGCGTGGGGCATGTGCTTGACGGCGTCGACCCGGAAGCCGTCGAGCTCGTAGGTGGTGGCCCACCACAGGGCGTCCTCGAGCATGGTGTCCATGACCTCCGGCTGGGCGTAGTCGAGGTCGGGCAGGTAGGGGGCGAAGGCGCAGCTCTCGGGGATGCGGTCCCAGTTCTGCTGGCCGTCGACGCTGTCCTTGCAGACGCCGTCGTCGTTGAACCACTCCGGGTGCTCGAGGGCGTAGGGGTGGGTGTCGTGGACGTGGTTGGCGACCCAGTCCATGATCACGCGCATGCCGCGGTCGTGGGCCTTGTCGATGAGCTCCTCGATCTTGGCCTCGTTGCCGAAGTGCTCCTCGGGCTCCCGGGCCGCGTCGGGCCAGTAGGCGTGGTAGCCGGCGTAGGTCTGGTTGCAGTCGCCGTCCCAGGCACCCTCGGTGTTGCCCTGGAGGTTCGACAGCCAGAGCATCGTGACGCCCATGTCGTCGAGGTAGGGCAGCATGTCGATGAGGCCCTGCACGTCGCCCCCCTCGTAGCCGCCGCCGGATGCGCTGGCGCCCTCGGAGGTGTCGAGGCTGGGGTCGCCGTTGGCGAGGCGGTCGACGAAGGCGAAGTAGATGACGGCGGCGTCGTCGTCGAAGCCATCGGTCCACACCGGCACGTAGACCTCGTCGGACACGAGGCCCTCGGCGTCGGTGACCGTGAAGCGGAGGGTGTGGCGGCCAGGGGTGACCGACGCGTCGACCACGAAGCGGCTCCCGTCGAAGGCGCCGTCGACCGGCTCGTCGTCGAGGAGAGCGGTTCCTTCGACGAGGTCGGCGCTGCCCGGGGTGGCGCTCACCTCGACGTGGAGGCTGCCGGCGCCCACGTTCACGTCGATGGCATCGACCTCGAGGGTGGGGCGGGCGCACTCGGGGACCACGATCATCGAGTTGCAGGTGTTGTTGCCCAGGGTGCAGTCGTGGGACCAGTTGGTGTCCCAGGGCTCCTTGTAGCCGGCGTCGCAGGAGATGAGCTCCGCGCTGGGGTCGCAGATCCACTGCTGGAGGTCGTCGAAGGCCTGCTCCTGGATCTCGACGAACTTGTAGGTGTAGGCCCCGGGCTCCAGATCGAGGTCGAGGGTCCAGGTGCCGTCGCCCTGGTCGACCATCGGGTCGGCCTCGGGATCCCAGTCGTTGAAGGAGCCGGCGAGGGCCACCACGGTGGGGCTCCCCTGAGCCGTGTAGGTGAAGGTGGTGGTGCAGTCGCCCGCCAGGGGGTTGGTGGGGTTCGGCGGGTCCTCGGAGGAGACGTCGAGGAAGGTGATGGCGGTGTTGCCGCAGGCGTCGATGGCGGCGAGCTCGAGCACCACCTCCCCCTCGAAGTCGGACTCGGGGGTGACGGTGAGCTGGCCGTCGACGACGTCGGCGACGAGGCCATCGGGGAAGTCGACGGTGAACTCCTCGACGCCCTTGTCGTCGGTCACGAAGGCGTTCAGGTCGACGGTGACGGGCCCTTCGCCCACGAAAACGGGCTCGAGGGCGGACCAGCTCGGGGCATCCTTTCCGCATCCGCAGCCGATGAGCAGGGCAATCGCGAGCATGGGGGTCTCCGGGGTGAGGCGTCACTCTATCTAGAGTCACGCTTTTCGGCCACCGGGAGCTGACGAAGAACCAGCAGAGACCGCGACGGCCCATGGGTCGCTGGCGTCCCCCTCGACAGAAAAGTGACTCTGGTTAGAGTCACGGAGACCGACGTGGAGTCATCTCGTGACCGAGGAAGCGCTCGTTGGCCAGCTCTCCGAGCTCGGCCTCACCCGTAACCAGGCTCTGGCCTACCTATCCCTGCTCACCGACGACGGCGACCAGGGCTTGACCGGCTACGAGGTCGGGACCCGCTCGGGGGTGCCCCGCTCGGCTGCCTACAAGGTGCTCCATCAGCTCCAGGACCACGGTGCGGTCATCGCCGTCGGGGAAGACCCCCAGCGCTTCATCGCCGCGGAGCCCCAGCGCTGGCTGGACCGGGTGAAGCGCTCCACCATCGTGAAGGTGGACAACGTGGCCAGCGCCCTGGACTCCCTGCCGGCGCGGAGCCGTCCGGAGCCGCTGTGGATCGTGCGTCGCTACGACGACGTCATCGCCCGCATGGCGGAGATGATCCTCGGGGCTCAGGAGAGCGTCTACCTGTCCCTGTGGGCTCGCGAGCTGGAGCGCCTCGACGACGTGCTTCGTCAGGTGGCCGACCGGGACATCCACCGGGTGCTCCACTGCCCCGAGCGCCTCGAGACCCTGCCGAAGGGCTTCTCCTGCTGGGTCGACGACATGGAGGGGGACAAGGCCAAGCTGGGCTGGTCCCACAAGGCCATCGTGGTGGTGGACCGGCGCGAGGCGTTGGTGGGCGGGGCGGAGCCCGACGCCGACAACGACGCGGTGTGGACGACGAACGCGTCCCTGGTCGACGTGGCCACCAACCACATGATCCTCGACATCACGCTGCAGGCGCGGGCCACGGGCCGGGACTGCCTGGACGACGTGGCGCCGATGATGAAGACGGAGCTGGGCGGGTAGCCACCGGCTCAGCGGCGGCGAAGCCATCCCCACGGGTCCACCATGGGCGCGGTCTGGCAGCCGCCCGCCGGCTCGGCCTCCTCCGCCTCGTCGTCGTCGATGCTCGGCGAGACGTACACCCAGCTGCTCGGGTGGCCGGCTGCGTCCACCGAGCGGACACGGAGGTCGTAGTCGAGCGAGCCGTCGTACCGCCTGGGCCAGCCGTAGCCGCAGGCGTCGAAGCCCACCTCGATGAGGCGCTCCTTGGTCGCGGCGAGGAGCACCTGGCCGCCGTCGGGTGGTGTCAGCTCGACCTCGATGTGGCTGCCCGACGGCACATCCCGGACCCGGATCTCGGTCAGGTCGATGGCGTAGCCCCAGGAATCCTCCTCGTCGTGGACGGCACTGTCGACCGCTGGCGGCAGCGGCGGGCTCGTGTCGTCGCTGCCGTCGCACGTGATGGGGAAGGACAGGTCGTCCCGCACCTGTAGCAGGTAGTCTCCTTCCGCGAGGGGTGCGTCTGGGACGACGATCAGGTGCCCTGCCTCTTGGAGCACCTCAGCGTCGACCAGCATGCCGTCGGCGTCGTAGAGGAGAGGCTCGGGCACCGGGCCCAGGAAGGCCACCACCAGGCGCGCGTTCGTTGGTACGACCTTGGGGGTCACGTACTCGATGTGGTCGGGGTCGACACAGGTGAGGGCGTAGGCCGAGACGGTCAAGGCGAGAAGATGCATGGCCGTACTGTAGCGTCTGGTGTCGGCACCTTCGGGGTGATCTTCGGGCGCCTGCGCGGTGGGTGGCTCGCTGGGCTCTCCTGGCGTGGGATAGGCGGGCCGTCTGGAGTGCTACCGTGCCGACCTTCGCCGACCTCAACCTGCTGTCCACCCTCGTCGCCAGCCTCGCCGAGCAGGACATCACCGTCCCCACCCCCGTCCAGGAGCAGGCCATCCCGCCGCTGCTGGAGGGCAAGCCCCTGGTGGCCGTCGCGGAGACAGGGAGCGGCAAGACGCTCTCGTACGTGCTGCCGCTGCTGCACCGGCTGAAGTCCATGGAGCTCGACGGCGACGCGGTGACCTCCGAGAGCCGGCCCCGGGGCTTGATCCTGGTGCCAGGGCGCGAGCTCGGGGAGCAGGTGCGCAAGGTGTGCAAGTCCCTGACCCACGGCACCCGGCTGCGGGTCCGCTCGACCCTCGGGGGCACCAAGAAGCAGATCGCTCGCCAGAACGTGAAGGGGGTCTTCGAGATCCTCGTGGCGACCCCGGGCCGGCTCGAGCAGCTCGCCGACAACAAGGAGCTGTACCTCGACGACGTGCGCACCGTCGTGTTCGACGAGGCCGACCAGATGCTGGACCCGGGCTTCCTGCCGTCGGCCCGTCGCATCCTGAAGCGCTGCCGAACCCAGGTGCAGCTGGTGATGGTGTCGGCGACCCTTCCCCAGACCCTGAAGAAGTCGGTGGATGCGCTGTACGCGACGCCGCCGGTGCGGGTGCGGACGAAGGGGAGCGAGCGGCTTGTGCCGACGCTGCGGACCGACAACCGCAAGGTGAACAACGGGCGCCGCTTCGACGCCCTGCGGGAGGTCCTCGACGAGGACGACCGGACCCCCACGATGCTCTTCGTGAACACCCACGACCAGTGCGACGCGCTGGCGAAGTGGCTCGACGAGCAGGACCTTCCCTACGTGGCGTACCGCGGGCAGATGGAGCGGACGGACCGTCGGAAGAACCTGGAGCGCTTCCGGAGCGGCGACGTGACGCTGTTGATCGCGACGGACCTCGGCGGGCGAGGGCTGGACATCGAGCAGGTGGACCGGGTGATCAACGTGAACCTTCCGCGGCAGGTGGAGAACTACCTGCACCGGGTGGGGCGGACGGCGCGGGCCGGTCGGGAAGGGCTGGTGGTGAACCTGGTGACGCAGCGGGATCAGACGCTGCTGGCGAAGGTGGAGAAGATCCAGCGGAGGTCGTGAGGGGCGGAGCGGCGTCGAGGGGGGTTGACGGGGGGGCTCAGGTACCAACCCGGTTGGTACCTGACCGCCATCAACCCCTGCGGACCCCCGTCAACGCCTGCGCTAGGCCTCCCGCATGCCCGGGGCTTCGCGGCCCGTGGACCGCACGTACTCGTCGTACGTCCCCGGGTAGGCATGGGGGTCCTCGCCGACCTCCAGCACCGTCGTGGCCAGGGTCTTCAGGAAGGTCCGGTCGTGGGACACGAACACCAGGGTCCCCTCGTAGTCCTTCAGCGCCGCCACCAGCGCCCGCTTGGTCACCAGGTCGAGGTGGTTGGTGGGCTCGTCGAGGACCAGCAGGTTCGGCGCGTCGTAGAGGAGCTTGGCCAGCACGACACGGGCCTTCTCGCCGCCGGACAGGATCTCGATCTTCTTGTCGACGTCGTCGCCGGAGAAGCCGAAGGCGCCGGCCAGGTTCCGGAGCACGCCGAGGTTCGCGGTGGGGGCGTGGGCCTGGAGCTCGTCGATCACGGTCCGGGAGAGGTCGAGCTGGTCGGTCTGGTGCTGGGCGTAGTAGCCGAGGTGCACGTTGGCGCCGACGCGGATGCTGCCGTCGTCGGGCTCCGAGACCCCGGCCAGCAGCTTCAACAGGGTGGACTTCCCGGCGCCGTTGGCCCCCATGATGGCCCAGCGCTCGCCGCGACGGATCATGAAGCCGAGGCCGTGGAGCACGTGGTTGTCGCCGTAGGACTTGTGGAGCTGCTTGGCGTGGAGGACGTCGTCGCCGCTCCGCTGGATGCGACGGAACTGGAAGCTGCGCTCGACGAGCCGCTGGGGGGGCTCGACCCGCTCGATGCGGTCGACCATCTTGGCCCGGGACTGGACCTGGCTGGCCTTGCTGGGCTGGGCCTTGAAGCGCTCGATGAAGCGGAGCTCCTTGGCGAGCATGGCCTGCTGCTTGGCGTACTCGGCCTCCCGACGGGCCGCGTCTTCCGCACGGGCCTGCTCGTAGAAGGCGTAGTTGCCGGTGTACGACCGGATGGTGCCGCCGTCGATCTCCGCGATGCGCTTCACGACCCGGTCGAGGACGTCGCGGTCGTGGCAGGTCATCAGCAGGGCGCCCTGGAAGCCCTGCAGGAAGCCCTCGAGCCACAGGATGGACTCGATGTCGAGGTGGTTGGTGGGCTCGTCGAGGAGCAACACGTCGGGCTTCTGGATGAGGACCTTGGCGAGCTGCAGCCGCATCCGCCAGCCGCCGGAGAGCGCGGTCGACGGGAGCTGCAGCTGGTCGTCGTGGAAGCCGAGGCCGACGAGGACGGTGGCGGCCCGTGCCTCGAGGTCCCAGCCACCGAGGTCGCCGAAGCGGATCTGGGCGTTGCCGTAGCGGTCGACGACCTCGTCGAAGTCGTCGCCAGCGTCCTCCATGCGGGCCTCGAGGTCGCGGAGCTCCTCGGTGAGGGCGGCGAGCTCGAGGTCGCCGGCCATGGCCTCCTGGAGCACGGTGCGCTGCTCGTCGGCGCTGTCGGCGTCCTGGCGGAAGTAGCCGATCGACAGGCGCTTGGGCTTGTCGACGCTGCCCTCGTCGGGGGCCTCCTCCCCCATGATCATCCGGAACAGCGTGGTCTTGCCGGAGCCGTTGGCACCGACGAGGCCCACCTTGTCGCCGGGGTCCAGCTGGAAGGAGGTGTCGACGAAGAGCACGCGGTGGCCGTGCTGGCGGGTGATGTTGGTCAGGTTGATCATGGCGCCCGCCTAACCGTCAGCGGGCCGTGAGGAAGTCCTCGGCGATGGCCGTGGCCAGCGCCATGGTGGTCAGCTGTGGGTTGACCCCCAGCGACGTCGGGAAGATCGAGCTGTCGGCCAGGTACAGCCCCGGCAGCCCGTGGGCCTCGGCGGTCGCCCCGATCACGCTCCTCGACGGGTCAGACCCCATCCGGCAGCTCCCCATCGGGTGGGCCGCGTACAGAGCGAAGTCGTGGATGGTGCGGGACGCCAGGGCATCCTCGAAGGACGCGACGTCGTCGTGGACGCCCAGCCCGTGGACGGGGCCGAGGACCCGCTTGGCCCCTCCGGCCATGAGCACCTTCGCGGTCTCCACCATGCCCGCCTTGATGCGATCGAGATCGTCGTCGGCGAAGTCGTAGCGGATGGCCGCGCGCCCCTGGGCCGTCGCACCGACGCTGCCGTGGCCCTTGTCGGACACCATGACGATGCACCCGCACAGGTAGGGGAGCTGGGCGAACATGGCCTTGGCGTCGTGGCCCACCTTGCCCAGCAGCAGCATCAGGGTCTCGGGGGGCGCGTTGAAGGTGTGGGGCAGCACGCCGGGCATGCCGGGGATCTCGAAGTACGCACCCTGGGTGGCCCCGTGCCACATCTTCACCACGTGATCGCACTGGCCGACGATGGCGCTGCCGGGATGGACGTGGAGGTTCTTGCCGACGGCGGGTCCGAGGCGGTCGGCCACCCCGGCGACGTGGAGGAGGCGGGGGGTGCCGATGCCCCCGGCGCAGATCCAGACGGTGTCGGCCTTCACCGTGAGGCGCCCCTTCACCTCGCCGGTCTCCGGATGGGCCACGATGCCGGACAGGCCGGCGGCGCGGCCCCCCTCGATCCGCACGGTGTCGACCTTGGTGTCCGCCTGGAGGAGGGCGCCGGCCTCCCGGGCCATGGGCAGCTGGTTCTTGTCCATGCTGGCCTTGCCGCCGATGGGGCAGCCGAAGTTGCAGATGCCGCAGCCGCTGCAGCCCGGAGTGTTCCGGTTCACCAGGCCGCCGGGGTAGCCCAGGGCCTCGGCGCCGCGGACGATGATCTGGTTGTTCTCCCCAGCGATGCCCTCGTGGGTGGGGCCGACCTGCACGAGCTCCTCGACCCGGCGGTACACCTCGGCGAGGCGCTCGGGACCGTAGCGGTCGTCGCCGATGACGTCCTTCCAGCCCTGCAGCACGTGGTCGGGGGCGCGGAAGCAGATGGCGGAGTTGACGAGGCTCCCACCCCCCATGCCGCGACCGGCCGCGATGGGCATGACGGCGTCGGTGGACATGGCCACCATGGCCCCGCCCTCCTGCATGTGCCAGCGACTGGTGTGGGCGAAGTTCGGGCGGAAGTTGCTCGTGGCCGGGCCCTCCTCCAGCACGACGACCTTCAGGCCCCCCTGGGCGAGGACCCGCGCCACGCTGGCTCCGCCGGGACCGCTGCCGACGATGACCGCGTCGGCCTCGAGGGTGGTGTCGCCGTCGACGGCCTCGTGGCCCCGGAGCTCACCGGCCATAGGCGCACCGGAACAGGGGGCGTACGTGCTCGAGCACCTCGGGGTGGGTGGTGTAGCCGGTGCCGATGAGGGAGAGCAGGCCGAGGATGCCGTTGCGGAGGAGCCACTGGTCGCTGTGGAGCCAGCCGTCGAGGACCGCGATGCGGGTGTCGAGGTCGAGGCTCCGGTAGGGAGCGAAGTGGGTGAGCCGGGGAAGGTCGTCGAGGGCCTGGAGCAGCAGCTTGAGCTCGTTGGCCTGGCCCGGTGGCATGCCGGCGAGGATGCCGTCGAGAAAGTGGCCCAGCTCGGCCTCGGCGCCGCTGATCGGCGGGTCTCCTCCGTGGGGCATCCACGCCTCGGCGACCGCCTGGGCGAAGGCGTGCTCGTCGCTGGCCAGTCGCTGCAGTCCCTCGCCGGCGGGGCGGTCCCACCACTGCCAGGCCACGGTCCCTCCTGCGCCGACAGCCAGCAGCCCACCTGCGACCGGCACCGCGGCGGCGAGGGTGACCAGCTGGCGGCGGGTGACGGGCATCAGAAGTCCACGGGTGCGCCGGTGTCGACGGGCTCCGGCGCGGGTGCGAGGGACTCCCGGAACGGCTCCTCGGGCTGGAGGACGAGCTCGGCGTCGACCAGGGCCGCCAGGGCAGCCGGCGGACCGACGATGGCGGACCAGCCCACGGCGTCGTCTTCGATCCACAGGGCTCGGGCGTCGACCCCCGCGTCCCGGGCGACACGGTTGGCCAGGCCGATGAGTTGGGGGGTGTCGGGCCCGTAGGCAGGGTCGAGGAGCACCCGGTAGCGCTGGCCCCCGCCATGGACGAGCAGGGTGACGTACCGCCCCTCTCGGTCGAGGGGGATGCTGCGGACCACGGCGTCGTTCACGCCGAGCTGGGTCAGGAGGAGGGCGAGCCGCTCACGGGACCCCTCGGGCTCCCACAGAGCGTCCCGTCGGCGCAGACGGTCCATGAGGGACCCAGCCTCGACCGGCGCGTCGTCCGGCCGGGGCGCGAAGCCCTGGGCGTCGAGCCAGTCCTCGAGCTCGGCACCGGTGGCGAAGCGGTCGAGCAGGGTGCTGAGGGGGCCCTCGGCGACGTTGCTGCGCCGCTCGCGGGCGCTGGACCAGTCGATGGACGTGAGGGCCTGCAGGCAGGCGGCGCCGGTGTGCACCGAGTCGTCGGCGCAGCGCTCCAGGGCGCGGCGGACGAGTCCCTGGCGCTGATCGGGGTAGTTCCGTACGACCGCGTCGGGGAGCCAGGTTCCCTCGATGAAGGCTGCGGCGAGGCCGTCGGGGAGGGGCGTGAGGCGCCAGGCGTCCAGCTCGGCGGCCTCCGGATAGCGGGCCACGATGGTGCTCCGCATCGACCACGGGCAGCCGTCGTAGGTGTGGGCTCCGAGGGTGCCGTCGTCGATCTCGAGGACGGCCCGACAGGACTCGGCATCGGCCAGGACCCAGTCCAACAGCCGGCGCGCCGTGGGGAGAGCGGGGGTGTCGGCCCAGCGCTCCACCAGCTCGCGAAAGAGCGGGTCGTCGGGGTTCCCGAGAGCCTGAGCGCGGACGTCGCTGAGGTAGGGGGGCCGTGCTGCGACGAAGTCGTCGACGAGCTCCTCGTCCGTCACCTCCACCAGCGGCGGAGGGGCAGGCATCGGCCGCACCATGGCGGGGGCCTCCAGCACGCCGTCGCGACGCTCCAGGGGGGGAATGGGGCCCCGAGCGGGCTCGCTGGGGACGAGGTCGTCGAAGCTGCTGCAGGCGAGCAGGAACATCCACATGGACGGGTCCGAAGTGCGGGGGAGCAGGATGCACCATACCAGCGGTACCGGCCCCTCTCGCGAGCATCGGATGGAGCGAGGCGGCCACGACGAGGGAAGCCATGCTCACGCTGCTGTGGAGGGCTCTGGATGTCGGCTGGGTGGCGGGCCTGTTCGCCCTGTTCCCCGCCATCGTCGTCATCGCGCAGTTCCCCGACGCCTGGTCCCCACGCGCCCGCTGGCTGGGGCGCCTGCTGGCCTACGGGGTCGCGTGGTGCCTGTGCGCCGTGTCGCTGGTGTTCATCGCCGTGCCTCCCCATCGCCTGGTCGTGCTGCAGCGCGGCGACGAGATCCGACTGGCCTCCATCCACGAGACCCACGGCCGGCACGGTCCGGGCTGCCACGTGGCGACCTACCGTCTCGATGGGACCTACGTCGGGCGCACCGGCCACCGTGGGGAGTGTGAGGGGCGGAGTGGACGGGGCACGCTGTTGGTGGAGACCGCGCCCGTCTTCCGCGCGCGGAACCATGTCCTGGTCGACCTGTGGACCGCCGAGGACCTCGCCTGGCGGTCGTCCCTGGTGGAGGGACCCCACCAGCTGGTCCGGGTCGATGCCTCGACGATCACCGTGCGCCGTCCCGATGGGACCGAAGCGTCGATCCCGTGGCCCTCGGGGCGTGGGGCCTCCCCCCTCCACGAGCTCTCGGGAGGGAGCGTGGTCGAGCACCCCTCCCTTCTCGATGTACGCACGGTGTCGGGCACGTGTGCCGGTCGCCCGCTGGTGCAGCACCGGTCGGTGGCCTTCGGCGACGGCACCACGTACCTGTCGGCCCTGGTGGCCCCTGGCGGCGAGCCGCTGTGGACCACGGACATGACGGCGACGTGGGGGGAGCGGGCGCTCCTGGGCGTGGTCGACGACGACGGCACCTGCTGGGCCGTGGGCGCTGCCCGAGGCTTCGGCCTTCGCGTCGCCTCGGTTCCCTGACCCCACGACCTGCACGGGGTGTGCAGGGGAACAGGAAGCACCATACGAGTGGCGGAGCACGTGGGCTTCGTCCCGCGCGGGCTCGGGCCCGTTGGGCTGGAGGCACGGTGAAGGTCCGGACGTTGTTGATCGCCTCGCTGGCGGCGCTGCTCATCCCCCTGGCGATCGGCGGGCTGTTCGTGCTCGGTGTCGCGGCACAGCTTCCCGGCGGAGGAGCGGCGCGCCTCGATGCACCCCACGAGGCCCATGGCGTGATGGCCACGGGCTCCTACGCCTGGGTCGTTCCAGCAGGAAAGGGCCAGGTGGTGATCGTGGACGCAGGCCAGGACCCCGACGCCCGTGCGCTGTCCACCGAGGTCGGCGGTCGCGAGGTCCTCGCCATCCTCCTCACCCACGCCCACGCCGACACCATCGCGGGCATCGATGCCTTTCCCGACGTCCCGGTCTACCTGGGCCCAGGTGAGAAGGCGCTGCTCAGCGGTGAGGTGGCGCCCAAGGGCTGGATGGCCGCCTGGCTCGCCAGCTCGCTGCCACGCCCCCGCCTCCCGGAAAAGGTGGAGGAAGTGGCCGACGGCCAGGTCCTGGAGCTGGGTCAGGCGCGCTTCCGGGCGGTCCATCTGCCGGGCCACACCCCCGGGACGGTGGCCTGGATCTGGCGCGACGTGGCCTTCGTGGGCGATGCCGTGCTGGTCGAGCCCCGCATGATGACGATGATGGCGGCGTTCTCCGACGACGAGGAGCAGGCCCGGGAGAGCCTGAAGGCGCTCCTGACGGTGGACTTCGAGACGGCCCTCGACGCCCGCGGCGGCATGGCGTCCGACGCGCGGTCGGCCCTGGGGACCTTTCTCGGGGAGGAGCTCCCGGAGCCCACGGTGGAGGTGACGGACGCCGCAGCTCGACCCGACGACGCCGAGGTGGATGTGGGGGAGCCCCTGGTCCTCCACGGAGTGGTGCGGCTGGACCCCCGCGTCCGCGGCGGGGCGAGCCCCGAGCTGGTGACCGACGACGGGCGGGTGTTTCGCCTTCCCCCGCAGGCGATCGACACCGATGGCACCGACCTGCCGTGGCTGAAGATGCTGAACCGGCCCGTGACGGTGCGAGGGCGCCCGGTCCGGATGCCGCTGGGAGCTGCCGTCGATCCGAGGCCGCTCCTGCGTCTCGACCGAGTGGAGCGCGACCGCGACAGCGAGCCGTCCACAGGGCCGGTCGACGCCGGAGCCCCCGACACGTGGCGTCGAGGCCAGTGGGTGCGGCTCGCTGGGCCTGTGGAACAGGTGGCCCCGTTGTCCCCAGGCTCCAGCTGGGGAGAGGCTCGGATCGGCGGTGTGACGGGCTCGGTGCCCATGGCCTGGGTGGATGGCCGGGAGGGGCAGCTGGTCACGGTGCTGGGCACGGTGACCCGGGGCGGCGCGGAGCCGCGCTTCTCTGCGGTTACGGTGTGCGAAGGCCAGGTCTCGGACTGTGGAACCCGCGTCCCCGGGGTCTCGGCGCCTCCGGAGGAATCGCCCGCCCCCTGAGAGGGTTTGACGCGTCAAGGCTATGGCCTCCAAAGTACTTCAAGGGTTTTCCCCATGTGGCCTCCAGAACTGCATCGTCGACGGTCCGATGGAGAATGCCCGCGCCAAGGCCCGCTTTGCCGCAGCGCAGCGTTGACGCGTCAACCAAAATGCTCGAACGGGCCGAGGGTTTTCCACAGGTCCGTGCACAGGCTGGTCCTCCTTGGGACCCTCGGGGCCTGCACGGGGCCGGGCGAGACGGATGACCCGCCGGTGGCCGACGACGTCGCTCTGCACGTCCTGCCCTTCGTGGACACCTCTCGGCCCACGGAGGCGTTCACGGACCTTCCGGCGTCGGACGTGCGTGCCCTCGACACCTGGGTCTGGCTGCCGGCGGGGGTTCCCGAGGAGACGCGGGACCGGCCCGTGGTGCTGATCGCCCACGGCAACTCCGGGCATCCGGAGAAGTTCCTCCTCCTCGCCGAGCTGCTCGTGGACGAGGGGTGGGTGGTGGCGGCTCCGGTGTTTCCTGCCACCAACCGCGACGGCGACAGCGCGGGCTTCGCCATTCCGGATCTGGCCAACCAGCCCGCGGACCTGGACTACGTGGTGGCCGAGCTGGCGCGGGAGGCGGCCGACCCCGGGTCCGTGCTCCACGAGCGCCTCGACACCGACCAGCTGGTGGCGGTCGGCCACTCCCTCGGGGGGGCGACGGTGGCGGCCTGGACCCGTTGGGGGGAGGCGCCGCGCACGGACCTGGCGGCGACGGTGCTGCTGGCCCCTGCCACCTTCCTCAACGGCATGTTCGGCGAAGGCCCCCACGGTGAGGGTCCGCCGGTGCAGTTCATCCACGGCGAGGAGGACCGCCTGGTCCCGCTCTCGGCCAGCGAGGACATGTACGGGGTGGTCGACGACCCGGCGGCGCTGGTGGTCCTGCCCGGCCATGCCCACAGCGACCCCTTCGAGGGGGACACCGACGGGGTCCGGACCTCGGCCGCGCTGATCCTCGGTGTCCTCGACGAGCAGGTCGACGGGCAGCCCGGAGCCTGGGCGGCCGCCCTGGAGGGGGCGGCCGCCGAGGGGGCCCTGGTGGACGCCCGGGGGCTGTAGCCCCTACCGGCGGCGGCGCAGCCCCACGAGGCCCAGGAGGCCCAGGAGCCATCCAGCAGCGGGGGTGCCGGTCTGGCAGCCCACGCAGGCGCCACCGTAGTAGCCCCCGCCCATCGGGTCGATGGGGTCCGGCTCGTCGGTGCCGAAGTCGTCGCTGGGGTCGTTGGGGTCGCGGCCGTTCTCGACCTCGTCGCCGTCCGGCTCGCCGCCACCGTCGGAGTCGGGGTTGGTCGGGTCGGTGTCGTGGACGTCGACCTCGTCGCCGTCGGTGAGTCCGTCGCCGTCGGAGTCGGGGTTGAGGGGGTCGGTGTCGAGGTCTCGCTCCTCGCCATCGTCGAGGCCATCGCCGTCGGTGTCGGGGTTGTTCGGGTCCGTGCCGTTCTCGACCTCGTCACCGTCGTCGACGCCGTCTCCGTCGGTGTCGGGGTTCAGTGGATCGGTGTCGTACTCGTTGACCTCCTCGCCATCGTCGAGGCCATCGCCATCGGTGTCGGGGTTGGTCGGATCGGTGCCGAGGGCTTCCTCGTCCTCGTCGGAGATGCCGTCGCCGTCGGTGTCCAGCGGGAAGTCGTCCCGCGGGTCGTTGGGGTCGGTGTCCTGATCGAGGACCTCGGTGCCGTCGTCGACGCCGCCGTCGTCGGTGTCGGCGTCGAGGGGGTCGGTCTGGTAGATGTCGAGCTCGTCGCCGTCGGAGAGGCGGTCTCCGTCGGTGTCGGCGTTGTTGGGGTCGGTGTCGTGGACGTTGACCTCTTCGCCGTCGTCGAGGCCGTCGCCGTCGGTGTCGCGGTCGTTGGGGTCGGTGGGGTCCCAGCCGCCGTCAGCGAGGGGGCCGGTGCCGTTCACCTCGTCGCCGTCGGTGAGTCCGTCGCCGTCGGTGTCGGGGTTCCTCGGGTCGGTGTCGGTGGTCTCGACCTCCTCGCCGTCCTCCAGGCCGTCGTCGTCGGTGTCGTCGTCGAGGGGGTCGGTGCCGGTCTCGAAGACCTCCTCGCCGTCCTCCAGGCCGTCGTCGTCGCTGTCGGGGTCCAGCGGGTCGGTGCCGAGGGCCTCCTCGAGGTCGTCGGGGAGTCCGTCGCCGTCGGTGTCGGTGGTGTCGGGGACGTCGTCGCTGGGGTCGAGGGGATCCGTGCCGGACTGGAGGACCTCGACGCCGTCGGGCACGCCGCCATCATCGGTGTCGATGTCGTTGGGGTCGGTGTTGTAGACGTCGACCTCTTCGCCGTCCGACAGGGCGTCGCCGTCGGTGTCGGGGTCGAGGGGGTCGGTGTCGGTCTCGCCGACCTCGCGGCCGTCGGTGAGGCCGTCGTCGTCGGTGTCCTCGTCGAGTGGATCGGTGCCGTGGAGGAAGACCTCGTCGCCATCGCCGAGGCCATCGCCGTCGGAGTCGGGGTCGAGGGGGTCGGTGCCGCGGCTGACCTCGTCGCCGTCGCCCAGGCCATCGCCGTCGGTGTCGGGGTCGAGGGGGTCCGTCTCGTAGACGTCGACCTCTTCGCCGTCGAGCAGGCCGTCGCCGTCGGTGTCGGGCACCAGCGGGTCGGTGCCGGTGTCGAGGACCTCCTCTCCGTCGAGCAGGCCGTCGCCGTCGGTGTCGGGGTCGGTCGGGTCGGTGCCGTAGACCTCCTCCTCGATGTCGGTGAGGCCGTCGCCGTCGGTGTCGGTGGTGGTCGGCGGGTAGTCGTCGGAGGGGTCGTTGGGGTCGGTGTCCTGGACGAGGACCTCGACGCCGTCGGCCACGCCGCCGTCGTCGGTGTCGGGGTCTTTGGGGTCGGTGGGGCCCCAGCCGCCGTCGGCCAGCGGCCCGGTGCCGTTGACCTCGTCGCCGTCGGAGAGTCCGTCGCCGTCGGTGTCGTTGTTGAGCGGGTCGGTGAGGGTGTCGTTGACCTCCTGCCCGTCCGGCAGGTCGTCGAAGTCGCTGTCCTCGAGGAGCGGGTCGGTGCCGATGTTCAGCACCTCGTCGCCGTCAGACAGGTTGTCGTCGTCGGTGTCGATGTCGTTGGGATCGGTCTGGTAGACCTCGACCTCGCTGCCGTCGCCGAGCCCGTCGCCGTCGGTGTCGGGGTCGAGGGGGTTCGTCTCGGTCTCGTTGACCTCGCGACCGTCGAGGAGGCCGTCGTTGTCGGTGTCGGGGTCGAGGGCGTCGGTGCCCTCGTCGAGGATCTCGTCGCCGTCGCCGAGGCCGTCGTCGTCGGTGTCGGGGTCGAGGGGATCGGTGCCCTCGGCGTTGACCTCGCGGCCGTCGATGAGGCCGTCGCCGTCGGTGTCGGGGTCGTCCGGGTCGGTGCCGTAGACGTTGATCTCGTCCTCGTCGGTGAGGCCGTCGTTGTCGCGGTCGCCGACCACACCCGGGTCGAGAGCGTCGATGGTGCCGTCGCCGTCGGCATCGGGGCCGCCAGAGCCGCCCTCGGACTCGTCGTCGCGCCCGTCGTTGTCGGAGTCTGGGTTGTTCGGGTCGGTCTCGTCGTCGGCCGTGCCCGGCAGGTCGCCGTCCCACACGCCGTCGCCGTCGAGGTCCTCGGCGCCGTCGGTGAGGTTGTCGCCGTCGGAGTCGGGGTTGTTCGGGTCGGTGGTGGTGGCCCCTGCGTCGCCGTCGGGCTGGAAGTTGCCGGCACCCAGGTAGGTGTCGGAGCCCATCGGTGTGCCCAGACCGGCCTCGAGGCCGTCGGTGAGGCCGTCGTTGTCGGTGTCGGCGTCGAGGGGGTTGGTGGGGCCGAAGGGGGCCAGCGGACCGGTGCCGTTGACCTCGGCGCCGTCGGTGAGGCCGTCGTCGTCGGTGTCGGCGTCGAAGGGATCCGTGCCGAGGCTGGTCTCCTCGTCGTCCGTCAGGCCGTCGTTGTCGCTGTCGTTGCCGGGGCCCGGTGCCGGATCGAGGGCATCGATGGTGCCGTCGCCGTCGGTGTCGGGGGCGCCGACGCCCACACCACCCTCGGTGGCGTCGTCGATGCCGTCGCCGTCGGAGTCGGTGTCGTTGGGGTTCGTCTCGTCGCTGGTGGTGCCGGGGAGGTCGCCGTCCCAGCGCCCGTCCTGGTCGAGGTCCTCGACGCCATCGGGGATGCCGTCGCCGTCGGTGTCGGCGAGGGTCGGATCGGTGGTGGAGGAGGGGTCGGTGTCGGGGTCGAAGACCAGCAGGTCGGTGTCGGCACCGGCGTCGTTGATGCCCACGCCGGCCTCGAGACCGTCGTCGAGGCCGTCGCCGTCGGTGTCGGGGTCGAGGGGGTTGGTGGGGCCGTAGGGCGCCAGCGGACCGGCTCCTGCGGCCTCCTCGCCGTCGGAGAGGCCGTCGTCGTCGGTGTCGGCGTCGTTGGGGTCCGTGCCGAGGATCGCCTCGGTGGGGTCGGAGAGGCCGTCGCCGTCGGTGTCGATCTGGTCGTCGGCGCCGTCGAGGGGGTCGGTTCCGTCGACCAGGACCTCGACGCCGTCGGGCACGCCGCCGTCGTCGGTGTCGGTGTCGAGGGGATCGGTGTCGTGGACGTTGACCTCGTCGCCGTCGGAGAGGCCGTCGGCGTCGGTGTCGGCCACGTTCGGGTCGGTCTCGTCACCGTCGACGAAGCCGTCGCCATCGGCGTCCTCGTCTCCATCGAAGAGGCCGTCGCCGTCGGTGTCGTCGTTGTTGGGGTCCGTCGTGGACGTGGGGTCGGTGTCGGGGACGAAGACGCCGTTGTCGGTGTCGTCGCCCTCGGGGGCGGTGAGGCCGGACTCGGTGCCGTCCTGCAGGCCGTCGCCGTCGGAGTCGTCGGAGAGCGGGTTGGTGCCGGTGGTGTCGACCTCGGTGCCGTCGAGGAGGCCGTCGTCGTCGGTGTCGTCGTCGAAGGGATCGGTGCCGAGGACGTTCTCTTCTTCGTCGGTGAGGCCGTCGTCGTCGGAGTCCTGGCCGATGGGGTCGAGGGCGTCGATGGTGCCGTCGCCGTCGGTGTCGGGGGCGCCGACGCCGGTGCCGCCTTCGTCGAAGTCCGACAGGCCGTCGTTGTCGGAGTCGACGTCGTTGGGGTCGGTCTCGTCGTCTTCGGTGCCGGGCTGGTCGCCGTCGAAGGCACCGTCGCCGTTGACGTCTTCCTCGCCGTCGGTGAGGCCGTCGCCGTCGGAGTCGGGGTCGTTGGGGTCGGTGGTGGTGGCGCCGCCGTCGGCGTCGGGGACGAAGATGCCGATGTCGGTGTCGTCGCCTTCGGGGGTGGTGAGACCCGCCTCGGTGCCGTCCTGGATGCCGTCGCCGTCGGTGTCGGGCAGGAGCGGGTCTGTCGGGTCGAGGCCGTTGACCTCGGTGCCGTCGCCGAGGCCGTCGTCGTCGGAGTCGTCGTCGAAGGGATCGGTGCCGAGGACGACCTCCTCCTCGTCGGTGAGGCCGTCGCCGTCGCTGTCGAGGCCGCGGTCGGGGTCGAGGGCGTCGATGGTGCCGTCGCCGTCGGCGTCGGGGGCGCCGCCGCCGGTGCCGCCCTCGGTGGCGTCGTCGATGGTGTCGCCGTCGGAGTCGACGTTGTTGGGGTCGGTCTCGTCGTCGAGGGTGCCGGGGAGGTCGCCGTCCCAGGCGCCGTCGAGGTTCACGTCCTCGATGCCGTCGTCGAGCCCGTCGCCGTCGGTGTCTGCGGCGTTCGGGTCGGTGGTGGACGTGGGATCGGCGTCGGGCACGAAGAACGCGCCGTCGGTGTCGGGGCTGGGGGGCGCGCTCACGCCGGCTTCCTGGCCGTCGGTGAGACCGTCGCCGTCGCTGTCGATGGACAGCGGGTCGGTGGGGCCGTAGCCGTTGGAGCCGAGGGGGCCGCCACCCGCGACCTCGGCCCCGTCGAGGATGCCGTCGTCGTCGGTGTCGGCGTCGTTGGGGTCCGTGCCGAGGATGGCCTCGGCGGGGTCGGACAGCCCGTCGCCGTCGGTGTCGACCAGGTCGTCGGCGCCGTCGAGGGGGTCGGTGCTGTCGACGAAGACCTCCGTGCCGTCGGGCACGCCGCCGTCGTCGGTGTCGGCATCGCGGGGATCGGTCTCGCCAGCGTCGACGACGCCGTCGCCGTTGGTGTCCTCGTCGCCGTCGAGGAGGCCGTCGCCGTCGGTGTCGGGGTTGTTGGGGTCGGTGTCGCCGGAGCCTGCCGTGCCGGTGCCGCCCAGGGTGACGTCGGCGGAGCCATCCGGGTCCTCGATGCCGTCGAGGATGCCGTCGTTGTCGGAGTCGTCGTCGAAGGGATCCGTGGTGCTGGTCGGGTCGGCGTCGGGCACGAAGAGGCCGCCGTCGGTGTCGCTGCCCTCGGGGGCGGTGAGGCCGGTCTCGAGGCCGTCGCCGAGACCGTCGCCGTCGGTGTCGAAGTCAAGGGGGTCGGTGCCGATGGTGTCGACCTCGGTGCCGTCGCCGAGGCCGTCGTCGTCGGTGTCGTCGTCGAAGGGATCGGTGCCGAGGACGAACTCCTCTTCGTCGGTGAGGCCGTCGCCGTCGCTGTCCTGACCGAAGGGGTCGAGGACGTCGATGGTGCCGTCGCCGTCGGCGTCGGGGCCGCCGGAGCCGCCCTCGAGGTTGTCGTCGATGCCGTCGCCGTCGGTGTCGGGGCTGTTGGGGTCGGCCTCGTCGTCGGCGGTGCCGGGCTGGTCGCCATCCCAGGCGCCGTTGCCGTTGCTGTCTTCCCCGCCGTCGAGGAGACCGTCGCCATCGGTGTCGGGGTTCGTGGGATCGGTCGTGGTGCCCGGGTCGGTGTCGCCGGTCCCGAACACGCCGAGGTCGGTGTCGACGTCGACGTCGGAGGGGGTGAGGCCGGCCTCGAGGCCGTCGTTCAGGCCGTCGCTGTCGGTGTCGGGGTCGGTGGGGTCGGTGGGACCGAAGGGAGCGAGGGGTCCGGTGCCGTTGACCTCGGCGCCGTCGTCGATGCCGTCGTCGTCGGTGTCGCGGTCGAAGGGATCGGAGCCATGGACCAGGACCTCTTCCTGGTCGGTGAGTCCGTCGCCGTCGGTGTCGTCGGTGACCGGGTCGAGGACGTCGATGACGCCGTCGCCGTCGGTGTCGGGGCCGCCGGATCCACCCTCTACGGCGTCGCTCAGGCCGTCGCCGTCGGTGTCGGGGTTGTTGGGGTCGGCCTCGTCGTCGGCCGTGCCGGGCTGGTCGCCGGCCCAGACGCCGTCGAGGTTGGTGTCCTCGTCGCCGTCGTCGAGTCCGTCGCCGTCGGTGTCGGCGAAGCGGGGGTCGGTGGTGGTGGCGCCCGCGTCGCCGTCGCCCGCACCAAAGGTGGCGGGGTCGGTGTCGAGATCGGTCGGAGCGTCGAGGCCGACCTCGAGGCCGTCGGAGAGCCCGTCGCCGTCGGTGTCGTAGGCGGTGGGGTCGGTGGGACCGTAGGGGAGGAGCGGACCGGTGCCGTTGACCA